>Ga0207884_1000011_pt1 | contig 359555 bp, 319 predicted proteins | sample MalvirmetaMSP144_FD_184236 | JGI IMG/M metagenome (GOLD analysis project Ga0207884, IMG submission 184236) | Marine viral communities from the Deep Pacific Ocean - MSP-144 (SPAdes) | ecosystem: Environmental > Aquatic > Marine > Oceanic | place: Pacific Ocean | collected 2011-07-08 | reverse complement strand
GTGCGCCCAAGTGCCGGCGGGAGAGTGCTGCCCAACCCTCGATTTTCTGGAGCGGCCAAGAAAGCCAGCTGCGACAGGCAGTTAGCTCACTTTCGGCCCGTTTTTACACGAATCCCTGCCGACCCTCAAGACGACGGCATCGCGTTGGAAATGGGTGAGGTCCAGACGCTCGCCGTCACCCGCCAACCCCTGCTCGAAGGCTTGAACGCGCAGGCGCGTGCCGAGCGCGAGTCGGCTATTGCCAGTGAGCAGTTGCCCGATCCGAAGCTGATCGGGGGCATCCAGGATCTGCCCGTCAGCAGCGGTGACGCCGGGTCCTTCACGCGCGACAGCGATACGCAGATCCAGGTCGGCGTGATGCAGGAGTTTCCACGGGCTGCGAAGCGCCAGCTGCGTGGAGCACTCAACGCACGGGAGGCTGATCGGCTCGACGCTGAACACCAGCTGGCGGAACGCACCATCCGCCGCGATGCTGCGTTGGCTTGGCTCGAGCTGTGGCGTTACGACCAGGCGCGGATGCTCACACGCGCCAACCTGCGTGAAGCAGAGGCGCAGACGCAGGCGGTCGAGATCGCACTCAAGACCGGCACCGCGACGCAGGCCGAACTGCTGGCCGCGCGCATGGAAGCCGGACGGCTGCGCGATACCCTGGCCGGGAGCGAGCAGAGCATTGAGCATGCACGCAACCTGCTGTCGCGCTGGATTGGCCAAGCGGCATTCCGGCCGGTCTGCCCGGACCTTCCTATGTCACCCCCAATCCTGCCGCTGGAGGTCGTTCTTGAGCGGGTGCGCTCGCACCCACACCTAGACGGCCTGCGCGTACAGATTGCGGCCGCCGAAACGGCCGCCGAACTGGCCAGGGCGGAGTACGCACCCGACTGGCGCGTGGAATTGGGTTACGCCGATCGGCCCGCGTTCTCGGAGATGGTGAGCCTGCAGTTCGGCATCGACCTGCCGGTGTTAACGCGCAATCGGCAAGACCGCGGAGTGGCCGCGGCACTGGCGAAGCAGGACGTCGCTGAATCCGCAGTACAGGACGCGCTGCGTCAGCTCGAATCCGAGGCGCGGCTGAACCATCACGACAGTTTGCGGCTGGCGGAGCGCCTGAAGAACTACGACGCGGAGCTGCTCCCGCAAGCGGGCAGCCGCATCAAGGCAGCAATCGCCGGATGGGGCGCTGGCCGCAATGCCTTGCGCGAGGTGCTCGATGGCCGCCGCGCCGCACTCGAACTGCAGATGACCCGACTTGAACTCCAGCACGACGCGGCCAAGCACGTCGTCCAACTCCACTATCTCGGCGCCTACGACGGCGTCGCGGAGAACACGCATGAATAAGAAAGTCCTCGCCGTCGCGGCGCTCGTGGTCGTGACCGGTGCCGCCGGCGGCTGGTGGTACACGCGGGGCATGGCCCCCCATCGGCATCAGCTCACGCGAATGGCCGACGAAGCCGGGAAGGTCTACTACACCTGTCCCATGCATCCGCAGGTCAAGCAGCCAGGCCCCGGAAACTGCCCAATCTGCGGCATGAAGCTGACCAAGCGCGAGGAAAAACCCGCAAGCACCGAAGCCATGAGCGGCGAGCGCGAGGTGCTCTACTGGTACGACCCCATGCGTCCGGACCAGCACTTCGACAAGCCCGGAAAGTCGCCCTTCATGGACATGCAACTGGTGCCCAAGTACGCCGCGAACGGCGGGATGGGGATGAGCACCTCCACGCTGGTCGAGATCGATCCGCGCATGGCGCAGAACTTGGGCATGCGCACGGCGCCGGTGACGACCGGCACGTTCTGGCAGCGAGTCGATGCCGTCGGCAGCGTGATGGTCGACGAGCGCCGCGTCGTCTCGGTGGAGGCGCGCGCGACGGGATGGGTGGAACGGCTCGATGTGCGCAGCGTCGGCGACACGGTGGCGCGCGGCCAGGTCCTGGCCGGCATCTATTCGCCGGAACTTCTGGCCGCCCAGGAGGAACTGGCACTCGCCCAGAAGCTCGGCGACAAGACGCTGGTCGATGCGGCACGTACCCGCCTGAACCTGCTCGGGGTGAACGGCGCGGGCGGCGTGCGACAGCGCGTCGCCATCACTGCGCCGCAGGCCGGCGTAGTGATGGAGCTGATGATCCGCGAGGGCGCGCAGGTCACGCCGGGCATGCCGCTGATGAAGCTGGCCGACCTCTCCAAGGTCTGGGTCCAGGTGGAGGTACCGGAGGCGCAGGCGGCCTGGGTTGCGGTGGGCAAACCCGCGGAGGCGCGGCTCAAAGGTCTGCCGGGGCGCACCTTTGAGGGCACCGTGGATTACGTCTACCCGCTCCTCGACACGCAGACTCGCACCTTGCGTGCGCGCCTGGTGTTCGACAACGCGGACGGCGCACTCAAGCCGGGTATGTATGCGCAGGCCACACTTTTCGGCGGAGCCAAGGCCGACGTGACCCTGGTGCCGAGCGAGGCCGTGATCCGCACCGGGACGCGCAACGTCGTGCTGGTAGCCGAAGACGTGGGCCGCTACAGGCCGGTCGAGGTGGTCCTCGGACCTGAGCGGAACAACGAGATCGTCGTGATGGAAGGCCTGCAGGCCGGCCAGCAAGTGGTGGTTTCGGGACAATTCCTGATCGATTCCGAAGCCAGCCTGCTCGGTGCCTATCAGCGCATGGGCGACGACACCCGCATGAAAGACACCATGTCTGAGGCGCCGTCGATGGAGCATATAGGCAAGTCGGGGATGGGCGGAATGCCCGCCATGCGCGATCAGCACGAAATTGGCGGGATGGAGACGTCGAAATGATCGCCCAACTCATACGCTGGTCGATCCACAACCGCTTTCTGGTTTTGCTCGGAGCGGTGCTGCTGTCGGCGTGGGGCATGTACGCCACGCTGAACACACCGCTGGATGCGCTGCCGGATCTGTCTGACACGCAGGTGATCGTGCGCACTACCTACCCTGGACAGGCGCCGCAGGTCGTCGAGGATCAGGTGACCTATCCGTTGACGACGACCTTGCTATCGGTGCCGTACGCCAAGACGGTGCGCGGCTATTCCTTGTTCGGCGAGAGCTTCGTGTACGTCCTGTTCGAGGACGGCGTGGATCTCTACTGGGCGCGCTCGCGCGTCCTGGAGTACCTGAGCCAAGTACAGGGCCGCTTGCCCGCCACCGCGCGCGCCGCACTCGGGCCGGACGCCACCGGCGTCGGCTGGATCTACGAATACGCCCTGCTGGATCGCACAGGCAAGGCCGACATCGCCCAGCTACGCGCCTTGCAGGACTGGTTCCTCAAGTACGAACTCAAGACGGTGGAGAACGTCGCGGAGGTCGCGACCCTCGGCGGCTTCAACAAGCAGTACCAGATCGTGCTCGACCCGGACCGATTGCGTGCCTTCAAGCTCCCGGTCGAAACCGTCATGGCCGCCGTGCAGGCCGCCAACGGCGAGGCCGGAGGTTCGGTGCTGGAACTGGCCGAAGCCGAATACATGGTGCGCACGCGCGGTTATCTGAAATCACTGGACGACTTCCGCGAAATCCCCGTGGGTCTGGGAGAGAACGGGACGCCAATCCTGCTGCGCGATGTGGCGAACGTGCAGATTGGCCCGGAGACACGGCGCGGCATTGCCGAACTCGATGGCGAAGGCGAAGTCGTTGGCGGCGTCATCGTGCTGCGTTCCGGGGAAAACGCCCAGTCCACCATCAAGGCCGTCAAGGCCAAGCTCGAAGTGCTGAAAGCAAGCCTGCCGCCGGGTGTCGAGATCGTAGAGACTTACGATCGCTCGGTGCTGATCGAGCGCGCGGTGGACAACCTCTCGCACAAGCTGCTCGAGGAGTTCCTGGTCGTGGCCGTCGTCTGCGCGCTGTTTCTCTGGCACCTGCGCTCCGCCCTGGTCGCCATCATCACCTTGCCCATCGGCATCCTCGCGGCGTTCATCGTGATGCACGCGCAGGGCCTCAATGCCAACATCATGTCCCTGGGCGGCATCGCGATCGCCATCGGCGCTATGGTCGATGCGGCGGTCGTGATGATCGAGAACGCGCACAAGAAGCTGGAGCACTGGCGCCATGAGCACAACGGTTCGGACCCTCAGGGGTCCGAGCGCCTGACGCTCATGGCGGAGGCCGCCGCCGAAGTGGGGCCAGCACTGTTCTTCAGCCTGCTCATCATCACTGTATCCTTCGTGCCAGTATTCATGCTCGAAGCGCAGGAAGGCCGGCTGTTCGCGCCGCTGGCGTATACGAAGACGTTCGCGATGGCAGCCGCGGCCGGCCTGTCGGTCACGCTGATTCCGGTGCTGATGGTTGCGTTCATTCGGGGCAAGATCGTCGATGAGACGGCCAATCCACTGAACCGTGTCCTGATCGCGCTGTACCGGCCAGTGATCGACAAGGTGCTGCTGTATCCGCTCTCCACGCTCGCCATCGCCCTGCTCATCGCGCTGGCCACGATCTGGCCAGCCACGCGACTGGGCAGCGAGTTCATGCCGCCGCTGGACGAGGGTGATCTGCTGTACATGCCCACCGCATTGCCCGGCCTCTCGGTCGGTAAAGGCGCCCAGACTCTCCAGCAGACCGATCGCATCCTGAAGACCTTTCCGGAGGTGCAGCGTGTGTTCGGCAAGATCGGACGCGCCGAGACTGCAACCGATCCGGCGCCGCTGGAGATGGTCGAGACCACGGTGATGCTCAAGCCCAAGTCCGAGTGGCGCGACGGGCTTACCACCGAGAATCTGATCGAGGAAATGGATGCCGCCCTGAAGCTACCCGGCATGGGCAATGTCTGGGTGCAGCCCATCCGCAACCGCATCGACATGCTCGCGACCGGTATCAAGTCGCCGGTCGGCATCAAGATCGCGGGACCGGACCTGAACGTGATCCAGCAGATCGGCAACCGGATCGAGACTGTGGTCAAGCAGGTGCCCGGAACGGTGTCGGCATTTTCCGAGCGCGTGTCGGGGGGACGCTACATCGAGGTCACGCCGGATCGCATCGCCGCAGCGCGCTACGGCATGAGCATCGCCGACGTGCAGCGTATCGTGAGCATCGCCATCGGCGGCGAGAATATCGGCGAGACGGTCGAGGGCCTGCAACGCTTTCCGATCAACCTGCGCTACCCCCGCGAGCTGCGCGATTCCGTACAGGATCTGCGCGACCTGCCGGTGGTGACGATGCGCGGGGAGACCCTCACCTTGGGCAGCATCGCCGAGGTGGCGATCACCGACGGGCCGCCGATGATCAAATCCGAAAACGCGCGTCCCAACGGATGGATTTACGTGGACATCCGCGGCCGCGACCTCGGCGGGTACGTCGCCGAAGCGCAAAAGGCGGTGGCCGAGCAGGTGAAGTTGCCAGCCGGTTACTCGGTTGCCTGGTCGGGGCAGTTCGAGTACCTGGAGCGGGCGACCAAGCGCCTGCGCGTCGTGGTTCCGTTTACGCTCGCGATCATCTTCCTGCTGCTGTATCTAACCTTCCGCAGCGCGTCCTCAGCGACGCTGATTATGGCGACCTTGCCCTTTGCTCTGGTCGGCGGTCTCTGGCTGATCTACGCGCTGGGTCATCACCTGTCGGTGGCCTCAGGGGTGGGTTTCATCGCGCTGGCCGGAGTGGCGGCTGAGTTCGGTGTGATCATGCTGATCTACCTCGACCACGCAATCCGCGAGCGCCGCGAGCGCGGCCAACTGCAGACCGAAGCCGATCTGCGCGAGGCCTTGATCGAAGGTGCGGTGCTGCGCGTGCGACCCAAGGCCATGACGGTCGCCGTCATCATCGCGGGACTCGTGCCATTGTTCATTGGCGCGGGTGCCGGTAGCGAGGTGATGCAGCGAATCGCGGCTCCCATGATTGGCGGCATGATCACCGCGCCCCTGCTGTCGATGTTCGTCGTGCCCGCCGTGTACCTGCTGATCAACCGGCGAAAACTGGCACTCGCACCGGGAGACTCAACGGCATGACGGTCCACTTCTTCTGGTCGCGCTCGAGAACTCGGCCCAATGCTTGGTGAAGACGTCGTACCCGGCTCTCAACAACCTGAGTGGCGAAATGATCCGCACTCAGGTGGGAGATCCAGATGATGCGCCGCTGGCTCGGCAAGTACCCAGCCTGCTCACTGCACGTCATGCATGGAACTAATCTCATTACTGTTAGACTAATTCGGTCATGACGCTCGAATCCCCATTTCATCGCCCCTGGCTGCTGACGCTACTGTGCGTCATGCTGCTTGTTGCGCGAGTGGGAGGCGCTCATCTACACCTGTGCTTTGATGGCGGCGAGCCTCCGGCCAATCTGCACTTGATGGACAGCGGTTTGCACCACAGCGAACCTGGTATGACCGCCGACCATCACGACGTGGACGTTGCCGTTGTCGGCGAAGTCCTAGCCAAGGTTGCCAAGCTGGGATTGGATCTGCCAATCCTGCTGCTTATGGCGGTTCTTGTCTGGAGTCTGTTTCAGGCTCCCAGCAAGGTTGCATATGAATTTCGCAACCTTTTCTCTCCCTCCGCAGCACGTTCCCTACGGCCACCGCTACGTGGCCCGCCGCAGTTGATCTCCCCCTTGATGAACTAGTGTTCCTGTCGCTTCGCGTCTTTCTTGACGCAGCGGCTCATCGGGTACTGACGCAATTCTCAAGCGCCGTGCCGTTGGGAGATTTCCATGAAAATGCTGTTGCCACGCGCTACGAGCGCGTGTCTGTTGTCGCTGGCTATGCTGGCGCCTGTTGTGCATGCGCGCGATGAAGAAGCCGGAAACGCCCTGAGCTTGCAGCGGGCCATCACGGCCGCCCTTCAGGGCAATCCTGCGCTCCAAAGCTTCGAGTTCCAGTTCCGTGCGCAGGATGCGCGCGCTCAGCAGGCTGGCCTGCGGCCCGCCACCGAGCTTTCTCTGGATGTCGAAAACTTCGCCGGCAGCGGAGATCTCAAGGGCTTCGACGCTGCTGAAGCGACTTTCGCGCTCTCACAGGTCATTGAACTGGGCGACAAGCGGGATGCTCGCATCGGAGCCGCTCAAGCCGGACGCAGTGCACTCGACATCGAGCGCCAGGCCGCGCAGCTCGATGTGCTCGCGGAAGTAACCCGTCGTTTCATCGCAGTTGCCCAGAGGCAGCAACAGGTGCGACTGGCGAGCGACGCTGTCGGCCTGGCTGAGAAGACGGTCGAGGCGTCCGAACGCCGCGTCAATGCAGCAAAGTCACCGCATGCAGAATTGGATCGCGCACGCATTGCGTTCGACCGCGCCAAGCTAGATGAGCGCGCCACGCTGGCCGACCTCGATGTTGCGCGCAAGCAGCTCGCCGCCAGCTGGGGTGAATCGCAGCCAGTGATCGACGGACAGCCCTTTGGCGAGGTCCGCGCAGACTTGTTCGCACTCCCGACAGCCGGTGACTTTCCTGCCTTGGCTGAGCGGCTTGTTAACAACCCCGACTTCCTGCGATATGCGTCCGAGGCCCGTTTACGCGACGCCGAGTTGCGACTTGCCAGTTCGCTAAGTCGACCAGACTTTACGGTCAGCGCCGGAGTACGACGGTTCGAGGAGGCAAAAGATCAGGCATTTGTGGCTTCGCTGGCAGTGCCGCTGTTCTCTGGCCGGCGGGCGGAAGGCTTTGTTGCGGAAGCCCGCGCGAATCGCGAACTCGTGGACGTCGAACGGCGCGCCGCCGAGGTCAAAGCCCAGGCAACGCTCTACGAACTGCATCGCCAATTGATCCGAGCGGTCAGCGAAGCAACCACGCTCCGTGATGACATCAAGCCGCGCAGCGCGGAAGCACTCAACGAAACCGAATATGCCTACGAGCGTGGTCGCTACAGCTATCTGGAGCTGGTGGACGCCCAGCGGGAATTCCTGGCCGTGCAGGCAGCTCTGATTGACGCCGCCGCCAGCGCACACGGTCTGCGCGCTGAAATTGAGCGCCTGACCAACGCGCCTCTCGCGACTCCCTGAACTGAAACCTTCGAGAATCCGAAATGAAGATCAAACTCTATGTCGTACTGATGGTGCTTGCGCTCAGCGCCTGCAACAGCGCCGAGACCGAAGGCCATAGCGACGGCGATGCCCACGAAGCCGAGGGCGGAGCCGGCCACAAGGACGAGAAAGGCCACGGCCACGATGACGAAAAGGGCCATGCCGAAGGCGAGACGCACGATGAAGCCGAAGGCCACACGGAAGGCGACAAGCACGAAGCCAAGGGCGGCGAAGAAGCTGGCCATGCCGAAGAAGGCGAGCACGCAGAAGCCATGAAGCTGACACCAGAAGCGCGCAAGACTGCCGGGTTGGTCATCGCCGCCGCAGGCCCGGCCACGCTGGTCGAGACCTTGCCGCTGTACGGCGTGGTCAAGCCCAATGCCGAGCGCGTGCGCAGCGTCACCGCGCGCTTTCCCGGCGTGGTGCGCAGCGTGAGCGTGAAGATCGGCGATTCCGTGCGTCAGGGACAGCCGCTGGCCACCGTCGAGAGCAACGAAAGTTTGCAGGTCTACACCGTCAGTAGTCCGCAGCTGGGCGTGGTGACTGAACGATTCACCAATCCCGGTGAGCAGGTTCAGGGTCAGCCGCTGTTTACAGTGGTGGATCTGTCCACAGTGTGGGTTGAGTTGTCGCTGTTCCCGCGAGATCGATCTCTTGTGAAAGTGGGCCAGAACGCTCGGGTGCAGACCGCCGACCGGGGATCGACCAGCGAGGGCCGTATCGTGTTCGTGTCACCGCTCTCAGTCAGTGCCACACAGAGCCTCACTGCGCGGGTCGAGCTGGAGAACGCTGACGGCCGTTGGGCCCCAGGTCTTTACGTACAGGCCGAGGTGGCCATCGGCGAGGCTCAGCTTGCGCTGGCCGTGCCGGAAGTCGCCCTGCAGGAGCTGGAGGGTCGGACGTCCGTATTTGTCGAAGACGCTGGCGGATTTGAATCACGGGTCGTAAAGACAGGCCGCCGTGACGGCGACGTTGTCGAGATTCTGGACGGCCTCACGGCGGGTGAAGCGGTGGTGGGTGAGGGCAGCTTTGTGCTCAAGGCAGAGTTGGGCAAGGGGGAGGCCGAGCATGGGCACTGATCATCAACCAGCCATTGATGCAAACGACCATGCGCAGCGAAAGGTGCTGCTCTGGGTTCTGGTGCTCAATGCCGGGTTAGGGGTCACGCTCCTGATCGGCGGACTTGCTTCAGATTCCAGCAGTCTCATCGCCAATTCTCTAGACAATTTTTCCGACGCCGTGGCCTACGCCGTCAGTTTCCTCGCGGTGACGCGGGGTGCCCGGTGGAAGGCGGCGGCTGCCGCGATCACGGGGGTCATGCTTCTGCTGCTGGCCGGAGGTGTGATTGTTGACGCGCTGCGCCGCTTTGTCAGCGGCTCCGAGCCCTTGGGCATGTCCATGATGATGCTCGCTGCGGTCGCTGTTGCCATCAATGTCCTATGCGTCAAATTGCTCCGCAGCCATCGGGGAGAGGACGTTAATCTGCGCGCGGCGTGGACGATGAGCCTCAACGACTTCGTCTCCAATTTCGGCATTTTCGCTGCGGGTGGACTGGTGCTGGTCGTCGGCAGCAACTGGCCAGATCTGGCCGTCGCTTTTTGCATTGCATTGGTCGCCGTTTACGGCGGCATCAGCACCCTTCGCGACGCTGCGCAGACGCAGCGCGCCGCGAGCTCCAACAAAGGACACGCTCATGATTGAAGCCATTCTGCGCTTCGCCATCGCTCGTCGCGGCGTGGTGATGACCCTCATGCTCGCGCTCATTGCGCTGGGCATCTACAACTACCAGCGCCTGCCGATTGATGCGGTCCCCGACATCACCAATGTCCAGGTGCAGATCAACACCTCTGCCCCCGGCTACACGCCGCTGGAAGTTGAACAACGCATCACCATCCCCATCGAGACTGCAATTACCGGCCTGCCGGACCTGGATTACCGGCGCTCGCTATCGCGCTATGGCCTCTCACAGGTAACCGTGGCGTTCAAGGAGGGGACTGATCTCTATTTTGCCCGCCAGCTCATCAACGAGCGCCTTCAGCAAGTCCGTAACCGCCTGCCCGATGGGGTGGAGCCCGCGATGGGGCCCATCGCGACAGGCCTCGGTGAAATTTTTCTCTACACCGTCGAGGCCGATCCTGATGCGCGGCAGCCAGACGGCAGCCCTTACGACGCCACTGCGCTGCGCACCCTCCAGGATTGGGTGATCCGTCTGCAGTTGTTGCAGGTGCCAGGCGTCACCGAGGTGAACTCCATCGGCGGCTACGCCAAGCAGTTTCACGTGCAGCCCGATCCGGCGCGTCTGCTGTCCTACGGTCTGACCTTCGAAGACGTGGTGCAGGCAGTGGAACGCAACAATGCGAACCAGGGCGCGGGTTACCTCGAACGCAACAAGGAGCAACTGCTGGTCCGCATCCCTGGCCGGGTGAGCGGCATTGGTGATCTGAGTCGCCTGGTCATTGCGACGCGCGACGGTCAGCCGATCACCATTGCGGACGTGGCCGAGGTCGCGCTGGGCAAGGAACTGCGCACCGGTGCCGCCACGCGCGATGGCCACGAAACCGTCCTGGGGACGGCAGTGATGCTGGTTGGCGAGAACAGCCGCGCCGTTGCAAAGGCGGTCGCCGAGCGCCTGGTCAAGGTCAACGAGTCACTACCTGATGGCGTGCGAGCGGTGCCGGCTTACGACCGCACCGTGCTGGTCGACAAGGCCATCGCCACCGTGCAAAAGAACCTGCTGGAAGGCGCGCTGCTGGTGGTCGTCATCCTGTTCCTGCTGCTGGGCAATCTGCGTGCGGCCCTGCTCACGGCGCTGGTGATTCCGCTGGCCATGCTCATGACCATCACCGGCATGGTGGAGACCCAGGTCTCTGCCAACCTGATGAGCCTGGGCGCGCTGGACTTCGGCCTGATCGTGGACGGCGCGGTGATCATTGTCGAGAACTGCCTGCGGCGACTCTCCCAACAGAGTCTGGAAGGCGCGACCCTGAGTCTGAAGGAGCGCATGGAAACGGTTTACGACGCGACCGCCGAAGTCATCCGGCCCAGCCTGTTTGGCGTGTTCATCATCACCGCCGTTTACCTGCCGATCTTCGCGCTCGAAGGCGTGGAAGGAAAGATGTTCCACCCCATGGCGCAAACCGTGGTGATGGCGCTGATCTCCGCGCTGTTCCTGTCGGTGACCTTTGTGCCGGCCGGCGTGGCGCTGCTGTTCCGTGGTCCGGTGAAGGAAAAGCACAACGTGATCCTGCATGCCGCACGTCGCGGCTACGAGCCGCTGCTGCGGTTTGCGCTCAAGGCGCGCGTTGCATTTGTGGTCGGTGCGGTCGTGCTGGTACTGGCCTGCGGCTGGCTTGCCACACGCCTGGGCAGCGAATTCGTGCCCAGTCTTAACGAGGGTGACATCGCGGTGCAAGCGCTACGCATCCCGGCCACCGGGCTGACGCAGTCGGTGGAATTCCAGAAGCAGATCGAAACCCGCCTGCTGAAATTCCCCGAGGTGCTCACCGCCTTCGCCCGCACCGGGACGGCCGAGGTGGCCACTGATGCGATGCCGCAGAACATCTCCGATGGCTACGTGATGTTGAAGCCGCGCGACCAGTGGCCAGATCCAGGCAAGCTCAAGTCGGACCTAGAAGCGGAGATGCAGACGGCGCTAGAACAAATCCCGGGCAATGCCTATGAGATGAGTCAGCCGATCCAGTTGCGCTTCAACGAGCTGATCACCGGTGTTCGCTCGGACTTTGCAGTCAAGCTCTACGGCGATGATCTGGATCTGATGCTCAGCACCGGCAACCAACTTGCCCAGGCGGTACGCGACGTCGACGGTGCTGCTGACGTGAAGGTCGAGCAGGTCGCAGGGCTGCCCGTTCTTTCAGTGATGCCGCGCCGCGATGCACTGGCCCGCTACGGGCTGACCATTTCGGAAGTGCAGGCTGTTGTTGCCACCGCGCTCGGCGGTCGCGAGGTCGGCTCGGTGTTCGAGGGCGATGCACGCTTCGATATTGTGGTCCGCCTGCCGGAAGCGCTGAGACAGGATTTGCGCGCCCTGCAGAGGTTGCCAGTCCCTTTACCCCAAGGCGGCCACGTGCCGCTACAGGAAGTGGCGAGGCTGGACATGGCTCCCGGTCCGAACCAGGTCAGTCGCGAAGACGGCAAGCGACGGATCGTGGTCACTGCCAATGTGCGTGGGCGTGATCTGGGCAGTTTTGTGGCCGATGCGCAGGCCGCCATCGCGCAGGTGAATGTGCCGCCGGGGTACTGGCTGGACTACGGCGGCACCTTCGAGCAACTGCAGTCGGCGTCCAAACGCCTGTCCATCGTGGTGCCGGTCACGTTGGCGCTGATCCTCGGGCTGCTGGTGCTGGCCTTCGGCTCCATCCGTGACGCACTGGTGATCTTCAGCGGCGTGCCGCTGGCGCTGACCGGCGGCGTGCTTGCGCTGTGGCTGCGCGGCATCCCGTTATCGATCTCGGCGGGCGTCGGCTTCATCGCCCTATCCGGCGTCGCCGTGCTCAACGGCCTGGTGATGGTCAGCTTCATCCGTAGCCTGATGGGAGAGGGCAAGTCACTGGACGACGCGATCATCGAGGGCGCACTGACCCGTCTGCGGCCGGTGCTGATGACCGCGCTGGTGGCCAGCCTCGGCTTCGTGCCGATGGCGCTCAACGTCGGCACCGGCGCGGAGGTGCAGCGTCCGCTGGCCACGGTGGTGATCGGCGGGATCATTTCCTCAACGCTGCTGACCCTGCTGGTGCTGCCGGGGCTGTTCCGCATGGCGCATCGGCGCGAGGCACTTTCTTCCACGGTAGCCCCGCGTGGAACGATTGCGGGAGACGCAACATGAAGTCTGAACAACAGCTCGACACCACAGCAGTCCCACGCATGAAACTCATCAAGTCGTTCATTCATCGCGCCCGCACCGCCGATAAGATCCTGCCACTGACCGATGCCTGTTTCCGCAACATCACGCTCCAGGTCCCCGGCTATGTGCATGTCAGCCCGGTGGAGCCGATGCTGCCGATTGGGAGGGCCGGGTGAATGAATCCGTCGTCTGAGGAGAGCGCAGGCCAGCAGCACGCTGAGGGCCCAGACGCGATGCGCCAGTTCAGGCGCGTGCTCGCCGACCAGTATGCCCAGCCCGACAATCGAATCGGGCTGGGCCAGGTGTTGAACACGCTGCTACCGCTAGCAGCGCTCTGGGTGTCGGTGTCGTTTGCCGCCTCGGCGTCCGTCGCGCTGACCGTCCTGCTGACCCTGACCATGAGCTTGTTCCTGCTGCGAACCTTCGCGCTGATGCACGAGTGCGGGCACGGCAGCCTGTTCCGCAGCCCGGCGCTCAACCGGGCGGTCGGCTTCATCCTGGGCGTCGTGACCGGCATGCCCCAATACGTCTGGGCGCAGCACCATCGCTATCACCATGCGACCAATGGCAACTGGGCCAAGTATCGCGGACCGCTGGCGATTCTGTCGGTTGACGAATACCAGGCCCTGACGCCACAACAGCAGCGTGCCTATCTGCGCGTGCGTCACTTTGGACTGGCGCCGCTGGCGGGCCTGATGTATCTGATCGTCAACCCGAGACTGACCTGGCTCAAGGGCAGCGCCGGGCTGATCCTGCATGTGCTGCGCGGCAAGCTGGCTCAACCCCGGACGCCACTGCGGACGCTGACGCGGACCTTCGAGACCCGATACTGGACCAGCGCCACGGAATACCGGCACATGAGCTTCAACAATCTTGCGCTGCTCGGCGCCTGGGTGTTGATGAGCAGCCTGATCGGGCCAGAGGTATTTTTTCCAGTCTATCTGGCGAGCGTCGCACTGGCTGGCGGTGCGGGCATTGTGCTGTTTACCGTGCAGCACAACTTCGAGCATGCCTACGCCAGCGGCGACGAGGACTGGGAGCAGAACGATGCCGCGATTCACGGGACCAGTTACCTGGTGCTGCCTGCGTGGCTGAACTGGTTCACCGCCGATATCGGCTATCACCATGTGCATCATCTTTGCTCCCGCATTCCCAACTACCGGCTGGCTGAGTGCCATGAGGCGAATCTGGAATTGTTCGCGGAGGTCCGCCGCCTGACGCTGGCGGACGTTCTGCCTTCCCTGAAGTTCCTGTTGTGGGACGAGCAGGCGCGCAGACTTGTTTCCGTAATCGAGGCTGAGGCTGCTTACGCAGGGCGAACCCTGGCTGCGGGTAACCATCCATGAGCATTTTTTCCGAAACCGAAAGCCGATGCCGCCTGCTCGACGCACGCGCGGTGCATGCGCCGACTCGGCAACGGACGATTGATTGAGGACAGCCGCATGACCTTTTCATCTATCCCGCTACCGCAGCTCGTCGGCCCCCTGCGCCTATTGCTGCGCTATTCGCTGATCGTGTTGCTGTTGCAGTCCTGCGTGCGCGCGATGCTGGCGATGATCCACGCCGACCGCGTCAACCCACTCGGCGCCTGGTTCGAGATCGCGGTCACCGGCCTGCGCGTGGACCTCATCGCCCTCGGCTGGGCGCTGGCGCTGCCGCTACTGTTGTTGCCGCTGTGCGCGTGGCGGCCCGGCGCGGCGGCCTGGGCGGGCATAAGCCGCTGCTGGCTGACCGTCGTTCTGGCCGCGACGGTCATGCTGGAAGCCGCGTCGCCCGGATTTCTCCGCGAATACGAGGTGCGGCCCAACCGGCTGTTCCTCGATTACCTTGAGCGCATGCAGGAAGTTCTGCCGATGCTTTGGCAGGCTTTCCGCGGATCCCTGTTGTTCGGAATCGCCGCGACTGCGGCCACGCTGCTGCTGGGCTGGCGCTGGTTTGCGCTGCCGGCGGAGCAGCGGGCGCTGCCGGCCCGGCAACTGCTGCTGTGGCCGGTGCTGATCGTGGTTTGCGCGCTCATGATCCGCTCCAGCCTGATGCATCGGCCGGCCAACCCCGCGCTGTTCGCAAAATGGAACGACACGCTGGTGAATCAGATCGCCCTCAACGGCGCCTATTCCCTGGGCTACGCGGTATATGCCACCCGCCATGAAGCGGATGTGGCGCGCATCTATGACCCGCTGGAGGAGGCCGAATTGCTGGAATGGATCCGGCGTGAAACCGGCGCCGCAAGGTCCGCCGCGCACCCGCTATGGCGGCGCCTGGCGCCGAGCAGCGTGCGTGCGCGGCCCTTGAACCTCGTCGTTGTCGTCGAGGAGAGCCTCGGCGCCGGGTTTTCGGCCAGACTTGGCGGCGAGGGGCTGACACCGCGCCTGGACGAGTGGTCGTCCCAAGGCTGGTGGTTTACGCAGCTCTACGCGACCGGGACGCGATCGGCCCGCGGCCTGGAGGCGATCGTTGCGGGATTTCCCCCTTCGCCGATGCAAAGCGTGCTCAAGCTGCCGAAGGCGCAGACCCGTTTCGCCACCTTGGCGAGCGTGCTCGGCAGCGCCGGATACCGCAGCGAATTCATCTACGGCGGCGAATCGCATTTCGACAACATGCGCGGGTTTTTCCTGGGCAACGGATTCGATGCGGTGATCGACCAGGGCGACTACCCACAGCCTGAGTTCCGCGGCACCTGGGGGGTTTCGGATGAGGATCTTTTTGCGCGCGTGCAGACACGCACCGAGGCGCTGCATGCCGGCGGCCAGCCGTATTTCGTTCTGGCGTTCACTTCATCGAACCATACGCCGTTCGAATATCCGGCCGGCCATATCGAACCGGTGGGCGCCGCCAACACCGTGCACAACGCCATCCGCTTTGCCGACCACGCCCTGGGCAAGTATCTGGACCAGGCAGCCCGGTCCGAATATTTCCGAGACACGCTGATTCTGGTCGTGGCAGACCATGATGTTCGCGTCTACGGCGATGACATTGTGCCGTTGCAGCGATTCCGCGTACCCGGCCTGCTGCTTGGAGCGGACACCCGGCCCAGGACGATTGACAGCATCGCGAGCCAGATTGACCTGGCGCCAACGCTGCTTTCCGTGATGGGCGTAGACGCATTCGCGCCGTTTCCAGGCCGCGATCTGACGCGGACTTTGCCGGAATTCGGGGTCAAGGATGGGCCGACTCCGCGTGCCGTGATGCAATTCAACGATCGCTTCGCCTGCCTGCAACCCGGCCTGCTCAGCGTGCTGCTGCCCGGCGGCGCGGTGCAGCAATACCGCGTCGGCGCAGACGATTCTCAAACGCCCCTCGAGCAGGCGGCGGCTGGCGCACGTGAGCACCTTCTGAGCGAAGTGCATATGCCCGCCTGGATCTACCAGACCGGCGCCTACAACGAACCGAACGAACAATTGGATTGAAGGATTCTGCACTCGCGTTCGCCGCCACTCCGCAGATGATTTCCAACCGCTTGATCACCGAGAAAGAACTAAATGAAGAAAGAGATGGATACGTCCCCGCGCCCAGGTCTCCTGTGCCCCGCCTGCCAAGTGCCACTGGTCATGACCGAGCGCCAGAACATCGAGATTGACTACTGTCCCAGTTGCCGCGGCGTATGGCTGGATCGCGGCGAGCTGGACAAAATCATTGAGCGCAGCGCGGTCGAGAGTCCCGCCGCCCGCCCACGCGAGGAAGCGGCGCAGGACCGGTATCGAGACGCCGCTCGTTCGCGTGGCCACCATGGCGACTACGGCTATCGGCGCAAGTCCTGGTTGCAGGAGATTTTCGATTGACGCCCGCACATTCACCGCGAGCGGGATCACCGGGCAAATAGCGTGAGCTCGCCTTTGCATCTCAAACCCGAAGGCCAGCGCGGCTGGGCGCTGCCGCTGGTCACGGCCTTGGCCGCGCTGTGGCTGGTGGCCCTGTGCAACGGCCCGCTGTGGACGCGGGTCGCGCAGGCGGTTGCGGCGGACCAGGCCCGTGACTATCTGTTCCTGGGCGCCTGTTTTGTTTCGCTGGTGCTGTTCTTCAATGCCCTGCTGGCGCTGCTCACACTGGTTCGCCCGCTGGCCAAGCCGCTGCTCATCGGTGTCATGCTGATTGCGGGCACGGCGGCGGCGTTCACGCAGCAATATGGTGTCCTGCTCGACCGCGTGATGATCCAGAACGTGTTCGAGACCGACCCAGCCGAAGTGCGGGATCTGCTGAGCGCCCATCTCCTGCTGCTCTGGGCCGCGTTGGGATTGCTGCCCGCCCTGTTGATCGCCTGGGCGCCCCTGCGGGTCCGCAGCCTGAAGGCGGGGCTGCTTGAAGGCAGCGTCAACGCTGCCGGCAGCCTTGCTGCGGTGGCCGTGGTGGTGCTGGCTTTTGGCGCGGACTACGCCTCGCTGCTGCGCAACCATCGCGAACTGCGCTTCATGCTCACGCCAACCAACGCCCTCTGGTATACCGGCAGCTATCTGAGCCGCCGCAACGCGGTTCCGCAGGCGCTCGAAGTCGTGGGCGCGGATGCGCGCCAGCACGCAGACGGCCCGCCGGATCGAAAGCCGCGCCTGCTGGTGCTGATGGTCGGTGAAACCGCTCGCGCCCAGGACTTTTCGCTCGGCGGCCGACATGCGCGCGAAACCAATCCCCTGCTGAAACTGGCCGGCGGCAGCTATTTCAGCCAGGTTTCATCCTGCGGAACCTCGACAGCGGTGTCGCTGCCCTGCATGTTCTCGGACCTCGGTCGTGAGGGCTACAGCGACGCCAAGGCCAAGCGGCGCGAGAACCTGCTGGACGTGGTGCAACGCGTGGGGCTGGATGTCCTCTGGCTCAACAACAACTCCGGCTGCAAGGGTGTGTGCGCGCGTGTGCCGGTGGAGACCTTTGACGAGCGCGGCCACCCTGGTTTATGTGAGGGAGCTGAATGCTTTGACGAGGTGCTGGTGCGCGACCTGGAGGAGCATCTCGCCAGCCTGAAGCGGGACACGCTGATCGTGTTGCACCAGAAAGGCAGCCACGGTCCCGCCTACTACCGTCGCTACCCCCCGGCGTTCGAGCGCTACACGCCCACCTGCGCCTCCAGCCGGCTGCCGGACTGCGCGGGTGAATCCCTGCACAACACCTACGACAATACGATCCTCTACACGGATTTCGTGGTGGCCAGCACTATCGAGACCCTGAAGCGCTACGCCGCGACGATAGACAGCGCGGCGCTTTACGTCTCCGATCACGGCGAATCCCTGGGCGAGAGGGGGCTGTTCCTGCACGGCGCGCCGTATCTGGTGGCGCCGGACGTTCAGGTAAAAATTCCGCTGTATGCCTGGTTCTCAGCCGGATACCGCGAGCGCACGCAGCTCAACCCAGACTGCGTCAGCGGCAAGACAGATCAGCCCTTTTCGCACGACAACCTGTTCCACACCACGCTCGCCATGCTTGGGGTGGACACTGCGGCTTACCGCCCCACTCTGGATATGCTGGCTGGCTGCCGCATGGCGGCAAACCCATCTGAGGAAACGGCAAGGAGGCCCCGTGCGTAGCGCCAACGCGAAAGTCGGGCGCGCGCATCCAACGCCAGCGGGCCGCGCGGTCGCTCCGCCTGGATGGGGCTGCGCGTCGCCTGCCGTTCTGGACGCTTGTGCGCGCGGACACTCAGGCTCAGTGGTGCCTGCCACCGCGATGACCGCCGCCGTGGCGGACGCCATGACTCCCGCCATGCCCGCTGTAGCGAGTGCCGTAATACGCATATCCCGGATAACCGCGGTAGCCAGCCGGATAGCCGCGGTACCCACACGCACGGCCGACGCTGCAGCCATAGTAGCGCGCCGCATAGGGGCCGCAGGGGTCGGCGGCGCCTTGCCCTGTCAGGCGTCCCTGAAGGTAGGCGATCGGCGCCTCTCCCACACCGGTGGCGCGCAACTGTTGCAGTTCCTCGGGTGTCAGGGCGAAGCCAAGCGGACGCGGGTCGCGCTGCAGTTGCTCGATCAGGGCAGCGTCCAGCGGGGCCTGCGCGCGAAGGCTCAGGACCCCGGCCATTGTCAGCGTGTCGCAGATGGGGGCTCGCAATGGTGGCGTCGAGGCGCAACCCGCCGCCATCAGCGTGGACAGAAGCAACGCAACGCGAGTGAATTCCTTGCTCATGACACTCCCTCCGTTTGCGGCCGACACTGTGTAGACCTTAGACGCCGGCGGACGTTCCTTATTGTCGAAGGGTGGGCGTCGGCATTGGGCGTTCATCAACATGCCCCATCGGAAATGGCAAGCTTCCTTGGGGATTTCATCCATCATCCGAAGTAAGCCACCATGCTCAATCCATTTTTGAAGCAAGGACTGCTGCCCTTGGCGGCCTTGATGCTCTGCGCCTGCGGAGACAGCACAAGGCCACTCTCCTCAGGCAACCCGCCCGGCACGCCACCGGCGCTGGGGGCCAAGCGGCTGACTGTCGTCGTGGCAGTGGTGGACAGCCTCATGCCGCAGGAGATCACGGCGCTCACGCCGAATCTCAACGCGCTCAAGAACGAGGGCACGTTCTTTGACGAGAGCCGGGCGGTGTTCTCGGCAGAAACCACGCCCAACCACGCGGCCATGATGACCGGCGTCTACCCGCAGCGGAACGGCATCGCCACCAACAATTTCATTGATTTCTTCGACCCCCTCAGCCCGGTGGAGCGCGACCTCTCGTTGCCGGAAGAACTTACCGCCAACAGCCTGTTCACCTGGGTGGATCAGAAGTGCCGCGTGAATGGAATCATCCCGGAAATCCAGACCGGGGCCACGCTCTCGAAGACCTACCTGTTTGAGCTTTTCGCGGGCGATGCATTGGATGCCATCCGCGCCAACCGAAATCCGCGCGTGTTCAATGTGCCACCGGACACGCACTGGGACCCGCGCACCAGCCCCGCCTACATCGGCCCCGGCTTTGAATACACGCCGGACCTCCCGACCATGAACCAGGCGCTCACGCAGTTGCCCGATGCTGATTTCTTATTCGTCAGTCTGGGTGATGTGGATCGCTTCGCCCACGCGCTCGGCACCCCGGCGCGTGCCCTCGCGCTGGTAACGGCAGACCTTGAGATCGGCCGCTTGCGCACGGCGCTGGAAGACGCAGGCCGCTGGGAAAACACGGTGATGATCGTCACCAGCGACCATGGCACCGACATTGCGCTCAATCCTCTCACCAACGGCATCTCCACCCAGCCGACGCTGGATGCACTGGCCAGTTGCTTCACCCCGATGACCGCCGTGCAGAACGGCGGCAGTGACAGCCTCTACGTGCTGGATCGCAGCCTGCCGCTGGCCCAGCGTCAGAGCGCACTGCGCGCGGCCCGCGCCTGTCTTACCGGCGCGCAGGACTGCGCCACGCTCTGCCCTGGCGCCAGCCGGCCGACCAACGCGCAGCAGATCGTCGGCGCTTGGTATACGAGCGACGACGCGGCCGACCCCGACGGCACCATGCCCGCGAGCCTCGCCGCCAAGCATCCCAACCTCGGTGATCTGGTGCTGGTCGCGGCGCCGGGCTTCAAGTTTTCGGAGCCGGATCTGACCGGCAACCCCATCCCCGGCAACCACGGCCATCCCGTCACCTTCCGCAACACCATGCTCATCAGCGGTGGCTCGCCGTGGGTGAAGAGGGGCCAGGTGATCGCGGCCTCCATAGGCGACCCGACCCCGTTCGACCGGCTGCCGGAGCAATCCGAAAACGTGGACATCACGCCCACCGTAGCCTGGTTGCTGGGCCTGAACATCCAGCCGACGGATTTCCCGGAAGGCAGCGGTTTTGATGGCCGCGTCCTGTCGGAAGCCTTCATGCAGTTTGAAACTTCAGCGGACGCCGCGGAACCCACCGTTTGCGGCCGCTTCGATTGACAAGACAGGGAAACGTCATGAGAACGCCATTGTCGGCGGACTGCCGCTGGGACTCGGTATCCGGACCTTGCTCGAGTAACGAATCATGAGTGAGGCAAACGCTTTGCACCCATCGTGCGTTCCCGACACCAGCCCCGGCGCCGGATTGCAGCGCCTGACGGTGCTCCAGCTGAAGTCCCGCCTCGACGCCGGTGAGGCGCCGCTGCTGTTGGACGTTCGGCGATCCGAGGCCTTGACGCGCAACCCAATGGGGATCGCAGGTGCGGTGCCGATTCTCCTCGATGAGGCCGATCCGAAGATTCCGGACGTTGCTCGTGACACCGAGGTGGTGGCGTACTGCCTTTGCTCCGGGCAGGCATCCAGTACCCGTGTCGCTTTATGGCTGCGGCAGGCGGGCTATGGTCGCGTCGCGGTGCTGGACGGCGGGCTGCCTGCATGGCACGCAGAGCGGTTCTCTGTGTCTCCGGTCAGCCCTGCGTCGCGTGACAGGATCGCGGGCTGGATCAGCGCCGCCCAGGTGATGAGTGCCCAAGCGCCTGCCGTTGGCGGCGAACTGATATTCGAAAAGGCTTTCCTGTCCGGACAGGCGCTGCCGCTGCGGCGGGAGATGGCGGTGCTGTTCGTTGACATGGTCAACTCGACGGAGTTGCTGTTCGCGCATCCGCCGGAACAGGTCCTGGCACTGGTGCAGGTGTTCATGGAGATCGTGGTGGCGGTCGCCGTCCAGCACTGCGGCGATGTGCACGACTTCCAGGGCGATGGCGCCTTGCTGTATTTCGCCGGTTCTGGCGAGGCCCTGCCCGCGGCCTTCGAGTTGCGCGAGGCCCTCCGCGCCCGGCGAGACTCGGTCCCCGGCCTGCCGGAGGTGAGGCTGGCGCTGGACTCCGGTCCCCTGATTGTCGGCTACGTCGGCGGCCGTGAGCGGCGCGCGCTGTCGTTCATCGGTCCCAGCATCAATACGGCTGCGCGCATCCTCAAGCTGGCGCCTCCGGGCGGCATTGCCGCCACCGAGAATGTCCTTGTGCACGCGCAGCGCCTCGCTCCCAGTCTGGCCGAGCAATTTCATCCACTGTCGGAACGCCAGAGCATCAAGGGTTTCCCGGAACCGATCCGGGTTTTCGTCGCGGCTCCATCGGAGCCCGGCAAGCTTCAACTGGAGAATGTTCGATGACAACCCCAGCCCCACCAGCGGCCATATCGGGTTTCCGCATCCCAACGATGGATTGTGCCTCCGAGGAATCGGAAATCCGTCGCGCGCTGGAGCCGGTTGCGGGCATCCAGTCGCTGAGCTTTCAGCTGGGCGCACGCACGCTGGCGATCCGCGCGCCCGCAGCGGTCGTCGCCGAGGCGGTGGCGGCCCTCCGCAAAGCAGGCTTCGATCCGCAGCCGCTGGACACCGCAGCCAGCCCACCGGCGGCAGCCGGTGAGCACGCAGCCGATGGTTTTCAGGGCGGATTGGTCCGCTTGGTGCTCGCGCTGATCCTGGCCAGCGCGGCGGAAGCTCTGGAGTTCTTTGGTGGCGACGCTCCGGTTTTCTCGGTGGCCAAGATGGCCCTGGCCGCAGTGGCGATCTGGCTCGCAGGCCTGGACACCTACAAGAAGGGCTTTGCGGCCCTGCGCCACGGCAAGCTCAACATCACCACGCTGATGACGGTGGCGGTGACCGGCGCCTTTCTCATCGGCCAGTGGCCGGAGGCGGCGATGGTGATGGCGCTCTACGCCATCGCCGAGCTGATCGAGGCGCGCTCGCTGGACCGTGCGCGCAACGCCATCAAAAGCCTGATGGCGCTGGCACCCGAGGACGCGAGCGTGCGCCAGGCTGACGGCTCCTGGAAAACCCTTGCCGCCGCCGAGGTGCCGCTGGAAGCGATTGTGCGCATCCGGCCCGGCGAGCGCGTGCCGCTGGACGGCGTGGTGACGGCTGGCGCGAGCGCGATTGACCAGGCGCCAGTGACGGGCGAGAGCATCCCGGTGGACAAAGGCATCGGCGATCCGGTGTTCGCCGGCACCATCAACCAGGACGCAGAACTGGAGTTCCGCGTCACCGCTGCGGCCAGCAACAGCACGCTGGCGCGCATCATTCACGCGGTGGAAGAGGCACAAGGCGCACGCGCGCCGACGCAGCGTTTCGTGGACCGCTTCGCCGCCATCTACACCCCGGCGGTGTTCGTGATTGCCGTCGCCGTCGCGCTGCTGACGCCCTGGCTAATGGACTGGACCTGGACGCAGGCGCTTTACAAGGCGCTGGTGCTGCTGGTCATCGCCTGCCCCTGCGCGCTGGTGATTTCCACGCCGGTGACGGTGGTCAGTGCGCTGGCCGCCGCCGCACGGCGCGGCATCCTGATCAAGGGCGGCACCTATCTGGAGGAAGCGCGCAATCTCAAGGCGATTGCCCTGGACAAGACCGGCACGATCACGGAAGGCAAGCCCGTGCTCGTGGAGTTCGTGCCGCTCGACTCGTCGGTCGAGAAAACGCTGATCGAGTTGCTGGCCGCAAGCCTGGCCGGTCGTTCGGACCATCCCGTCTCGAAGGCCATCGCGCAGGGCCTGAAGCGCGAGAGCCTGCCGGTCGCTGGCTTCAAGGCGCTGATGGGTCGCGGCGTCGAGGGCGCCATCGACGGACGCAGCTACGTGCTCGGCAATCACCGCCTGATCGAAGAGCGCAAGCAGTGCAGCGCCGAACTCGAAACCCTGCTCGCCGATCATGAGAAGAGGGGTCGGACCATCACGCTGCTCGCCTCCGATGCGGGCGTACTCGGACTGTTTGCCGTCGCCGACACCATCAAGGAAACCTCGCGCGCAGCCGTGATCGACCTCAAGGCGATGGGCGTGATCCCGGTGATGCTGACCGGCGACAACCAGGCCACGGCGACCACGATTGCCAGCGACGCAGGCATCGAGGAGGCGCGCGGCAATCTGTTGCCGGAGGACAAGCTCGTCGCCGTCGAAGCCATGCAGAAGCGCTACGGGGCCACGGCCATGACCGGTGACGGCATCAACGACGCACCGGCGCTGGCCAAGGCCGACATCGGTATCGCGATGGGTGGCATGGGCACCGACACCGCGATGGAGGCCGCCGATATCGTCATCATGAATGACGATCTGCGCCGCATCCCGGACGTGATCCGCCTGTCGCGGAAAACTCATGCCGTGCTGTGGCAGAACATCACGCTGGCTCTGGGCATCAAGGCGATATTCCTGGTGCTGGCCGTGTTTGGCAGCGCAACCATGTGGATGGCAGTATTTGCCGACATGGGCGCGAGCCTGCTGGTCGTGGTCAACGGCCTGCGTCTGCTGAAGGGAGTCAGATCATGAGTAGTACAGCTTTGCCGGACGCGAATTCCCGCTTAGCGGGACCGGCCGAAGGCCGCAGGATGCGCCAGTGACCGCCGCGTCACCCGGCAGCGATGCTGCGCGGGGGTGGAAGCGCATGTTCATGGCCTGGCTCGTGGCCTTGGTCGCCACGGCCGGCGCGCTGTTCCTCGGCGAGGTGATGGGGATGACTCCGTGTGTGCTGTGCTGGTACCAGCGCATCGCGATGTTCCCGCTCGTGCCCGTGCTCGGGATCGCGCTGCTCGACGCCGATCCGCGCGGCGTTCGATTCGCGTTGCCGCTGGCGCTTGCCGGCTGGGCGATCGCGCTCTATCACTGCCTCGTGTTCTGGGGCTTCATGTCCGAAGCGCTCAGCCCCTGCCGCAAGGGCGCTTCGTGCGCTGACGCGGATGTCCAGGTGGCCGGCTTCGTGCCCATCCCGCTGCTATCGCTGATCGCCTTCACTGCGATATCGGTGCTGTTGTGGTCCGCAAGATCAAAGGTGAATCGATGAACAGGAAGTGGCTGATCTTCGCTGCCGTTGCGGCCGTGGTCGTGACGTTCGTCGCCGGCGTCGCGGTTTTCAACGACCGCTCGGCGCAAGACGCTCGGCAGGCTGCGCGCAGCAACGACGCAGCGCTGGTGCGCGCGAATTCCCCGGTGTTCGGCAACCCGGAGGCCAAGGTCACGATCGTCGAATTCTTCGACCCGTCGTGCGAGACCTGCCGGGCCTTCTACCCGGTGGTCAAGCGCATCGTCAACGCCAGTTTCGGACAGGTGCGGCTCGTGCTGCGCTATGCACCGCTGCACCGGGGCTCCGACACCGCGATTCGGATCCTGGAAGCGGCCCGCCTTCAGGGCAAGTACTGGGAGGCGCTGGAGCGTGCGCTGGCCGACCAGCCGCGCTGGGCCGCGCATCACAACCCGCAGCCCGATCTGATCTGGGATGTGATCGGCGACATCGGCCTCGACATGGCCAAGGCCCGCTCCGACGCGGCCAGCCCGTCCATCGCGCAGGCGCTGCAGCAGGACGTTGCCGACATGCAGGCGTTGAAGGTTGACCGCACGCCCGGCTTCTTCGTCAACGGCACTCCGCTGCGAGACTTCGGCGAAGCGCAATTGAAGTCGCTGGTGGATCAGGAACTCGGCAAGCTGAAGATGCCTTGACGGGGCGTGACGTGCAAGCCACCGTCGATGGACGCTCTTACGTGTTGGGGAATCACCGCCTCATCGCGGAGCGAAAGCAGTACAGCGCGGCGCTCGAACAACGGCTGGCCGAGCACGAGAATCAGGGGCAAACGGTAACGTTACTCGCGTCCGATGCAGGTGTACTGGGCTTGTTTGCCGTCGCCGACACGATCAAGAGCACTTCGCGGGATGCGGTTGCGGAACTCAGAACGCTGGGCGTGACTCCGGTAATGCTGACCGGGGACAACCCGGCCACCGCGCGCGCTATCGCCGATCAAGCCGGCATCACCGATGCCCGCGGCAACCTGCTGCCGGAGGACAAGCTCAAGGCCATTGATGAGCTGCGGCAGAAGTACGGGCCTACGGGCATGACAGGCGACGGGATCAACGATGCCCCGGCGCTGGCGAAAGCCGATATCGGTATCGCGATGGGCGGCATGGGCACGGACACTGCGATGGAGGCCGCTGATATCGTCATCATGAATGATGATCTGCGAAGCATCGCCACTGCCATTCGCCTGTCTCGCAAAACCCATGCGGTGCTTTGGCAGAACATCACGCTTGCGCTTGGCATCAAAGCGGTGTTTTTGATGCTGGCGGTGTTCGGCAGTGCAACGATGTGGATGGCCGTGTTCGCCGATATGGGCGCGAGTCTACTGGTTGTTGCCAACGGCCTGAGACTGGTGCGGGCGTCGTGAGGCCGAATCGCCTCAATCACTCGCTTTGAGGACCCGAATGCCAAAGCCACGCAAACTGAGTGTTGCCGAGAATCAACGCCTCAAGCGGCAGCTAGTCCGGCGGCTGCGCGTCGTCGCGATTGTCGCCGTGATCGGGGCGGTTTCTGCAGGCGTGCTGATCTCATGGGAGCAGCTGTTCCCGATTCCGGAAGACAAGCTGGTGAATGTGTACTTCACGCACAGCTGCCGCTGTGCGCACTCCTGGGTGCAGGCACTCCAGGCAGAGGGGTTCGTGGTGAAGATGTTCGAACCAGAAACGCTGAAGCCCGCCCGCGCCGCGCTACATACACCGGCGAGCTTGAATGGCTGCCATGTGGCGGAGTTCATGGGCTACTTCATCGAGGGTCACGCTCCTGCAGTGGCGCTGCGTCGTCTCGCGACAGAGCATCCCGCGGGGACCGGAATTGCAATGTTGTCTCCAGCCTCCAAAGCGGAGGGCGGAGTCGACGGCCCCGTGGTACTGGTGGACCAGGAAGGCATTTCCCACGCTTGGATCGGAGAGCCGCAGCGATAGCACGGGCGATGCCCATCCCCCGGTCTCCGGGGATGTAGCCGACCTTGCTTACCGAAGGAAGGGCCAGCGCAGCTGAGTCAAATATTGCTCGGGCATGGACTCACCTTGCAGTCCTACTTCCCCTGCGCCGGGACTGCGAGGAGCGTCGCGGAAGGATCCGAACAAGTGGTCCCAGACCAGCCACACTTCGCCGTAGTTCACCTGGGCATCTTCGAACTCCCGCTTGTGGTGCCAGCGATGCATCTCCGACACAGCGAAAAGGTAGCGGAATGGTCCGAGCCGGTAGTCGAGATTCGCGTGCTGGAATGCAAGATGGACGCTCATGACACTCAGCCACGCGCCCAGTGCGATCGGCGTAGCGCCCAACACCATCAGCACAGTCAGGCCGGGCCCCGCGAGCACTAGCGCCGACAGCGGATGGCGGCGACCGCCGTTGAGCCAGTAAAGGCGTTCGGGGCTATGGTGGATCGCATGCAGGCGCCAGAGGAAGCCGTGCGAATGGCTCGCCCGATGCATCGTATACAGTCCCAAATCCACTATGGCGCCGGCCAGCAGCACCTGTAGCCACATTGACGCATCATCTGGCCAGAGTCTCCACGTTTCCGGAAGCAACGCGCGCAATCCAAAGGCGGAAGCCACTGCGGTCTGGATCAGCAGGTAGCTCACCAGAAAATGTGCCGCGTCGACTGCGGTATCACCACCACGATCGGAATTCCACGACCGCTCAAACGGGGCGATCCTTTCGAGCAGGGCCACGCAGCCGACGCCGGCCGCGACGATCAGGGGGAATAGTGGCCAATAGGGCACACCTTGGCTCGCCAGCACGATCAGGAGCACGGCCGAACCGCCGGCAATCAATGGATATGACAGATAACGGATCAGGGTTTGCATGGCGTCGCTCCAAGGAGATCCAGAGCTTGCCGGACATACGGCCTCAAATGCTTGAACGATCTGGCTGCTCAGCGCGCGGTCTGTAGAGTGAGCAAGGCTTTTGGCGCGATGCCGAAGTGGCGGCGGAATGTCCGGGTGAAATGGGCCGCGTCGGCAAAACCTGCTGCCACCGACGCGCTCGTCAATGAGTGCCCTGCAAATACTTGCGTCATTGCCAAGAGCAACCGGCGCCAACGTAGATACGGCCGCAGAGGAATGCCCGTGTGATCGCGAAATCGATGCAGGAATCGACTCTTTGAGAGCCCAACCTGCGCTGCCAGATGAGTGGCGCTCAGCCCGTCTGGAAGCGTCTGCGGTAAGGCGTCAATCAATCGCTCTATTGCCGCATCATGCTTTGTGAGTGCCTGGGTGCGCGCATCGTTCGAAACGATTGCCTCGACAAGCGCAGAGATGGCGGCGTTATCCGGCGCTTCGCCAAGAGCGTGTCTTGCCGCGCGTACCTGTGCTGCGTCGAGCACGCCTAAGCCATCGCGAAGCGAATGCTGCGACCGCCGGCCCAGAACCGAGTGTGGTTCGAGATACAGCAGTGTTACTGGCTCAGTCGTGGGCTCAAGCCGATGTACGATATCGGCTCCAATGACAACGCCCAAATACCGCTGACCCCCTCCGGAGGGGGTCCAGACCGCCTGCGGCGTATTCGCCAGCAGAATCTGCACCGCATGGTGCGCATGCGGATCAGCGTCGCCTGCATAGCCAGTGAACAGGCCCCAGCCAATTCCGATGCGAGCTTGTCCGCGCCAGGCAGAGCTGGAATCAGTCACAGTGCAGGTCCGCTCTGTCCATTTCCGATAAAAGCCGCGCTTGTCAGGTGACGGCCTGCCGTCGGTTGTAGGCATAGCCGGCCACTAGCGCCAGAGTACAAGCCAGTTGCGCAACTAGGCCCTGCAGCGTGGGGTAGAAGCCTATCCATTCAAAACGCGGTAGTTGCAGCAACACCGCCGACATCTGGTTGGCTTCCTGCAGGGCCGCGATTCCCTTGCCTGTCAACATCACTGCCAAGATCGCCATCAGTGCCGCGCTGACCGTGAAGAACGTTCCAATAGGTAGTTTTCGCGAATACCGCAGCATGAGCCAAGCGATGACAGCGAGGGCTGCGATGGCGGTTGCCGCGCCGGCGATTACCGCATGGCCCGAACCCTGGCTCCACAGTGCGACGTAGAACAGGATGGTCTCGAAGACCTCCCGATACACGACAACGAAGGCCAGCAGAAAGAGGAACCAGGCCGAGCGGCGCGACAAGGCGGCACCGATCTGCTCCTGGACATACTTCTGCCAAGCGCCCGCCTGGCTTTTGCCGTGCATCCAGATGCCGACGAACAACAGCACGGCTGCCGCGAACAAGGCCGCGATTCCCTCGGTCAACTCTCGACTGGCGCCGCTGATGTTGATCAGATATGTCGCCGCGCCCCATGTCGCGATGCCTGCCAGCAGCGCGACGCCTGTGCCGGCATGCACATATGGCAGCACTTCAGTTCGACCGGCCTTGCGCAGGAACGCGATGATGGCGATCACGATCAATAGCGCCTCCAGACCTTCGCGCAAGAGAATGGTAAAGGCCCCCACAAAGGCAGATCCGGCGTCTGCACCTGTGGCCTGCAGTGCCAGCTCAGCCGCGCCGAGCCGGGACTGCACCGACTCCACTCTCGCGTTGATTTCATCCACCGGGGCACCGGCCGAGAGGCGCCCGCGCAATTCGGTCATCGCCATTTCGAGCGAACGCATCAGCTCCGGGTCCTTGACGGCCAGTATCGGCTCTACAGGCTCGAAGCCATCGAGATAGGCCGAAACAGCCGCTTGTGAAGCGGCATCACGGTCGCCTTTGCGATACGCGGCGACCGCGTACTCCAGTCGATCGCGCACGAGCTGCAACGACCCCTGCGTAGTTCGCAGCACTGCAGCCGGGTTGCGCCGCAGATAGGCGGTGACCGCCTGGCCCCGCTCGGCACCGAGACGAGCTTCCAGCGTGGCAGGCGTTACCGTTGCAAGCGCGGTCATATCCGGTATGGCCTCTTTCGCTGCCACCTCCTGCGATAAATGCTCACCCGCTGCCGCTTGATCCTGAGGGAAGGCGTATTGCCCGACTACAAAGGCCAGCGCCCAGCGTTCGCTGTCCGACAGGTGTGCAAAGGTCGGCATAGCGGTGCCTTCTAGGCCCTGGCTGATGACCTGATAGAGAGCGAAGACACTGCGCTCTCGGGCCCGGCCGCTGTCGGTGAAGTCGACGGGCGGAGGGTCCATGCCAGCCGCAAGCGCCCCATTTCCTTGTCCGCTGGCGCCATGACAGCCGGCGCAAAGCGTGGCGTACTGCGTCAGCCCCTTTACGAGATCCGGCGCGGCCTTCGGCGACAGCGGCACCGGATAGGCCTCAAGAAGCTTCGCACCCAGCCCGCGTGCCTGTGTGGCCACCGCGCCGGGATCGGCTTTGGCCGCGATGGCGGACTTCAGGTCCTCTGCGGCTTGGACCAGCGCCGGCTGTGCCGGCATTGGCGCGAGCGCGCCAAGCTGCCGGCTCACCGAGTCAGAAAACTCGCTCATTTCGGCATATTCGGCCGCATCGACGACGGTCCCGTTTTTGTCCACGGCACCGGCATAGTCAACGGCGATGTAGTCGAGCAGCCTCCAGGTAGTTTGAGCATCGCCAGCTGCCAGGGACATCAAGGGCCACAGGAGCAACAGCGCAAACAGGGGACGTAGATGCTTCACGTGATCAATTCTTCTTGGAGGAGGAAGGCTCGGACGCCTCTTCGGCGATTTCGAGAATTTCGCGACCGCCCCTGAAGGCGATCACGGCGACGATCAGACCGATTATCAGGTCGGGAAACGGCGATTCGATCCAGAGCACCAGCGCGCCGGAGACAACGATGCCCAGATTCACCAAGGTGTCGTTGCTAGTGAATATCCAGGACGCTGCGAAATGGGCGCCTTCGTCGCGGTGGCTACGCAAGAGCTTTAGGCAAATCAGATTCAGAGCGGCATTGCAGGCGGCCCAGATCATCATCGCAACTCCGATGGGCTCAGCCCCCAAGAAGAAGCGGCGCAGCACCTCGACTGCCAGCATCAGGCTGAATCCAATCAGCAGCCAGCCACTGATGCGTGCCGCGCGAGCCTTGTGTCGAGCACTGCGGCCCTCGGCATAAAGACTGACGCCATAGACGCCCGCGTCGCCCAGGTTGTCGAGTGCAGCCCCCACCAAGGCTGTGGACTGTGCCCAGGCACCGATACCACCGCCGGCGACCGACTGGAAAAGATTGATGGCCAGCACCTTCCGTAAAGCCGACCGATTTCCTTGCGCAGTCATTTTGCAGGGATCTCCCGGCTGCCACAGATTTCACTCACGTTAGTCTCCTACATCGGGAATTCAGCCAAGGCTTGCCCAGAAGCTTTTCTCATCGCCACAGCCCGGCGAGAGTCGGCGTATCCAGATGCTGCCGACCAGTTGGACCACGATCAAGCCGATATGCAAGACCATCAGCAGCGTCCCGGCCGCGGCGCCCGCCGGAATCGGGATGAGAAGGGCGGCGCCCGCCAGCACTTCCACGACGCTGATATGGCGCTTGGCCAGTACGTGATGCAGAAGATGCAAGGTCTGGACAGCCAATAGCGCCATCCATGTGATATCAGGCGTGAGCGACATGAGATATCTCCTTCAATTCAGCGCGGGCCTGGGCGATAACGGAACGGGCGGCTGACAGGCCCAGACCCGCCATGATCACGGCGACCACTAGATCGGGCCAGGCAGTCCCGAGTCCGAATACCCCACCAGCGGCCACGATGACGGCGATGTTGCCGATGGCGTCGTTGCGCGAGCACAACCACACCGAACGCATGTTGGCGTCGCCATCCCGGAAGGTGTACAGCATGGCGGCTACGGAGAGATTGGCGGTCAGCGCCAGAGCGCCGACGAGACCCATCGTGTACGCCTCGGGCACGATTCCGTTGATCGCGTTCCAGGCCGCATGCCCCAGCACGAACACCCCATAAAGACCCATCGTTGCTCCCTTGGCGAGCGCCGCACGGGATCGCCAGATCACCGCCATCGACAGCACCAACAGGGATACGCCGTAATTCGCGGCATCCCCCAGGAAGTCAGCCGCGTCAGCGAGCAGCGAGACCGAGCCGGCACCCCAGCCCGCACCGAGTTCCACTGCAAACATGACCGCGTTGATGACCAGGGCAATCCACAGTGCCCGGCGGTAGTGCGGGGTTGTGCTGCTCTGGCAGGAACTACTGGCGCAACAGGAATCGCTCATGGCGTTCTCCCAAAACGATGGCGCTATTGAACACCCTGTAGTCACTCCAGGGTCAAGCGGTTACTAAAACCTACGCTAGTAAAGCCTCATGCTGCGGCATAGGCGCAGGTGGGTGTTCGGAAGAAGCCAGCGACGATGTGCGGCAACTTCTGGAGGCGGCGCAATGCGCGTGAGACGGCAGCCTTCATCTCATCCTTGGTCTGAACCGTAGCCTTGGCAACGCGCGCTTTGACGTGGTTCCACACCAGTTCGTCGGGATTCAGGTCCGGCGAGTAGGGCGGCAGAAAAAACAACTCGATCCGATCGGCCCGCTCCTCGACGAATCGCTTCACGACCTTGGCCTTGTGCGAAGGATGGCCATCCACGATCAGGAAGATCTTCCGCGTCTGGCCGGCAATCAGGCGCCCCAGAAACTGGCGGAAGACGTCGCCGTTGACCGTGCCCTCCACCGTCATGAAGCGGAAACCACCCGCTGCGTTGACCGCCGAAATCATGTTGAAGCCAAAGCGCGCGCCCGTGGCCTTCACCACCGGCGTCTTGCCCACCGGTGCCCAGGTGGTTCCGGCGTGATGGTCCGAGCGAATGCCCGATTCGTCGGCAAAGAACACCAGAGCCCCTTCGCGCTTGGCCCGTGCGGCGATCTTGGGGTACTCATCGGCGCGCCACTGCTCCACCAGGACCGGGTCCTGCTGCCAGGCCCGGTACAGCGGACGCTGCGGGGAATACCCCAGTCGCTTCATCAAGCGGCCCACCGAGACTTCGCTCAACGCCACATCGAACTCGCGGCGTATCAATTCCCGGATCATCGACAGCGTCCACAGCGCAAACTCGAACCGGCATTGGAGCGGCGACTTGTTCTGAATGATGCGCAGCAGCTTGGCCACTCGCTTGGCGTCCAGCTTGGGCGGCGCCCCGGCAATGGGCTTGGCTTTCAACGCATCGGCGCCGCCATAGTGATACGCCAGAAGCCAACGATAAATCTGCCGTCGATTGACGCCGATCCCGCGGGCGACCGCTTCGGGACTCTCGCCGGCCTCCACTCGGGCAACCGCCGATACACGAAGCTGCTCAAGCGCCTCGTGCGAAAACTTGCGCAGGTCGATCGTCTTCTTGCATTCCATGCCCAATTATAATCTATGAGGCTTTACTTTAGAAGGTCTTAGTAACTTGGCGGAGAGAGAGGGATTCGAACCCTCGATACGGTTTGACCCGTATACACGCTTTCCAGGCGTGCTCCTTCAACCACTCGGACACCTCTCCAAGGGGCGGGAGTATAGCCGAAGGGCGAAGGGGTTTTGAGCTCTGATTACACGCCGGCAGCAGGTTGCGCGGCAGGCACGGCCGGCATGGCGGGCGGCATGTCGAGGCAGCGCACGCGCGTCTCGCCGTCGTCACCGGGCTCGGCCACTTCCAAGGCATAGGCCTGGGGCTCACCGCTCAGCTCCGGGATGCGCAACGCCGACGGGGAGCTGGGGGGCGAAATGCCATCGACCGAGGTGACAATGTTGGCCATCTCGGCCGACTGATAAGGCAGTTCGCGCTCGCAGTGCCGGGTGGTACTGCAACCGGTTGCCATCAGGGACAGGACGGAGATGCCGAGGGCGGTTTTGATCATGGGGTTCAGATCCGGATGCCGGCTGCGGCCAACGCAGCGGTCACAGTGGGTTCACAGGAGGACGCGAGCGGCACCAGCGGCAACCGCAGTCCCTCGCCGATACGGCCCATGCGGGCCAAGGCCCATTTCACGGGCAGGGGATTGGGTTCGACAAAAAGGTCGCGATGAAGTGCCGCAAGCGGCGCATCGAGTTCGGCGGCCTTGGCGCTGTTGCCGGCAAGGGCCGCCGCGCACATGTGATGCATGGCCCCGGGGGCCACATTGGCGGTCACCGAGATGTCACCGTGAAAGCCCAGCAATATGGATTCGCGTGCGGTGGCGTCATCACCCGAATACAGCGCAAAGGTGGGATCAAGGTCCAGCGCCAGCAGTTCGCGAACACGGCCAAGATCACCCTTGGCCTCTTTGACGCCGACGATGTTCGGCACCAGGGCCAGGCGGGCGACGGTGGCTGGCAGCATGTCCACGCCGGTGCGGCCGGGCACGTTGTAGGCAATGATGGGCAAGTTCACCGCTTCGGCGATCGCCTTGTAGTGGCGATACAGCCCTTCCTGCGGCGGCTTGTTGTAATACGGCGTGACGATCAGCGCCGCATCAGCGCCAATCGCGGCACTTTTTTCCGTCAGCTCAATGGCCTCGGCGGTGCTGTTGGCACCGGTGCCGGCGATGACCGGAATCCGCCCACAGGCACGGTCCACCACCCGTTTGATGACGGCGATGTGCTCGTCAATATCCAGGGTTGCCGACTCGCCCGTCGTGCCCACGGCAATGATGCCGTCGGTGCCTTCGGCGATGTGCCAATCCACCAAGCGGTCGAGCGCGTCCCATTGGATGGCACCGTCGGCGTCCATCGGGGTGACCAGCGCGACCAGACTGCCTTTGATCATGAGGGAGAACGTCAAACAACGAAAAGGGTGGCGAGTATACCGATAGCCCTGCGCCCAAGACGTGCTTGCGCCGCCATGAGGCAGGTTTACACTTGCGGCCTCTCCGCTCACCTGACGCCATGTCCAACTCCGACAACCTGCTGTCCATCTCCATTCTGGGTCGTGCCCGAGCCGATATTCCGCTCGAGCTGTTCAAGGCCATCCGCGAGCGCGGAGGCGAGGTTGAAGACTGCCGGATCGCGCCCATCGGCGATCTGCTCACCGCCAACATGGTCGTGTCGGGCAACTGGAGCACGCTGGGTCGTCTGGAGACCGCCCTGCCGGGCGTGGCCGAGCGGCTCGACTTGCAGATTCGCTTCGAGCGTTGTGGCGCGCGCGAGCCGCTGCCCGACTTTCGCCCTTACGCCGTCGATGTGATCGCGCCGCAGCAGCCCGACCTGCTGGTCCATCTGCTGGAATTCTTCAGCGCCCAGGGCGTGCAGAGCCCCGAGATCTCATCGCAAAAATATGCCTCCACCCACACCGGCGCGAGCATGTGTAGCGTACAAATGGTGTGTCACGTCCCGGTCAGCCAGCATCCACAGGCCTTGCGCGAATCCTTCATGGATTTGTGTGACGATCTGAACGCGGACGGCATGATGGACCCAATCAAGACCTAGGCCCAGCGGCAAGAACCCGGAGACTCCAAACGCGTCATGGCATTTGAAATCGGCGACACCCTCCCCGCCCTCACGCTCAAGGCCAGTGGCGGCCAGACCGTGAATCTGGAAGACCTGAAGGGCACTTCACTGGTGCTCTATTTCTACCCCAAGGACAACACGCCCGGCTGCACCCAGGAGGGGCAAGACTTCCGTGACCTGTACGCGCAGTTCAAGGCCGCAGGCGCGCAGGTCATGGGGGTGTCCAAAGATGGCGTGAAGGCGCACGACAACTTCATCGCCAAGCACGACTTTCCGTTCACGCTGCTCTCGGACGCCGATGGCGCGTTGTGTGCGGCGCTGGACGTGATGCGCGAAAAGTCCATGTACGGCAAGACCTATGTCGGCATCGACCGCAGCACGTTTCTGTTCAACCCCCAGGGCCAGTTGATCGAGGTGTGGCGCGGGGTCAAGGTCAAAGGGCACGCGCAAGCGGTGCTCGATGCACTGAAGCGCGCTTGAAGCGCGTCACTTCTCTCTCTTCCTTGCCGCCGGTGCGAGCGCCCCTCGCACCGGCTTGCCCTGTTCCAAGCGAGTCTTGATGAGCAAAAAAACCTTTGTGCTGGACACCAACGTGCTGCTCCACGACCCCAGCTGCCTGTTCCGGTTTGAAGAGCACGACATCTTCATTCCCATGGTGGTGCTCGAAGAGTTGGACGCCGCCAAGAAAGGCACCTCCGAAATCGCCCGCAACGCGCGCCAGGTCAGCCGCTTTCTCGATGACCTGATGCAAGGCAAGAAGCACGCGCAAATCGAGCGCGGCATTGCCTTGCCAAAACCCGGCAAGGCGCCCCAGGGCGGTGGCCAGAAGAAGGCCGTCAGCGGCAAGCTGTTCTTCCAGACGCGCCCCAGTGAAGTCACGCTGCCGGGCAACATGCCGGGCAACAAGCCTGACAACAGCATCCTGATGACCACCATCGCCCTGGCGGCGGAACTGCCCACCCGGTCCGTGATTCTGGTCAGCAAGGACATCAACCTGCGCATCAAGGCGGCCATCGTCGGCGCCGAGTCGGAGGACTACAACAACGACAAGGTGCTCGAAGACGCCGACCTGCTCTACAGCGGCTATCTCGAACTCCCCGGCGACTTCTGGCAGACCCACGGCGACGCCATGGACAGCTGGCAGGACGCACTCGGTCGCGCGTGCTACCGCATCAAGGGCCCGCTGACCAAGCAGTGGTACGTCAACCAGTTTCTGTACATCCCCGACGATGAAGACGGCGGCCTTGAACTGATCGTGCACAAGGTCGATGCTGACGCCGCCGAAGCCGAGGTGCGCGTCATTCGCGACTACCGCGCAGCCCGCACCAGCGTCTGGGGCATCAACGCGAAAAACCGCGAACAGAATTACGCGCTGAATCTGCTGCTTGATCCCGACATCGACTTCGTCACCATTCTGGGCACCGCCGGCACCGGCAAAACCCTGCTGACCCTGGCCGCCGGACTGGCACAGGTGCTCGACGAACCGCGCTATCGCGAAATCATCATGACCCGCGTCACGGTGCCGGTGGGCGACGACATCGGCTTCCTGCCCGGCACCGAAGAAGAGAAGATGACGCCGTGGATGGGCGCACTGATGGACAACCTCGAAGTCCTCACCCAACCCTCGGGTGGCGGAGACTGGGAGCGCGCAGCCACCAACGACCTGCTGGCCAAGCGCATCAAGATTCGCAGCCTCAACTTCATGCGCGGTCGCACCTTCCTCAACCGGTTCGTGATTGTCGACGAAGCCCAGAACCTCACCGCCAAGCAGATGAAGACCCTGATCACCCGCTGCGGCCCGGGCACCAAGATGATCTGCCTGGGTAACCTCGGGCAGATCGACACCCCCTACCTCACCGAAACCACTTCGGGCCTGACCTATGTGGTCGACCGCTTTCAAGGCTGGATTCATGGCGGGCATGTCACGCTGGCACGCGGTGAACGGTCACGTCTGGCCGCCTTCGCCTCTGACGTGCTCTAAAGAACCGGAACGCAACCATGTTGAAACGCATGCGCAATATGAAGGATCAGGCCATCGCGGCGGCGCTCAAGGCGTACGCGACCGACAGGCTCTCGCCCTACGGCAACCTGCTCGATGTGACGGTGGACACGGCCGCCCAAATGGTCGAAGGCACCATCAGCCTGCACGGCGAAAGCGGCCCGGTCACGGTCAAGGTCGAGCATTACCGGTTCGAAAAGGTCGACGGACGCACGGTGCTGAAGCTGGAAACCATTACCGCGACCCGTGAATGGATGGGCACCCTGCTCACCCACATCTACGGCAGCAAGCCCTTCAAGCTGCCGGCGCCGATCCTGGCCCTGCTTTTCTAAGCCCGATCGGCGGGAAAGGCCAGCACCTCGCCCAGCGACTCCAGATGCAGCAGCCGCATCAGCAGCCGGTCAAGGCCCAGTGCCACCCCTGCGCAGTCCGGCAGGCCGTGGTCCAGGGCCGCGATGAGGTGCGCATCCAGGGGCGGCACCGGCAGGCCGCGGGCGGCCCGCCACGCCTGTTCCCCCGTGAAGCGTCGATGCTGCTCACCTGCGTCACTCAGCTCCCAGAAGCCGTTGGCCAGCTCCAAACCCTCCCAGAACAATTCGAAGCGCTGCGCGCGGCCGTCCACCACGCGGGACAGTGCGGCCTGACTGGCGGGAAAGTCGTGCACGAAACACGGGGTTCCGCGCCCCAGCCGGGGGCCAACGCGATGGCTCATCCACAGGTCGAGCAACACATCGCGATCGGTTTCGTCGGCAAAGGCTTCGGCCTCGGGCAGGGCTTTCAGCGCATCGACTGAGGCGGTAAAAGGGTCGATGCCCGCGTGGCGGTCAAACGCCTCGCCATAAGACATCCGCGCAAAGGTCGGACCGGTCACGCCGGCGGCGCGCAGCAACGCCTCCACTTCGTTCATCAGCGCGTGATGATCGAACCCGACCCGGTACCACTCCAGCAAGGTGAATTCGGGATTGTGAAACCGCCCGGCTTCTTCGGCGCGGAACACCTTGGCCATCTGCCAGATGGCGCCGCTGCCGGCGCACAGCAGGCGCTTCATGGCGAACTCGGGCGAGGTCTGCAGCCACCCGCGCGCGTCCGCGGTGCTGAAGCTGTCGATATGCCGGTCCACGGTCGCATGGCGCGACAGCACCGGCGTGTCCACTTCGAGCACCTGGCGCGCATCAAAAAAAACGCGGACGGCCCGGTAAAGGTCCGCCCGCGCTTTCAGGGTGTCCAAGGCGGCGCGCGGTGCCCAGCCCGCCGTCGGGGTCGTCATCCCCGCAACATCACTTGCCGACGCGCCCCATGTAGTCGCCGGTGCGGGTGTCCACCTTGACCAGCTCGCCCTGCTGCACGAACAGCGGCACACGCACCACCGCCCCGGTTTCGAGGGTGGCGGGCTTGCCGCCGCCGCCTGAGGTGTCACCGCGCACGCCGGGGTCGGTCTCGACAATCTGCAGCTCGACGGTGTTCGGTGCGTTGACATACAGCGGCACGCCGTTGAACAGCATCACGCGGCACGTTTCCTCGCCCTTAATCCACTTTGCCGCGTCCTCGACGGCGGACTGACCGGCCTGCATCTGCTCGAAGCTGGCCGGGTTCATGAAGTGCCAGAACTCGCCGTCGTTGTAGAGGTACTGCATGTCGGTTTCTTCAATGTCGGCCACTTCCCAGCTGTCGCCGGAACGCAGGGTCTTTTCCAGCACGCGGCCGGTCTTGAGGTTGCGAACCCGCAGCGAGTTGGTGGCCTGTCCCTTGCCGGGCTTGCGATACTCGTTCTCGAGCACGGCGTACGGGTCACCGTCGATCAGAACCTTGGTGCCGGACTTCATTTCATTGGTGCTGACGGATGCCATATAAGCTGCTCGAAAAGTGAAAAAGAGTGGGCCGGCGGCCTTGCTTGGGCCGACAATAAGCGCGAGATGATAACCAAACCCGATTCTTCCCGGCAGCCTGCCGTGTGGCAGCGCGAACTCGCAGCCAGCCTAATCAGCCCCGCCGCCCTGCTTGAAGCCCTGTCGCTGCCGGCCGATCATCCGCAATTGGCGCCGGCAATCGCGCGGGGATTTCCGCTCAAGGTGCCGCTGGCGTATCGCCAGCGGATGACCCCGGGCAACGTCGATGACCCGCTGTTCCGTCAGGTGTGGCCGCACGCGCTGGAGGCCGCCCCACACCCGCAGGCGCGCATCGACGCGGTGGGCGACCTGGCCAAGGCCCGCGGCGGCGGCATCATCCACAAATACCATGGCCGGGCACTGCTGATCACCACCGGCGCCTGCGCGATCCATTGCCGCTACTGTTTTCGGCGTCACTTTCCTTATGGCGAACAACTGGCCTCGCGCCGCCAGTGGCAAGACGCCCTCGCCGTGCTCGCGGCCGACCCTTCCATTCATGAAGTGATTCTGTCTGGCGGTGATCCGCTGTCGCTGGCCGACGACAAACTGGCCGCGCTGATCGACGGCCTCAATGACATTGCCCACCTGCGACGGCTGCGCATCCACACCCGACAGCCCATCGTGCTGCCCTCGCGGGTCGACGAGGCGCTGCTGCGCTGGCTGGCGCGCTCAAGGCTGGCGACAGTGATCGTCGTGCACGTCAACCACGCGCAGGAGATCGACGCCTCGGTGGCCCAGGCGCTGGCCCGGCTCAAGGGCAGCGGCGCGCTCCTGCTCAATCAGGCGGTGCTGCTGCGCGGCATCAACGATCAGGTCGAGGTGCAACGCCGGCTCAGCGAATCGCTCTTCGCGCACGGCGTGCTCCCCTACTATCTGCACCTGCTCGATCCGGTGGTCGGCGCCATGCACTTTGACGTGCCGCTGCAGGAGGCGCTAAAACTCATGCAGGCTCTCGGCGCCCAACTGCCCGGCTACCTCATGCCCCGGCTGGCGCGGGAGATTCCCGGTCAACCGGGCAAGACCCTCTACACACCACAAGGCACCCCATGCTTGGACTGATGCGCCGCGCGCGCAACGCCACAGACCGATGGATGGTTTGGACCCTGAGTGACGGCGCCGACCTCGCGCAGTTGGTCGAAAGCACGCTGCGCAACCAGGGGCATCCGGTGCGCGCAGCCTGGCTGGCAGACATCTCGGAGCTTGAAAACGCACTACAGCGGCAGTCGCCGCACATTCTTCTGATCGACAGCAGCCTGGACGCCAGCGTGCTGGCCACCGTGATCGCGCATCGCGACCAATGGGCGCCCGACACCCCCATCCTGCACTGGGCCCGCGCGTACGCACACGCGCGGGTCGAGGCCGCCTTGCGACAAGGTGCCAGCGCCCTGGTTGCCAGCGATTCCCCTGCGGCCCTGAGCCACCTTGAGCTCGAAATCGTCTCGCAGCTTCAGCATCACCTCGATCTGCGCGAACTGCGCCGGCTGCGCGTCCGCCTGCAGCAGTTCGAGCGCCGCCATACGGTGCTGGTGGCCGAAACCCCTGACGCGATCATGCGCATTCAGGAGGGCATCGTCGTCGAAGCCAACCAGGCGCTGCAGCGTCTGGTGGGTGCAACGGCGGACGATGACCTCATCGGCAGTCCGCTGATGGACCTCATTGCCCCGGAAGACCACGCCCGGGTGAAGGCGCACTTCAAGCGGCTGTATCGCAACATGGGCCGTTGGGACGCAGCCGACGCCGTACTGGAATGCACCCTGCGCGGCGCCCGGCCACCGGCCCCGCTGCGCTTCGCGCTCAGCAGCAGCGAGTTCGAGGGCGCCCCGTGCCTGGACATGATCGTGCGCGCCGCCACAGACACTGCCGTCGTGAACGATGCCGCCAGCGTGACCTCGGGCCGAGAAGCCCTGACCGAGACGGTGGAGCGCCTGAGCGCCCAGGACCGGCCCACGCTGATGATGCTTGCCGTCGATCGTTTCGAGGGCCTCGAAGCGCAGCTGGGCTATCTGGCTGTGGACGCCCTCATGGAGGCCGTGGAGCAATGGCTGCAAGGCCAATTGACCGAGGCGGATCAACTGTTCCGCACCGGCACCTCCGAGTGGATGTGTCTGCTGCGCAGCGCGCCGCTGACCGAACTGGCCGACTGGCTCGAACCCCTGGTCACCGCCGGCAACCGGCATCTTTTCCAGTCGAGCCGCCACGAAACCCACGTGGGCATCAAGGCCGGCGCCTATGCGCTGGCCGATCACGACCGTTACAGCACCGCGCTCACCATCCTGGTGCCCGGCGTTCGGGGCTTGCCAACCGCCCGCGGCCAGTTCAGCCAGGTGTTTGGCGAGCGGGCCGATGCCGCGGCGGCGCTGCATGTGCTTGAGCAACGCGCCAGACACCTGCAGGCCAGCCTCGACAACGACGCGATTCACCTCGTCTTCCAACCCATCACCAGCCTGCAGGGCGAGACCACGCACCCGCACGACGTGCTGGCCTGCCTGCTTGACCCCAACGGTGTCGAGCAATCTGCCCACTGGTTCATCGAGGCCGCCCGCCAGTTTCAGCTGGTCACCGCACTCGATCGCTGGGTGACGGGCCGTGTGCTCACGCTGCAGCACAAGCGCGAAAACACCCACACCCCGCCTCTGGTCATCAAGCTGGGGGAACAGACGGTCCGCGATGCCGAGGCGTTCCTGAACTGGCTGGCGCCGCAGCTGGCCCGCCATCCGCTGGCGCCCGGCAAGATCATCTTCAGCCTGCGGGAAAGCGAGATCGAAAAGCACATCCGCAAGGCCATCGCGCTGTCACGCGGACTGCGCGCCCTGGGGGCCGACCTGCTGATCGAGCACTTTGGACTGAGCGTCCATGCGCTGAAGCTGCTGGATGATCTTCCCGTGGAATACGTCAAGCTGGCCCCCTCGTTCACCCACAAGGCGGAAAGCGGCGATCGGCTGGACCGCCTGAAGGAAGTGATCGAAGCCGTCCAGCAGCGCAAGGTGAAATCGATCGTCAGCCACGTGGAAAATGCGCAGACCATGGCCAGGCTGTGGCAGCTGGGCGTCAATTTCGTACAGGGATACGGCGTGCAGGAACCGGAAACGGTGCTGATGTAACACCCAGCGTTACCGTGCGCGGCCTGACTCTTGAAATGCGAAAAGTCGTTCACACCATGAGACTCATGTCAAGCCATGCTCAAAGGAGCGCACCATGAACCTCATCCATTACACGCCCTGGGCCCTGCACCGCGACCTGGTAAACGACGTCAGTCGCTATCTTGAACGCGGCTCGGGCGACGACAGCAACAGCGCCACCGCCGATTGGGCGCCGCCCGTCGACATCGAGGAATATCCCGACCGCTTCGTGATCTTTGCCGACATTCCGGGCGTTGATCCCGACAGCATCGACGTCACGCTCGACGACGGCGTGCTGACGCTGTCCGGCAACCGCCAGGCGGCGGTCGAGCCGGCCAACGTGGAACGGCGCCGCCGCGAGCGCGCCGCAGGGCGCTTCCATCGGCGCTTCACCCTGCCCGACACGGCAGACGCCGACGCGGTGACCGCCAGCGGCCGCCTCGGCGTCCTGGAAGTGCAGATTCCCAAGCGCGCCCAGGCGCAGCCGCGACGGATTGCCGTGACGCAGTAACCCAAGGCGCTAGACTGCACGGTATCGACGGGGCGCCTTTCACGGCGCCCCGTCTCGTTCCCAGAGCCCGAAGATGGAAAACCCTGACTACTACAAGACGCTGGGCATCGCCAGAGACGCCTCGGCCGACGACATCAAGAAGGCCTACCGCCGGCTGGCGCGTGACTATCACCCCGACCGCAACAAGGCCGCCGATGCCGAACGCCGCTTCAAGGAAATCAACGAAGCCAATGAAGTCCTGAGCGACCCCGAAAAACGTCGCCGCTACGACACCCTGGGCGCCCACTGGAAAGGCGGCGGCTTTTCACCGCCCCCGGGCTGGGACGCCGCCTACCGCGAGGGCGGCGGCTTCGGCGCCGGCGCGGGCGGCTTTTCCGACCTGTTCTCCAATCTGATGGGCGGTGCGGGCGGCAACCCGCGGCAACGCCGGCCGCAGCACAGCCGCAGCAGCATCGTCCTGAGCCTGGAAGACAGCTACACCGGCGCCACACGCCGCTTCACGCTGGGCGGCCGGGCGCTGGACGTGCGCATTCCCAAAGGCATCACCGACGGGCAGACCATCCGCGTGCCCGGCCAGGGCAACCACGGCGGTGACGTGCTGCTCGAAGTCGGCTTTGCGCCCCACCCACAGTTCACCGTAGATCAGAAAACGATCTACCACACCGCCCAGATCAGCCCCTGGTTGGCCGCGCTGGGCGGCACGGTGACCGTTCCCACCCTGGGCGGCGAGGTCACCCTCAATGTCGCGCCCGGCAGCACCTCGGGCAACAAACTGCGCCTCAAGGGACGTGGTCTGCCGGGACTGCCGGCCGGTGACCAGATCGTCACCCTGGCGGTCCACGCGCCCGCCGCCACCTCTGATGCGCAGCGCGCCGCCTACGAGGCCCTGCGGGACGCCTTCCGGGGCTGATTCCGATCTTGCGGGCACAAAAAAGGCGGGAAAATCCCCGCCTTTTCTGTACTGCCTGAACGCCGCGACCGATTACGGGTTGACCGAAACCGGGTTCGTCACTTCCGCAGTGTCCTGAAAGACCACGTTGCCGCCGTTCACCATCAGCGGGTCGCCGTCTTGATCGAGCCCGCGCAGGTACACCACGAACGCCGAGGTATCACCCGAGAAGGCTGCGCTCGGGCCCGGCGGCGTCGGGCTGGGACTCGGGCTCACCGACGGCGTGGGGGTTGGCACTCCTCCCGGCCCAAAGGGCGTGGCATCGTCGCTGCTGTTGCAGCCCGCCAGCAGCCCCATCGCCAGAATCGGCAACAACACGGTCACTGTTTTTTTGAATGTGCGCATGGTCACCCCTTACTGAGCCGTCGCCGGCGCACCGGGCGTCGGGTGGTTGAGGTACGGGAACCCCGGCAGGAAGTCATCGATGGTGAACAGCGCGCCATCGTTGATCACCGGGCCGGGCACGATGGCCGGGCCACCTTCTGCCGCAACGTCACAGGTTTGCAGGCCGACCGCATTGGTCCCGTCGATGGCCCCCATGACCACGTTGAGGGCAATGTCGGTCACGTCTTCCAGCGGACGACGCCCATTGGGAAAGCCGGCCAGGTCACAACCCAGAAACCCGAGATCGCTCTGCATGGCCGCAGGCGTCACGGCAATTGCCGTGTTCAGGCGCAGAATTTCACCCGCCGCGCCGTTGGCCGGTTTGTTGAGTCCGTCAACCCCGGTCACGAAGGCTGCAAGCAGATCGTTGCGCGGTGTGGCGGGCGCCACGGAAACACCCGCTTCACCCGACAGCTCGCCATTGGCATTGAACAGGGCGTTGATCAGCACCGGCAGGGTCGGATACAGCACATAGGCCCCGAAGTTGTCGACGTCGTTCACCGGCTCACTGGCATTGAACAGGTCCTTGTCGGGCAGACCGATGACCACCTCGTTGACCAGCGGCGCACCGAGGCGCGACACCTGCGTCCAGGCACCACCGACCAACTCGGTGCCGGTCGCCCCCGCCGGACCGCCCTCGACCTGCTGCTGCGGCTGCGGGTTCAACACCCGTGCCTGGCGCAGGCTGGCGGTGGTCCAACCGCCGATCACCGGTTCATTCCCCGTGGTCAGGCAGCTGATCGGCACTTCCAGGGCAATGGAGGTGACGTTCTTGTCGTCGACGATGTTCAGGCCACGGTCGCGCTCGCCCAGCGGGTTGAGGTTGATCAGGTCAAACACCTGGCCGAGGTTGATGGGAAACCCTTCCTTGCGCTGACCGACGAACACCCGTCCGTTGGTCGTGCAGCCGGGAATGGCAATCGGGAAGATGTGGTTGCCGGCGTAGGCCGGATAGTTGGCAATCGACTTGCCGCCGATGTTGTCGGTCGGCTTGACGAAGTCGCCCCCCGCCGGATTGCTCGCCATCGACCGCTGGCCGCTGCGGCGGTCGCCGCGCGTCACGCTCACCTGATAGGTCTCGATGACGTTGGAATTGCCGCTGTCAACCACACCGGGGCCGATGCCGCCGATGTTGCGCAGGGGCACGGCCACACCGGCGCCGTCGGGGCCAATGGGCAGCGTCAGCCCTTTGAGCGTGTTGCTGAAGCGAAAGCCGAAGGTGATGTCTTCGGCCGCGTCACCGTTGTTGTCCACGTGAATCTCGTACAGCGCGTTCGGGTCCAGCGAAAAGTAGTTCGGGCCGCCGTAGGCATCCTGCAGGGGCAGGTAGTTGGCGATGAAGGTCACGAAGTCTTCGCGGCCCGGTTCATAGCTGCGGAACATGTAAAAGTCGGTGCCATCGACCTTGGGCGCAGTGGTGATGAATGGTGCTTCACGGTGGCTGGACGCGAATGCCGGCACGCTGACGGTGGCGGCGATCGCGACCGCCAAAGCGGTTTTCGATAGCGACATCTTGAAGTCCCCTCGGGTTGGTACGTTGAAGAAGAGCTGAGTTGCTCCATGCCCCACGACAAACGGCCCGGACGCGCGATCAGATGCACGGTCGCTGAATTGACCGCCGATCAGCCTTTGGACCCTCGGCCGCGAAGCGCCACCAGCAAGGCCACATTGGCCACCACGCTGGCGAGCAGCAGCCCGAACAGCAGCAACGGCGGCACCGTGACCTGCGCCTGGCGCTTGCCGGCGCTCAAACCTTCGGCACCGACGGCCACGGCCGCCACCACCTGGTGGCCCAGACCGTCGTCGGCCTCCACCCGCCAGGCGCCATGGGCGTTGGGCGTGACGCTGAAGCGCCCTGCGCCATCGGTGTACCCGCGCTGCCAGACCTCGCCCTCGGGGTCTTCGACGATCACCTCGGTATCGGCCATCGGCTCACCCACGCTGTAGAAGAAACGCAGCGTCAGCACTTCGGCGTTCACGTCGGCCTCGTAACCGGCGCCATGGGCAAACGCCAGTGACCCGGCCAGCACCATCCACAACCCCACGCTCATTTTCAGCATCGTGTTCACCATGCAAATCGAAGATTGAAGGTCCGCTCCACCCACCAGAGCGTGCCCAGCGCCGCCACCAGCAAAGACCCACCCCCCACCACGCCCCATTGATAACCCGCCTGATGCCGCAGCCGGTAGGCCAGCGGCACCCACAGCGCCACCACGGCAAGCTGCATGCCTTCAACACCCAGATTGAAGCCCAGCAGCGCCACCACCAGGGTCCAGGCATCAAGCCCCAGATCGCCCAGCACGCTGGCATAGCCGGCGCCATGAATCAGCCCGAACGCGAACGCCACCGCCCACAGCCGTCGGCGCACCATCGGCACCAGGTTGTTGACGGCCGCAAAGACGATGGTCGCCGCCACCAATGATTCGGTCAGCCGCGTCGGCAATCGCAGCAGGTCCAGTGATGCCAGACTGAGCGTGGCCGCGTGCGCGATGGTGAAGGCACTGACCACCTTGACGACCTCCACCAGCGCCGCGCGCGCGCTCGGCGCCGCCTGCCAGCGCCCGCCCTGCCGCCAGACCACCGCCGGCAACAGCAAACCGGCCAGAAACAGCAGGTGATCCAGCCCGATGGCGATGTGAAACATGCCGACGCGGAAATACTGGATGAACGCCGCCCAGGCCCCGCCCACGCCGCGATCAAAATCGAGCGCCCGCCGCTGCGGCGAAAACACGCCGGTGTAGGCGGTGTCTTCAAAGCGCAGCTGCAAAAGACCGCGATGCTGCGGGTCAACTTCGAAAAACAGGCCATAGCGCACGGTCAGCCGTTGCGGCGCCGTGGCGCACTGGCCCGCAAAGCCCACGCTGGCGGCGGGGCCGTCGGCCAGACCGGCAATCTTCAGCGGCGCCGACACCACGCCGCAATGACGGCCATCGGCCTCGATCGCCAGATGGCTGAGCATGAAGGCCTGAATCTCGTTCTCACGCTGACGCAGCTCGCGCCATTGCAGGCGCCCGTCACCGTCTGCGTCCAGCCCCAGCACGTAGTCGAGGTCGCGCAGGGGCACGTCCCAGCGGCCCGTGACCTCGCTGCCCTGCAGCGCAACCCGCACATAGCTGTCGCTGGGCTTGTGCGCCTGCGCGGCGGTGCACCAGGCCAGCAGCGCCATGATCCACACGCCCCTCATGGTGCGGCCAGGTGCCGGGTGATGCGCTGATCCTGCACCCCGGTGTCGCGCAGCCAGTCCTTGACCGGACGGGCCGCTTCGCGCCGGCCGGCGCCGGCAGCGGCCTTCAGCACCAGCAGGGCATCGGCGGGTTCACGCTGTTGCGCCCAGTTGTTCAGGGCCACCGGCAGGGCGGCCACCGGGTCGGCCTCGACCTCAAGCAAGTAGCGCGCAAGCTCTCGTTGGTGCGGCGTGTCACCGCGACGCCGGCTCATGTCAAACCGGGTCTCGATCAGGTTTTTGCGGGCCTCCAGCGCCGGCTTCAGCCCCGGCTGGCCCGGCAGCAGGCGCGTCTCGGCGATGGCCAGTCGCAGCAGGGCACCATCGAGCGCGGCATGCGGCAGCAGCAGGGCCCTGGCCTCGTCCGGCCGCTGCATTTCCAGCAGAAAATCGGCGTAGGCGTAGAGCAGGTACGGATCAGGACGTTCCGCATGGCCAAGGTTCAGGGCCTCACGAAAACAGCGCTCGGTGTCGTCGCGACCCAGCCGCTCGGCGATCTCGGCGCGGACCGTGAACGCCCATCGCCGCTCGGCCAGCGGCGCCTGCGTGGCGCGTTCAATCGCGGTCTGCAGCAGCGTCAGCGCGGCGTCGGGCTGGCGGCCCAGACTGGCGCTGTCGGCCACACAGGTCGATGCCACCAGAGGGCTGGCAACGCCCACCAGCGCAGCGCAATCGCGCAGCGCGGCCTGCGGGTCGCCCTGGACCCGCCTGATCACCGAACGCGTCAGCCGCGCCTGCGCGTGTCGCGGCGCTTCGGCGAGCACGGCATCAAGGTCGGCCAGGGCCGCCTCAAAATCGTGACGGTGTTGCGCGAGCGTGGCGCGGATCACGCGCACCTCCAGCGGCGGGTCGGCATCGTTCCAGGGGGCAATGGCCGCTTCGGCATAGCTCATGAAACGGGGTTCGGCCCGCTGGCGCCCGGCCTCGATGGCCCGCCGGGCGAAGTCCAGGGCCGGCGACAGTTCTCCGGGGGCGTCGCGCATCGCCTTGCGTGCCGCCCAGACCTCGGAGACCTCCGGGTCTTGGCGATCATTCAGCCGCAGCAGCACTTGTTCGTCATCGACGGGGCGATACGGTTCGCGGGCCGCAGCGGCGCCGAGCATCGTCACCATCAGCACTGCCATCAAAAGACGCGTGGTCATGCGCGAGTTTACGCAGGCCCCTGCGCGGCAGATTCAGCCCGCGGCTCAGCGCGGGTTTTTGGCCGCGACGCCGGCTTCGGCAAAGGTCGCCATCTGGGCGTGGACGGCACAGGCGGCGCGCAGCAGCGGCACCGCCAGCGCCGCGCCGCTGGCCTCGCCCAGTCGCAGCCCCAGGGCCAGCAACGGCTGGGCATCGAGTGCGTCGAGCACCTGCTGATGGCCGGCCTCGGCCGACTGGTGGGCAAAGATCAGCCAGGGCGCGATGCTCTGGTTCTGCCGCGTCGCCAGCAGCGCCGCAACGCTGACGATGAACCCGTCCACCAGCACCGGCACCGACTGTTGCGCGGCGTGGATGCAGGCCCCAACCAGCGCCGCGATCTCGAAGCCGCCGACGCAGCGCAGCGCATCCAGCGGAGCGACCGCCGCCCGGTGCAGGCGCAGGGCGCGGTCGATCACGCCGACCTTGTGCTGCCACTGCGTGTCGCTGATGCCGGTGCCGCGCCCGGTCAGCTGTCGGGCCGACTGTCCCAGCAGCAGACACGCCAGGGCGGTGGCCGAGGTGGTGTTGGCGATGCCCATCTCGCCGCCGATGAACAGGTCGGCACCTTCGGCCCTGGCCCGTGCCGCCGCCGCGCGGCCGGCGTTCAGCGCCTGCTCCAGTTGCAGCGCCGTCATGGCTTCGGCCTGCGCGAAGTTGGCGGTGCTGGCGGCGATGCGCTCACGACGGACGTTGCCCGCAGCCGCCGACGCCGCCACGGTGCCGAGGTCCACCACCTCGAGGTGGGCGCCGAGGGTGCGGGCCAGCACACTGATGGCCGCGCCACCCGCCGCGAAGTTGTCGATCATCTGCGCGGTCACCGCCTGCGGGAAGGCCGAGACCCCCTCGTCGGCAATGCCGTGGTCAGCCGCAAACAGGGTGATCTGCACGGTGTCGATCTGCGGCCGTTCGCGGGCTTGCAACGCGGCCAGTCGAATCGCCAGCGTCTCCAGCGCGCCCAGCGAGCCGGGCGGCTTGGTGAGCTGGGTCTGGCGGGCGGTGGCGCGCGCTGCCCAGTCCGCGTCGGGCACGGCGGCGGGCCGCGTGAGCCAGTGCAGGGAGTCGGTCATGGTGCGGGGGCCTTCAGGGTCAGGGGCAAGCCGGCCACGGCCAGCAGCACTTCATCGCACCGTGCCGCCAAGCGCTGGTGCAGTTCGCCAGCGGCATCGACGAAGCGCCGGCTCAGCGCCCCCAGGGGCACCACGCCCAGGCCGGTTTCGTTGCTGACCAGTATCAGATCTCCCGGCAAGTGCGGCAGGGCCTGAACCAGCGCGTCGCATTGCACCGCCACGAGCGCTGCGTCGTCGGCGCACAGCAGGTGGGTCAACCACAACGTCAGGCAGTCGACCAACACGCAGCGGTGGGGCGCGCACTGCGTCTGCAAGGTGTCCACCAGGCGCAGCGGCGCCTCGACGGTCGTCCAGTGCGCGGGCCGCCGGACGCGGTGGGCTTCGATACGAGCGCGCATTTCGGCGTCGCCGCGATCGGTTGCGGTGGCGATGTAGACCACCTCACGTCCGCTGGCTTGCGCGCGTTGTTCGGCCAGGCGGCTCTTGCCGGAGCGCACGCCGCCCAGCACCAGCAGGGATTTTCCATCGTTCATGAGCACGTACCGTCAAGCGAGCGCAACAGGGTGGGAAGATCAAGGTGGGCTTCGATGCTGTCGGCCAGCCGCTCCAGCGAGGCCTCACGCAAGGCGGCAAGGTCCACGGTCTCGACGGGGCCACGCACGCCCGCCCAGCGCAGCAGCGCCGCCAACGCCGGCGGCGCATCGAATAGACCGTGCAGATAAGTGCCCAGAATCTGGCCGTCGGCCGACTGCGCGCCGTCGCGGTCGCCGTCTTCGAGCATCACCGCCGGCCGGGCCAGCGCTGGGCCGTGGCTGATGCCGCAGTGAATTTCATAGCCGTGGACCTCGGCACCGTCGCCCAGCGCCAGCCGCCCGCGCACGTTGCGCAGGCGTTTTTCGGCCTGCAGCGTGGTGGTCAGGTCCAGCCAGCCGAAGCCGTCGCGGGTGCCCGCCGGCCCTTCGATGCCCAGCGGGTCCGCGACGTGGCGGCCCAGCATCTGCAGGCCACCGCAGATGCCGACCAGCTTGCCGCCATAGCGCAGGTGGGTTTGCAGATACGTCTCCCAGCCCTGGGCGCGCAGGTGGGCCAGGTCGGCGCACACCGCCTTGGAGCCGGGCAGCACCACCAGGTCGGCGGCCGGTGGCACCTCGTTGGGCCCCACGAACCGAAAATCGACCTGCGGATGGCGACGCAGCGCGTCGAAGTCGGTGTGATTGCTGATGCGCGGCAGCACCGGCACCACCACCCGCAGCCCGCCGCGTGCGGGCGGCAGGTCGCGTGCGATGGCGTCTTCGGCATCCAGGTGCAGTCCGTGCAGATACGGCAACACGCCCAGCACCGGCTTGCCGGTGCGTGCTTCCAGCCAGCGCAGGCCGGGTTCCAGCAGCGCGATGTCGCCGCGAAAACGGTTGATGACGAAGCCCTGGACCCGCGCCTGTTCACTGGCACTGAGCAGTTCCAGCGTCCCGACCAGGTGGGCGAACACACCGCCGCGATCGATGTCGGCCACAAGAATCACCGGGCAGTCCACCGCCTCGGCGAAGCCCATGTTGGCAATGTCGCGGTCACGAAGATTGATCTCGGCCGGCGACCCCGCGCCTTCGACAATCACCGCCTCAAAGGCGGCCGACAAACGTGCGTGCGAGGCCAGCACCGCGGCCATCGCCACTTGTTTGTAGTCGTGGTAAGCCCGCGCATCCATTTGGGTCACGGCCTTGCCGTGAATGATCACCTGCGCTCCGACGTCGGAGCTGGGTTTGAGCAGCACCGGATTCAGGTCGGTGATGGGCGCGATGCCCGCCGCCTGGGCCTGCAAGGCCTGGGCGCGGCCGATCTCGCCGCCGTCGGCGGTCACCGCCGAGTTCAGCGCCATGTTCTGCGGCTTGAACGGCGCCACCCGCACGCCGCGCCGCTTCAACACCCGGCACAGACCGGCCACCAGCGTGGTCTTGCCGGCATCCGACGTGGTGCCCTGCACCATGAGGCTGCGGCCGCTCATGCTGCGCCTGGCGCCAGGGTCTGCAATGCGCGGCGCAGACGCAGCGCGGCAGGCGCGTCGCCCGGCAGGCCGAAGCGCAGACTGGCGGGCGACGCGAAGCGCCGCACCCAGATGCCCTGTCGCGCCAGCGCCGCGTGCAGGTCGGCGGCGTCTGGCGTCACGACCCGATGAAACAGGCTGCAGCCGCCGGCGGGGGTCAGGCCGGCCGCCACAAGGTCGGCTGCCAGGGCGGCGCTGGCCGCGTGCAGGCGCTGGCGCTGGCGCTGCTGCCATGGGTGATCGCGCAGCGCGGCCATGGCCATTTCGCGCGCCGGGCCGGCCACGGGCCAGGGGCCCAGCGCCTCGCGCAGCGCCTCGCGCAGCGCCGGCGCACAGCCCACGAACCCCACCCGGGCGCCGGCCAGGCCGAAGAACTTGCCCAGCGAGCGCAGCACGATCAGGCCGGGCCGGTCGCTGCGGGCGGCGATGCTGCGCTCGGGCTGGGCGTCGATGTAGGCCTCGTCCACCACCAGCCAGCCATCGCGCGCGGCGAGGCGGGCGTGCCAGTCGAGCAGCGTTGCCGGCGTCCAGGTTCGGCCGTCGGGATTGTTGGGGTTGCACAGCAGCAGCACGTCAAGGTGATCGAGCTGTTGCGCGATACGGTCTGCCGCAACGGCCACCACCGCGTGCCCGGCCCGGCGCCATTGTTCGGCGTGCTCGGCGTAGGTGGGCTCGCAGATGCCCACCGTGGCGGCCGCGCGCAGCCGCGGCAGCGCCTGGATGGCGGCCTGCGAACCGGCGGTGGGCAGCACTTCGCCACCGTAATAGTCGGCCGCAGCCCGCCGCAGGCCATCGTCATCGTCCGGCAGCCGCCGCCAGCTTTCGGCGCTCGGTGCAAAGCCGGTTTCGGCCGCCCACGACCAGGGGCTGATGCCGGTGGACAGATCCAGCCAGTCGGCCCAGGGCGTACCGGTGCGGCGCGCCACATCCTGCAGTTGTCCGCCGTGCTCAAGCACACCGCAGCCCCAGCGCGATGCCGCCGGCCAAGGCCAGCCACAGCCATACGCCGCCCCGCACCAACCGCAGTGCGCGCGCAATGTCGGCGGCCACCGGCGCCGCGCCACAGCCCAGCGCGGGACGCGGCCGCCACTGGCCGTCATAGCGCGCCGCGCCCCCCAGGCGCAGCTGCAGCGCCCCGGCACCGGCCGCCATCACCGGGCCGGCGTTGGGGCTGTCCCACAGCGGCGCCTGTCGTCGCCAGCAGTTGAGCGCGTTGCGGGTGTTGCCAAGCAGCGCATAGCTGAGTGCGGTGAGTCGTGCGGGCAGCCAGTTCATCCAATCGTCGAGCTTCGCGGCGGCCCAGCCGAACCGTGCGAAGCGCGGGTTGCGATAGCCCCACAGGGCATCCAGCGTGTTCACCAGCCGAAATGCGAGGGCCCCGGCACCGCCAGCGACGACAAACCAGAACAGCGCGCCAAACACGCCGTCGTTGCCGTTTTCGAGCACCGACTCGATGGCCGCCGGCGCGGGGTCGATCGCCTCGGCGTCGCGGCTGACGATGCCTGCAGTGAACTGCCGCGCGGCATCGGTGTCGCCGGCCGTCAGCGCGGCGGCGATGGGCCAGACATGGTCGTGCAGACTGCGGTGACCGAGCGCGAAATACAGCAGCGCAAGGTTGAGCGCCGCAGCCGCCAACGTCGGCAAGGCCACCGAGGCAGCGGCCGCCAGCAGCGTGGGCGGCAGCACCAGCAGCGCCACCGCGAAGGCGCCGTGAACCCGTCGCGGCGCGTACAGGCGACGCTCCACCGCCCGGGTGATGCGCCCGAACGCCACCAGCGGATGACCGCGCCGCGGCTCGCCGAACACCCAGTCGGCGGCCAGCGCGAGTGCCATCAGCACTGCCGTCACGGCGCTGCGGCGCGCAGGCATTGCGGCATCGGCGGGTGCAGTGGTGCCGTCATCGCAGAAACAGACGCGCGGTCGCCACCGGATTGGAGGCGAAGTAGGCGTGCAGGTACGACGCGGTCAGCGACCCCTGCCGGTACACCGGCTCGGCCGTCGGGCCGCCATTGGGGTTGCGGCCGCGCATCCACGGTTTCAACGGGGTCTCACATTTGGAGTAATGAAAGCTGTGGCCGCGCAGTTCGCCATCGGCCGTGTCGAGGGCCTGCATGCCCAGGGCCTGGAAGCGGGGCTGCATGGCGGTGTGGCCAGGCAGCAGACCCGCCATCGAAAAGCGCGCACCGTCTTGGGTGATCAGCGTTTCGAACAGGCCCATCATGCCGCCGCACTCGGCCAGCAGCGGCTTGCGGGCGGCGTGGTGGGCCTTCAATGCCGCCTGCATGGGCAGGTTGGCCGACAGTTGCGCGGCGTGCAGTTCCGGATAACCGCCCGGCAGATAGACCGCGTCGGCGGCCGGCAGCGCGGCATCGGTCAGGGGCGAAAAATCGACCAGCTCGGCACCCAGCGCGCGCAGGGTGTCGCGGTTGGCGGCGTAGCAGAACGCGTGGGCGGCATCGTGGGCAATGGCAATGCGCCGCCCGGCCAGCAGGGGCGCCATGCGCGCCACCGCCGGCGCCTCGAAATGGCTGAAGGGAATGGCCGAAAAATCCACGGCCGCACCCAGGGCGTGTGCGGCCGCATCGATGCGGGCGTCGATGTCGGCAAGCTCGTCGGCCTGCACCAGCCCCAGATGCCGTTCCGGCAACGCCACCGCGGCATCACGCGGCAAGGCACCCAGCCAGTGCAGCGGCGGCCGCAGGCTGTTGGCCAGCATCTCGGCGTGGCGCGCGCTGCCGACGCGGTTGGCGACCACGCCGTGGAACGTCAGGTCGGGCTGGTACTGCGCCAGACCCAGTGCCAGGGCGCCGAAGGTCTGCGCCATGGCCGATCCGTCGATCACCGCCAGCACCGGCACGCCGAAGCGCCGCGCCAGATCGGCGCTGCAGGGGCTGCCGTCGAACAGGCCCATCACGCCCTCGATCAGGATCAGGTCAGCGGTGTGCGCCGCCTCATGCAGCAATTGCCGGCATCCGGCGTCCCCCACCATCCACAAATCAAGCTGATACACCGGCGCGCCGCTGGCGCGGGCCAGCAGCATGGGGTCGATGAAGTCAGGGCCGGTCTTGAACACCCGCACCCGCAGGCCGTCCTGCACGGCGCGACGCGCCAGCGCGGCGGTCACGGTGGTTTTGCCCTGGCCCGAGGCGGGCGCCGAGATCAGCAGCGTGCGGCAGCGCGACGCCGCGGTCACAGTTCCACCCCTTTCTGGGCGCGAATGCCTTGCTGGAAGGCGTGTTTCACCACGTTCATTTCGGTCACGGTGTCGGCCGCGTCGATCAGCGCCTGCGGCGCGCCACGGCCGGTAACCACGGCGTGTTGCATGGCCGGGCGGGCCTGCAGATCGGCGACCACCTGGGCAAGGTCGAGGTAGCGATGCTTGAGGGCAATGTTGAGTTCGTCCAGCACCACCAGTTCGCAGGACGCATCCGCCAACATCCGCTGGGCAACGGCCCAGGCGGCGGTGGCGGCGCGCACGTCCCGCTCGCGGTCCTGCGTTTCCCAGGTGTAGCCCTCGCCCATCACGTGGTAGTGCACTTCGGGAAAGCGCCGGTAGAAGGTTTCTTCGCCGGTGGAAAACTTGCCCTTGATGAACTGCACCACGCCCACCTTCATGCCGTGGCCCAGGGCCCGCGCCACCATGCCGAAGGCCGACGAGCTTTTGCCCTTGCCGTTGCCGGTGAGCACCAGCAGCACGCCGCGCTCGGTCTCGGCCGCGGCGATCTTGCCGTCGACCACGGTCTTCTTGCGCTGCATGCGCTGGCGGTGACGGGCGTCGCGTGCGGCGTCCTCGGTGGGCGTGCCCGGGGTGCCCGGGGTGCTCGGCGTGCTCATGGGTGTGAGGCCTCGGTATTGGCAGGGCGCAGCCGCAGCTGCAGGGCGTAGACCAGCGCGGCCACGCCCACGTAGAGCGACAGGCTGCTGACATAGCGCGGCAGGTATTCCACCACGCGCGGCACAAAGCCCGACAGGCTGGGCGCGGCCTCGCGCCCCGAAAAGAAATAGAAGCCACCGCCCGAAAACAGATAACAGACCAGCGCACCACTGCCCGCACTCAGGGCCAGCGGCAGCAGGCTGGCGAGGTGATCGCGGTGCTGTCGGGCGTACCACTGGCCGGCGAGCCAAAGCGATCCGTAGGCCGGCACCAGCGCCGCGTAGGCGGGGGTGAAGCAGTGATCACTCACGCCGGCCCAGCCGATGGCGGCGGCATCCAGACCCAAGGCCAGTCCGAACAGCGCCGGAAACGCCCACAGCGGACGCACCAGCACCCCCGCCAGAAAGAACACCGCCCACGAGGCGCTGGGCAGCGCGTCCAGACTGGCGAAATGCTGGCCGCGGGTGAGGATCATCAATGCCACCAGCACGGCCAGCAGGGCCCACTGGCTTCGGGGGTCGAGATTCAGAAGAGGATGTTCAAGAGGGGTCATGGGGGGGCTCCGGTCAGCTTCGGGGGGTAAAGCGCACGGTGGCCATCACCGAGGCGCCGTAGGTTTCGTAGGTGGCCGCGGTCTCGTAGTCCTTGTCGAGCACGTTGCGACCTTCGAGTTGCAGCAACCATTGCGGCAGCGCCTGCCAGCCAAACCGCAGATTCAGCGTCGCGTAGCCGGGCAGCGGCGTGGTGTTGGCGATGTTGTCGAAGCCGCTGGAGGCGCCGTACAGCGTCAGGCCGGCGCTGAAGGCGCGGCGCTCATAGTCCACGTCCAGCCGCGCGCTGCGTTCCCGGCGGCGCGGCAGCGTGTTGCCGCGATGGGCGCCATCGCCGTCATTCTCGGGCTTGAGCCAGGTCAGGTAGCTTTGCAGCCGCAGGTCGCCGAACTGGGTGCCCAACTGGGCTTCGATGCCCCGGATCAGCGCGCGATCAATGTTGCTGGGGGCGCCCAGGTCGGCGTCGAAGGCGATCAGCTCATCAATCTGTGTGCGGAAGGCGTTCAGCGCCCATTGGTGGCCGGCCGCCTGCCCCTGCAGGCCGAGCTCGACATTGCGCGCGTCTTCCGGGTGCAGATCGGGGCTGCCGAAGTTGGGGAAGTACAGCTCGTTGAAGGTCGGCGCCTTGAACGCGGTGGCATACGACGCCACCGCGCGCAGGCCCGGCCCGACGCGATAGCCGTAGGCCACGCCGCCGGTGGTGTTGCGGCCGAACTGCGCGTTGTCGTCTTCGCGCAGACTCAGTTGCAGGTCGTGCGCGGCCAGGCTGCCCTGGTAGATCGCGAACAGGCCGGTGTTGTCGCGCCGGTCCTCGGCGTAGGCGGTGGTGCCCTCCACCCGGTCGTTCTGGTAATCCACACCCAAAGTCAGGCCATGGCCGGCGGCCAGGGCGACATCGTTCTGCCATGACAGATGGTCGCGTCGCGTCTTGAAGCGGCTGCCGAACACGCCGTCGCGCAGGTTGTCCGACGCATCCAGGCTCTGGCCGCCGCTGAGCATCACATGCCAGCGCGGCAGCGGCGCGTAGCGTCCGGTCAGGCCGAACACCTGGTTGACGGTGTCGCTCTGGTTCTGCGATGTGCTGTCGAATTCGTTGTCGCCCTCGGAACGCAGATAGCGCGCCGAAAGTTCGGCACCGCTGCCGAACACATGCCCCACGCTGGCCGACCCCGCCAGAGTGCGGTAACCGTCGCGGTCCGGTTCGTTGATGCTGGGGCGCACGTCAACACCATCGGTGGTGCGGCCGCTCAGGCCGACGCTGAACCAGGTGTGGCCGTCGCCGCCGCGCAGGCCGGCTTCGATGCGCCCGTCGCCACGACTGCCGCCGCCCAGCGCGAACGAGGGCGTCAGGCCATCGCGGCCGCCGCGCCGGGTGAAGATCTGGATCACGCCGCCGATCGCCTCCGAGCCATACAGGCTGGAGCGCGGCCCGCGCACGATCTCGATGCGGTCAATCTGATCGACGGGAATCTGCTCGAACGGCGTGCTGCCGGTGGTGGCCGAACCGACCTTGATGCCGTCGATCAGCACCAGAACATGGTCAGACTCGGTGCCGCGCAGAAACAGCGAGCTGGATTTACCGGGGCCGCCATTGGTGGCGAAGGTCACGCCCGGCAAGCCCACCAGGGCGTCGAGCACATCCTGCGACTGCAGGCGCTCAAGGTCATCACGCGTGACCACCGACACCGGCGCCAGGGTGTCGGTCACGGCCTCCGAGGTGCGTGACGCGGTGACGATCAGATCGCCCATGACGGGCGCCGGCTCGGCGGCGGCGGTCATGAACACGGCACTGCTCGCGGCAGCCGCCGCAGCATATGGAACAAAAGGATGCACGGAACATCTCCCAAAGCGTCGCCCCACGCGACGTACATCGAAGTGGAGATGGCGTTTGGAGAATTTGGACCGGACGCATGACGGGGCACACGGCACGCGGGCCAGGACCTGTCACGTCCGGCCTCGCCCACCGCGCGCCATCGCATGCTGCAGGCCGGTCTCCGGACTTGCGAGTTGGGTGATGTCACCCTGGATGCGGCGCCTTCCCATGTTCGAGAACACAGTGGCGTGATGCCGCGTCCACCTCGCTTACCGTTGCGGGGGCAGTGCCGGACTGATGGTTCGCATCCACACGAACCACGCACCGGCTTCCCGTTTAATCCTGAACAAAATGACTTGCCCAGGACACCTGAAGCGCCGCGACTGTACGGCGCCGGCGCACGCCCCTGCAAGCTCAGGGGTCGAGCCGCCAGCCCCCCGCCGCCCGCGCGCGCAGCCTCAAATGCCCGCCCGGCGGGCACGACCACGCCAGCCAGTCGCGCTGCGGCAGCCCCAGCAGATGCCCGCGCAACACCCGCAGCGGCCCGCCATGGGTGACGATGAGCACCTGTTCGGTGCCCTGGCGGCGCGCCTGTTGCAGCGTATCGGCCCAGGCCGCCAGCACCCGGTCACGCATGTCGTTGGCGCGCTCGCCGCCGGGCGGGCGAAAGGTCCAGGGCCGGGCCGCCCAGGCATCGATCTGCGCGCGATCGAGCGTGGCCCACGGCTGCAGCTCCCAGTCGCCAAAGTCGATTTCCTGCAGCCGCGCATCGAGGCTCGGCCGCGTGCCCGCGGGCGCCAACTGCGCCGCCAGATCGGCACAGCGCCGCAAGGGGCTGCTGATCACCGCCGTGGGGACGGACCTGCTCAGGGGCATGATCAGGGGCGTGAGCGCCGCCCGAACTGCCGCCAGTGCCTGCCGACGCGCCGGCTGGGCGGCGAGATCGCTGGCGCCGAAGCAGATTCCCGGCGGCAGGCACACCGGCAGATGCCGCAGCAGCACCAGCCGCCTCACAGCCAGGCCGCGCCAAGCACCAGATAGATCACGATCTCGGCCAGTTGCTGCGTGGCGCCCAGACAATCGCCGGTGTAGCCGCCGATGCGCCGCCTGAAGTAGCGCGCGGCAAGCCAGGCCACGGCCAGCGTTGCCAGCACCACCGCAGCGCCCTGCAGCAGGGTCAGCGGCGCCAACCACCCGGCCAGCAGCAGCGGCAGCAGGGCAATGGCCGCGCCGATGCGCCACTCCCGGTCGGTGATGCCTTCGGCCACCGGCTTGGCCTTGGCGGCACCCGTGGTGCGTGCGTAAGGCAGCCAGACCATGACCGACAGTGCCGCCGCGCGCGAGCCCGCATGGGCGATCACCAGTGCCACGGCGGCAAGGCCCGGATGCCGTTCAACGAGCGCCACCAGGGCCGAAAACTTGATCAGCAAGGCCAGCGCCAGGGCGATGGCGCCATAGGTGCCGATCCGCGAGTCCTGCATGATCGTCAGCACCCTGTCGGGCTCGAAGCCGCCCCCGAAGCCGTCGGCCGCATCGGCCAGGCCGTCTTCGTGAAAGGCGCCGGTGAGCACCACCGTGAACAGCATCGACAGCGCCACCGCCACGCCGCCCGGCCACACGGCATCGGCGATGCACAGGCTCAGGGCGCCTGCCGCACCCACCAGCAGGCCCACCAGCGGAAAATAGCGCGCGGCCCGATTCAGTTCATCGGGCGACCAGCCCACCCAGCCGGGAATCGGAATGCGGGTGAAATACCCCAGCGCGATGAAGGCGCGCCTAAGCTCGCGGTGGGCGTCCATGGCGGTGCGGCGGGTGCTCGACGGGCGCCGCGCGGTCAGCCGTCTTCGCGGCAACGGCCGCAACGGCCGTGCAGTTCGACCACCGGCCGGTTCACGCTGAAGCCGTGGGCCTCGGCGCCCTGTTCCAGACGCGTGGCGATGGTGGGGTCATCGAGTTCCACGGTCTGGCCGCAGCGTTCACACACCAGATACACGCCGTGATGGGCGTGGCCGATGTGCATGCACGGCAGGTAGGCGTGGGTGGATTCCAGGCGGTGGATGAAGCCCTGGGCCAGCAGAAAATCCAGCGCGCGGTACACCGTGGGCGGTGCCAGACGGCGGTTCAGGCGGCCTTCCAGCGTCGCCATCAAGTCGTAGGCCGAGCGCGGGCCGGGCTCGGCCAGCATCAGTTCGAACACCTCGCGACGCATCGGCGTGAACCGCGCGCCCCGCTTGCGGCACAGGGTTTCAGCCTGTTCCAGCGTGGCCTCGGCAGATTGGAAATCGGTCGTCGCCTTCATCGGGGGATGGTATTACACTTGCGCCCCCGCGCCGCCCGGCGGCGAGTTTTGAACGAAGCACCATGACCGACGACGTCCGATTTTTTGCCCGGTTGAGCATCGAGCAGGTTGAAGAAGGCCACGAGCTGGCGCCCCGCTTCGATGCCGATGGCCTGCTGCCCTGCGTCACCACCGCCCACGGCACCGGCGAAGTGCTGATGCTCGGCTACATGAATGCCGAAGCGCTGAAAAAGACCATTCTCACCGGCGAAGCCCACTACTGGTCCCGGTCACGCAAGGTGCTGTGGCACAAGGGCGCGACCAGCGGTCTGGTGCAAAAGGTTGAAGAACTGCGCATCGACGATGACCAGGACGCCATCTGGCTGCGCGTGTCGGTCAACGGCGATGCCTCGTGCCACGTGGGGTATCGCTCGTGCTTCTACCGCTCCATCCCCACCGGCGACGGCCCCGACGAGCGCACGCTGAAGTACGAGGAAGCGGAAAAATCCTTCGACCCCAAAGCGGTCTACGGCGACGCACCGAACCCGACCATTCTGTAAGGCCCGACGCGGCTGCGTCTGCAACCCGCCTTCATGGCGGGTTTTTCATGCCTGCCGGGGCGCCGCCGCGGCCAACACGCCCTGCCGACGCAGCAGGCCAAGATAGCCGGCCATCAGCACCAGCCCCACCGCCTCGCCGGCGATCAGCCCGACGATGCCGCCCACCGCGCCGAACTGCATCATGGCCCAGGAGCCCACCCCCAGCGACACGACGGCGGTGATCGCCTCCAGCCCCGACAGGGCCTTGAAGCGTTCCACCACCATCGCCGCACGGGCAATGGTGGTGCGCACCACGCCGATGGCAAAGCACGTGGCCCAGGCGGCGATCAGGGTGGACTGATCGTCAAATTCGCGGCCCAGCACCGTGCCCATGATCCAGCCCTGCAGCAGCCACAGCACGGCGGTGTAAAGCAGCGTCAGCCCCAGCAAACCGGCGGCAATCAGCGTCAGGCGCCTGAGCACCACCGCCCCGCCCAGCGTCGCGAACCAGCCTGCCGCCATGGGCAACAGCAACTGCCCGACGCCGGTGGACAGCAGATTGACCGGCATCAGCAACAGTCGCGTGGCGGCCACCGCGGCCACCGCCCGTACATCGATCAGCGCGACCATGACGAAGTAAAAGCCCTGTACAAATGACCAGTTGATCATCGACCCCAGCAGCGCCCAGCGCCCCAGCGGCCACAGGCTGGCGATGCGGTTCTGGCCATCGTCCGGGGCCCAGCCGAGGCGCTCGCCAATGGTGCGGTGGGCGCGCCACGCCCCCAGCCCGGCGGCGAGCGCCAGTCCCAGCATCACCCAAGGCGCCGCGTGCCCGGGCACAAGTGTGGCCAGCGCAACGGTCAGGGCCACGGCCACCGCGGCGTACACCGCGTCGCTCTTCAGCACCTCGGTGGGCAGGCGGCTCAGATAGAGCACGGCGCGGAAGTGCTCGCGGCGTATCGACACGGCGGCCGCGACTGCCACCGAGGCGCCGAGCAATGCGTCTTCCCAGCGGTGCAGCAACAGGCCCGGCAGCAGCCCCATCAACACCGCCACCGCCGCGCAACCCACCAGGCACCCGCGGGCCAACTGCTGCGACACGCGGCTGACCCACCGGCGGCGCGCGTCGGCATCCAACTTGCCGCAGAGAATCGCCTGCGGGCCGAACAGCGCGGCGTTGGGCACCGCGATTGCCAAGGCCAGCAGCGTGTAGCCCAGCACGTAACGGCCGTAGTCTTCTTCGGTGCTGGCGCGGATCAGTGCCATGCCCAGCAGCAGGTTGCCCAGCGACAGCACCGCCTGGGTGATCACTGCGCTGCCGAACAGCCGCGAGCTGCCCATCAACTCCCTGGCACGCGCCCAGATCACGCCGGAGGCCGCTTCTGGTATTCGAGAATGCGGCCCCGACCACGCAGGGTGTCGAGCTTGCCCCGCTGCGCCTCGATCTTGCGCCGCCAGTCGAAGCGCACCGCGGGATGCCGGCGCAACGCCGACACCAGCGCCCACCCGGCCACCGCCAGCACCAGCTTGATCAGCGTGTCGCCCCACAGCTTGAGCCGGGTCAGCGCCGTCACCCGGCCATGCACGCCGTTCAAGACCTGCAGCGCATAGTCCTGCGCGCCGCGACGGCGACGCTTCAGAAACCAGGCCTGGGTCAGGCGTTCGGCCGGCAGCACTTCGTGGGCATAGGCTTCGGCGTTCCAGACGAACCGCGCGCCCCTCAGGCGCAGGGCGTTGAACAGGTCGGCATCTTCGCCCCCCGACAGGCCGAAGCGTGGGTCAAAAGGCCCCTCACGCAACATGAGCGTGGCCTTGCGAATCAACACATTGCCGCTGAAGAGCTGGGTCGGTGGCACCTCGGTGCCGCTCGCCAGCCGCGCGTGTTCGTGAATGCCCCCCGCCGGCAACCACGCGGGCGCGTCGGGCGGAAAGGTGTTGATGACGCCCGAGAACACCCCATCGGCCTGCGAACGCTGGGCCTGCGCGGCCATCAGCGCCAGCCAGTCGGGCGCAACGCGCTCGTCATCGTCAAGAAAACCGATCCAGTCGCCCGAGGCCCGGTGCACGCCGCGGTTGCGGGTCAACGAGATGCTCTGTTCGGGCTCAATTTGATAGACGAGCGCAAACGGCACCTGCGCCATCAGCGCCTCGACCGTGGCGCGTGCGCTGCCCGCGGCATCGTTGTCGGTGACCACCACTTCGGCAATGCCGGGCGGGCCGCCCTGCGCGGCCAGATCGCCGAGCAGCCTGCGCAGGTCGGCAGGCCGGTGAAAGGTATTGATGCACACCGAGACACGCATGAATTCAGCCCCCAGCCGACGGCAGATCGACCGCGCGCGGGCGGTAGCGGTCGAGGCGGTCTTCCAGCAGGCGGCGGCTCAGGTTCATCATCGCCAGCGTGGTGACAAAGAACTCCGCCGCGATCGGCCGCAGGATGAAGCTTTCCATCATGTTCACGATCAACTGCAGCAGCAGCAGCGCGGCGTTGATGGCAAACAGACCGCGGTCGATGGGCGCCACCTTGATGATCATCCAGCCGTAGAACAGGTTTGAACCGATCATCAGCAGCACGCCGACGCTGCCCAGCGAGACCGCCATTTCAAGATAGCCATTGTGGGTCGAGGAAACGTCGAAGCGCAGCGCGCGCAGCAGGTCTGCCGCCGGCGTGTCAGGCCCTTCCAGCCAGAAGGCCTCGAAGCCGATGCCCAGCCACGGCCGCGACAGAAACTCCTCCCAGGCCAGCGCCCAGATCAGGGTGCGGCTCGACAGGGTCACGTCCTTGCCGAAGGCGTCGGCGACCGGCGTCATCAGCTCCGTGTAGCCAGGAAAACCCATCAGCAGCAGCACGCCGTACAGCAGGGCCACCAGAAACAGCGCCGACACCAGATAGACGCGCAGGTCACGCAGGGCACGCGGGGTCAGCAGGCAGGCAAACAACACGAAGGCGCAGAGCAGAAACAGGATGAGGTTGGTCGAGCTGCGCGACATCACCGTGGCAAACAGGCCCAGGGCCACGCCCAGCAGCGCGGCCGTGCGCGTGGTCTGCCGGGTCAAGCCCCCGTGCAGCCAGAACAGCGCCGTCAGGCAGCCGAGCTGCCCGAAGGTGTTCTTGTGCGGGGTGATGCCGCGCCAGGCGCCCTGCAGCTCGTAGAGCGTGGACTGATGAATGCCGTTCTGCGGCGCCACAACCACCAGCAGGATGGAGGCGATCACGCACACCGCCAGCGCGCCCCTCAGCGCCTGGGTGAAGCGTTCGGGCGTCCAGCTGGCCAACTGAAAGGCCAGTGCAATCATCACCACGCCCACCACCTTGATCACCCGGCGCAGCGTCACCGCCGGGTCGTAAGACCACAGCACGCTCGCCGACGCCAGCAGAATCAGCAGCAGAAACGCCCAATTCAAATATGGCAGCAGCGCCAGCGCCAGGCGCATGCGGCGCAGCACGATCCAGCCCGCCACGGCAAAGAAAGGCAACCACTGCACACGCGACAACACCCCCGGCGTGCGCTCCACCGCCCCCGCAAAGTCATCGCTGCGGGTGTAGTTGAAGCCGTCGGGCACGATGCTGAGCAGCACCGCGAAAAACACCAGCAGGGTCAGGGTCCGGTGGTAGCCACGGTCCTCCACCCAGTGCCCGGCGGAGACCGTGCCGCCAGGCCTGGCCACGCCAAAGGCCGCGCTCATTCCCGCCCGGTCCTGACCCAGGCGGTGCGCGTGCCGCGGCGGCGCAGCCGCAACAGCAACGCCCAGGCCACATAGAACGGCGCAAAGGCCAGCGCCCGCCAACCGACCGGCCCCAGCCCGCTGAGCACCACCCCGCGCATCACGTGCATGAGCAGGCACGTCCAGGCCAGCGCGCCAAGGCTGAGCGCCCAGAGCGGCACGGCGACCCAGAACGCGACGATGGCCACCGCCACCGACCACAGGCCCAACAGCGCCACCACCGCCGACAGCGGCGGCACCAGCACTTCCATCGCCAGGTCGAAGCGTTCCAGGGTGCGTGCGCGCACCGCCTCTTTCACCAGCGGCCCCGCATAGGTGCGCCGCAGGGTCGCGCGCCCGCCGTCCCAGCGATCACGCTGCGACACGGCGCGATCGGCCTGACTGACCATTTCGGCCGAGATGCTGGCCTCGTCGGCGTAGGCGATGCCGATGCCGGCGCGGACCAGGGCGATGCCATATTCCAGGTCTTCGGCAATCGAGAACGCCTGATACGGCACCGCGCGCAGCGCCGCGACGGCAAACCCCATGCCGTTGCCATTGAGCTTGGTCGACACCCCCAGCCGCGCCCGCGCGCGCCCGCGCAGCCGGTGAAAAATGGCCAGGGCGATGGTCATCAACTGCGTGCGCCAGCTGGCCAGCGGATTGCGCACGCCATAGAACACCTGCACCGCGCCCCAGTGCCCGGGTCTGGCCAGATGGGCGACCACCGCGCTGACGATGTTGGTGCTGACCACACTGTCGGCATCGACCACGATCACCGCCTCGCTCCAGCCCTCGTTGATCAGGGTGGTGAATGCCAGCGCCAGCGCATAGCCCTTGCCGCGATGCGCCGGATCGTCCCGCTCGATGACCCGCGCGCCCGCCGCGCGCGCCCGCGCGGCAGTGTCGTCGCTGCAGTTGTCGGCCAGCACCAGAATGCGGATCGCCTCGGCCGGCCAGTCAACGGCGGCAAGACTGTTGATGGTCGCGGCGATGCCGGCGGCCTCATCGTGCGCCGGTACCACGAAGGTGACCCGGGTGGCGCGCGCGTTCGCGCCCGGCGCCGGTGCCGCCACGCGGCCGGACAACAGGGTCAGCACGCCCAGGTAGAACGCCGCGCCCAGCACGGGCAGTCCGATGATCAGCAGCAGCCCGTCTGCCCAGGTCATGAAGCCGACTCAGCGCCAACGCGGACGACGCGAGCGGGGCGCCTGAAAGTCTTGCAGCACGCTGCCGACGATGCGGCCATTGGCGGCCTGCAACCGTGCCAGCGCCCCCTGCGCGGCGGCCAGCCGGCAATGATGGCGGCGCATCACCAGCAACACGTTGCGGACCGCGGCGGTGACCGCCAGCGCATCCGGATAAGGCGCTATGGCCGGCGTGTCGATGATCACGTGCCGAAAGCGCCGCGCATACCCCTGCATCAACTGTCGAAAATCGGCCTGGGAGACGCGCTCCAAGGGCTTGCGGCGGTCCTGCCCGGCGGTCAGCAGCGACAGGTTGGGCAGGCCGTCGACGTTCAGCACCTGCGCCGGGCCGGACTGGGTCAGCGCCTCGGCCAGCCCGGAGGCCTCCGGCACGTCGAACAGCCGGTGCTGGCGCGGCGTGCGCAGGTCGGCGTCGATCAGCAAGGTGGGGGCATCCAGCTGCGCGAGGCTGATCGCCAGCTCGGCCGCCAGCCGGCTGCGGCCCTCGCCCTTCTGCGCCGAGCACACCGCCACAACGTTGATGAAGCCCTCATCGCGCGGCAGGCGCTCAAGCTGCAGCAACAGCGCGGTGCGCAGGCTGCGGATGCCCTCGGCGTGCGGCGAGAACGGATCACTCACCGAGGTCAGCTCGGCGCTGGCCCGCGCCTCGGGCAGGGCCTTGATCGCGTACGACACGCTGCGCGCCGCGTCGATGTCGGCCGGCGTCGCCAGCTTCAAGGCCAGCACGGTGTCGACGAAGCCGGCGCCGCTGCGGCGCTGCGCGTCGATCACCTTCAGAAAATCGGCCTCGGTCAATCCGCAGGTGCGGATCAGGTAGGCCGCGATGCGCGACAGCTCGTCTTTGTTGTCGGTCTTCTGCGCGTTCGACTCTGTGGTCATGAGGTTCACCGGGCGGGCCCCAGTTCCAGCAGCACGTCGACGCCCAGTTCGCGCTCGATGTCTTCGCGTGAGCGCACGCGGCGGTCGATCAGCTCCATCGCCAGCGCGGCCAGCAGGCCAAGAAAACCGCCGACCACCATGCCCAGCAACAGGTTGACCCGCAGCTTGGGCGTGAAATGCGTCAGCGGCGGCGTCGCCTCGCCGGCCAGCCGCGCGTTGGCATAGTTGCTGTTCGACACCAGCATCACGTTGCCCGAGTTGCGCAGCGCCGCTTCGTACAGTTGCTGCGCGGCCTGCAGGTCGCGCTGATAGCGGGCGCCTTCTTCAGATTGGCGACGGGTGTCGAGCACCCGGCTGCGCTGCGCCGCCATTTCGGCACGCACCTGCGCCAGGGCGCGGCTGGCGGCATCGGCGCTGGCGCGCAAGGCCTCGACGTGGCGGCGGGTTTCGGCCTCCAGCGCGCTGCGGATGGCCGCGACCTCCGACTCCAGCGCGCGGCGCGTGGGGTGCTGCGGTCCCAGCCGGGCGCTGGCGTTGATCAGCTCGGCTTGTCGCTGCGACAACTGCGACTTCAGCGCCTCGACGGTACTGGACCCCAACACCCCCGCGTCGGCCTGACCGGCGCTGCCCAGGGCGGCGTCGCGCCTCAGCCGCGTGCTGCGCGCTTCGGCCTCGGCGTCACTGAGGAGCCGGTTGAGATCGATCAGCCGGGCCCCGTCCACATCGAGTTGATGGTCCAGATCGATCAGCCCGCTGCCCTGGCGAAACTCGGCAAGCGCCCGCTGGGCCTCGTCGACCCGCTGGCGCAGTTGCTCAATCTCGGCGCCAAAGCGGTCGGCGCTGGCACGCGCCGGGGCGGTCGAGGCCCGCTGGTGCTGCTCAAGAAACACGGCGGCAATCAGATTCGGCACGCGCGCGGCCAGCATGCGGTCGTCGGCCTCGTAGGTGATGCTCACCAGGCGGGTGTCGCCCTCGCGCCTGATCTCGAGCGACTTGCGCATTTCATCGACCATGAAGGCGATCAGACTCTCGGTGTCGGCGCCCGCCACCTTGGCGCGCAGCGGCGCGACCCGTTCAGCATCGTCAAGCCAGCCCAGCTGGCGCACCACCTCGCCCAGCACCCGCCCCGAGCCCACCGTATCGACCTGGGTGGCCATGTAGCTCTCGGCGAGGTTGGGCGACAGGTCGCGCTGCAACAGCGGGTCGTAGACATCGAAGTCGAGTTGCAGCAGCGCGGTGGCGCGGTATTGCGGGGTCATGGCCAGGCTGACCACCGCCGACAGCAGCAGCACGACCAGGCCCACGGCCACCACCAGCCTGATGCGCGCGCGCAGCACGGCGATCAGTTGCGACAGACTCATGCCGCGCGGCACCAGTTCGGCGGGCAGCATCGCGGGGCGTACCGGCAGGGTGCGCGACATCAGAACAGCCGCTCGCGCACGTAAATGACATCGTTCGGGTACACCACATCGGCCAAGGACGCCGAGCGGGTTTCCACCACGCCGTCGGCATTCTGGCGCTGTACTTCAATGCGCTTGCGCGAGCCCCGCTCGTTGGCGCCGCCGCCCAGGGCCAGGGCCTGCATCACCGTCATGCCCGGCTTGAGTGGATACGCGTTGGGCGACCGCACCTCGCCGTAGATGTAGAACCGGGCAGCCTCGGGGACCATGACCGTATCGCCCGGCCGCAGCATCAGGGCCGGCGTGCCGCGCAGGTCGCCCTCGCCGGCCAGACCGGTGAGGTCCACCTCCCGCCGCTGCAGGCGCCCGTCCTGATAGCGCAGCACGGTGACGCGCTGACCGCCGGTTTCGGCGATGCCGCCGGCAAGGGCCAGGGCGTCGAGCACGCTCATCTGCGTGGGCGCGGCAAAGCGGCCGGGCTGACGCACCTCACCGAGCACCGAGATCATCAGGTTGCGCGATTCCAGAACCCGCACCTGCACCTGCGGCGACACCAGAAACTGGCCCTGGACGAAGGCGTCGGCAATTTTTTGCGACGCCGCCACCGGCGTCAGTCCCTGCACGGCGATGGCCCCGACCAGCGGCAGATTCACCTCGCCCCCGGGCGACACATCCACCTCGACGCTCAAGGCCGGTTCGCCCAGCACCGTGACGGCCAGCACGTCGGCGGCACCGATGACGAAATCACCGGCCGTGTCCGCCGCGGCGGGCGCGACCGGCAGGCCCGACCACGCCGCCGCCGGGCCCGGCGCGACGCCTGTGGCCGGCACCGCGCGCGATTCCACCGGCGCAAAGGTCGGGGCCGGCAGCGACGGTGCAGCCCTTGGCGCAGCGGTTCTCGTGGCGACCGGCGCAGCGGATCGCTTCGCTGCCGCGGGCGCGGCGTCTGTACCCCAGCCCGGCATCGAAGCGACCGGGGATCGCGCCATCGCTGGCGTCGAAGGCGTGGAGGGCGTCGAGGGCACATCGAACCCAGGCGCTCGCGCGGGCGGCGGCGCCCTGGATTCGACCGGCGCAAAGGTCGGGGCCGGCAGCGGCGCTGCAGCGGACCTCGGGGCGGCCGGCGCTGCGGGTCGATGCGCTGCGGCGGGCACAGCGTCTGTGCGCCAAGCCGGCGCTGCACCGGCCGGGGGTCGCGCCGTGGCGGGCGTCAAGGGTGTGTAGGGCGGCAGCGCCGGCGGGGCCGGTGGCAGTGACCGGGGTGAGGACCGCTGCCGTGCCAACGGCACCATGGGGCGCGGCGCGACCCCCTGCAATCGCTGCAATGCCGGGAGCGGCGGCAAGGCCGGGCGGTGGGTCTCGGCGGGCAGCGCCGGGCTGCCCATCGGAATGCGCGTCAATTGCGGCCCTTGCGCTGCGCGCGGGGCTTCGGGCTGACCCTGCGGCTGCGGCAGGTAATCGTCGGCCTGTGCTGCGCCCATGACGCAGCAGAGCGCGCACACCAGCGCTGCGGCGGTCTGCAACAGGGAAATGTCGGCACGCATGTCAGGCATCAACGAGAAGAACAGACCCGGCGCGGTAACGGAATGGCCCGATGATACGCGATCCACGCACACCGCCCAACGGCCACCAAGGCAATTGAAAACGCCGGGTTGAGCACCATTGTTCGATCACGCCGAAAGCGTTTCACATTGGAGACCGAAATGCGCATGGACAAACTCACCACCCGCTTCCAGCAGGCCCTGGCCGATGCCCAGAGCCTGGCCGTGGGACGCGATCATCCCGCCATCGAGCCGGTGCACGTCATGGCCGCCCTGCTCGATCAGTCCCAGGGTTCGACCACCCCCTTGCTGGCGCAGTCCGGCGTCGCCCTGCCCGCCTTTCGCAAGGCCCTGAACGAGGCCTTGGCCGCGCTGCCCAAAGTGGGCCAGGCCGATGGCAATGTGCAGGTCGGGCAAGAACTGGGCCGCGTGCTCAACCTTGCCGACAAGGCCGCGCAGCAGCGCAATGACCAGTACATTGCCAGCGAACTGTTCGTGCTGGCCGCCACCCAGGACAGCGGCCGCCTCGGGCAGTTGCTGAAGCAGCACGGCGCCACGCCCGAGACCATTTCGCGCGCCATCGACGCGGTGCGCGGCGGGCAGAGCACCGACTCGGCCGATGCCGAAGACCAGCGTCAGGCCCTGCAGAAATACACCATCAACCTCACCGAGCGGGCCAAGAGCGGCAAGCTGGACCCGGTGATCGGCCGCGACGAAGAAATCCGCCGCGTCATCCAGGTGCTCAGCCGCCGCACCAAGAACAACCCGGCCCTGATCGGCGAGCCCGGCGTCGGCAAGACGGCCATCGTCGAAGGGCTGGCGCAGCGCATCGTCGACGGCGAGGTGCCCGAGTCGCTCAAGGGCCGGGAACTGCTGTCGCTGGATCTGGGCGCGCTGATCGCCGGGGCCAAGTTTCGCGGCGAGTTCGAAGAGCGCCTCAAGGCGGTGCTCACCGACCTGTCAAAGCAGGACGGCAACGTGATTCTGTTCATCGACGAAATCCACACCCTGGTCGGGGCCGGCAAGGCCGACGGCGCCATGGATGCCGGCAACATGCTCAAGCCGGCGCTGGCCCGCGGCGAGCTGCACTGCATCGGCGCCACCACGCTGGATGAGTACCGCAAGTACATCGAAAAGGACGCCGCGCTGGAGCGCCGCTTCCAGAAAGTGACGGTGGGCGAGCCCAGCGTGGAAGACAGCATCGCCATTCTGCGCGGCCTCAAGGAGCGCTACGAGGTGCACCACGGCGTCGACATCACCGACGGTGCACTGATCGCCGCCGCGCAACTCAGCCACCGCTACATCACCGACCGCAATCTGCCCGACAAGGCCATCGACCTGATGGACGAGGCGGCCTCGCGCATCCGCATCGAAATCGACTCCAAGCCCGAGTCGCTCGACCGCCTGCACCGGCGGCTGATCCAGCTCAAGATCGAGCGCGAAGCACTGAAGAAGGAAAAGGACGAGGGCGCCCGGCGCTCGCTCGCCGCGCTGGAAGACGACATTGCCAAGCTCGAACTGGAATACGCCGACCTTGACGAGCAATGGAAGGCCGAGAAGTCCACCATCGCCGGCAGCGCCCAGGTCAAGGAGGCGCTGGAGAAGGCGCGCCTTGAGCTTGACGCGGCACGCCGCAGCGGCGACCTGACGCAAATGGCCGAACTGCAGTACGGCAAGATTCCCGAACTCGAAAAGCAGTTGGCCGCCGCCGCCGAGCGTGACGCCAGCGCCCCCGCGCCCGAGTCGAAGCTGGTGCGCACCCGCGTCACCGAGGATGAAATTGCCGACATCGTGGCGCGCTGGACCGGCATTCCGGTCTCGAAACTGCTCGAAGGCGAGCGCGACAAGCTGCTGCGCATGGAAGAGGCGCTGGGGCAACGCGTGGTCAGCCAGGCCGAGGCGATCAGCGCGGTTGCCAATGCCATCCGCCGCTCACGCGCGGGCCTGTCAGACCCCAACCGACCCATCGGTTCGTTCCTGTTTCTGGGGCCCACCGGCGTTGGCAAGACCGAGCTGTGCAAGGCGCTGGCCGGCTTCCTGTTCGACAGCGAAGACGCGATGGTGCGCATCGACATGAGCGAGTTCATGGAGCGCCACAGCGTGAGCCGGCTGATCGGCGCGCCGCCGGGCTATGTCGGCTATGACCAGGGCGGCACGCTCACCGAGGCGGTGCGGCGCCATCCCTACTCGGTGATCCTGCTCGACGAGGTCGAGAAGGCGCATCCCGACGTGTTCAACGTGCTGTTGCAGGTGCTGGATGACGGCCGTCTCACCGACGGCCAGGGCCGCACCGTGGACTTCCGCAACGCCGTGGTGGTGATGACCTCCAACCTGGGCTCCAGCCTGATCCAGGAGCTGATGGGCAAGACCGGCACCGACAGCGACTATGCCGCGATCAAGGAGGCGGTGATGGCGGTGGTCGGCCAGCACTTCCGTCCGGAATTCATCAACCGCATCGACGAGTCGGTGGTCTTCCACCCGCTGGGCAGCCGGGAGATCCGCGCCATTGCCGCCATCCAGACGCAGCGCGTCATCCAGCGGCTGGCCGAGAGCGGCATGACCCTGCGGTTTACCGACGCCGCGCTCGACCGTCTTGCAGAAGCCGGCTTCGACCCGGTGTACGGCGCCCGGCCGCTGAAGCGGGCCATCCAGCATCAGGTGGAGAATCCACTGGCCAGCGAAGTCCTCGCGGGCCGCTTCGCCAGCGGGGACGTCGTCACCGCCGATGCGGGGCCGGGGCCGACGGGCCAACTGGTGTTCGAGGTGAGCCGTCCGCACTGAGCACCCGGCAGGGGCCGGGCGGGGTTGATGGGCCGGGTGCATCGGCGAGACTGCACCCGGCCCGGGCGCCTGGGCGTCGACCCCGCAGCCCGGCGAGGCCGCTGATCAAGTCAGCCCGCGTCAGGCCGCACCGTGGTACACCCGCCGCCCCGCCATCACGAGCACGCCATGAACGTTTTTCACTGCGACCACTGCCAGCACACGGTTTTTTTCGAGAACGTGAGCTGTCTGAGTTGCGGCCATGCGCTGGCCTACCTGCCCGACGTGGGCGACATGGCCGCCCTCGCGCCGGAGGGCAACGGGCAGTGGCGCTCGCTGTCGCCCGCCTCGAACAACCGCCGCTACCGGCTGTGTGACAACTACGCCCTGAACGGCGTCTGCAACTGGGCGCTGCCGGCAGACGCGCCGCACAGCCTGTGCCGCGCCTGCCGCCTCACGCGGGTTTTGCCCAATCAGGACCAGCCCGGCAACCTCGAAGCCTGGGGCAAGCTGGAGGTGGCCAAGCGGCGCCTGGTGCACAGCCTGCTGCAACTGAATCTGCCGCTGAACAGCCATCTCGACGATGCTGAAACCGGCCTTGCCTTCGACTTTCTCAGCGACAGCGGCGAAACCCAGGACGGCGGCGCGGTGCTCACCGGACATCAAAATGGGGTGATCACCATCAACATCGCCGAGGCCGACGACCTCGAACGCGAGCGTCGGCGGCTGGCCATGCGCGAGCCCTATCGCACCCTGCTCGGCCACTTTCGCCACGAGGTGGGTCACTATTACTGGGACCTGTTCAGCCCCGACCACGCGTGGCTCAGCGCATTTCGCCAGCGCTTTGGCGACGAACGCGAGGACTACGCCGCCGCGCTCCAGCGGCATTACGACCAGGGCCCGCGCGCCGACTGGCAGCAACAGCATGTGACCAGCTACGCCAGCACCCACCCGTGGGAAGACTGGGCCGAAACCTGGGCGCACTACCTGCACATGACCGACTCGCTCGACACCGCCGCTGCCTGCGGCTTCTCACTGCGGCCCAGCCGCTCCGACGAGCCGCAGATGACAGCGCCGCGCAGCGGCTTCCACCCCGCCCGCCCCTTCGACCTGATGATTGAAGACTGGCTGGCGCTGATCTACGCGCTCAACAACCTCAACCGCAGCATGGGCCTGGCCGACGGATACCCGTTCGTGCTGGCGCCGCCGGTGATCGAAAAATTGCGCTTCGTGCACGACACCGTCACCCGCAACTGAGGCGCTGCGCCGCGCCGCCCCCGGCACGCCGGGGCGCGGCCGCCGCGGCCGTTCAGGGCGCCAACTGGGCCGCCAGGCGGTTCAGCGCGCGCGCCGCAATGCCGAGGCGAATGAACGGATCGCCCTCGTCACCCCGCAGCAGGGCGAGGCGCTCGTCCGCGGTGGCCAGCGCCTTGGCATGGCGCTTTTCCCAGGCCTCGACACTGGGCGCAGCCAGCACGCTGAGGGTCAGGTCACGCTGGGCGGCGAACAGGTCTTCGCGCAATTCCACGCGCGCCAGCGCCGGCCAGCGGCCGTCCACCTGCGAGCCGGTCAGGGCGGCATGCAGACCGGGCAGGTCGAAACGATCGCCCACCGCGAAGAAGCGGTGCGCCACCTGTGCCGGCGGGGCGTCAACCGCATCCCTGATCGACACCAGATCGGGCAGCACGCCCAGGTAGCGCGTCTTGGCCAGCCCTTCGGCCACGTCGGGGTCGTGCCCCTCGTCACGCAGGGTGGCCACGGCCGCGCGGTGATTCTCGGCATACCGCGTGGGCAACTGCGCGGCGAAATCGTCCTGCTTGAGTCGCCTGGCGAACACCGCATGGCGTTTGACCTCGTCAGCCAGCGCGGTGGGCGGCCCTTCACGGCGAATCAGCAGGCTGCGGGTCAGGTGCTTGAGCAGGCCCGACACGCGGCGCTGATACGACTGCCGCAAGGCGAATTGCCCGACCCGCGGCGTGTCCAGCCAGGCCCATTCATCGTCCACGTTGACCAGCCGCGTGGCCACCAGCCAGGCGTGCACCACCTGCGCACGGCTGACGCCGATTTCACTGGCCAGCCGATGCGCGAACGGCGCGCCCATACGATTGCAGACGCTGTTGGTGAGGATCGTGGCGATGATCTCGCGCCGCAGCCGGTGGCCGGTCAGTGCCTTGCGATAGCGCGTCACCAACTGCGGCGGAAAGTAGGCCAGCAGCTCGTCGGTGAAGGCGGGGTCATCGGGCACCTCGCTGGCCACCAGATCATCGAACAGCGCGATCTTGGTGTGCGCCAGCACCACCGCCAGTTCCGGCGCCGTGAGGCCCTGACCGCCGCGGCGACGGCTGAGCCAGGTTTCTTCGTCGGGCAGGCCATCGACCACCCGGTCGAGATCGCCGCCCTGCTCCAGCGCGCGGATCAGGTTCAGGTACTCGTCACCGCGTTCGGCCTGCTCGGCCACTGCGAAGCTGAGCGCCGCCGACTGCACCAGGTTGTCGTGCACCACGGCGGCGGCCAGGTCGTCGGTCATGGCCACCAGCAGCGGGTCGCGCACCTTGCGGGTGAGCCGCCCGGCCTGCATCAACTGGTTGAGCGGAATCTTGATGTTCACCTCGCGATCGGAGCTGTGCACCCCGCCGGCGTTGTCAATGGCATCGGTGAACACCCGCCCCCCGGCCAGCGCAAACTCGACCCGCCCGGCCTGCGTGAGCCCCAGATTGCCGCCCTCGCCCACCACCTTGACGCGCAGTTCGTTGCCGTTGACGCGCACCGCGTCGTTGGCGCGGTCGCCCACGTCGCCGTGGCTTTCGTGGCGGGCCTTCACATAGGTGCCAATCCCGCCGTTCCAGAACAGGTCAACCGGCGCCTTGAGAATGGCGCGCATCAGTTCGTAGGGCGTCAGGCGCGCGCTGTCGCAGCCAAGGGCCTGTTGCGCCGCGGCGCTGAGTTCGATCTTTTTGCGGCTGCGCGAGTAGACGCCGCCGCCCCTGGAGATCAGCGAGCGGTCGTAGTCCTCCCAACTCGACCGCGACAGCGTGAACAGCCGCTGGCGCTCGGCAAACGAGGTGGCCGGGTCGGGATCGGGGTCGATGAAAATGTCGCGATGGTCGAACGCTGCGATCAGGCGAATCTGCTTCGACAGCAGCATGCCGTTGCCGAACACGTCGCCGCTCATGTCACCAACGCCGACGACGCTGAACGGTGTGGTCTGGATGTCGTGGTCCATCTCGCGAAAGTGGCGCTTCACGCTTTCCCAGGCGCCGCGTGCGGTGATGCCCATTTTCTTGTGGTCGTAGCCCTGGCTGCCGCCGGAAGCGAAGGCATCGCCCAGCCAGAAGTCGTAGGTCGCGGCGGTTTCATTGGCCAGGTCAGAGAAGCGGGCGGTGCCCTTGTCGGCCGCCACCACCAGATACGGGTCGGGCGCGTCACGGCACACCACGCCCTTGGGGGGCACGATCTGGTCGCCCTTGCGGTTGTCGGTCAGGTCGAGCAGGCCGCACAGAAAATCGACATAGGCCGCGCGCCCGGCCTTGCCCCAGGCCTCTCGATCGCTGCGGTCCCCGCGCTTGACGACAAAGCCGCCCTTGGCGCCCACCGGCACGATGATGCTGTTCTTCACCTGCTGGGCCTTGACCAGCCCCAGCACTTCGGTGCGGAAATCCTGCAGCCGGTCAGACCAGCGCAGACCGCCGCGCGCCACCCGGCCGCCGCGCAGGTGCACGCCTTCCATCTGCGGGCTGTAGACGAAGATCTCGAACATCGGCAACGGTCTGGGCAGCTCGCTGATCTGTGTCGGGTCGAGCTTGATCGACAGCACCGGTTTGTCGAGGGCCACGTTGGTGCGCAGGGTGGCGCGCACCACCGAGCGGGCAGCGCGCAGGATGCGGTCGGTGTCGAGTGCCGGCACGGCGTCGAGCGCGGCGTCGATTTCGGCATTCAGCGCTTCGGCGTCGGCCTCGCGGGCCTCAGACGTGCGCTGCCCATCAAACTGGGTGAGGAACATCCGCACCAGCAGGCCGGCCACCTGCGGATGGCGCACCAGTTGCTGCTCAATGAACGCCTGCGAGTACGGCAACCCGGTCTGCACCAGATAGCGCACCACGGTGCGGATGATCACCGTTTCACGCGCGGTCAGCCCGGCGGCGAGCACCAGGGCGTTGAGCGGGTCATCTTCGATCTCGTCGGCCAGCAGCGCGGCGAAGGCCGCCTCCATGCGCTGCTGCTGTTCGGCGGGCGCGCCGGCGCAGCGCCCCACGGGCCGCACGTCGAATTCGTGGATCCAGGCGCGCGGCTGCCGGGCGGTGGCCGCCACCGCCGTGGGCGACTGACCGGTGACGAACAGCCCGAAGTTTTCGAGCTTGGGCAGCACTTCCGACAGGGCCGCGGGCTGACCCCGGCTGAACAGCCGCAGGTGCGTGAAACAGCTTTCGGCGTCGTCGCCGGCTGCCTCGTTGACGGGCAGCCGCATGATCACCGGCCGCGCATCACGCAACTGCTCCAGGGTGGCGATGTCGGCAATGGCGGTGTCGAGGTCGGTGCGCTCCTGGTAGGCCGGCGGCAGGGCCTCGGCGTACTGCTGGGCGCGCTGCACCGATTCGGCGGTCTCGCCCAAGCGCGCGATCAGGCGCTCCGCCCAGGTCTGGGTGAGCGGCAGCAGACGCGTTTCCAGCGCCTTCACATCGTCGGGCATGGGCGGCGCATCGGGCGTGGTCAGGCGCACATAGATCAGCGCATGGCGCCCGCCCCGAGGAAACTCGACGCGGCGATCGATGTCGGTGGCTGCCAGCTCGGCCTGCAGGGCATCGATCAGCCGATCACGCAGAGCCCGGCCATAGCGGTCACGCGGCAGGTACATCAGCGCCGAGAAGAACCGGCCGTAGCGGTCACGGCGCAGAAACAGCCGCAACTGGTGTCGGTCCCGCAGGGCCATGACGCCGGTGCCCAGCGCAAACAGTTCGTCTTCGGAGGATTGCCACAACTCGCTGCGCGGCAGCATCGCCAAGGTGTCGCGCAGCGCGCGACTGCTGTGCGAACCCTCGGCGTAACCGGCCCGCGCCAGCACCTGGCTGACCCGTTGCCGCAGCAGCGGAATGTGGCGCGGCCGCTCGATGTACACATCGGTGGTGAACAGGCCAATGAAGCGGATCGTGCCGATCACCTCGCCCTGCTCGTCAAGCCGCTTCACCGAAATCACGTCCAGCAGTTCGTCGTGATGCACCCGCGCGCGCACCGTCGACTGCGTGACCACCAGCAGGCGGCGGGAGTCGGTGTAGCGATCAAGCTCGCTGCGCTGCGCCATCAGGTCGTCGGTGTGCGCCAGCCGCCGGCCCTTCGCGGCCAGCCCCAGGCTCGCGCCTTCGTCACGCTCGAAGCCGGAGGCGCCCGGCGATCGCTGGGTGGGTTGCACGGCAAAGAAGGTGAAATGGCTTTCGACCAGCCAGTCGAGAAAGGCGGCGACCTCGGCGGCTTCTTCTTTCAGGTCCTCCTGGATCACGGCGCGGCAGGCCGTGGCGGTGTCGCGCGCCGCCTTGCACATGGGCTCGAAGTCGTCGACCAGATGTCGCAGTTCGGCCAGCGACTCGGTGATGTCGTCACGCAGGGCCCGTTCGGCGTCGGCATCGGCCGGTGCCCATTGCAGATGAATCTGGATCAACGACTCCAGCGGCCCATCGTCGCCGACCTTGAGGGCCTTGCCGCTGCGGTCCAGGCGCAGCTGCGGGTGAAAGGTGGCAATCACCTGCGCGCCGTGGCGGCGCAAGGTGAGTTGCAGGGTGTCGACCAGAAACGGCCGGTCGGGACACACCGTGAGCAGCCGGTATTCACGCGGGCCGGGGCCGCTCAGCCATGAGGCCTTGCCCTGCGGGGGTGGCGCCTCGGCCGCCAGCGTCTGATGGGCCAGGGCGGCGTCGATCAACTGCGGGGTCGAGAACAGGCACATCACCTCGTTCGAGGCTTGGCGATAGTAGGCTTCAAGCCAGTCGCGTTGCGCCTTGGGGGCGTCGTGCCAGCGTGACGCGGCCTTCGCGGTGGTGTTCGCCATGGGGACTCTCCTTGTTCGGGTTTTAAGCTGCGAGACGTCGGGGCGCCATCGAACAACCGGATTCACCTTATCCTGCCCAGCTGAATCGGGAGGCAAACAGGTATCATGGCGTGCGCCAGCGGCACCCGATGACAGGCACAGACCCCACCCGCCTCGGCCCTTGGCCCGGCACAGGAGCGCATCCATGAACGCTGACATTCCCACGACAGAGCAGATCGCCCAGGCCCAGCGCGGGCGCCAGATCTTCTGGACGCTGGTGGCCCTGTGGGGCATCGTCGCCTACTTCGCCGGCGACTGGCTGGCCCAGGACATACCCTTTCGCGTCAACGACCTGGCCGCGATCTCGGGGGCCGGCTACATCGCCCGCGATGCCGAGGGCATCTACCACCACATCAACAATCGCAGCAAGGCGCGGGCAATCTATCCCGAGTTGAGCGAGCCGGTCTACGACTACGACTGTTTCGACTGCAAGCGGGTCAGCAGCGACCAGCTCAGGCAGATCAACCAGTTCTGCGCCACGGCCCAGAAAGACACCCTGCCGCAGCTCGACTTCGAGGTGCCCTGCAGCACCTGGGCGCCGCAGCATGACCTGACCAAATTTCTCAGCTTCGCGATCTTTCTGGTGCCGCTGATGCTGTGGCCGATCGTGCGTTTTCTGCTGTCGCCCGACAAGAAGCTGATCATCGACCCCAAGGAAAACCAGTTTCAGTAGCCGGGCAGTGCAATCGTGTCGAGCACCGCCGGCACGTCGATTCGCGCGCCGAGGCGCCGCAGCATCCAGTAGTGGCCACTGAGCGCGCGGCCCACGAACGCCAGCGGCGGAATCGGCCGGTAGTCGCGCAGCCAGCGGACCAGCTCCTGCCGGGCAACGCGACGTGTGTCGTCCATCAGCCGCGCATCACCAAAGTCGAAAGGGCGTTCGGCGAACAGCCGGTCGGTGCCCACCGCCGCCAGCGCCTGGTAATGCGGGCGCATGGCATCGAGCAGCGCTGATCTGGCCTGCGCGTCGTCGGCGGCGCGCCCCAGCCCGCCCAGCGCGTGCACCGCTTCGTGCAGGGCGGTCCAGTCCTGACCGCGCACCGCGCCGGTGATGCGCCGCATCTGCACGCGATGGGCCTCGCTGACCTCGCGCACGCAGCCAAAATCGTAGACCGTGATGCCGCCATCGGCGTGGAATCCAAAATTGCCGGGATGCGGATCGGCATGCACCCAGCCGCTGACCAGCACCTGCTGCAACAACCAGCCGAGCAGCCGCGCGCCAATCTGGTCACGCACCTCCGGGGCATAGTCCAGTGCCGTTTCGATGCTGTCGGCGGGCGCCCATTCGGTGACCAGCACGCCCTCGGTGCACAAGGCCGGCACCGGCACGGGATAGCGCACGCCCGGCCAGGCGGCGTGGGCCGTCATCGCCTGCAGATAGGCCAGTTCGCGGGTGTAGTCGGTTTCTTCCTTGAACCGGGCGCGCACCTCGTCCAGCAGGCCGTCGAGGGCCTTGCCGTCCAGTGGCAGCAGCTTGCCCATGCGCAACAGGCGGCCCAGCGCCAGCACGTCTTCGTCAACCGAATCGGCCACGCCGGGATAGCGGATCTTGACCACCACCTCACGGCCGTCGACCAGCTGGGTGCGGTGCACCTGGCCAATTGACGCGGCGGCCAGTGCCGTGGGCTGCAAGGGCCTGACCATCGCCCACTGCGGGGCCGACCACTGGGCGTCGAGCACCTGCTTCATTTCGGCATAGGGGCGTGCCTCGGCATCGCGCTGCAACCGGGCCAGCGGACCGGCCAGACCTGGCGGCAAAACGTCGGCGTACTGCGAGGCAAGCTGCCCCAGCTTCATCGCCGCGCCTTTCATCTCGCTCAGGGTGCGAAACCAGTCTTCCCCCACATCGGTCCACGACTGATCCCCCGAGCGGCCGCGCAGCCTCGACGCCGCAAGCCGCCCCACCGAGCGCATGCCGGCCATCAACATTTTTCCGGATCGGGCCATGGACCATCAAAGACTGTGAAAGGGGGCTTCAGCATACGGCCAACGTCGCGCGTCGGGCCCCGGCCGCGCGCTGAGGCGGGCAACAGAGCCGGGAACGGGTCCATCGCGCCACCGCAAGATGAACAATTGTTCATGAACCGGCCAGACCGCTGACACCCGCGGCTGCGCAGACTGCGCGCTCATTCTTCAAAGGCCCGCTGATGACCGCACGCCCCTGGACCCGACTCGCGACCCTGGCACTGACGCTGCTGGCCAACGTGGCCTTCGCCGACCCCATTCCGCGCGCGCTCGACGCACCGCCCGGCAAGCCGGTCTATGTGGACTTCTGGGCCAGTTGGTGCACGCCCTGCGCGCAGTCGTTTCCGTGGCTGAACAGCGTGCAGCAACGGTTTGGCAGCGAGATTCATGTGGTTGGCGTCAACGTCGACACCAACAAGTCTGACGCCGCGCGCTTTTTGCAGCGCTACCCGGCCCGGTTCGCACTGCACTACGACCCGGCGGGCGAGCTGGCCGCCCAGTACCAACTGCAGGGCATGCCCAGCGCTGTGCTCCTGTCACCTGACGGCAAGGTGCTGTGGCAGCACAGCGGCTTCCGCACCGACGAGATTCCCGATTACGAAGCCGCCATTTTGAGTGCCCTGAAATGAAAATCCTGTTCCCGCTGGTTCTGATCATCACCCTGGGGGGCTGCGTCAACGTTCAGCCCTGGCAACGCGGCACGCTGGCGCGACCCGACATGCAGCCCGTCAGCGACGCCGCTCAGGCCGCGTTTGAAGACCACACCTACTTCAGCAAAGAAGCGTCCAGCGGGGGTCGGGGCTTCGGCGGCGGGGGTTGCGGATGCAACTGAAACACTCACCTCTGAATGCAGCCGCCCTCGCCCTGCTGGGCCTGAGCGGACACGCCAGCGGCCAGACCGCCGAGCCCGGTTGGGAGTTCGACACCTCGACCCTGGTCTACAGCGAGGCCGACAGCCGCGTGCAGGCCGTCGAGCCCAAACTGCGCGCCACCCGCTATGGCGACGACGGGCAGATCCTCAGCGCTGCCGTGACCGTGGACGTGCTCACCGGGGCCTCGCCCAACGGGGCCGCCCCGGCCTCGGCGCCGCAGACCTTTTCGCGACCGTCCGGCAACGGCCAGTACACCGCCGCACCGGGTGAAACGCCGCTGGATGACACCTTTCACGACACCCGCGTGGCGGTCGACGGCAGCTACACCCGGCCGCTGGGCAGCCGCAACGCGGTCACGATTTCGGCCAATGCCTCGAACGAGTTCGACTACACCTCGTTCGGTGGCGGCGCCACGTTCACCCGTGATTTCAATCTGAAGAACACCTCGGTGAGCGTCGGGTTCAACTTTGCCAGCGACCGCATCGATCCCGAGGGCGGCGTGCCGGTGGGGCTGTCCCGCGTGCCCGCGCCCGGTGCGCCGACCGGTCGCGACGCGGGCACCGAGTCCAAGACCATCACCGACCTGCTGGCCAGCGTGACCCAGGTGCTGTCGCCCGAAAGCCTCGCGGTGTTCAGCTATTCGATGAGCCTGTCCGATGGCTACCAGACCGATCCCTACAAGCTGCTCTCGGTGGTCGGAACCGATGGTGAGCCGCTGCGTTACGCCTACGAGGCGCGCCCCGACGAGCGCACCAAGCACGCCATCTATGGCCAGTACAAACGCTTTGTCTTCGATCGCGACGTGTGGGACATCTCCCTGCGGTTGATGACCGACGATTGGGGCATCGTCTCGCAAACGCTGGACACGACCTACCGCTGGAACTTCAGCGAACGTCGCTACCTGGAGCCGCACCTGCGCTACTACCGCCAGTCTGAAGCCGATTTTTACCGCGCCGCCCTGTTCGACGGGGAAGAGAACGCCTTGCAATTTGCCAGCGCCGATCAGCGCCTGGGGCAGTTCGACGCCCTCACCGTGGGCCTCAAATACGGCCAGACGCTGGACAGCGGCAACAGCTGGTCGGTGCGGCTGGAGGGCTACACCCAACTCGGCAAGACGGCCGGTGTGCCCGAGCAGGCCGCGGCGGGTTTGTCGAAGTTCGATCTGGAGCCGGAACTCACCGCCGTGATGCTCACCGCCGGGTACCGGTTCCGTTGGTGACGGCCGCGCCCGCCACGGGGTCGCTGGCCGCCGATGCCGACGGCCTCTGGCGGGCCTGTTTTCAGGCCATGGCCTCGCCCTGCGAGGTGCTGATCGACGGGCTGCCCGAGCACCGCGCACGCCCGCTGGCCGCGCTGGCCTGTAACGAAGCCCTGCGCATCGAGCGCACCTGGAGCCGCTATCGCGATGACACCATCGTCAGCCGCATCAACCGCGCCGCCGGCCAGCCCGTCGAGGTCGATCCCGAAACCGCCCGGCTGATCGACTTTGGCGCCGCCCTGCATCAGCAAAGTGCGGGCGCGTTTGACCTCAGCTCTGGCGTGCTCGGCCGGCTCTGGCGCTTCGACGGCGGCGGCGACTGGCCGGCCGCCGACGCGGTCACCGCCCTGCTGCGGCAAGTGGGCTGGCACCGGGCGCGGTGGGACGGCCAACGCCTGCAGATGCCCGCCGGCATGGCGCTGGACTTCGGCGGCATTGGCAAGGAATACGCCGTCGATCGCACCCTGGCCCTGCTCAGTGCCGCGGAAGACGTGCCCATGCTGGTCAACTTTGGCGGCGACCTGGCGGCCAACCGACCCCGCCGCGACGGCCAGCCCTGGCAGGTGGGCATTCTCGAATCCGACCGCCAGATCCGGCTGCGCCAGGGCGCCATTGCCACCAGCGGCGATGCCTACCGCCACGTCTGGCACCAGGGCCAGCGCTACAGTCACATTCTTGATGCCCGCACCGGCTATCCGGTGGCCGGAGCACCCCGCGCCGTGACGGTGGCCGCCCCCACCTGCTCGGCGGCTGGCGCAATGAGCACCCTGGCCATGCTGCACGGCCCCGGCGCAGAGACTTTTCTCGACGCGCAACAGGCCGACTACCATGTCCTCCGTTGAGGTGACCGACTGGCGGCCACCCGTCACGGAGTCGGGCATGCGCTTGCTGCTGATCGAAGACGATGCCGAACAGGCGCGCTTTGCGGTGAAGGGTCTGCGCGAATCGGGGCACACGGTCGACCACGCCGCCAGCGGCCGCGACGGCCTGTTCATGGCCGTCTCGGAGCCCTACGACCTGCTCATCGTCGACCGCCTGCTTCCGCACATGGACGGGCTGACCGTGATCACCACGCTGCGCGCCAGCGGCAACACCACGCCGGTGATCATTCTCTCGGCGCTGGGACAGGTCGATGACCGGGTTCGCGGCCTCAAGGCCGGAGGCGATGACTATCTGGTCAAGCCCTACGCCCTGGCCGAGTTGCTGGCACGCATCGACGCCCTGCTGCGGCGCGCCCGCGATGCCGGCACCCTGGCCAGCGAAACGCGGCTGGTGGTCGAAGACCTGGAGCTCGACCGGCTGTCGCGTGCCATCACCCGCGCCGGGCAGGCCATCGAGCTCAAGCCGCAGGAATACCGCCTGCTGGAATACCTGATGCAGCACGCCGGGCAGGTCGTCACCCGAACGATGCTGCTCGAAGGCGTATGGGACTACCACTTCGACCCCCAGACCAACGTCATCGACGTGCACATCTCGCGCCTGCGCGCCAAGCTCGAACCGCCGGGCAGCACGCCGCTGATTCACACCGTTCGCGGCGCCGGATACCGGCTGGGTGGCCAATGAAGCTGGGCCTTGCCACCCGCCTGACCCTGCTCAACGCCGGCATCGTCGCCCTGACCTGCGTGGGTGTGGTGGCGCTGATGGTCACGCTGACCGATGGCTACATGGAGGCGCACGTGGAAGAAAGCGTGATCGCCGAGCTTGACGTGCTGGTCGCCGACTACGTCATCGACGGCCTCAAAGGCGTCGAGGGCTTCATCGACATACGGCAGAACTTCAACGCCCCGCAGCACGGTCGCGTCTATCGCCTGGAATCTGCCGACGGCCGGCATCTGGCGGGGGGCTGGCCCCAATGGCCCGCCCGCCTGGACACCGACGGCAGCCTGATTCGCGTGCCCAATCTGCAGCGCCGACCCGCCACCGAATGGCTGATGGCGGCCGCCGAATTGCCCGACGGCAGCCGGGTGATGGTGGGCTTCGACCGCATCGAACACGACACCGTGATGCGCGATGTGTACCGCGCAGCCGCCATCGGCCTGGGACTCGCCTTCGCGCTGTCGCTGGCGCTCGGCGCGCTGATTCACCGCGCTGCGCTGCAGCCCATCGCCACCATCCGGCGCAGTGCCGAAACCATCATCGACGGCGACCTGAGCCACCGCATTCCACACGATCACAGCCGCGACGAGTTTGGCGCGCTCAGCGCCACGCTCAACCGCATGCTCGACCGCATCGAACAACTGATTGCCGGGGTACGCGGCACCAGTGACGCCATCGCCCACGACCTGCGATCGCCACTGACCCGGCACCGCGCGCGCGTCGAGGCGGCGCTTCGCCAGCCCCCGTCGCCCGAGACGCTGAGCGACTGGCTGCATGACACGCTGGGCGAAATCGACCAGGTGCTCGGCACCTTCAACGCACTGCTGCAACTGGCCACCGTGGAAGCCGGCGTGGCGCGCGCCCAGTTCGCCGACGTGTCGATGACCACCGTGCTGCAGGACGCGGTATCGCTCTACGACGCCGAGGCCAGCGAGCGCAACATGACCCTGGCGCTGAGTCTGCCCGACGCTCGGTGCATGGTTCGCGGAGACCGGCACCTGTTGTTCCAATGCGTCATCAACCTGCTCGACAACGCGCTCAAATACGGCCCCGCCGGGCAGACCGTGGGCCTGTCGCTGCACTGCGACGCAGACGCGGTGGTGATTGACATCACCGACGAAGGCCCGGGCGTCGCCCAGCCCGACCTCGCCTTCAATCGCATGGTGCGCGGCGACGTGACACGACAAACCGCCGGCCACGGCCTGGGCCTGACCTTGGTGCGTGCCATTGCGCGGCTGCATGGCGGCGACGCGGTGGTCGTTCCCAGTCACCGAGGCGCACGGCTGAGGGTCTCACTTCCGATGCACTGAGTCTGGCAGCAGCGCCAACTTTCATGTCCGCCAATTCATGAAGCAGCGTTCACGGCGCGACCATCCAGCGGTTAGTCACGGCTTCGCAGAATGGGGCCATGTCAAACAACTCAACTCGCTTCCCCTGGGCAATTCCACTGACGGGCTGGCTTTCTCAGCGCCCGACGCTGGCCGTCAACACCCTGCTGATAACGGTCACGCTCTACCTGGCACTCACACAGAACGGCGCGCTGTGGCACTTGGTGCGAAGCCAATTGCCAGACACCCTGGGGCCCGACGATCTGCGGCTCATCGCCGCGCTCGCAATGATTTTGATGGCCGGCAACTTCACGATTCTGGCCGTCTTCAGTGCCCGACCGATCCTTAAACCGGCGCTTGCACTGCTGTTGGTGACCTCGGTCGCCTGCAACCACTTCATGACGCGCTATGGCGCGGTGATCGACTCGCACATGTTGATCAACGTGATGGAAACCAACCCGCGAGAAGCCTCTGAACTGATCTCACCGACGCTGCTCGGGCAACTGCTGTTATGGGCGGCGCTGCCAATGGCACTGATCTGGCGGCTCAGAATCACCAAGCGGGGGGCTGCAGGGGAATGCGCCAGGCGCGTGCTGTGGATTTTGGCGCTGTGGGCCGCCGCCGGACTGGCCGTGGGCCTGCAGTACAAGGAGGCTTCGATCTGGTTACGCACCCATTCCGAGATCCAGAAGTATCCCAACCCGTTCTATCCGGTGGGGTCGGCGCTCAAGCTCGCGTACCGAGGGGTGATCAACCAGGCGTTTGCCACCGGTTTCACCGTCATTGGTGCCGACGCCGCAGCCCGTGCGCCGCTGGGACGTCCACGCCGCGTGGTGCTGGTCGTGGGTGAAACCGCGCGCGCTGACCATTTTTCGCTCAATGGTTACCCACGAGAGACCAATCCGCGACTCGCAGCGCTGACTGATCTGGTCAACTTTCCCCACGTCAGTAGCTGCGGAACCGCCACCGCCATGTCGGTGCCCTGCATGTTTGCGCAGGCGGGGCGTACAGACTTCAACCGCGACGCCGCCCGAGAGACCGACAACGTGCTCGACGTGCTGCAGCGCGCAAACGTCAATGTGCTGTGGCGTGACAACAACACCGGCTGCCAGGGCACCTGCGCGCGCGTGGCCTCCGAAGATCTGTCTCAGTCTGATGATCCGCAGCATTGCCACGATGGCGAGTGCGTCGACGAGATTCTGCTGCAGCGACTGGATCAGGTGCTCACGCGCGAAACCGGCGACCAACTCATCGTGCTGCATCAACTTGGCAGCCACGGCCCGGGCTACTACCGCCGATATCCCCCCAGTTTTGGACGCTTCGGCCCTGAATGCCGTCGGGATGATGCATTTCAATGCGCCACCGAAGCGCTGGTCAACAGCTACGACAACACCCTGCTCTATACCGATCATGTGCTGGGCGAACTGGTCGCACTGCTCGAACAACACAGCGCATCTCACGACACCGCGATGATTTACGTCTCTGACCATGGCGAAAGTCTGGGCGAGCATGGGCTGTTTCTGCATGGCTTTCCGTACGCCCTCGCCCCCAAGGCGCAGACCGAGGTTCCCATGATGGCCTGGCTCGATCAGCCCATGCAGGTCGCGCTCAACCTGGACATGGAGTGCCTGGCGATAAAGCGCCAAGAGGCCTACGCCCACGACAACCTGTTTTCCAGTCTGCTGGGCCTGTTCGACGTCACGACCGAGGTTTACCAGCCCGACGACGATCTGTTTGCAGGCTGCCGACGCCCGTCATGAAACGCCGCCTGGCGCCTTGGCTGCTGATGCTCTGCCTGGCGTGGATCTCGGAGATCGCGGCAGCATCGGCGCCCAAGGTGCTGGCCATTCGGTTCGCCGGCAATCACACGACCCGACCCTCGACAATGCTCCGCGAACTCACGTTCGGGGTGGGTGACGCCTATGACGCAGAGCGGGTCGAGGCCAGCCGACAGGCAATACAAGACTTGGGCCTGTTTCGTGCCGTGACCGTGCGCGCCGAGACGCTGGAAGAAGGCGTTGATCTGACCTTCACCGTGGCTGAGAAATGGTATCTGCAAGCCTACCCGCGCCTGTCGGCCAACAGTGATGGCCAAAACAGCTTGGGAGCGGAACTGCGCTGGAACAACCTCTGGGGCTTGAACCACAGCCTGCGCCTGCTGGGGCGCAGCCGCGACTCCCGCGATACCGACAAGGGCCGTGACCTCAGCTATCGCGCCAGCTACAGTGCGCCGTTTCTGCTGGGAGAACAGACCGGCCTGAGTGCTCGCGTGACCCATAGCGTGACGCCCTACACCGAGCCGTGGGTTTACGACGAAACGCTCAACGAAGCCGAGTTGATGATCACCCGCGCCTTCGGCAAAGGCGGCAGCGCGAGCCAGGGTTGGTCTCTGGGCCTGGGCCCGCTTTGGAGTGACCACCGTATCAGCGGCAGCGCTCAAGCACGGTCCTACGGTACCCGCTACGCGCTGGCCTCGCAGCTCGAGTACCGAGACCTCCACAATCGCATCTACAGCGACGAGGGTCGGCGCCTCACGCTGCGTTTCGAGTTGGCAGATCAACACCTAGCATCCGACTTCAGCGCATCCCTGCTGACCGCGACCTGGACACAGGCAATGGCCATCGGCACGGCCGACCATCAGACGCTGGAGTGGGGTCTGAGCCTCGGGCTGTCAAACAACGGCCTGACCGATCGCCCCGCGTTTTCGCTGGGCGGCAGCTCGGGCCTGAAAGGCTTCGATCGGCGTTCCTTTGACGGTGACCGCTACTACTTGGCCCATCTCGATTTCATGAGGCCTCTGTTCTGGAAAAGCCTGCGCGGGACGCTGGGGCTGGAAATTGGCAACGCCACCTTCACCGGCGAAGCCCTCTCCGGCACCCCCAACATCAGCCTCAATGCCGGCCTGCGTTTCCGGCCACGCAGACTGGTTGACTTTGAGGTGGAACTGGGGATCGCATTGCCCCTGAACGACGGCGGCTCCAGGGTTTACGCACAAAAGCCTGGCGATCTTTAGGCCGGCATCAAAGCGTCCGCAGCTCACGGACGATTCCTAACAGTTTGTTCATGACACCCCGTTCACCAAGCGGCCACCCGGAGGTCAGACGCCGGTTTGCAGACTGCCGCCATGAACCATCTGACTGCATTACGCCGCCGCACTCTTGGGGCCACTCGAAGGGTGGGTTCCACCCCATTCCGGCCGCTGCGAACGCTGCTTTGGGCCGCTGCCGTGCTGCTGAGCTTCTGGGCACTGACGCGCGGCGCGCTGCTCATCCAGCATGCCGACCGGCTGGTCGCAGGCGAATTGCCGGCATTGATGTGGACCAGTCTCCGGGTCGATCTGGTGTCGCTGGGATGGACCTTGAGCCTGCCGGTACTGATGCTGCCGCTGGCCGCGCTGGGCGCCCGTGGCGCGGTGGCGTGGACGCGCCTGTCACGGGTCTGGTGGGCCATTTTGGGGGTCACGCTGCTCATTCTGGAACTGGCCACGCCCAGCTTTCTGGCCGAGTATCAGGCGCGTCCCAATCATCTGGCCCTGGACTACCTGCGCGACCTGCCGGAGGTCATGCCCATGTTGTGGAACGGCTTTCGCCTGCCGCTGCTGTTGGGCACGGCGACGCTGCTGATCGGCGCAGTGCTTGGCGGCCGCTGGGCGCTGCGGGCGCGGGTGCCAACGGCAGCGCCCGGCATCCGCTGGCGCCTGCTGCTGATCTGGCCCTTGCTGGCGGTGGCCACCGCATTCCTGATTCGCGGCAGCCTTGATCACCGCCCGGCGAATCCGGCGCTGTTCACGCGCTGGAGCGACGGCCTGATCAACGAACTGGTGCTCAACAGCGGTTACCGCTTCGGCTACGCCGTCTATGCGTTGAAACACGAGCGCAGCGCCGACGCGGTCTATGGCGGGCGTGGGGAGGCGGCCGTGCGCGATTTTCTGGCCATGGACCCACGCTTTGCAGATGCGCCCGCCACCGCGCCCACCCGCCACCGGTTGATCGCGACGATGCCGCGCGCCACGCCGCTGAACCTGATCATCGTGGTGCTCGAAAGCCAGGGTGCCGATTTCTCGGCGCGCCTGAACGGCCAGGGCTTCACGCCCCAACTGGACCGCTGGGCCAGTCGCGGCTGGTGGTTCGAGCGCCTGTATGCCACAGGCACGCGCTCGGCACGCGGCCTCGAAGCCATCGTTGCGGGCTTTCCGCCCTCGCCGGCGCCGGCCATCCTGAAGCGCGAGGGCGCGCAGAGCGGCTTCGCGACGCTGGCCAGCGTGCTCGCCGCCAGGGGCTACGACAGCCAGTTCATCTACGGCGGTGGTTCGCACTTCGACAACATGCGTGGCTTCTTTCTGGGCAACGGCTTCGATTCGGTGATTGATCGCGATGACTACGTCAATCCGCGTCACACCGGCAGTTGGGGCGTGAGCGACGAAGACCTGTTTGACCGCGCACTGGCCGAGACCGCCACCCTGCACGCCCGCAGGCAGCCCTTTTTCAAACTGGTGTTCACCTCGTCCAACCACACGCCGTTTGACTTTCCGCCCGACCGTCTGCCCCCCGACGCGGCCAGGCCCGGCACGCTGGAAGGCGCGGTGCGCTATGCCGACTTCGCGCTGGGCCAGTTTCTCGACACGGCCGCGCACCAGCCCTGGTTCGACACCACGCTGATCATGGTGGTCGCCGATCACGATGTGCGGGTGTATGGCGAAGACGTGATTCCCTTGCGGCGCTTCCAGATTCCCGGCCTGCTCATCGGCGGCGGCATCACGCCGCGCACGGTGCACAGTCTCGCCAGCCAGATCGACCTGGCCCCGACGCTGCTGTCGGTGATGGGCATCGACGCGGAGGTACCGTTTCCGGGTCGCGACCTGACCCGATCGCTGCCGGAGTTCGGCAACGCCAACGGCCCGGCACCGCGCGCCATCCTGCAGTTCGAAGATCGCCATGGCTGGCTGGAAGACGCATCGCTGGACGTGATCCGGCCGGGCGGCACCACCGAACGCTGGCAGGTCGATGCTCACGAGCGCCTCAGCCCCACACCCCTCAGCGACCTGGCGCATCGGCGCATACAGGGCTCTGCCCGGCTCGGTGACTGGCTGTATCGACAAGGCGCATACGCAGCACCCTGAGGCGCCTGGGGTGAGAGAGTTGCGCGAGCGCCCTGCTGAAATGGCTCTTTTGGCGACTATAACGAAGCATTCTGCTACATCATTCGAGCGCCAAGACTCCCTCATGCCTGCCGCCAACAGCCCGGTGCGCATTGATGCAGACCTCGCCGCCTCGGCGCGATCGACCACCAAGACCATGAGTCGAAGCCTGTCGCAGCAGATTGCGCATTGGGCGCGTATCGGCAGGGAGTTGGAGCGCAGTCCCGGCGTGACCGTCACGGCCGTACTCGCGGTACTCGCGGTACTCGACGGTAACGCTGGCTACGACGATCTCAACGTCCAAGAGCAGGCCGTGGTCCGCGCCGAGTGGGCCGAGCGCATCGACAAAACGCGCTCCGAATTGCGCCTGGATCGCCTACTGGCCGAGCAAGGGCGCGAAGGGGTGGAGCTTGATGCGGACGGCGCCGTCGTGGTTCGCAACCCTGGGCGTGGCCGACCCAAGCGCGTTGCGCGCTGATGCCCCTGCTCCATTTGCTCGTTGGGCCTAACGGGTCCGGGAAAACGACGTTCTACGAGCACGTGCTGGGACCTGCCACAGGCTTGCCTTTCATGAATGCCGACGTCATCGCTCGGGAACTTTGGCCAAGCCCGGATCACGATCGCTCCTATGAGGCGGCGAAAATCGCCGCGCAACGTCGTGATGAGCTGATCGCGCGTCGGCGATCCTTTATTGCCGGGACCGTCTGCTCCCATCCTTCCAGAATCCAGCTGATACGCCGGGCGCAGCAGGCCGACTTTCTGGTGGTGGTACACGTGGTACTGGTGCCCCTGGCCTTGTCGATGCGGCGTGTTGAAGCACGGGTGCGGCACGGCGGGCAGGATGCGCCGGTGGTCACGCAACAAGAACGCTTTCACCGATGGTGGCCACTGGTCGCCGACGCATTGCGTTCGGCTGACGAGGGCTTCGTGTATGACAACGGCACGGCGAAGGCGCCGTATCGGGTCGTGGCGCACTTCGAGAATGGAAAGCTGATTGGCGACGCGCACTGGCCGCGCTGGTCTTAACTCGGCACGCTGTTGCAAGCCGTCGCGAGGCGCCCGGATGGGGCGGCCATACGCGGTCGAAATAAAAATTGGTGCGCTCGGAGAGATTCGAACTCCCGACCCCTTAGTTCGTAGCCAAGTGCTCTATCCAGCTGAGCTACGAGCGCACAAAACAGCCTTTGCAACAGTGCTCCGCGATGATGGCGGAGAGAGAGGGATTCGAACCCTCGATAGGGGATAAACCCTATACTCCCTTAGCAGGGGAGCGCCTTCGTCCACTCGGCCATCTCTCCGGCGCAACGGTCTTGCCTTCGGGGTGCTATGACATGGTGCGCTCGGAGAGATTCGAACTCCCGACCCCTTAGTTCGTAGCCAAGTGCTCTATCCAGCTGAGCTACGAGCGCGTGTCATCGGCACCTGCCGAAGGGGCGCGATTGTAGCCGCGCGGGGGTCAGGGGTCAAAGCAATTCGGCACTTTCAATCGTTGCCATCGTCGCCCTTGCGTTCGATGCGTTCTCCCAGTTCCGTGCGGCGCACGGCAACGTCCTTGGGCGCCTCGATGCCGAGGCGAATCTGCCCGCCCTTGACGGCCAGCACGGTCACGCAAACGCCCTCACCGATGGTGATCGATTCACCCACCTTGCGGGTCAAGATCAGCATTCAGGCGCCCGTGGTGGGCGTCCATGCCGGGCACAAGGGGCACGACGGGTGCCTGCCGCGCGCGGCAGGGTGGGTGCAACCCCGCGGTGGCCGAACGCCGCGGTCAGACCGGCGCCGTCTCAAGGCCAAAGGCCTTGTGCAAGGTCCGCACCGCAAGCTCGAGGTACATCTCTTCGATGACCACCGAAATCTTGATCTCGGACGTCGAGATCATGCGGATGTTGATGCCCGCCGCCGCCAGGGCCTTGAACATCTGGCTGGCGATGCCGGCGTGGCTGCGCATGCCCACGCCCACCACCGACACCTTGGCGATCTCGGTTGATCCGGTCACGCCCTTGGCGCCCAGTTCCGCGGCGATGCGCTGCATGATCTCCAGGCCGCGCTCATAGTCGTTCTTGTGCACGGTGAAGGTGAAGTCGGTGGTGCCGTCGGCGGCCACGTTCTGCACGATCATGTCGATCTCGACATTGGCATCGCCCACCGGGCCGAGAATGGCGGCGGCGATACCCGGGCGATCGGGCACGCCGGTGACGGTCAACTGGGCCTCGTCACGGTTGAACGCGATGCCAGAGATCAGGGGGTCTTCCACGTGGTTTTCCTCAAGCGTGATCAGCGTGCCCGGGCCGTCTTTGAACGTCGACAGCACCCGTAGCGGAACTTTGTACTTGCCGGCGAATTCCACCGAGCGAATCTGCAACACCTTGGAGCCAAGACTGGCCAGCTCCAGCATTTCTTCAAACGTGATCTTGTCGAGCCGTCGCGCCTTGGGCTCGACCCGCGGATCGGTGGTGTAAACGCCGTCCACATCGGTGTAGATCTGGCATTCATCGGCCTTCAGGGCGGCGGCCAGCGCCACGCCGGTGGTGTCTGACCCGCCACGGCCCAGGGTGGTCACCGAACCTTCGCCGGTAATGCCCTGAAAACCCGCGACCACGGGCACGATGCCCAGGCGGCAGTCGGCCATCAGGCGTTCGGGGTCGATCTTCTGGATGCGGGCTTTCCGGTGTGCGGCATCGGTGTGGATCGGCACCTGCCATCCGGTGTAGGAGCGGGCTTTCACGCCCTGGGTTTCGAGTGCCAGCGCCAGCAGGCTGATGGTGACCTGCTCGCCGGTGGCCAGAATCTGGTCAAACTCACGCGCGCTGCCGCGCGGGTTGATTTCTTTGGCCAGCTTGGTCAGCCGGTCGGTCTCGCCGCTCATTGCCGAGACCACGACCACGACCTGATCGCCGCGCGCGATAAAGCCGGCAACCTTGGCCGCCACATGCTGGATGCGCTCCACCGAGCCCATCGACGTGCCGCCGTACTTCTGAACAATCAGTGCCATTTAGAGCACGCCCTCCACGTGGGCGTAGACCGAGTCCAAGGCCGCTGGCAAGGCAGCGGCGTCCGTTCCACCGGCCTGCGCCATGTCCGGCCGGCCGCCCCCCTTGCCGCCCACCTGCGCGGCCACCGCCTTGATCAGATCGCCGGCCTTGATGCGGCCGGTCAAATCCTGCGTGACCCCGGCAATCAGGCTGACCTTGTCGCCGTCGGCCGCGCCCAGCACCACGATGCCGCTGCCCAGTTTGTTCTTGAGTTGATCCTGCAGGTCGCGCAGGTCGTTGCCGCTCACGCCATCGACCTGCGCGGCCAGCACCTTCACGCCCTTGATGTCGCGCGCCTGGCTGGCCAGGTCGCCGCTGGCGGCGCCGGCCAGCTTGCCCTTGAGGGCGGCCACTTCTTTCTCCAGCGCCCGGGTGCGTTCCAGTTGCGCATCGATTTTCTCGACCAGATCGTCACGGCCACCGCGTACCCGCTCGGCGGCGGCCTTCAGGGTTGATTCCAGATGCCGCAAATGGTCCAGCGCGTTCTCGCCGGTGATGGCTTCCACGCGGCGAATGCCCGAAGCCACCCCGCCTTCCGACACGATTTTGAACAGGCCGATGTCGCCGGTGCGGCCCACGTGCGTGCCGCCGCACAGCTCGGTGCTGAAGTCGCCCATCGTGAGCACGCGCACTTCGTCGCCATATTTTTCGCCGAACAGCGCCATGGCCCCGCTGGCAATGGCGTCGTCATAGCCCATCAGTGCGGCCTGTACCGGCACGTTGGCGAGAATGGCGCGGTTGACGCGATTCTCGATCTCGGTGATTTCATCGGCCGTGACCGGCTGAGGGTGCGAGAAATCGAAGCGGGTTTTCGCGGCATCGACCAAAGAGCCTTTTTGCGCCACGTGCTCACCCAGCACGTCACGCAGCGCGCGGTGCAACAGGTGCGTGGCAGAGTGGTTGCGCATCGAGGCACGGCGCAGGCTTTCGGTGACTTCGGCGGTCACCGCATCCCCCACGCTCAGCACGCCCTCGGCAAGCCGGCCGTGATGGCCGAACACACCGCCCTTGATCTTGAGCGTGTCCTCCACCTGAAACGTGTTGATGCGCCCCACATCGCCCACCTGCCCGCCCGACTCGGCATAGAACGGCGTGCGGTCCAGCACCACCACACCGGTCTCGCCGGCCTGCAATGCCGCCACCGGCTGGCCGTCGCGGAACAGGCCGACCACGGTGGCCTCGGCCTTCAGATGGTCGTAGCCGACGAAGCAGGTCGCCTCGCCCTCGTAGCTGAGTTTGGCATCGGCCTTGAAGCCGCTGGCCGCCCGCGCCCGATTGCGCTGCGCGGTCATCTCGCGCTCGTAGCCGTCCAGATCGAGGGTCAGCCCGCGCTCGCGGGCAATGTCGGCGGTCAGGTCCACCGGGAAGCCGTAGGTGTCGTAAAGCTTGAACACCACCTCGCCGGGAATCTGCTGCGCGCTCAAACCCGCAATGGCGTCGTCCAGCAGCTTCATGCCCTTGTCCAGGGTGGTGGCAAACGCATCTTCTTCGGCGCGGATGGTTTTTTCCAGCCACGCCTGCTTGGCGAGCAGTTCAGGGTAGCCCTCGCCCATCGCGCGGCCCAGCGGCGCCACCAGCGTGTGAAAGAACGCGTCGTTCAGCCCCAGCTTGTAACCGTGGCGAATGGCGCGACGCATGATCCGCCGCAGCACGTAGCCGCGCCCTTCATTGCCCGGCAGCACGCCGTCGAGCATCAGGAAGCTGGTGGCGCGAATGTGGTCGGCAATCACCTTCTGCGAGGCGCTGTCGTAAGGCTGCTGCCCCGCCAGCGCGGCGATGGCCTCAATGAGCATGCGGAAGCTGTCGATCTGGTAGTTGTCGTGGGTGCCCTGCATCAGCGCCGAGATGCGCTCCAGACCCATGCCGGTGTCGACACTGGGCTTGGGCAGCGGCGTCATGCGGCCGTCTGCGTGGCGCTCGAACTGCATGAACACCACGTTCCAGATTTCAATCCAGCGGTCGCCGTCTTCATCCGGCGAACCGGGCGGCCCGCCCGGAATGTGGTCGCCGTGGTCGTAGAAAATCTCGGTGCACGGCCCGCAGGGGCCGGTGTCGCCCATGGTCCAGAAGTTGTCGCTGGCGTACTCGGCGCCTTTGTTGTCGCCGATGCGCACGATGCGGTCGGCCGGCACGCCCACAACGTCTTTCCACAGCGCGTAGGCCTCTTCGTCGGTGTGGTAAATCGTCACCAGCAGCCGCGCCGGGTCGATCCCCAGCCAGTCCTTCGAGGTAATGAATTCCCAAGCCCAGGGAATGGCGTCCTGCTTGAAATAATCGCCAAAACTGAAGTTGCCCAGCATCTCGAAAAACGTGTGGTGCCGCGCGGTGTAGCCCACGTTCTCGAGATCGTTGTGCTTGCCGCCGGCGCGCACGCACTTCTGGCTGCTGGCGGCGCGGCTGTAGGGGCGCTGGTCCTGCCCGGTAAACACGTCCTTGAACGGCACCATGCCGGCATTGGTGAACAGCAGCGTCGGGTCATTGCCCGGCACCAGCGGCGCCGACGGCACCACGGTGTGCTGCTTGGACTCAAAAAACGCCAAAAACCTGGCGCGCACGTCGTTGCTGTTCATGCGGGCAGCCGCGAAAAAAGGTCGCATAGCTTAAGGAAGCGGCGTCCAAACCGCACGTTGGACCCGATTGCCGAAAACCCCACTGGCCGCTGATCGTGCCGGGCGGATTTCAAATAATCGCGGAAGTCCTCCGCGTTCATCGCCCCGCGCAGTGGGTCGGCGATGGCCCAGAGCGTCTTGCCGAGCTGCTTTTGATCTTTGTCGTTCACTTTGTACTCGCAGCCTGCTTGGCAAGTTCTTCACGCAGCACATCGGGCGGAATGCGAACAGTCTGTCCGTCTCTCGAGATTACGAGGCAGGTGTTGGTCTGAATGGCGATCTCGCGGGCCAGCCGTGCTGCGCGCTGCATGGCCACAACGGAGGCACGGAGATCGGGGTTTTTTGCTTCGGAGATGGGCCGCATGCTCATGGCTTCGGTGGCTTTCGATTTCCGAGTTTCTTTTGTAGCGCCATCAGCTCCGCATCATCCGCCTGAACTGCACGCCGCGCGGCGTGCGCACGCGGTAGCCCACGGCGAGGATGGCATCGAGGTTGTAGAGGTTGACCGGCCGCTGGGCCTCCCGCGCGCCCTCGATTTGAACTGTCAAGGAATCCTTGACAGTTGCCGCCGGGTCCAACTCCTTGTCCTCAAAGAGGTTTTTCAGGTGCATTCGAGCTGGGTCAGCCAGACGGTCTGCTGATCCGCCCGCAGCTTGATCTGGCTCTTGCCGTCTTCGGTGGTGTAAAGGATCAGCACTGGACATTCCCGGGAGCGCCGACGTCCTCGTCGGCTCTTGGAACCGTGCCGGCGAGGACGCCGGCGCTCCCAGCGCTCGACCACGGCCATTCTTCGGCCGCACCACAGAGACCAGCCGCTACGGGGTTCTGATGAATGTAGTTAACGGAACTGAGATAGTGCTTTTCATCGCGGATGTAGCGATCCCAATACTCCCGCATCCAAAACCTTTCGCCTTCGCGGATATCCAGTCCCAGCCTCGCACGGTTGCGCAGCACCCAGCGCGCCGAGAAGGATTTCCAGCCTTGCACGATCGAGGCGAGATCCCTCAGCGGTTCGATCAAGACGTGAACGTGATTGGGCATCACGCACCACGCGTGCAGTTGAAACCGCTCGCCGTGGAAATGCAGCAACGACGCCTGCACATATCGCGCTACCTCCGGATGGCGCAGCGCACAACACCCCATGCCCGCATCCAGCCATTGCTCGATCTTCCGTCGTCTGGCGGATTCGCGCCCGGCCTCAGAAACACTGCGAAGCTCATCCTCAAGTGCTCGCAGCGTCTCCTGCGGCAAGCTGTCGGCGAGTCGGAAGGTGATGAACTGCAAAAGACCCGGCGAATCGAGGTGCGGCAGATAGCCGCGCGAATACCACCTGGGAGCGCCGCTGCTGGGAGCGCCCCCGTCCCTGGGAGCGCCGACGTCCTCGTCGGCTCTTGAACCCATGCCGGCGGGGACGCCGACGCTCCCGGGGTTGCTCACGCCCCGGCCTCTGCGGGCGAAGGGAAGAGCTGTTGCATGAGCCCGTTCTTGTGGGTCTTGATCCTGAGCGGCACGAACGCGGAATCTTCGGCCTGCCGTTCGGCCTGGAGGGTCTGGAACAGGCCGTGATACTCGATCGCGTCATTGATCGAGGCGGTCGCAAACAGCGCGTTGAAGCGGCGGCTGTGGGTGGCGGTGTCATGCTTGGCCAGGATGGCCTCGACCACGGCGCGCTTCGGGGCCGGGAGCGCCGACGTCCCTGGGAGCGCCGACGTCCTCGCCGGCTTCTTGCCCTCTGCCGGCGAGGACGCCGGCGCTCCCGGAGACGCTCCCAGGGAGTAGTCCACGTGAAAGCGCAGGACGTTCTTGTCCTCAATGGCGTGGGTGATGGTGTAGGCGTGCAGCTCTCGCTGGAACAGGTCTTCGGTGGTGCGCAGCGAGGCCTGGTCGCCGGTGATCTGCTGGCGCGAGGCGTTGGCATCGAAAATGGGCGTTCCGGTAAAGCCGAACAGCTGGGCGCGGGGAAAGAACTCCTTGATGGCCTGGTGGTTCTCGCCGAATTGCGAGCGGTGGCATTCGTCGAAGATGAAGACGATGCGTTTGGTCGCCAGCGGGGCGAGGCGTTCGCGGTAGCTCGGGTACGCGCCGCGATGGGCGCGACTGCCGACGGGGACGTCGGCGCTCCCGGAAAGCGCCAAACCGAGCTTCTGGATTGTGGTGACGATGACCTTGTCGGCCTTGTCGTCCGACAGCAGGCGGCGCACGAGCGCGGCGGTGTTGGTGTTCTCCTCGACGCAGCCTTCCTGAAACTTGTTGAATTCCTCGCGCGTCTGCCGGTCCAGATCCTTGCGGTCCACAACGAACAGGCATTTGTCGATCTGCTCGTTTTCCTTGAGGAGCGTGGAGGCCTTGAAGGAGGTGAGCGTCTTGCCACTGCCGGTGGTGTGCCAGATGTAGCCGTTGCCGCAGTTCTGCTCGATGCAGTCGACGATGGCCTGCACGGCGTAGATCTGGTACGGCCGCATCATCAGCAGCTTCTGCTCGCTCTGGATCAGCACCATGTAGCGGCTGATCATGCGGCCCAGCTCGCACTTCTGTAGAAAGCGGTCGGCGAAGTCAGCCAGGTGACTGACGGGCTTGTTGTCGCGGTTCGCCCAGCGATAGACGGGCAGGAAGCGCTCGTCGGCATTGAACGAGAAATGCCGGGCGTTATTGTTGGCGAAGTAGACCGTATCGGTGCGGTTGCTGACGATGAAGAGCTGCACAAAGCAGAGCAGCGTGCGGGTGTAGCCGTTGCCGGGGTCGTTCTTGTACTCGACGATCTGCTCCATGGCCCGGCGCGGGTTGACGCTGAGGGTCTTGAGTTCGATCTGCACCACCGGCACGCCGTTGATGAGCAGCAGCACGTCGTAGCGGTGGTGGCTGTAGTCGGTGTTGATGCGCAGCTGCTGCACGGCCTCGAAGTCGTTCTTGCACCAGTCCTTGATGTTGACCAAGGTGTAGGCCAGCGGGGTGCCGTCGTCGCGGGTGAAGTCGTTTTTCTCGCGCAGGATGCGGGCGGCGGTGAAGACGTCGGGGATGGTGAGTTCTTCCAGCAACCGCCTGAACTCGCCATCGGTGAGACGGACGCGGTTGAGGGCTTCGAACTTCTGGCGGAAGTTGGCTTCGAGCGCGGCGCGGTCGCGGATGTCAGGACGCTCGGTGTACTTGAGCCCGCGGAGTTTCTCGATGAAGGCCGATTCGATATCGAGTTCTTTGACATGGAGCGGCTGCGCCTGCGGCGCCCGCGGGTAGGTGAATGGGGTGGACATCGCAGACCTGAGCGCTCGCGCACTGAACCGAAGTGTGGCCAGTATAGACAGCCCCTTCCGTTTGCCCCGAGCGCGGCGCCGGGCGAGCTTTAACCCGGTTCCGGCGACCGCTGCGCCGCACGCGCCTGCTCGCCGGTGAAGCCGCGTTGCACGAGGGTGCGTCCGGCCTTGAGCCGGGTGGCGGCGTCGGCCGGGTGGGCAAGACCCTTGCGCGCCAGCAGTTCACGGGCGCGTTCGGTCCAGTCGCGGTCGATTTCGACGGCGTCCAGCACCCGGGCCGCCTCGTCACGCGTCACGCCTGCCTGCGCCAGTTCGGCGCGAATCCAGTTGGGGCCGTAGCCCTGCTGCGCACGATGCGCCGCCAGGCGCTCGGCGTAGCGCGCGTCCGACTGGTAATCGCGTTCGGCCAGCTGGGCCACGGTGGCTTCGGCCAGTTCAGTGCTGGCGCCCCGCGCGGTGAGCTTTTGCCGAAGCTCGCGCTGGCCGTGCTCGCGCCGGGCCAGCAGGCGCAGGGCGCGCTCCTTTGCTTCGGCGGGTTCCAGAGGTCTGGTGGGTCGCCGTTGCATGGGCGCGCGCCGCGCTTACTCGGCCGCGTCGTCGGTGATCGCCGCCGGGGCCGCGGCTGCCGAGGTGGCGTTGCGCTTGCGGCCGGGCACCAGCAGGTCGCGCAGGGTTTTTTCGAGGGTGGCGGCGATCTCGGGGTTTTCTTTGAGGAAGTTGCGGGCGTTTTCTTTGCCCTGCCCGATCTTCTCGCCGTTGTAGGCGTACCACGATCCCGATTTCTCGACCAGCTTGTTGGCGACACCGAGGTCGATGAGTTCGCCCTCGCGGGAGATGCCTTCGCCGTACATGATTTCGAACACCACCTGCTTGAACGGCGGCGCCAGCTTGTTCTTGACCACTTTCACGCGGGTTTCGTTGCCCACCACTTCGTCGCCCTTGCGGATGGCACCGATGCGGCGAATATCGAGCCGCTGGCTGGCGTAGAACTTGAGCGCGTTACCCCCCGTGGTGGTTTCGGGCGACTGCCCCGGCATCATCACGCCGATCTTCATGCGCAGCTGGTTGATGAAGATCACGGTGGTGCGCGAGCGGTTGATGGTGCCGGTGAGCTTGCGCAGGGCCTGGCTCATGAGGCGCGCCTGCACGCCCACCGAGGCATCGCCCATGTCGCCTTCCAGTTCCGACTTGGGCACCAGTGCGGCCACCGAGTCCACCACCACCACATCCACCGAGTTGGAGCGCACCAGCATGTCGGTGATTTCCAGCGCCTGTTCGCCGGTATCGGGCTGGCTGATCAGCAGATCGGCCACGTTGACGCCCAGGTTTTCGGCGTAGGTGGTGTCGAGCGCATGTTCGGCGTCGATGAACGCGGCAACACCGCCGCCCTTCTGGGCCGAGGCGACCACGTGCAGCGCGAAGGTGGTTTTGCCGGAGGATTCAGGCCCGTAGATCTCGACCACGCGACCGCGCGGCACGCCGCCGATGCCGAGGGCGGCGTCGAGCGTGATCGACCCGGTGGAGATCACGTCGATGTCGGGCCGTTCATCCACGCCCATCCGCATGATCGCGCCCTTGCCGAACTGGCGCTCGATCTGGGCGAGTGCGGCTTCGAGGGCTTTTTTGCGGTTGTCGTCCATTGCGCGTATCCGGTTAATCGAGATTGACTGGGGATTATCCCACAGCCACCCGCTGGAGCAGCCCCGCCAGCGCCCGCGTCACGGTTTGCTGGCGCACCGAGGCACGGTCACCGCCGAACAGGCAGTGCTCGGCCTCGACCGTTCCGCCCACGCCTGCCCAGGCAATCCATACCGTGCCGACCGGCTTGTCGGGCGTGCCGCCGCCCGGCCCGGCAATGCCGGTGACGGCGACCGTCCAGTCCACTGCGGCGCGCGCGCGCAGGCCGGCCGCCATGGCGCTGGCCACCTGCCCGCTGACCGCGCCGTGCGCATCCAGCAGCGCGGCGGGCACGCCCAGCAGCTCGGTCTTGGCCCGGTTGGAGTAGGTCACCACACCGCGGTCGAACCACGCCGAGGCGCCGGAAATGTCGGTGATCTGCGCCGCGATCAGTCCGCCAGTGCAGGACTCGGCCACGGCCAGCCATTGGCCACGTTGCTGCAGGCGCTGGCCCAGGGCCATCAGCGATGCGTCGTTCATCGGTAGCGCTCCGCCCGTTCGATGCGCTCGCGCGCCATCGCGTCAGCCACCACGGCAGGCGAAAGGCCCTGCCGTTCGGCCCGTTGAAGAATGTCCAGCAAGGTCGTGCCAATGCGGTCCAGGTGCGCCGTGGCGGCGGCCGCGTCATAGCCGATGCGCTGATGATGAATGTCGATGATGCCACCGGCACTGACGACGTAATCAGGCGCAAAGCAGATGCCGCGCGCCACAAGATGCCCGGCATCTTCAGGGGTCGCCAGCTGATTGTTGGCCGCGCCGCACACCAGGCGGCATTGCAGTTCCGGGAGGGTCTGGGCATTCAGTACCGCGCCCAGTGCATTGGGCGAGAACACCTCGGCAGGCACGGCGTGGATGGCCTGTGCATCGACCGCCTGCGCGGCAAAGCGCCGCACGGCCTCGTCCACGCGTGCCGGGTGGGTGTCGGCAACGATGAGCCGTGCACCCTCGGCCGACAGCCGCGCACAGAGCCGCATGCCGACGCTGCCCAGGCCCTGCACCGCGACCCCCACGCCGGCCAGCGTGGGCGCGCCGCTGAGCCGCTGCCATGCGGCGCGCATCGCCACCCAGGTGCCGTACGCGGTGGCGGGCGACGGGTCGCCGGTGCGGCCATCGGCGCTCTCGCCGCCGGGCGTCCACCCGGTCACATACGGCGTGTACTGCGCCATGCGCCGCATGTCGGCCACCGAGGTGCCCGAATCTTCGGCAATCAGATAACGCCCGCCAAGGCGCTGCACGAAACGCCCCATGGCATCGATCAGCGCGTCGGTCTTGTCGTGCAGCGGATCGCCCCAGATCACGCTTTTGCCGCCGCCCTGGGGCAAATCGGCCAGCGCGGCCTTGTAGCTCATGGCCCGCGACAGCCGCAGCGCGTCGGTCAGTGCCGCCGCCCCGTCGGCATAGGCCACCATGCGACAGCCGCCCAAGGACGGCCCCAGCGCGGTGCTGTGCACGGCGATGATGGCGCGCAGACCCGAGTCAGCGTCGTGGTGGAAGACCACCTCTTCGTGGGCATCGAATTCGGGGTGATCAAACATGCGCCTGCCGGCCACTGCCTTGCTTCACGGTCATGTACGGCCCGTCCTGTGTGTGGCCCCCGAGTGTAGCGGCGGCGGGCGGACGGGCGGCATCGGTGATAATCGGCGCCTGAGCCTTGTTTTTCGAACCAGAGGAGACCGCTGCAATGAGCAACACCGACGATATCGTGATCCTGAGCGCCGTCCGCACCCCCATGGGCGCGCTGCTGGGCTGCTTCTCTGCCCTCAGCGCCAGCGACCTGGGTGCCGTGGCCATTCGGGCCGCCGTGGACCGGGCCGGGCTCAAGCCCGAGCAGATCAACGACGTGATCATGGGCAACGTGCTGGGCGCCGGTCAGGGTCAGGCTCCGGCCCGCCAGGCCAGCCGCAAGGCCGGCCTGCCCGACAACGTGACGGCACTGACCATCAACAAGATGTGCGGCTCGGGCCTGAAGGCCGTGATGCTGGCCCACGATGCGCTGCGCGCCGGCAGTGTCGATGTCGCGGTGGTCGGCGGCATGGAAAGCATGACCAATGCCCCGCATCTGGTCCGCGTGCGCGGCGGCATCAAATACGGGCACGGCGAGCTGTTCGATCACATGGCCATCGACGGGCTTGAAGATGCCTATCAAACGCGCACGCCGATGGGCGCGTTCGCCGAAGAGGCCGTGACGCTGTACGGCTTTACGCGTGAGGACCAGGATGCCTTCGCCATCGAATCGCTGAAGCGCGCCAAGCACGCCGGCGACAGCGGCATCTTCGACGCCGAGATCGTGCCGGTGGAGGTCAAGACCCGCAAAGGCGTCGAGGCCATTACCCTCGATGAAGGGCCGCAGCGCGCGATGCCGGAGAAGATTCCCGGCCTCAAGCCCGCCTTCAAGAAGGACGGCACGGTGACCGCGGCCAATGCCAGCTCGATCAATGACGGCGCCTCGGCGCTGGTGATCACCCGCGCTTCAAAAGCCGCCGAGTTCGGCGCCACGCCGCTGGCGCGCGTCGTCGCCCACGTGGGCCACGCGCGGCTGCCGGCCGAGTTCACCATCGCCCCGGTCGATGCCATGCAGAAGCTGCTCGACAAGACCGGATGGTCGGTGGCCGATGTCGACCTGTGGGAAATCAACGAAGCCTTTGCCGTGGTCACGCTCACGTCCATCAAGGAACTGGGGCTCGACCCCGCCAAGGTCAACGTCAATGGCGGCGCCTGCGCGCTGGGCCACCCCATCGGCGCCTCGGGCGCGCGCATCCTCACCACGCTGATTCACGCCCTGAGGGCGCGCGGCGGCAAGAAGGGCGTGGCCAGCCTGTGCATCGGTGGCGGCGAAGCGGTGGCGGTGGCGATCGAACTGTTGTGACGCCGCCGGGGTGCGCGCGCGGCCCGGCGCGGCGCGCTCACCCTGCCTTGCGGAACGTCAGATTGATGCGTTGGCGGCCCAGCAGCGGATGCGGCAGATCCGGCAGCGGCAGCACGCCGTGGTAGCGCAGCCGGTCGGGGCCACCCCACACCACCACGTCGCCGTGGTGCAGCGGCAACTTGGCGGTCTTGCCGGTGCGCGACAGGCCACCGAAGACGAAGGTGGCGCTCATGCCCAACGACACCGAGACGATGGGCTGACTGAAATCACGCTCGTTGCGGTCCTGGTGCAGGGTCAGGCGGGCACCGGGGCGATAGCGGTTGATCAGGCAAGCATCCGGATCAAAGTGCGGGAACCCCGCGTGCGCGGCGGCATCGCGGGCGAGGCGCCGGAACGCCTCGGGCATGGGCGGCCAGGCTTGGCCGGTGTCCGGGTCGCGCGCGGTATAGCGATAGCCCTGGCGGCTGGACGTCCAGCCCAGCGCGCCGCAATTGCTCACTGCGACCGACATCGGGAAGCCGCCCGGGGTCACCATCTGCCGAAACGCCGAGACCGCCTGCAGCGCATGCAGGGCGTCGAGCAGGTCGGCCACGGCGGGCACTGCAAAACCACGCAACAGCGATGCGCCCGCGGCCAGACGCTCGGGCTGATGCGGCGCGGCCGCGAAGTTCAGCGCGCATTGCTGGCCCCCCGAAGTTGTCACCGCCACGCGATCTGCCTCGGGCGCCATGCTGCGGCGCATCGTTGTTGTCATGACACCCTCGCCTCAGGCATCACGCCACACGATGCGTGCCCGCGCCAGACGGGCCATGGGCAAGGCCGGCCAGACCTCAATGGAGGCCGTGCAGCGTTGTCTTCTCGTTGCGCATGCACAGATCAAGCAGCTCCGCCAGCAGTTCGCGCGTGCGACGCGGATCGATGATGCCCTCGTCCCAGACCCGTGAGGTGCAGTACAGCGCGCTGGAGGCTTCGTCGTACAGCAGTTTCAGTTCTCGGCTCTGTGCTTCCAGCTTGTCGCGGTCCAGCGCCTTGCCGCGTGCGCGCTGCTTGTTGTCTTCCACGATCTCCATGACCATCGCCGCCTGATCGCCGCCCATCACCGCAAGCCGCGCGTTGGGCCAGGCGAACAGAAAGCGCGGCTCGAACGAGCGGCCACACATGGCGTAGTTGCCCGCGCCATAAGAGGCGCCGACGATGACGGTGATCTGCGGCACCCGCGCATTGGAAACGGCATGGATCAGCTTGGCGCCGTTCTTGATCATGCCGGCGGTCTCCGACTCCTTGCCGACGATGAATCCGGTGGTGTTCTGCAGGTAGATGATCGGCTTGTTGGCCTGACCGCAGAGCTGGATGAACTGCGCCGCCTTCTCGGCACCGTGGTTGTCGATGGGGCCGTTGTTGCCGATCAGGCCCACCGGCCAGCCGCCGATCTCGGCAAAACCGCAGATTGTGTACGGGTCGTACAGCGCCTTGAACTCGGTGAAATCTGATCCATCGACCAGCCGCGCAATGATCTCCCGGCAGTCGGAGGCCTCACGGTAGTCCACCGGCACCAGACCGCAGAGATCCTCCGCCGGATACCGCGGCGGCGCCACCGCGCGGCCGTGGCGCGCCGGAACGCGCTCATGCCAGCGCAGTTGCTGCACCAGCTCGCGCGCAATCTGGATGGCGTGCGCATCGTCTTCCGCCACAAACTCGGCGAGGCCGGAGTGCGTGGCGTGCATGTCGGCGCCGCCGAGTGTCTCCTCGTCGGCGATCTCGCCGGTGGCGGCCTTGAGCAGCGGCGGGCCGGCCAGAAAGGCGCGCGCCTTGCCGCGCACCATCACCACGTAGTCCGACATGCCGGGGATGTAGGCGCCGCCCGCCGTGGAATTGCCATGCACGACGGTGATCTGCGGAATGCCCGCCGCAGACGAGCGCGCCTGGGTCATGAAGCGGTGCCCGGCACGGTTGAAGCCCAGGTGCTGCTTGAACAGGTTGCCGCCGCCGCTCTGCACCAGACTGACGAACGGCAGCCGCGCGCGCAGCGCGATCTCCTGCGAACGTTTGAGCTTGTCGTAGGCCTGCGGCATGTTGGTGCCGCCCTTGATCGCGGCATCGTTGACGTAAACCATGCAGCGGGTGCCCGACACGTAGCCGATGCCGGTGATGATGCCGGCACCGTAGACCTCATCCTTGCCGTCGTCGTCGTGCTGCGCGTAGCCCGCCAGGGTGGACAGCTCGACGAAGCTCGCGCCCGGGTCGAGCAGCTGCGCCAGGCGCTCACGCGGCAACAGTTGCCCGCGCTTCTCGAACTGCGGTTTGGCCCGCGCCGAGCAGCGGTGCACTTGCTGCTCCAGGCGTTCGATGTTGGCGATCAGCGCCAGCATGGCCTTGCGGCGGCGCGCGAAGGTTTCAGAGTCGCGGCGCACCTGGCTTTCGATGATGGGCATGGGCGCCTACCCGCTTCTGGCAGACGAGCGCGTGGCCGGGTGGTAGCCCAGATCCTTGGCGATGATCTGCAGCATCACCTCGTTGGCGCCGCCGCCGATCGAGCACAGGCGGGTGTCGCGGAAGATGCGCGTGATCGGGCTGTCCCACATGAAACCCTGCCCGCCCCAGAACTGCAGGCAGGCGCTGGGGACGGTCTGGCCCAGTTGCCCGACCTTGAACTTGGCCATGGAGGTCAGCAGCGTGGCATCGGCATCGCCCGCAATGTAGTGCTCGGCGGCCTCGCGCAGCAGCGCGCGGGCAGCGTTGCACTCGATCTGCAACTCGGCGAGCTTGCAGTGAATCATCTGCTGATCCAGCAGGGGCTTGCCGAAGGCGACGCGGCTGGCGGTGTACTCGGCGGTGACGGTGATGGCGTCCTCGATCTGGCTCAGATATTTGCTGCCGGCGAACAGGCGCTCCTCCTGGAACTGCTGCATCTGGTAGATGAAGCCCATGCCCTCCTCGCCGATGCGATGCCGCACCGGCACGCGAACCTCGTCGAGATAGATCGGCGCGGTGTCGGAACTGCGTGCCCCCAGTTTGTTCAGCCGCTTGCCGATGCTGACGCCCGGCGTGTTGGTGGGCACCACGATCAGGCTCTTGTTGCGATGCGGCGCATTGTCGCTGCCGGTATTGCACAACAGGCACAGCCAGTCGGACTGGGTTCCGTTGGTGATCCACATCTTGGAGCCGTTGATGATGTAGTCGTCGCCATCGCGCCGCGCGGTGGTCTTGATCGACGCCACGTCGGAACCGGCGCCGACCTCGCTGACGGCGATGCTGGTGACGCACTCACCGGCAATCGCCGGCACCAGAAATTCGCGCTTCAGCGACTCACTGCCATAGCGGGCCAGTGCGGGCGTGGCCATGTCGGTCTGCACGCCGATGGCGGTGGACAGGCCCGAGCACTTGATGCGTCCAATTTCTTCGGCGTAGACCAGCGAATAGCTGTAATCCAGGCCCTGCCCGCCGTATTCCACCGGCTTGGTGATGCCCAGGATTCCGGCACGGCCGAGCTTGGGGAACAGCTCGTGCGCGGGAAAGATGCCCTCCTCCTCCCAGGCGTCAACGTGGGGCGCGATTTCCGTTTCTACCAAACGCTTGATAGATTGGCGCAGCAGTTCGTGTTCCGGTGTGAAACGCATTTGGGGTGGCCTCCGCGGCGGTCGGATGCGCGTCACAGGATGATTCACGCATCACTGGATGATCAGTCGAAAGACGAGCCGCGTGCAAGTTCGCGTGCAACGACATGGCCTCGACGCCGACGTGGCCCACCGGGCCCGACACAACAATATCTGGAGGAGTAGCCGATGAAGACCCAATGGATGCTCGGTGAAGAACACGAGATGGTGCGGCAGACCGCCGAGCGCTTCGCGCGCGAACGCTTGCGCGAGGGCTACCAGTCCCGGGAAGCGATTCCCACCATGAGCCGGGCGCTGATGCGCGAAATGGGCGCGCTCGGGCTGATCGCCCCCAACGTGCCCGAGGCGTTCGGCGGCATCGGCGCGCCGAGCCTGGTCAACGGACTGATCTGCGAGGCCATCGCCTACGGCGACTTCAACCTCAGCTACCTCAACATGGTGACGCCGCTGATTTGCGACGTGCTGCTGCGCCACGCGTCACCCGAGGTGCAGGAGCAGTACATCCCTGACTTGGCCGCAGGCGAATCCATTTGCGCACTGGGCCTGACCGAGCCGCGCGGCGGATCGGACGCCTCGCACCTGGTGGTCTCCGCCACGCGCAAGGGCGACAGCTTCATCTTCAAGGGCGAGAAGACCTCCATCAGCTTCGCCGAGCAGGCGAGCAGCATGCTCACCTTCGCCCGCACCAATCCCGACGACAGCGGCCCGCGCGGCGTCTCCGCCTTCGTCGTGCCGCTGGATCTGCCCGGCGTCAGCCGCATCGCCTTCAATGACATCGGCACCAAGCCCGTCGGCCGCGGCTCGGTGTTCTTCGACGATGTGGAAGTGCCCGCCAACGCACTGATCGGTCGCGAGAACACCGGCTTCACCCAGGTCATGGAAGGCTTCGATCTGAGCCGCATCCTGATCGCGCTGCAGTGCATCGGCGCGGCGCAGGCCTCGGTTGACGAGACCTGGGCTTACGTCAGCGAGCGCGAAGCCTTTGGCTATCGGCTGTCCAAGTTCCAGGGCGTGTCCTTCCCGCTGGCCGAGCACGAGAGCCAGCTCGAATCGATGCGCACGCTCTGCTATCACGCCCTGGCCCTGCGCGACGCCGGCAAACGCCACACGCGCGAGGCGGCGATGGTCAAGTGGATGGCACCGAAGTTCTGCACCGACATCATCCAGAACTGCCTGCTGCTGCACGGCCATTACGGGTACACGATGGACCTGCCGCACCAGCAGCGTCTTCGCGACGTGATGGGCCTGCAGATCGGCGACGGCACGGCGCAGATCATGAAAACCATCATCGCGCGCGAAACCATCGGCAGCGTCGGGGTGCACTACAAGTAGCCGCCAGAGTGCCCCGGCGCGGCGCGACCGCGTCGGGGCACATGGCGGGCCGCGCTGCGACAGGCGTCAGACGGGTCGATATCGCCACCGCGCCACAACCGTGTAAAGTTGCCGTGCGTTGTCCGAATACGTACAACGCAAATTACCAGCAGACTTCGGGACGGGCGAGGTCTCTGCTGCCAGACCAAAGAGCCGATGGGCGCACCAGGAACGAGGGGATTATGGGCATCACATACACACACCGGGCTGCCGTTGGCGCCCAATGGCTGACACTGCTGGCCGGATGCCTGATCGCCAGTTCGGCGCTGGCCAGCAACGATCAGGCCGCGCTGGCCAACGAGGCCGACGGCCGCAACTGGGCCGCCGGCGGGCGTACGTTCAGCGAGCAGCGGTTCAGCCCGCTGGACGCCATCAACCCCGAGACGGTTGACCGCCTGGGGCTGGCCTGGTCACTCGATTTTCCGGACGTCTGGAACGTTTCCACCATCCCGCTGGCCGTGGACGGCGTGATCTACGTGGCCGCAGGCTTCACCGTGCTGCACGCCGTGGACGCACGCAGCGGCAAGCTGCTGTGGAAGTACGACCCCAAGGTCGACCCCAAGAAAATGCGCATGGCCTGGGGCAGCCGCGGCCTGTCGTACTGGAACGGCAAAATTTACGCCGGCGTGCAGGACGGGCGCCTGATCGCCGTCGACGCCCAAACCGGCGAGCTGCTCTGGGAAGCGATGACCATCGAGCCGGGCGACAATCGCTACATCACCGGCGCACCCCGCGTGTTCAACGGCAAGGTCATCATCGGCCACGGCGGCGCCGATTTCGGCAAGGTGCGGGGCTACGTCACCACTTACGACGCTGAAACCGGCCAGCAACTCTGGCGCTGGTGGGTGGTGCCCGGCAACCCGGCCGAGGGCTTCGAGAACGAGGCCATGGAAATGGCCGCCAAGACCTGGAACGGCGAGTGGTGGAAGTCCGGCGGTGGCGGCACCGTGTGGCACGCCATGACCTACGACCCCGAATTCAACCGGGTGTACCTGGGCACCGGCAACGGCTCGCCCTGGAACCAGAAACTGCGCAGCCCCGGCGGCGGCGACAACCTGTTCCTCTGCTCGGTGGTGGCGCTAGACGCCGACACCGGCGAGTACGTCTGGCATTACCAGACCAACCCGGGCGAGACCTGGGACTACAACTCGTCGATGGACATGGTGCTGGCCGATCTGACGCTGAACGGCACCCCGCGCAAGGTGCTGATGCACGCGCCCAAGAACGGATTCTTCTACGTGATCGACCGCGAGAACGGCAAGCTGATCTCGGCCGAGACCATCGCCAAGGTCACCTGGGCAGAGCGCATCGATCTGGAAACCGGTCGCCCGGTGGAAGTGCACGGTGCGCGTTATCCCAACGGCGAGGCGCTGATCTGGCCCGGCCCCGCGGGCGCACACAACTGGCAGCCCATGGCGTACAGCCCGGACACCGGCCTGGTCTACATCCCCACGCGCGAAATGGCCGGCTACTACGACGACCGCGGCATCACCCGGGAAAACTGGTCGCCCGAGGGCCTGATGCCGGTGGGGGTCAAGCTGTTCTTCGACGACATGCCGCGCAACGCGGGCAGCACCTTCCTGCAGGCCTGGAACCCGGTCACGCAGAAGCAGGCATGGCGGCTGGACACCCCCGGGGGCACCAACGGCGGCGTACTCACCACCCGTGGCGGCCTGGTGTTCCAGGGCCGGTCGGACGGCAAACTGGCCGCGGTGGATGCGCACACGGGCGGCATTCTATGGAGCCAGGACATGGGCGTGGGCACCCAGGCTTCGCCCATCACCTTCGAGGTTGATGGCGAACAGTACGTCTCCATCCTCGCCGGCTGGGGTGGCAGCCCCATGCTGATGGGCTCGCTGAGCGCGCAGAGCGGCTGGGTGGGCCGGCAGTATCCGCGCCGCCTGCTCACCTACAAGCTCGATGCCGACACCCCTCTTCCCGCGTCCCCACCGCCCGTCACAACGGTACAGGTGGTGGCAGCACCCGACTTCAAGGTTGACCCCGAGAAGGCCGAACACGGCAAGCTCACCTACGCCACCCAATGCATGCTCTGCCACGGCACAGCGGCCGTGGCCGGTGGCTACGCCCCCGACCTGCGCGCATCGCGCGTACCCCTGGACGCAACGGCCTTCGCAGCGATCGTGCGCGATGGCGCGCTCACCGCGCGCGGCATGCCGCCCTTCGAGGAACTCAGTGACGCGCAACTCGAAGCGCTGCAGCATTACCTGCGCGAGCGGGCCAACGACGAACCCAGCCTGTTCGACAAAGCCGCCATGCTGACGCGCTTCGGGTGGGTGTTCATCAAGATGCAACTGATGAAATACGGCCTGATGGGCTGAAGGCTGGCCCCGATGCCATCGGCTGCAGACCTCGCAATACCCTTAGGGCCCAAGGCGAGCCGGGGGCCACGCACGTGCCCCCGGCCGCACGGTGCAGACGCTCAGAGGCTCAGAGGCTCAGACTCCGCGCAATGATGTTGCGCTGGATCTCGCTGGTGCCCTCGCCGATCACGTAGACGAAGGCGTCGCGGTGGAAGCGGCCCACGGCGTGGTCGCGCATGATGCCGGCGCCGCCGTGGATGCGGATGGCCTGTTCGGTGACGTGCAGCGCGCATTCGCTCGCCGTCAGCTTGACCTTGGCGGCGGTGGCGGCATCGAGCGTGTTCTGCTCGATGCGCCAGGCGCCGTAGTACACGAGCCAGCGCGCGGCCTCGATCTGCGCGGCCATGTCGGCCAGCTTGTGCGCGATGGCCTGGTACTGGCCGATGCGCTTGCCGCCTACCTCGCGGTCACGCGCGTAGGCAATCGCGGCGTCGAGCGCGCCCTGGGCCATGCCGACGCAGTTGGCGGCGACGCCGACGCGGTTCTCGGAAAGACATTCCAGGATGATGGGGTAAGTGCCCTCCTGCCCCCCGAGCAGCGCTTCGTCCGGCACGAAGGCCTCGTCGATGTGCAGCAGCCCGGTCTCCGAGGCGCGGATGCCTTCCTTGGCCATCTTGTGGATGACGATTCCGGGATTGGGCAGATCGACGATGAACATGCTCACCGCCTCGGGCGTGAGTTCCGGCCGCGTGCGCGCGGCCAGCAGCATGAAGTCGGCGATCGGCGCGTTGGTGATGTACATCTTGCTGCCGCTGATGCGATAGCCACCGGGCACCTTGGTGGCGCGCGTACGCAGGGCGCGGATGTTGGACCCGCCCTCGGGCTCGCTGAGGCCGAAACAGGACACAAGCTCGCCCCTCAGGCCCGGAGCAAAGTACTTCGCCTTTTGCTCGGCGGTGCCGCTGCGCCAGATCGGCCACAGGCCCATGTGCGCCTGCACCGACCAAGTCGACGCGAACGCCTGGCTGACGCGGCTCATCTCCTCGCGCGCCAGGCATTCGCCGAGCTTGTCGAAACCCGAGCCGCCGTCTTCCTCTGGATAGCGGATGCCGATCAGCCCCAGGTCGCCCCACTGGCGGATCATCTCTTTCGGGAAGCGCTCCTCGTCGTCGCAGACGCGCGCGATCGGCGCGACCTCGGTCTGGAAGAAGCGGCGGACGGTGTCGCGCAGCATTTCCTGCTGCGGGGTGAGCGAGAAATCCATCGGTCAGTTTCCTTCGGGTGTATTGAGAAAATCAGGCAGCACGGTCTTGCCGAACGGGTCGAACGCCGGCATCGACTGGTGCTCCGGAACCCCATGCAGATGCTTGGCCAGGCGCAGGCCACCGTCCACCGGCAGCACCACGCCGGTGATGTAGGCCGCGGCCTCGGACAGCAGGAAGCAGATCGCCGCCGACACCTCGGCCTCGGTGCCCATGCGCTGATAGGGGATCTGGCGGCGCCGCGCCTTGAGTCGCTGCTGGAATTCCGCGTTGTAGGTGCCCATGCCGCTGGTGGCGATGGAACCGGGCGCCACCGCGTTGACGCGCACGCCGCGATGCACCCATTCCAGCGCGGCGGTCTGGGTGAGGTTGATCATGCCGGCCCGCGCGGCGCCGGTGTGGCCCATGCTGGGCATGCCGAAATCGACGATGGCGACGACGTTGACGATGGCGCCGCCGTGGGCCTCCATCCACTGCTGGTAGACCTCGCGCATCACGGTGAAGCCGCCGTTGAGATTGTTGCGCACCACCGCGTCCCAGCCCTTGTCGGAAATGTCGCGCAGCGGACTCGGGAACTGTCCGCCGGCGTTGTTCACCAGGCCATCGATGCGGCCGTGCTCGGCAAGGATGGCCGCCACGCCCTCGCGCACCGCAGTCGCATCGCGGATGTCCATGACCCGAAGGCTGCAGGCCAGGCCGTCCTGCGCGAGTTCGTCGCGCACCCGCTCCAGCTTTTCGAGCTTGCGGCCGAGGAGCACCGGCATCGCGCCCAGCGTGGCCACTTCGTGCGCGGTGCAGCGGCCGATGCCGGAACCGGCGCCGGTGACGATGACGACCTGGCCGTCGAGGAGCTGCGGCCGCAGGGCTGATCGATAGCTCATGCGGTGGTCTCCACGGTCTGCGCGCACTCGCGCACTGGTCCTGCCTGCCGATCTGGCTTAGCTTCGCACTTCGCTGCTGCTTGCCCGTTCATCATCCGGTTTCCCATTCAAAGTCGAATCCATGTCGCTTGCTGCCGTCCTGCACCTGATCCTGCACATCCTGGTTCCCGGCCTGGTGGCCCGGATTTTTTTTCTCCCGGACTGGCGACGGGCCTGGACGATCATGCTGATCACCATGCTGGTGGACGCCGATCACCTGCTGGCCTCGCCGATCTACGATCCCGACCGGTGCAGCATCGGTTTTCACCCGCTGCACACGCTGCCGGCCATCGCCGTCTACGCCTACCTGGCGGTGCTGCCGCGCACCCGCCTCATCGGCCTGGGGTTGATGCTGCACATGGTGCTGGACTTCTCCGACTGCGCCGTGCAGCGCGGGTTTGCCGACGCGCTGTCGCGGTTGCTCGGCACGGGTTGAAAACCAATCACGCCGCATCGCCCAGCAGCGCACGCGGCACCGTCACCGGAAAATGCAGCAACTGCTGCGCGTAGGTCTTGCCCTGCACGTCCAGCCGCAGCGACACCGCGCCGCCACCGCCGAGCGCGTCGTGCAGCACAAAATTGAGCGCGTCCAGGCCTGGCAGATCGAAGCGATCCACCCGCGGCGTGCCGGTGTGCGCGAACCAGTCGCGCACCACCTCGGCGGTGAGCGCGTCGCGGATGTACGGCAGATAGTCCGGCCGGCGCGCGAGCACGCCGATGTTGGCGCGGTCGCCCTTGTCGCCACTGCGGGCCACGGCCAGGCGGATCAGCGGCACGCGGACGGTGTCGCCCTGCGCGGCGGTTGCGTCGACGGTCTTGAGCACGGGCGCGGGCTGCATCGGTGGCGCGGCCGCGAGGCGCTGCCAGTCGAACGCAATCTCCTGCCCATCCACCGCGACCTTTACCGGCACCTCGGTCTTGGGCAGCAGAAACGAGAACGGCCGCACCACCGGCGTGGTCTTGGGCCGGCCGGTCGGACCCGCCGCGCAGCGCCCGGTGGTCATCGACAGCGCGGCGCCCGCGGCCTCCTTGGAGAACACCTCGCAGCCCGAACGGGACTCGTGCAATACGTCCAAGCGCAGCACCAGCTCGTTGGCGTCCACCGGCGGCCGGTGCGCCGGGTTCCACAGGGTGTTGGTGCCGATCAGGTGAATGGCGGTGTCGCGGAAGTCCGGCAGATTCTGCTGTGCCAGCCGGCGCCGCGCGACGGACAGAATCGCCTCGCCGTTGGCGCGCGCGCGGCGAGGCGCATCGAAGCTGGTGATGGTCTGGATGAAGGTCGCGCGAAAGCCGTCGTCGTGGGTCGCGCAGACCTTGTAGTCCGGCGTGCGCGGACGGCCGCGCACGCCGCTGATGTGCACGCGGTCCGGCGCCTGCTGCACCAGCCGCGCGCCGGAGAAATCGCAGACCACGTCGGGCACGATGTAGGCCTGCGGATCGTCGATCTCGTAGACCAGCTGCTCGCCCACGGTGAACGGCGACACCAGGCCGCCGGTATCCGCCGGCTTGGTGATGACGAAGCTGCCGTCGGCCGAACACTCGGCGATCGGAAAGCCCATGCGGTCCCAGCCCGGCGCCACCTGCTCCCAGTCCGTGAAGTTGCCGCCGGTGGCCTGGCAGCCGCATTCGATCAGGTGCCCGGCGAGCGTGCCGGCGGCGAGGCGGTCCCAGTCCTCGGGCGTCCAGCCGAACTCGTGGACCAGCGCGCCCAGCGTCACGGCGCTGTCCACCACGCGGCCGGTGACGACGATGTCGGCGCCCGCATCCAGCGCGGCCGCGATCGGGAACGCGCCGAGGTAGGCGTTGGAACTCGCCAGCTTTGCGGGCAGCGGCTTGCCGTCGTACATCTCGCGGACGCCGCGCGCGCGCAGTTCTTCGCTGCGTTCCAGCAGCTCGTCACCTTCGACGGTGCCGACTTTCAGCGATACGCCGGCCTCGTCGAGCGCGGCGCGGATCGCCTTCGCACACGCTGCGAGGTTCACGCCGCCGGCATTGGCGATCACGCGGATCTTGCGCCGGGCGATCTCGCCGGCCAGCGGCTTGATCACCTGGGTGATGAAGTCGGTCGCGTAACCCGCATCGGGCGACTTGCTGCGCGCCTTGGCGAGAATCGCCATGGTCACTTCGGCGAGGTAGTCGAACACCAGGTACTGCACGTCGCCGTGCAGCACGAGCTGCTCGGGGCCGTTGGCAGTATCGCCCCAGTAACCGGCGGCGCCGCCGATGCGTACGGTGCGCGCGCTCATGCGGCGTCCTCCAGCTTGAGCAGCGCCTGTCGCGGATCGACCTGTTGCCCGACCGCAACCAGCAGCTCGGCGACGCGGCCGGCGCGGCCGGCGCGAATCTCGTGATACATCTTCATGGCCTCCAGGGTCATCAGCAGGCCGCCCTTCTCCACGGCCTCTCCTGCTGCGACGAAGATCTCTGCCACGCGCCCGCTCATCGGCGCGACCGGCCCGGTGGCATGTGCCGCGGCGCTGGCGCTGCTCGCGGCCGGCAACTCGAACACCCAGAGCCGGGCGCCGTCCTGCACATGCCAGGCGCCATCGGCGTCGCGCACGGCGTGGATGGCGCGGCGCAGGCCGTCGATCTCGAACACGTAGCGCGGCGCCGCGTTGCTGACGGCGACCAGGCGCGTGGCGATGCCATCGGCGCCGGTGACGCTGTATCCGTCCGGCGTTTCCTCGACTGCGCAACGGATGGCCTCGGGTTCGCCGACCCCGATCAGCAGCAACTTGACCGGCCAGGACAGGCTGCCACTGCTGCGCCAGCCGCTGGCCGCGGCCACGCGGCTGCTGAGCAGGGCGGCCAGCGCGGCCGCCTGCCGCGCGGTGGCGGCATCGTCGCGCGGCGGCGCGGTGCGCGTATCCAGCCAGCGCGTGGTGACGCCGCCGCTGCGGAACACCTCGTCCTGCAACAGCTCGATGAGCTGGCCGCGGTTGCTGCGCAAGCCGAGCAGCACGGTTGCTTCGAGTGCGCGCACCAGCTTGCGGCGCGCCTCGTCGCGGTTGGCACCGTGGGCGATGATCTTGGCCAGCATCGGGTCGTAGTCGGCGCCGACGCTCCGGCCTTCGCCGATGCCGGTGTCGGTGCGCGACAGGTCCGCGGCCGGGGCGCGCCAGCACAGGATCGGGCCGGTCTGCGGCGCGTAGTTGGCGTCCGGGTCTTCGGCGTACAGGCGCGCCTCGATGGCGTGGCCGCGCATCTGCACCTGGTCCTGTTCCAGCGGCAGCGGTTCGCCAGCCGCGACGCGCAACTGCCAGTCGACCAGGTCCAGGCCGGTGACGAACTCGGTGACCGGATGCTCGACCTGCAGGCGCGTGTTCATCTCCAGGAAGTAGTAGCTGCCGTCCGCCGCCAGCAGCATCTCGACCGTGCCGGCGCCGACATAGCCGATGGCGCGCGCCGCTGCGACTGCGGTTTCGCCCATGCGCGCACGCAGCGCCGTGTCAACGGCCGGCGAAGGCGATTCCTCCAGGACTTTCTGGTTGCGCCGCTGCGCCGAGCAGTCGCGCTCGCCGAGGTGGATGATGTTGCCGTGGGCGTCGCCGAACACCTGTACTTCAACGTGGCGCGCGTCTACCACTGCGCGTTCCAGGATCAGCTCGCCGCTGCCGAACGCCGACTGCGCCTCGGCCCGCGCGGCGGCCAGCGCGGCCGGCAGCGCGGCAGCCTCCAGCACCCGGCGCAGGCCGCGCCCGCCGCCGCCGGCCGCGGCCTTGACCATCAGCGGATAGCCGATCTTGCCGGCAGCGGCGATCAGCACGGCTTCGTCCTGCGAGCCTTCGTCGTAACCCGGCACGCAGGGCACGCCGACCGCGGCCATGCGCCGACGCGCCGCGCGCTTGTTGCCCATGGCGTCGATCGCCTCGGGCGAGGGCCCGACGAAGCGGATGCCGGCGTCCGCGCAGGCGCGCGCGAAGTCGGCGTTCTCGGCCAGGAAGCCGTAGCCGGGATGGATGGCGTCCGCACCGGTGCGGCGCGCGGCCTCGATCAGCGCCGGAATGTTGAGATAGCTCGCCGACGGCGCCGCCGCGCCGATGCACACCGCCACGTCGGCACTCTCGACATGCAGCGCGCCGCGATCGGCCTCGCTGTACACGGCGACGGTGCGGTAGCCGAGCTTGCGCGCACTGCGCGCGATGCGGCAGGCGATCTCGCCGCGGTTGGCGATCAACAGCGTCGAGAAGGCCACGAACACTCAGCCCAGACTGGGCCAGACGGCCTTGCGCTTTTCGAGGAAAGCCTGCTGGCCTTCGACCCCTTCAGGACCGCGATTGAGTTCGCCAAAGCGGTAGCCGGCGTATTCGATCAGCGCCTCCAGCGGCATCTCGCCGACGCGGTTCATGATCGCCTTGGTGGCCGCGCAGGCCATGGGGCCACAGGCGTCGATGTCGTCGAGCAGGCTGGCGAGCTTGGCGTCGAGTTCTTCGGTGGTTTGCGCGACCTCATGGGCCACGCCCATGCGCACCGCTTCGGCGCCGTTGATCCGGCGGCCGGTGAGTCCGAGGTAGCGTGCGTTCGACAGGCCCACGCGGCGCACGACGTGTGGCGAGATCTGCGCCGGCGCCACGCCGATGCGGGTTTCCGCCAGGCCCATCTTCGCGTCGTGCAGGGTCAGCGTGATGTCGAAGGTGCAGGCAAATCCGAAGCCGCCGCCGAGGGCGAATCCTTCGACCACTGCCACGGTCGTCTGCGGCAGGTTGGCCAGGCGCAGGAACATGCGCCCGGCGCGGATGTTGCGCTCCATCGCGATGTCCACGCCGGGGCGCGAATCGGTGGTCTGCGCGCGGCGCTCGCGGATGTCGCCGCCCGCGCAGAAATGCCCGCCCGCGCCGCGCACGATCACCACGCGCACGCTGTGGTCGTCTTCCAGCCGCGTGATGAGGTTCTCCAGTGCCAGCAACATCGCGTCGTTGAGCGCGTTGCGGCGCTCGGGGCGGTTGAAGGTGACGTACAGACGCCCGCCTTGCTGGTCCAGCAACAGCGGATTGGCTTCGTTTGCAGCTTCTGGGGTGGACATCGAAATACCCTTGGAATTATTGACAATTATCGGAACGGAAAGGGACTCAACTGTCGGCAAAGCGCTGCCGTAGATCCTCGACCGCCTGGGGATTGACCAGCGCCGACAAGTCACCCGGATCGCCGCCCTGGTAGACGGCGCGCACCACGCGGCGCATCACCTTGAGGTTGCGCGTCTTGGGCAGTTCGTCGGCAAACACCACGGACTTCGGCCGGTAGGACGTGCCCATGCCGTCGACCACGGCTTTCGACAGCCGCTGGCGCAGCGCCTCGTCCGCCACCACGCCCGGCATCGGCACGCAGACGCAGACCAGGGCCGAGCCCTTGGATTCGTCCGGCACGCCGATCACGGCGACCTCGGAGACGGTTCCCGTCGCGGTGAGCAGGTTCTCGATCTCGGTGGGGCCGGTACGCTTGCCGGAGACCTTGATGGTGTCGTCCGAGCGACCGAGGATGTAGTACATGCCGTCCGGATCGCGGCGCACGAAGTCGCCGTGCACCCACAGGCCCGGCAGCGTGTTCCAGTAGGCGTCCAGATAACGCGCGTCGTCCTGCCACAGGCCCTTGGTCATGCCGATGTTGGCCTGACGCAGCACCAGTTCGCCGACCTGCCCGTCCGCGACAGGCTCGCCGGATTCGTTGACGATGCCCAGGCCCACGCCCAGCGCCGGCCCGGCGAAGGAGCTCGGCCGCTGCGGATGATGCAGCGTGCTCACCAGATTGCAGCCACCCACTTCCGTGCCGCCGACGATGTTGAGGATGGGCAGCTTGCGCTTGCCGACGTGCTCGAACATCCAGCGCCAGGGCGCGGCGGTCCAGGCTTCGCCGCCGGAGTGCAGCATGCGCAGGCTGGACAGGTCGTAGCCTTCGACTTCCTCGTTGCCGTAGCGGCTCAGGTTGCGGATCAGGGTCGGCGCCACGCCGAGGTAGCTGACCTTGTGGTTCTGGATCAGGCGCCAGAAGCGGCCGGTGTCGGGATAGTCCGGCGTGCCTTCGGCCACCAGCAGGCTGCCGCCGAAGTAGCTCGGGATGCAGGCGCACATGGCGCCGACCATCCAGCCCATGTCGCTGAGGAAGAAGTAGCGATCACCCGCGCGGAAGTCGCAGCAGATGTGCATGTCCCGGGTGACCATGGAGCCGAGAAAGCTCACATGCGTCCACACGCAGCCCTTGGGCTTGCCGGTGGTGCCGGAGGTATAGAGCAGCACGGCGGCGGCGTCGGCCTCCATCGGCTCGGTCGCCAGGGTCGCCGGCTGCGGCGTGACGCGCTCATGCCACCAGTGATCGCGACCGGCCTGCATCGCCACCGGCAGCTTGTCGCCCAGACGCTGCACGACGACCACGTGCTCCACACAAGGCACCTGCGCGAGCGCCTCGTCCAGCACCGGCTTCATCGCGCCCACGCTGCCGCGGCGCCAGGTGCCGTCGGCGGTGATGACGGCGCGCGCGCCGCCGTCTTGCAGGCGCGTGATCAGCGGCTGCGGACCGAAGCCCGAGAACAGCGGCATGACGATGGCGCCAATCTTCAGGATCGCGAAGAAGGCGACGAAGGTTTCCGGCAGGTTGGGCATGTAGATGCCCACCACGTCGCCCTTGCCCACGCCCATCTCCCTGAGCGCGCTGGCGAGCCGGCAGGTTTCGGCGTCGAACTCGGCGTAGCTGAGCGAGCGCTGCTCATCCGGATTCTCGCCCTCCCACACCAGGAAGGTCTGGTCCCACACCGGCGTGCCGCGGTGGCGGTCGATGCAGTTGAGCACGATGTTGGTGGTGCCGCCGACGCACCAGCGCGCCCAGGGCTGCCCTTTGGACAGGTCCAGCATCTGCGTGTAGGGCGTGTAGAAACGGAAGTCGCAGAACTGGAACACCTGCTCCATCAGCCAACCCGGATCGGCGTCGGCGCGCGCGCTGAGCGACTCGAAGCTTTGCTCGCCGACATGGCGCAGAAAGGCGGTGAGCACGCTGCCCTCGATCAGCTCGGGGGTCGGCGTCCAGTCAAACGGGGTGTCGGTTACGGCAGTGTTCTCGCTCATGGCTTCAGGCCCTCTCGCGCGGTGCATGCTTGCGGTGCCAGGACGGCTTGCGCTTGTCGAAGAAGCTCTGCATGCCTTCTTTGGCTTCTTCGGTTTCCCAGAAATCGGCGAGCCGGTCCACGGTGTAGATGAGGTTGTCCGCCTCGTTGTGGCCCAGCACGTACTGCGCGAGGCGCTTGGTCATGGCCACCGCACCCGGCGCGCAGGACAGCGCCTGATCCAACTCGGCGTCGATGGCCTCGTCCAGCTTGTCGGCCGGCACCACTTCATGCACCAGGCCCAGGCGCTGCGCCTCGGTGGCCGTCATCGGCCGGGCGTTGAGCATCACGCGGCGCACCTGGCTGGGGCCGAGCTTGGCGGCGACATACGGCGAGATCGTCGCCGGCACAAGGCCCAGGCGCACTTCGGTCAGCGCGAAGCGCGCGCTGTCGACCGCCACCGCCACATCACAGACCGCGATCATGCCGACGCCGCCGCCATAGGCCGGGCCGTTGATGCGGCCGATGACCAGGCGCGGAAACGTGTCGAGCCGGGCGAGGAGGTCGGCCAGCGGACGCCCGCTGCGGATGCGCTCGGCGCGCGGCTGGTCGCGCTGGCTCTGCTGCCAGCGGAAGTCGCCGCCGGCGCAGAAGCTCTCGCCCTCGCCGGACAGCACCAGCACGCGCACGCCGGGATCGGCTTCGATGATGTCGAGCGCGGCGCCAATCTCGCCGAACATGACCGGGTTGAGCGCGTTGTGAACGTCCGGACGCGAGAACGTCAGCCGCGCAACGCCGGCCGCGTCGATGTTGAGCGTGATGGTTTCAAAATGGTTCATGACATGGGCCCTCAGTCCGCCTTGCCGATGCGCACCACCACCGCGTTGCGTTCCACGGTCTGGCCTTCGGTGCAGTGGGTGGACTCGACCACGCCATCGGCCTCGGCGCAGATGCGCATTTCCATCTTCATCGACTCCAGCACCGCAACCACGTCGCCGGCCTTCACTGCATCGCCGGCCTTCACGTTGACCTTGAGAATCATCCCCATCATCGGCGCGCGCAGCTCGCCGCTGGCCTCGCTGCTTGCGCTGATGTAGCTCAAGTAAGGCAGCGCCTCGAAGGCGTGGGTCCCGGCATCGTCCTGCACGTGAACAATGTTGCCGTCCTGGATGACGCGCACGTTCAGGCGCCGGCCATCGAGAATGGCGAGGAAGCGGTCGTCACCCAGCGGGCGCAGGTTCAGCTCCATGGGCACATCGTCCACCGCCAGGCGCAGGCTGCCGTCGGCGGCCAGCGGCGCAAAACGGATGGCTGCGGAGATGTCACCGCTTTGCAGATGCAGCGCCGGGATCGGCGCCAGGCCGTCGCCGGAATCCGCCATCTGCCAACCGGTCAGCGCCGCCGCAGACCAGACGCCGGCTGCGGGCTCTGCGCGGTTGCGCAGCAGCCAGACATAGGCCGCGATGCCGAGCGTTCCGATGTCGTGCAGCGCGTCCTTGAGCGACCAGGAGGCCATGCGCTCGTCGATCAGACGCGTGTGGAAGCTGCCATCGCGCGTCTCCGACAGGGCCAGCAGGCGCTTGAGGAAGTCGCGGTTGGTGATGACGCCGAACACGCTCATCTCGTCGAGCGCGAGTTGCATACGGTCCATCGCCTGATTGCGCGTCGGCGCGTGGGTGATGAGCTTGGCCAGCATCGGGTCGTACCAGGGCGTGACCTCGCTGCCGGTATCGACGCCGGTTTCCACGCGCACACCGCGCGCCGGGAAACTCACGTGCGCGAGCCGGCCCGTGGAGGGCAGGAAATTGGCGGCGGCGTCCTCGGCACAGATGCGCGTCTCCACCGCATGGCCGCTGATCTTTACCTCGCTTTGTTCCAGCGCCAGCCCTTCGCCCGAGGCGATGCGCAGCATCAGCTCCACCACGTCCAGTCCGGTCACTTCTTCGGTGACGGGATGCTCGACCTGCAGGCGCGGATTCACCTCCAGGAAATAGTACTGATCGCCCTGCACGATGAACTCCACCGTGCCGACATTGCGGTACTGCAGGCGCTCGCCGAGGCGCACGGCATCGGCGAGCAGGCGCTCGCGCACACCGGGCGCCAGCGGCGCGGCGGGCGCTTCTTCGACCAGTTTCTGGTGGCGACGCTGCAGGGTGCATTCGCGCTCGAACAGGTGGATGACCTTGCCCTTGCCGTCGCCGACGATCTGCACCTCGATGTGGCGCGCGCGCTCGATCATCTGTTCGACGATCAGCGCGGGCGAACCGAAGGAGCTCTTGGCTTCGCGCATCGCCGACTCGATGTCGGCGTCCAGCGTGTCCAGCGAGTGCAGCGCGCGCATGCCCTTGCCGCCGCCGCCGGCCGCGGCCTTGAGCATCACCGGCAGGCTCAGGCCGCGCACGGTCTGCGCGATCTTTGCGGCGTCATCGCTGGCGCCGTCGCTGCCCGGCACCACCGGCACGCCGGCGGCGATGGCCTCGCGCTTGGCCAGGGCCTTGTCGCCAAGGCGGTCGATGACCTCCGGCGTCGGGCCGATGAAGGCCAGACCGGCGGCTTCGACGGCGCGGGCGAACGCCGCGTTCTCGGCCAGAAAGCCGAAGCCCGGATGGATGGCTTCGGCGCCGACGCTCTTCGCCGCCTCGATCACGCGCTCGATGCGCAGATAGCTTTCGGCCGCCGGCGCGCCGCCGATTTCGATGCTCTGGCCGATCTCGCGTACGTGCAGGCCGTCACGGTCGGCGCTGGAATGAACACCGGCCGCGGACACGCCCAGGCGGCGGCAGGTGCGGGCAATGCGGCAGGCAATTTCGCCGCGGTTGGCAATCAGGATTTTCTTGAACATGGTCGGGTATCAGTTGAGGGTCGGCCGCATCACATGCGGAACACGCCCATGCGGGTCGGGATGGCCTTGGTGCGTCCGGCGAGGTCCAGCAGCAGGGCCATCACCTCGCGGGTCTCGGTGGGCTCGATGACCATGTCGCACCAGAGGTTGCGCGCGTAGTTGTAGGGGCTCACGAAGTCGGTGAACTCCTGGCGGATCGGCGCCTCGTAGGCAGCACGCTCTTCAGGCGTCCAGCTGCTGGTGCCTTCGCGCTTCTGGATGGTCTCGCGCACCATCGACAGCGTGGTCGCCGCCTGGTCCGGGCCCATCAGTCCGGCGTGCGCGGTCGGCCACATCATCATGCAGTGAGGGGCGAAGCCGCGGCCGCACATCGCCATGTAGGCGGCGGCGTAGGACGCGCCGGTGATGATCGTGTACTTGGGCACGTTGGCCGAGGCCATGGCGGTCATGAACTTGGCGCCGTGCTTGGCAATGCCGGCGCGCTCCACCGTGGTGCCCACCATGAAGCCGGGCGTGTCGACCAGGAACAGCAGCGGCACGTCGCGCTTGCAGCACATCTCCATGAAGTGCGCGCCCTTGACCGCGCTCTCGGGGAACATCACGCCGTTGCTGGCCAGGATGCCGATGGGATAGCCGTGGATGTTGGCGAAGCCGCAGATCAGGGTCTCGCCGAACAGCGGCTTGAATTCCTGCAGCTCGCTGCCATCGAGCAGCCGCGCCAGGATCTCGCGCGTGTTGTTGGGCACGCGGCGGTCGGCGCTGAACAGACCATAGATTTCGGCAGGGTCGTACAGCGGCTTCTGGGGCGGCGCGAGCGGCCAGCGCAGCGCCGGCCTCGGCTCCAGCCGCGCGACGATGTCGCGGGTGATGGCCAGCGCATGGCTGTCGTTTTCGGCCATGTGGTCGGTCACGCCGCTGATGGTGCTGTGCATCAGCGCGCCGCCAAGCGATTCGATGTCGCTGACTTCCTTGGTCGCGGCGTAGACCAGTTGCGGGCTGCCGAGAAACATCGCGCCCTGGTTGCGGATGATCACGACTTCATCGCACAGCGCCGGGATGTAGGCGCCGCCGGCGGTCGATGGCCCGTGGACGATGGCGATCTGCGCGATGCCCTCGGCCGACATGCGCACCTGGTTGTACATGATCGAGCCGGCGTGGCCCTCGTCCGGAAAGATGTTCGCAAGATCGGGCAGAAAGCCGCCGCCGGACTGGACCATGGTGATGCAGGGCAGACGATGCTGCCAGGCGAACTGCTGCGCCCGCGTGTGGCGCTTGGTGGTCATGCCGAACATGGTGCCGCCCTTCACCGTTGCCTCGTTGACGATGAGCATGCAGGCGCGGCCCTGCACCATGCCGACGCCGGTGATGACGGTGGCGCCCGGTGGCACGCCTTCGTAGAGCCCCTCGCCGGCCATGTGGCCGAATTCGAGGAAGGGCGAGCCGGGATCGAGCAATGCGCTGATGCGCTCGCGAGGGAGCAACTGGCCGCGGCGCTTGTGCAGCGCGCGGGCTTTTGCCGAGCCGCCGACGCTGGCCGCGGTGCGGCGGGTTTTCAGTTCGGCGATCTGCTCGAGGTAGGCCGCGCGGTTGCGCGCGAACTCGTCGCTGGAGGTTGATACAAGGGAAGTCAGTACGCTCATGGTGTCTTGGTCCTTACATTCGGAACACGCCGAACTCGGTCGGCTGTGCGGGCGTGCGGCCCGCGAGTTCGAGGAGCAAACCCATCACGTTCCGCGTTTCCAAGGGGTCGATCACCATGTCGCACCAGGTGTTGCGCGCGAAGTTGTAGGCGTTGGCGAACTCCTCGAAGGTCTTGCGCGTCGGCGCCATGTAGGCCTCGCGCTCCTCCTCGGTCCAGCTCGTGCCCTCGCGTTTGTGGATGTCGTCCTTGACCATGGCCAGCGTGGTCGCGGCCTGGTCCGGGCCCATGATCGCGGCGCGGCCACTGGGCCACATCAGCATGGCGTTGGGCTTGAACGCGCGGCCGCACATGGCCAGGTACCCGGCGCCGTAGGACGCGCCGATGATGAGCGTGTACTTGGGCACCTCGGCGCAGGCCATGGCGGTGATCATCTTGGCGCCGTGCTTGGCGATGCCCGCTTCTTCGGCTTCGCGCCCGACCATGAAGCCGGTAACGTCGGCCATGAACAGCAGCGGGATGTCGCGCTTGCAGCAGATGTCGATGAAGTGGGTGGCCTTCATCGCGCACTCGGCGAACAGCACGCCGTTGTTGCACAGGATGCCCACCTCGAAGCCCATCATGCGGCCGAAGCCGCAGATCAGGGTCTCGCCGTACAGCGGCTTGAATTCGCGGAACTCGCTGCCGTCCATCAGCCGCGCGACGATCTCGCGGTTGTCGGTGGGCACGCGGGTGTCGCGGCTGATGATGCCGTAAATGTCGTTCGGGTCGTGGACCGGCGGTTTCGGCGGCAGCGCTTTCCAGCGCTGCGTCGGCGGCGTGCCGAGGTTGGCGACCAGATCGCGCACGATGGCGATGGCGTGGCTGTCGCTCTCGGCGAGGTAGTCGGTGACGCCGCTGACGCTGGAATGCATCTCGCCACCGCCCAGCGTCTCTTCATCCACCACATCCTTGGTCGCCGCGTACACGAGCTGCGGCCCACCCAGGAACATGCGGCCCTGGTTGCGCACGATCACGTTCTGGTCACACAGCGCCGGCATGTACGCGCCACCGGCGGTGGACGTGCCGTGCACGGTGGCGATCTGCGCGATGCCCTCGCCCGACATGCGGATCTGGTTCCAGAAGATGGTGCCGAACTGGCCCCAGTCCGGGAAGACGTTGGGCTGGTCCGGCAGGTTGGCGCCGCCGGACTGGACCAGGGTGATGCAGGGCAGCCGGTGCTGCCAGGCAAAACGCTGGGCGCGCACGTGCTTCTTGCAGGTGATGCCGTAGTAGGTGCCGCCTTTCACGGTGGCATCGTTGGCCATGATCATGCACGGACGACCGGACACCAGGCCGACGCCGGTGATGATGCTGCCACCGGGCGGCACCCCCTCGTACAGCCCTTCGCCGGCCAGCTGCGAGAACTCCAGGAACGGCGAGCCGGGATCGATCAGTGCCGCCACGCGCTCGCGCGGCAGCAGCTGCTTGCGCTCCTTGTGCAGGCGCCGGGCCCGTTCGGGGCCGCCGGCGCTGGCTTCGGATCGCCGCCGTTGCAGGTCGGCCACGCGGGCGAGGTAAGCCTCGCGGTTGAGGTGGAACTCCTCGGTGGAGGACGCCACCCGGGAAGGCATCAGTGCCATCGGATTCAAAACTCCTGGAACAGGGTGTCGCCGCCAGGTGGCGGCCTTGAAGTCGGGGTGGTCCTACCCTTCACGCGCTGAAACCGCCGAGCGGTTCGACCGCTTGGCCATCGCTGTCGGCACGTCCGGCCCGCCACGACTCTTGCAAAAGCCCCATGACAGGGCGCCTCGATTCTATCAAACGCTTGATAGAATTCCTGACCGGGAACCACGTCGAATCGCTGGACTTCAACACGCATCTCCTCCCGGTTTATCCGCGTCGTTGGGGCTGTCCGCAATCGGGACATCGACGCTGTTCAAGTGTCGCCAGAGTGCCCGCGCACGCCTGCAAACGCAAGCCCGACGGCCCCTGTGCGCGCTGCTGCCGTGGCGCCCAAACCCGCAGCGCCGCGCCGCCGCATGCCGCGTGATGCGCCACGCGCGGGCGCCTGATGACCTGCCGCCTCTCAAGCCCGCCAGAGCCCCCTCGCCCGACCCGTCCGGGCCACGGTGGTGGCCCGGCATTTCGCATTGAAACCCGGCGCTAAACGGCCGCCGTCGTCGCCTCGCGCAGTTCGCGCTTGAGGATCTTGCCGACCGGGTTGCGCGGAATGACCTCGACCACGCGCAGCGATTCCGGCAGCTTGTAACTGCCGAAGCCCTGCTCGCGCATCCAGCCGGTGACCTCGCCGAGCGTGGGCGGACGCTCAGGGTCGCGCGGCACCACGCAGAGGCAGACCTTCTCGCCCATGATCTCGTCCGGCACCGCGATGGCGGCGCAGTCGACAATGGCCGGATACCCCAGCGCCATGTTCTCGACTTCGGCGGCGCTGATGTTGAAGCCGCCGCGGATGATGATGTCCTTCTTGCGATCGAAGAAGCTGACGAAGTTGCCTTCCAGAATCTTGAAGGTGTCGCCGGTGTAGAAAAAACCGTCGGCATCGAAAGATTTGGCATTCACGTCCGGTCGCTTGAAATAGCCCGGAAAGACATTCGGCCCCCGGTACGCCAGCTCGCCCACGCCGCCCGGCTCGGTGAGAACGGCGCCATCTTCGCCGACGATCTTGACCTGCACGGCGGGAATTGCCGAGGCCCACTGCGCGCCCTCGCGCCCCCACCACGGCAGGTGATCGACCCGCTGCGAGGAATCGGGCACATCGTGCGGACCGGCGACCAGGGCGGTGCCCTCGTTCTGCCCCCACAGGTTGATGATCTCGATGTTCCAGCGCCGCTTGAACTCCTCGATGGCGTACGCCGATGGCGGCGCCGAGCCGACCGCGAGCGTGCGGATATGGCTGAGGTCGATCTCGTCCACGTTGGGCAGCTTGCAGATCATGTTGAGCATGGCCGGCACCAGGCTGGAGAACTGCACGTTGGCGGTGGCCAGCTGATTGACGAACAGCTCAAGGTTCAGCGGGTGATGCAGGATCAGGGTGCCGGCGCGGAACATCCACGGCAGCATCATGGCGCCGACGCCGGTCATGTTGACGATGGGGGCGGCGCAGAGCACGCGATCGCCGTCCCGCACATCGACCAGCGACAGCACGCGGCCGGCCTGGAAGAACCAGTTGTTGTGCGTCATCGGCGTGCCCTTGGGCAGCGACTCGGTGCCGGAAGTCCAGCACAGCGTGAACACGTCGTTGGCGTCGAGCGACACCTTCGACAGCAGCGCCGGGTTCGCAGCGCCGCTGGCCCATTGCGTCAGTTCACCAAGGCCGATGCGGTGCTCGATGCGGTGCTCGCCCGGCAGCTTGTCCACGAGGTCCAGATACCCGGTGCCCTTGAACGCATCGGCCGCGATGTAAAAGCGGGCGCCGGTGGTTTTGGCAACGTGTCCGAGTTCGTGCTGGCGCCACTGCATCGCCAATGGCGAGGGAATGCCGCCGGCCATGCTGACGCCGAAATACAGCACCACCAGTTCCCAGACGTTGGGCAGGTGGATGATGACCACCTCGTCCTTCTTCAGCCCCAGTTCCAGCAGGCGGCTCGCCATGGCCTCTGCGGCCGCGCCTACCTGGGCCCAGGTCTTCTGCTGCGGTTCGGTCCCGACCAGTGCCGCGCGGTCGGCGGGATCGAGCACGGCCACGCGATCGCCGTGCGCCGCGACCTGTTCGCGCAGCGTGTCGATCAGCGTTCGCGCGCCCCAGTGGCCGGCGGCGGTGTATTCCTGAATCGTCTTTTCGTCGTGCAAGATCATTGTTCTCTCTCCAGTGCAGTGATTGCGGGTGGCGGGTCAGGCGGCCGCGCTGCTGCCGAGCCGGGTCAGGAACGGCCACAGCCCGTCGCCGCCCACCTCCAGCGCCTTTCTGCCAAGCAGGGTGTTCCAGTACACCTCGGTGCCGAAATCGTCGCGCCAGCTCCACAGCCGCTTGGTGTAGTGGTGCAGTCGATGCTCGTAGGTAAAGCCCATGGCGCCGTGCACCTGGTGGGCAATCCGCGTTGCCGCGTCCACCGCCATGCTGGCGCGCGCCTTGGCCACTGCGATGTCGAACAGGCCGTCGCCGGCCTCGGCGGCGTCGGCAGCGGCGTCTACCGCGGCGTCCACTGCGGCCACTTCGCCCGCGAGCAGGGCCAGCTCCTGCTGGATCGCCTGGAAGGCCGCAAGCGGGCGGCCGAACTGCTTGCGCTCCAGCGCATACGCGGACGCCAGTGCGAGGCAGCGCTGCAAGGCGCCGGCCATCTGGGCGCTGCGCATCAGCGCGCCCAGCGCAAGCCAGCGCGGGGCATCGATCGACGAGGCGGCATCCAGAGTGAATTCGGATCGCGCAAGGTCCAGCTCGTCGCGCGGTTCGCCCGCCAGATTGGCGTTCTGCGTCACGACCACCGCGCGCGGATACAGCTTCAGGCGTCGCTGGCCATCGGCGCCATCAAGTGCCACGACCGGCAGGCTGCGCCCCCAGGGCACGCGCCGGTGGGTGCCCGGCACCGCGCGGCGCGCGGGGTCCGGCGGCGCGATGGTCAAGGCACCGCCCGGCAAGGGCTGCCCGGCATCGACCAGCGCGAGGCCGGCAAGCCAGTGTTCCGCCAGCGGAATCGGCGCGGCGTGGTAGCCCGCCACCTTGAGCAGGGCCACGCCGTCCGCGAGGCCCAGTTCGCTGCCGCCGCTGTCGACCGGCAACAGCGCGTGGGTGAGCCCGTTTTCGTCCAGCGCGTCCCACAGGCGCTGCGCCCACTGGCCCTGCTCCAGGGCATTGACGCACTCGACCGTGCTCAGGTCGGTGAAGATGCGGTGTGCGGTCTGCAGCAGCAGTTCGGTTGATTCGCTCATCGTAGTCCCAGTCCTCGTGCAATCGCGCCGCGCAGGATTTCGTTGGTGCCGCCGCGCAGGGTGGACGAGGGCGCACGCAGCACGGCCTCGGCCAGCAGCCGGCCGAACTCGCCGTCGTGCAGGGAAATGCCGGCGCTGGCGGCGATCAGGCGCGCCTGTTCCGGCAGCAGGCGCTCGAAGCGCGTGCCGAGGTCTTTGACCACCGCGGCCTCGATTTCCAGCGAGGCGCCGGCCTGCAGGCGACCGGCAATCGACAGCGACATCTGCCGCAGGGTCGCCAGCTGCGTGACCAGCGCACCGACCGCCGTGGTCAGCGGACTGTCGGCCAAATTTTGGGTCGGATTGTTGGTCTGGCCGATCTGCGCCGCCAGTGGGCCGAGCAGGCTTGCGAGCACCGGGTAGTAACTGAGAAACCGCTCCGGCCCGCTGCGCTCGTAGGCCAGTTCGCTGACCACCTGCTTCCAGCCGTCGCCGATTTCACCGACCACGCGCGTGTCCGGCACGAACACCTCATCGAACACCACCTCGTTGAAGTGGTGATGGCCCGCGAGATTGAGGATGGGCCGCATCTCGATGCCCGGCGCGTCCAGTTCCACCAGCAGCTGGCTGAGGCCCGCGTGCCGATTCTCTTCCTTGGGCGAGGTGCGGCACAGCACGATCATGCAGTGCGCCTCGTGCGCGAAGCTGCTCCAGACCTTGCGGCCGGTCAGGCGCCAGCCGCCGTCCACCCGATCGGCGCGGGTGCGCACGGCGGCCAGATCGGAGCCGGCATCGGGCTCGCTCATGCCGATGGCGAAATAGCATTCGCCGCGCGCGATTGCCGGCATGAAGCGCATACGCTGCTCCTCGGTGCCGTAGCGCAGCAGCATCGGCCCGGTCTGCCGGTCCGAGATCCAGTGCGCGCCCACCGGCGCTCCGGCGGACAGCAGTTCCTCGGTGAGCACGTAACGTTCCAACGAGCTGCGCTCCGCCCCGCCGTACTGCTTCGGCCAGGTCATGCCGAGCCAGCCCGCGCGACCGAGCTTGCGCGAGAATTCAGGCGAGGCGTTCATCCAGGAATCGCTGCCGGGCACGAAGCTGCCCGCGGCCAACTCATCGCGCAGAAAGGCGCGCACCTCGACACGTAGCGTCTCCGCCACTTCCGGCAGACGCTCGTGGGGAAACAGGAATCGCTGGGACATCGATCTCCTCGCCCGGGTCGGGCATGACGCACATCGCAATGTGCGCGTCAGATTTTTTGTAGTGAAAGACCGCCTGCGCTTGCGCGCAACCGCTGGGCCGTGCGCTCGGCGACGCACTGGATGCTGGCGCAGCATGCGGCAAAAAAGCAAGCGGGAAATCCGACGATGAGCAGGGTGCGCCCAAGGCTTCGCCATCCGTGAGCGACGCCCGCAATTCCCGTTCGTGACCGCCGTGACTCACGCCGCGTGGTTAAGATCACGACGCGCACACTGTGCGAGCAGGTCGTGCAAGACATCACGCATCATCGTCCACGCGGCACCCTGCACATTCAAAAACCATCACCTTGAGAGAGAGAAAGGACACCATGGAAAACAACATCGCCCTGCCCGACTGCACCAAGCTGTTCGTCGGCGGCCACTGGAAAGAACCGGCCGTCGCGGCGGCCTATACCAACGAAAATCCCGCGCTGCGCAAGGGGCTGTGTGAAGTCGCCATTGCCGGCGAAGCCGATGTCGATCAGGCCGTGAAGGCGGCGCACGCCGGTCTGGCCAGCAAGGAGTGGGCGGGAATGGCGGCAGCGGATCGCGGCCGCTTGCTGTGGAAGGTTGGCCAGATCATCCGCGAGCGCGCGAAGGAACTGGCCACGCTGGAGTCGCTGGACACCGGCAAGCTCTATGTGGAGGCCCTGTACGGCGACATGGAGAACGCCGCAGGTGCCTTCGAGTACTACGCCGGCTGGAGCAACAAGATCACCGGACAGGTGCTGCCGGTGCCGCCGAAATTTCTCGGCTACACGCGCCGCGAGGCCGTGGGTGTGGTCGGCGCCATCATCCCCTGGAACTTCCCGCTGATGATGGCGGCGATGAAGATCGCGCCGGCGCTGGCGATGGGCAACGCGGTGATCCTGAAGCCCGCCGAGCAGACGCCGCTGACGGCCGTGGCACTTGCCGGCATTCTCGACGAGGTGGGTCTGCCCAAGGGCATCCTCAGCGTGCTGACCGGCTTCGGCGACACCGGCAAGGCGATCGTGGCGCACCCGGGCATCGACAAGATCACCTTCACCGGCTCCACCGCGGTGGGCAAGGCGATCATGCGTGGCTGCGCCGACACGCTGAAGCGCGTGTCGCTGGAGCTGGGCGGCAAGTCGCCGAACATCGTGTTCGAGGATGCCGACATCAAGCGCGCCGTGCGCGGCGTCACCACCGGCATCTATTACAACCAGGGCCAGATGTGCACGGCAGGCTCGCGCGTGCTGGTGCACGAGAGCATCCACGACAAGTTCATGGACGCCTTCCTGGCCTCGGTGAAGGAAATTGAAACCGGCAGCCCCTTCGACAAGGCCTCGCGCATGGGCTCGCTGGTCTCCAAGGAGCAGTTCGAGCGAGTCAGCGGCTATGTGGCACTGGGCCAGAAGGAAGGCGCGACCCTGGCCCTGGGCGGCACGCCGGGCGGCAGCGAGGGCTATTTCTTCCGGCCAACCGTGTTCACCGACGTGCAGCCCCACCATCGCATCGCGCAGGAAGAAATCTTCGGCCCGGTGGTGGCCACCTCGACCTTCAAGACCGAAGAGGAAGTGCTGGCCGTGGCCAACAATGTCACCTACGGCCTGGCCGCCGGCATGTGGACCAACGATCTGGCCCGCGCCCACCGCGTGGCGCATGCGCTCAAGGCCGGCACGGTCTGGGTCAACACCTACAACGCCATGTGGCGCGAATCGCCGTTTGGCGGCTTCAAGCAGAGCGGCCACGGACGCGAAGGCGGTCAGTACGGCGCCGAGCTGTACACCGAGGTCAAGAACATCTGCATCTCGATCTGAAGATGAAAAATACGGCGGCGCGGGGCCGCTCGCGGGGGTTCCCGCGCCGCCCTATTTGAGCTACTGTCGTCTACCTAACATTTGTTCGAATCAAAAGCGTGCGCGGGGCCTTGCTGCCCCTGCGACACCTTGACAACTGGAGCGAGAAATCATGGCGAGCAAGGAATCCTTCGCGCTGGAGAAGCTGTACCGCGGCTGGGTCGCCGAAATGGCGGCCAACCCCAACGCTGACGTCGACGAACTTCGACGTCTGTTCGACCACTGGGGCGACGTGACCGCCGAGCCGGGCGGCGTGGACTACATCGAGGTCGATGCCGGCGGCGTGCCCGCCATGTGGGCGTTGCCCAAGCAGGCCGACAAGACCAAGGTGCTGCTCTGCTCGCACGGCGGCGGTTACGTGGTGGGGTCGATGTACACGCACCGCAAGCTGTTCGGGCACCTCGCCAAGGCGGTCGGCTGCCGCGCATTGATCGTCGACTACCGGCGCGCGCCCGAAAGCCCGCTGCCGGGCCCGGTCAATGACATGGTCACGGCCTACCGCTGGCTGCTGGAAAGCCAGCGCTGCACGCCGGGCGATATCGCCTTCACCGGCGACTCGGCCGGCGGCGCGCTGGCGGTGACGACCATGGCCGCAGCCCGCGATCAGGGTTTGCCGATGCCGGTGGCGAGCATGCCGATGTCGCCCTGGGCGGGCGCAGACACGTCCGGCAAAAGCTACGACACCAACGCCCACCGCGATGCGCTGGTGTCGCGCGACACCTCTGCCGGGCTGGGCGGCCTCTCGCTGGGCGAGAACGGTGACCCCAAGGCCCCGCTGGCCAACCCGCTGTACACCGACTACCGAGGCATGGCACCGATCTACGTGCAGGTGGGCGAGGCCGAGACCCTGCTCGACGACAGTCGGCGCATTGCCGAACGCGCCCGGCAGGCCGGTGTCGAGGTGAAGATCGACGAGTTTCCCGACATGCAGCACGTCTTCCAGTTCCTCGCCGGCGCCGCGCCGGAGGCTGACGACGCGATTGCGCGCATGGCCCAGTGGGTGCGACCCAAGCTGGGCCTGGCCTGAAACCCTCTGATCCACTTGCCGGAGGGTGAGCATGAGTCAGCATGACTACGACGTGGTGGTGGTCGGGGCGGGATTTGCCGGCCTCTACCAGCTCTACAAGCTGCGGGCACTCGGTTTTCGCGTTCGTCTTTACGAGGCGGGCGCGGAGCTGGGCGGCATCTGGTACTGGAACTGCTATCCCGGCGCGCGCGTCGACACGCACGTGCCCATGTACGAATTCGGCCTTGAAGAAATCTGGTCGGAGTGGAACTGGAGCGAACGCTTCCCCGGCTGGGAAGAACTGCGCCGCTATTTCGAGTTCGTCGACCGCAAACTCGATCTGCGCCGCGACATCCAGTTCAACACCCGCGTCAGCGGCGCGACCTTCGACACCGCGGGCAACCAGTGGCAGATCGAGCTTGATCCTGGCGAGACGGTGCGCGCCAAGTTCATGGTGCTGTGTGTCGGCTTCGGCTCCAAGATCTTCATTCCCGAAATGAAAGGGCTGGAGCGCTTCGAGGGCGCCTGCCACCACACCGCGCGCTGGCCGCAGCAAGGCCTGGATTTCAAGGGCAAGCGCGTGGCGGTGATCGGCACCGGTGCCAGCGGCGTACAGGTGGCACAGGTCGCGAGCCGCGAGGCCGCGCAGCTCACCGTGTTCCAGCGCACCCCCTGCCTGGCCCTGCCCATGCGCCAGCAGAAGCTGGACGCCGCCACCCTCGCGGAATGGAAGAAGGGCTATCCCGAGCGCTACGCCAAGCGCCGCGACACCTTCGGCGGCTTTGATTTCAACCTGCTCGAAGGGTCGGCGCTGGCGGTGAGCGATGCCGAACGCAAGGCCAAGTATCAGGAACTGTGGGACGAAGGCGGCTTCCATTTCTGGATCGGCACCTGGATGGAAGTGCTCACCAACGAAGCCGTCAATCGCACTGCCTACGACTTCTGGCGCGACAAGACCCGGGCGCGGATCAAGGACCCGGCGATTGCCGACGTGCTTGCGCCCATGGAGCCGCCCTACCCCTTCGGGACCAAGCGGCCCTCGCTGGAGCAGGGCTACTTCGAGATCTTCGACCAGGACAACGTGCGTCTGGTCGACCTCAACGCCGATCCCATCGAAGAAATCACGGCACGCGGCATCCGCACCCGCAGCGGCGAACAGGCGTTCGACGTGATCGTGCTGGCCACCGGTTTCGATGCCGTCAGCGGTGGGCTCACCAACATCGACATTCGCGGCACGCGCGGCCAGACGCTGAAGCAGCGGTGGGTCGAAGGCACCCGCACCTATCTGGGCATGGCCACCGCCGGATTTCCCAACCTGCTTTATCTCTACGGCCCGCAAAGCCCTTCGGGGTTCTGCAACGGGCCCAGCTGCGCCGAACTGCAGGGCGACTGGGTGCTGCGCTGCCTCAGCGATCTGCGCGAGAAAAACATCGACCGCATCGAGGCCACCGAAATGGCGGAGGCGGTCTGGGGCCAGATCGTGCAGGGCCTCGGCGAGATGACGCTGTTTCCACGCGCCAACTCCTGGTACATGGGCGCCAACGTGCCCGGCAAACCGCGCGAGATGCTCAATTATCCCGGCGGTCTGGCGCTTTACCTGCAGCAGTGCGAGGCCGTGGCCGACAAGGGCTACGAAGGCTTCGCGCTGGACGGCGAGCCCGTGCCGCCTGCCCTGCACCAGGGCCAGCCGGTCTTTGAAGTTGCCCGCCTGATGGCGGCGCTGCAGGCGTCACATGCTGCGGACGCCTGCGCGATCAGCCCCGAAAACGAAAATGCCGGAGGCGTGGCATGAGTTACGAAACCCTGCGTGTCCGTCACGAAGACGGCATCGACATCCTCAGCCTGCACCGACCGGAGGCGCTCAACGCCTTCAATGCCACCATGTCGGAAGAGCTCGAACATTACTTCCGCGACGTGAACCAGCGTGACGCGGTTCGCGCCATCGTCGTCACCGGCGAAGGGCGCGCGTTCTGTGCCGGCGTGGACCTGTCCGCCGGGCTCGGCAAGTTCGCCGATCCGGCCAAGGCCAATACCACCCTGGCCGAGCTGGACGCACACTTCGACGAGGACAGCATGCGCGGCGTGCGCGACATCGGCGGCCGCTCCACGCTGGCGATCTACGACTGCACCAAGCCGGTGATCGCAGCGATCAACGGCGCCTGCGTCGGCATCGGCGCCACGCTGACCCTGCCCATGGACGTGCGCTTCGCCAGCGACGACGCCCGCATCGGCTTCGTGTTCGGCCGCGTCGGCATCGTGCTCGAAGCCTGCTCAAGCTGGTTTCTGCCGCGCATCGTCGGCATGAGCCGCGCGCTGGAGTGGTGCTATCGCGCCCGGGTGATGAGCGCGCAGGAAGCCCTGGAAGGGGGTCTGTTGCGTGAACTGGTCCCCGCCGACCGGCTGTTGGCCCACGCGATCGAATACGCGCGTTCACTGGTGGCGGTCAGCTCGCCGGTGTCCATCGCCATGACGCGCCAACTGCTGCTGCGCAACAGCGGCGCCGCGCACCCCGCCGAAGCGCACAAGGCGGAGTCGCTCACCCTGCTGCACGCACTCGCGCACGACGCCAGTGAAGGCGTACGCGCCTTTCACGAAAAGCGCGCGCCGAAATTCACCTCCAGCCCCTCGCGCGATCTGCCGCCGTTTTATGCGGACTGGGTTGCCGGCCGCCGCGGGCCGGCGGACCCGGGCTGACGCACGACCCACACATCAACCAAGCGAGAACTGACACGCCATGCGAATTACTGCCGCTGTATTGCGCGAGGTGGGCAAACCGTTCCAGATCGAAGAACTGGAGCTGGCGCCACCGCAACAAAACGAGGTGCTGGTGAGGACCGTCGCCAGCGGTATCTGCCACAGCGACTACTCCATTGCCCATGGCGTGCTGCGCGCGCCGATGCCCATCGTGCTGGGCCATGAAGGCGCGGGCATCGTCGAGCAGGTCGGGCCCGGCGTCACCCACCTCAAGCCCGGCGACAAGGTCATCGGCTCGCTCACGCCCAGCTGCGGCGAGTGCGCCATGTGCAAGGAGCACAAGCACTTCATGTGCGTGCAGATGGGCGCATTGCTCAACAACTGCACCTACATCGACGGCACCACCCGCCACAAGACGCTGGATGGGGAAGACGTGTACGCCATGTGCGGCCTGGCCTCGTTCGGCTCGCACATGGTCATGCCCGCAGGGTCGGCCATCAAGGTGCCGGACGACACGGCGCTGGAGTCCACCTGCCTGATCGGCTGTGGCGTCACCACCGGCGCCGGCGCGGCGCTGAACACGGTGAAGATCAAGGCTGGCGACGCGGTGGCCGTGGTCGGTTGCGGCGGCGTGGGCCTGTCCATCATCCAGGGTGCGCGCATTGCCGGCGCGACCACCATCATCGCCGTGGACCCGATGCCCGAAAAGCGCGAACTGGCCAAGCGCATGGGCGCCACCCACGTCGTGCATCCCTTCGAAGAAAACGTGCAGCAGACGGTGCGCAAGCTGACCGGCGGCCTGGGCGTGCATTTCGCGTTCGAAGCCCTGGGGCGGGTCGAGACCATGGAGCAGTGCTGGGGTCTGATCCGGCCCACCGGGCGCGCGGTCATCGTCGGCATTGCCGCCCTGAATCAATCGGTGCGCCTGCCGGCGGCCGGGCTGCTCGCGGAGTACGAAATCCAGGGCAGCTGCTATGGCTCGTCCTCGCCCGCCGTGGACATCCCCCGTTTCGCGGCGCTGTACAAGCAGGGCGACCTGCTGCTGGACGAAATGATCACCCAGCGCATCGGCCTGCACGACATCAACCGCGCCTTCGAGGAGATGGGCCGCGGTGAAGGCGCCCGCTCCGTGATCATGTACGGCTGATCGCTCGATCAGCCGCGGAACTGCACCCACGCATTCAGGCCGGTGACACACCGGCGGAGACGATCAAGACATGAAAACCAAAGCAGCCGTGCTGTATGCCATCGGCGAACCCCTGGTCATCGAGGAGCTGGAGCTCGAAGCCCCGCGCGAGAACGAGATTCTCATCCGCTGCGTGGCCAGCGGCATCTGCCACAGCGACTACTCGGTGCGCGACGGCACCCTGGGCCTCACCCTGCCCGCGGTACTGGGCCATGAAGGCGCCGGCATCGTCGAGGCGGTCGGCAAGGGCGTGACCCACGTGGTACCGGGCGATCACGTCATCGTCTCGCTCACCCCGCAGTGCGGCGTCTGCGTGTTCTGCAAGGAAGACAAACCCTATCTCTGCGCGCAGATGAGCAAGGGTCTGACCAAGGGCCTGCAGCCGGACGGCAGCAAGCGCCTGAAGAACAGCAAGGGCGAAGACATCGGCCAGTTGCTCGCGCTGGGCACCTTCTCCGAACGTGCGGTGGTGCCGGCCGGCACGGCGATCAAGGTCGCGTCCAACGTGCCGCTGGAATCGGCCTGCCTGATCGGCTGCGGCGTGACCACGGGTGTGGGCGCCGCACTCAACTCGGTGGCGATCAAGCCCGGCGACAGCGTCGCGGTCATCGGTTGCGGCGGCGTGGGGCTGTCGATCATTCAGGGTGCGCGCATCGCCGGTGCAACCACCATCATCGCCATCGACCCCATCGCCGAGAAGCGACAGCTGGCCCTCGACGTCGGCGCGACCCATGCGCTGGACCCCACCGGCGAGAACGTCGTCAAGCTGGTGCGCAAGATGACCGGCGGCGGCGTGCACTTCGCCTTCGAGGCCCTGGGCCGCAAGGAGACCATCGAGCAGGCCTGGGCCATGCCACGGGTCACCGGCACCGCGGTCATCGTCGGCGTGCCGAAGAAAGACACCATGCTCGACCTGCCGGTGCTCGGATTCTTCGGCGAGAAGCATTTCAAGGGCTCGGCCTACGGCAGCAGCGTGCCCTCGCGCGACATCCCGAAGTACGTGGACCTGTTCATGAGCGGCGAACTGAAACTCGACGCCATGATCACCCGGCGCATCGCGCTGGAACAGGTCAACGAGGCGCTCGATCAGATGGGCCGGGGTGAAGGCGCACGCTCGGTGATCGGCTTCGACTGATGACGGTCAGGCTCGACATCTCGGGCGGTATCGCACGCGTCGTTCTGGCGCGGCCGGAACGGCTCAATGCCTTCAGCGACGCGATGAAGGACGGCTTGATCGAGATCACCCGCCAGGTGCAGCTCGATGACCGGGTGCGCGCGGTGCTGCTCTGCGCTGAAGGTCGCGCCTTCTGCGCGGGTGGTGACATCGACACCATGGGCGCTTCGGACGTGCTGTCGTCACGTGCGCGCATCCAGCACGCGCACCGCACGATTCTCGGCCTGGCCAACCTCGACAAGCCGGTGGTCGCCGCGGTGCGCGGGCCGGCGCTCGGCGTGGGCTTCAGTCTGGCGCTGTGCAGCGATCTGCTCATCGCCTCGACCACCGCGCGCTTCGGCGTCGTGTTCAAGAAGGTGGGCCTGGCACCGGACGGCGGTCTGGCCTACTTTCTGTCGCAGTCCATCGGCGCGCGCCGCGCAAAAGAACTGATGCTGTCGGCACGGATGTTCGGTGCCGAAGCAGCACGCGACCTGGGCCTGGTCGCCGAGGTGGTGGACGACGACGCGCTGGATGCGCGGGCGATGGCCGTCACCGAAGAACTGGCGTCGTCGGCCACCTTCGCCCTGGCCATGGGCAAACGCATGTTCCGCGCCGCAGGGCCCGGCAGCCTCGAAGATTTTCTGGAACTCGAGGCCCATGCACAGAACCAGGCCGCACAGACGCTGGACCACCGCGAAGGGGCGACGGCTTTCCGCGAGAAGCGCGCGCCGGTCTTTCGCGGGTGTTAGCCCTGCACGCCCCCCAACCGCACGACGTCGCGGTTCTTGCCGAATTCACTTCAATCAGGAGCCACCATGTTTCAGCTTGATCCAGAACTCGAAACCTTCCGCCAGGACGCCCGCGCGATGGCCGAGCGGGCCTTCGCACCCAAAGCCGCGTATTGGGACGAAGAAGAAATCTACCCCACCGAAAACCTCAAGCTGCTGGCCGAGCTGGGCTATCTCGGCATTGTCATTCCCGAGGAATACGGCGGTTCCGGCGCGCCCATCATCCAGGGCACTCTGCTGCTCGAAGAAATTGCACGGGTCTGCTTCAACACCGCGCTGGTGGCCCAGGGTGCGATCAACGGCCCCTCGCGCGCGATCACCATTCTCGGCAACGAGGAACAGAAGAAGCGCTGGCTGCCGGGCTGCGTGAGTGGCGAGAACATCTTCGGCATCGGCATCAGCGAGCCGGGGGCCGGTTCGGCGATGACCGACATGATCACCAGTGCCACGCCGGACGGCGACCACATCATCCTCAACGGCCAGAAGTGCTTCTGCACCGGCGGTCATGTGGCGACGCACATCATGGTGTTCGCACGCTGGGGCAAGAACCCGGGGCCACGCGGCATCGGCGCGCTGGTGGTGGAAAAGGGCACGCCGGGCTTCGAGATCGGCCATCCGGGTCCGAAGATGGGCGGGCGCGGTGTGGCGGAGGTGGAGCTGTTCTTCGACCATTGCCGGGTGCCGGTGGAGAACCTGATCATGGCCGGCGACCCGAACTCCACGCGCAGCTTCAAGCGCCTGATGAGTTCCTTCGGCCCGGAGCGCGTCGGCAATGCCGCGATGTGCCTGGGTGTGGCCCAGGGCGCCTACGAACTGGCGCGCAGCTATTCGCTGGAGCGCAAGCAGTTCGGCAAGCCGATCTGCGAGTTCCAGGGCATCCAGTGGAAGGTCGCCGACATGGCGACGCAGATCCATGCCGCGCGCCTGATGATCTACCGCGCCGCAACCAATCTGGTGGACGGCTTTCCCGATCCGCTGGAAGCGGCCTACGCCAAGCTTTACGCCAACGAGATGGTGCAGCGGGTGACCAACGAGGCGCTGCAGATTCACGGCCATTACGGCTTCACCCGCGAGTTCCCGCTGGAACGCATGGTGCGCGACTCGCGTGGCTTCTCGCTGGGCGGGGGGACCACGGAGATTCTGCGCAACACCATTGCGGCCATGGTCTACGGCCGGGCGTTCGACCAGCGCGCGGGCAGCTGAAACGTCCCGCGACAGCCGAACGCATATCCCATAAAAGAATCTTCTCGAGGAGAACCCTGCATGAGCACCATCGAGCAGTTTGATGCCATCGTGATCGGCGCCGGCATCGCCGGCATGTACCAGTTGCACCGCCTGCGCAAGCTCGGCATGACGGTGCGCGTGTTCGAAACCGGCGACGGCGTCGGTGGCACCTGGTACTGGAACCGCTATCCCGGCGCGCGCTTCGATTCCGAGAGCTACAGCTACGGCTATTCCTTTTCCGAGGAAATCCTCAAGGAATGGAAATGGAAGGAGCACTTCTCGCCGCAGCCCGACAACGAGCGCTACCTCAACTTCGTGGCCGACAAGCTCGATCTCAGGCGCGACATCCAGTTCAACAGCCGCGTCACCACCGCGCGCTACCTCGAAGACGACAACCTGTGGGAAGTTGAACTCGAAGGCGGCCAGCGCGCCCGCGCGCGCTTCCTGATCACGGCCATCGGCGTGTTGTCGGCGCACAACCTGCCCCGCATCGAAGGGATCGACAGCTTCAAAGGGCAGTCCTGGCACACGGCGCGCTGGCCCAAGACCCCGGTGGACCTGAAGGGCAAGCGCGTGGGCGTGATCGGCACCGGCGCGACCGGCGTGCAGACCATTCAGGAGGTGGCCAAGGTGGCCGGGCGGCTCAGCGTGTTCCAGTTGGACCCCAACTGGTGTGCGCCGCTGAACAACAGCCCGATCACCGACGAAGAGCAGGCAGACATTCAGCGGCGCTACCCGGAAATCTTTCAGGCCTGCGCCAGCTCGTTCGGCGGCTTCGTCCACAACTTCCAGTCGCGCCCGTTCGCCGAGGTGCCCAAGGAAGAACGCCTGAAGCTCTATGAAACGCTCTACCAGGATCGCGGCTTCAGCATCTGGCTCGGCAATTTCATGGAAATACTCATGGACCCGGCCGCCAACGCCGAAATCACCGAGTTCATCTCCAACAAGATTCGCGCACGCGTCAAAGACCCGGCGACCGCCGACAAACTCATCCCCAAGACGCACGGCTTCGGCACCAAGCGCGTGCCCATGGAGACGCACTACTACGAGGTCTACAACCAGGACAACGTTGAACTCGTCCACCTGCCCGACAACCCGATCGAGCGCATCACGCCTGCCGGCGTGAAAACCCGAGACCGCGAATATCCACTCGACGTGCTGATCTTCGCCACCGGCTTCGACGCGGTGACCGGCGCGTTCAAGCGCATCGACATTCGCGGGCGCGGTGACCAGAAACTGACCGAAAAGTGGAAGAACGGGCCGGAGACCTACCTGGGCCTGCAGGTAAGCGGTTTCCCCAATCTGTTCACCCTGGTCGGCCCCCACAACGCCGCCTCCTTCTGCAACATTCCGCGTTGCATCGAACAGAACGTTGACTGGGTCAGCGACTGTATCGGGCACATGCTGAAGACCGGCAAGGCGCACATTGAAACCACCGCAGAAGCCGAGCGCGAATGGACCCGCCATGCCTATGAAGTGACTCAGGGGCTGCTGCTGTCCAACGACGCCTGGTTTGTCGACACCGACACCGCCGACGGCATCCCGCGCTTTCTGGTCTACATCGGCGGCACCCCCAACTACCGCATGAAGTGCGACGAGGTGGCCGCCAAGGGCTACGAAGGATTCGTGCTGCGATGAACGCCGCCGTCGCCAACCCTCCCCTGCAATTTGCCTTTACCGCTGAGCAGCAACAGTTCCGCGACAGCATTGCGCGCTTCTGCCGCACGCACGCCCCCACCGCACGGACGCGCCAACAGATGGCCAGCGACACCGGCCTTGACCGCGAACTGTGGAACGGCCTGTGCAGCGACCTGGGCCTGTCTGGCGTGCAGGTGCCCGAGTCGCTTGGCGGTCAGGGTTTTGGCCAGGTCGAACTGGGCATCGTGATGGAGGAACTGGGGCGCGCAAACGTCTGCGCGCCCTATCTGGCCTCATCGGTGCTGGCGGCAAACGCGCTGGTGAACGCCGCCGCGCCGGGGCCACGGGACGAATGGCTGCCGCAGCTCTGCGACGGCACCCAACTCGCCACCCTGGCGGTGGCCGAAGCGGACGGCCACTGGGACCCCCATCGCACCACCGTCGCCGCCCGCAAGACCGACAGGGGCTGGCGCCTGGACGGCGTGAAAACCTACGTGCTGGACGGCCATGTGGCCGATCTGATTCTGGTGGTGGCGCGCGCCCCCGGCAGCCATGACCACGAAGGTCTGTCGCTGTTCGCGGTGCGCGCGGGCGCGCCCGGCCTGCAGGTTCGCGCGCTCAACAGCCTTGACCCCACACGACGGCTGGCCCGCGTGGAATGCACCGGCGCCGAAGCGCTGCTGCTCAGCGAGGAAGGCGCCGCAGGCCCCGGTCTTGACCGGGCCATGGATGAATCGCTGGCGGCGCTGGCGTCCGAGATGGTGGGCGGCGCCCAGGCCCTGCTCGACGCCACGGTGTCCTACGCCAAGATGCGGATCCAGTTCGGGCGGCCCATCGGCAGCTTTCAGGCCATCAAGCACCGACTCGCCGACCTGCTGCTGGACGTGGAGTTTGCGCGCTCGGCGGCCTACCGCGCCTGCGAACGGGCCGCCGAAGATCCTTCCCCGCTGCGCGAGGTCGCGTCCGTTGCCAAGGCGCTGGCGTCCGACGCCTTCATGCTCGCCGCGCGGGAGGCCGTACAGCTCCACGGTGGCATCGGTTTCACCTGGGAACACGACACCCACCTTTACTTCAAGCGCGCGCAGAGCTCGTCGGTACTGCTCGGCAGCGCCGCCGAACATCGTGATCGCTACGTGCTGAGCCTTGCGGCACGCACCGCCGGAGACCGCCCGTGAGCCCCCCCACCGAAGCCTCCGTGCGTGACGAGGTCCGCGCCTGGCTGGCGCAGAACTGGAGCCCCGAACTGGGCCTGGCCGAATGGCGTCGCCGGCTGATCGAGTCCGGCTGGGGCTGCCCGTCCTGGCCAGAACAGTGGTTTGGCCGCGGGCTGTCGCCCGCGCTCGCCGCCGTGGCCGAAGACGAGATGCGCGCCGTCGGCGCCGTCAGCGTCGCGCAGTTCGGCGTGCGCCTGCTGGTGGCCGCCACCCTGCTCGAACACGGCACCGACGATCAGAAGCGCCGCCTGCTGCCGCGCCTGCTGACCGGCGAAGACACCTGGTGCCAGTTGTTCAGCGAGCCCGGCAGCGGCTCGGACCTTGCCGGCGTGACCACGCGGGCGACCGAGGACGCCGAAGGCTGGACCGTGACCGGCCAGAAGGTCTGGACCACCAGCGCCCAGCACGCGCATTACGGCATCCTGCTGGCACGCACCGACTGGAACGTGCCCAAGCATCGCGGCCTGAGCTTTTTCGTGCTGCCCATGCACCAGGACGGCGTGGAGGTACGACCGCTGCGGCAGATGAACGGCTATGCCTCGTTCAACGAGGTCTTCATCTCCGATGCGCGCATCGGCCGCGACGGACTGGTCGGCCCGCTCGGCGAAGGCTGGAAGGTGGCGCTGACCACGCTGGCACACGAGCGGCGCATGGCCGACTCCATGCGCAACTGGGGGCGGCTGCAACTCGGTGAGGGCCGCATCTACGAAGAACTCAAGGCCGAATACGCCGCGGTGATGGAGCCCTACAAGTGGTACGCCCAGCGCGCCGGCCGTACCGACCTGCTGCTGGAACGCGCGCAACGCACCGGCCGCATCGACGATGCCGTGGTGCGCCAGGACGTGGCGCGCGCGCTGATGATCGAGCGTGCCGCCGAGTGGACCGCCGCCCGCGCCCGCGCCGCCCGTGCCAGCGGCCAGCCGCCGGGCGCGGAAGGTTCGCTGGGCAAGCTGGCCGCCAGCAACTTGGCCCGGGCCGCAGCGCGTGCCCACGCCAGCATCAGCGGCGCGGCGGCGATGCTGGCCGGTGAGGATGGACCGGAACAGGGGCTGATCGCCGAAATCCTGGTCTCGGTGCCGGCCTGCTCCATTGCCGGCGGCACCGACGAGATCCAGCGCAACATCATCGCCGAGCGCGTGCTCGGCCTGCCCAGAGAACCCAGTACCGACACCGACATCCCGTTCCGTGATGTACGCCGGAATGTTTCCAGCAGCCGATAATCAGGAGAATCCGATGCTTCTCGATCCCATCATTCGCGCCTCACGTGCCGAGACCTTGCGCCGCAACGGCGAGTGGCGCGACGTTCCGATGCTGCGTTTCTTTGACGATGCCGTGGCGGCCCATCCCGACCGGGTCGCCATCCACGATTTTCGCGAGGGCTCGGCCCCGCGGTCGATCACCTATCGCGAACTCGACGATGCCAGCCGGCGCATTGCCGGCAACCTGCTGCGACTCGGCGTGCAGCGTGGCGACGTGGTGTCGTTCCAGTTGCCCAACTGGTGGGAATTCGTGGCCATCCACCTCGGCTGCCTGCGCAGCGGCGCGGTCAGCAATCCGATGATGCCGATTTTCCGCGAGCGCGAGCTGTCGTTCATGCTCGCCTACGCGCAGTCGCGCGTGGTCATCGTGCCCAAGCTGTTCCGGGGGTTTGATCATGCGGCGTTGGTCCGGTCGCTGAGACCGGGGCTGCCGCACCTCAAGCAACTGGTGGTGGTCGGCGACGACGGTGCCGAAGGCTTCGAGAATGTCCTGCTGGCGGCCTGCGACACGCCGCCCCTCGATCCGCCGCTGTCGGCTGACGAGATCGTGCAGTTGCTCTACACCTCCGGCACCACCGGCATGCCCAAGGGCGTGATGCACTCCTCCAACACCCTGCTCGCCAATGTGCTGCCCTACATCGAACGGCTGGGCCTGACCGGCAGCGATGCCGTGTTCATGGGCTCGCCGCTGGCGCACCAGACCGGCTTTCTGTATGGCATGTGGCTGCCCATCGTGCTGCAGACCACGCTGTCGCTGATGGACGTGTGGGACAAGGCGCGCGCCTGGACCATCATTCAGGAACAGCAGTGCCGCTTCACCATGGCCGCGACGCCGTTTCTGGCCGACCTGATGACGGTCAGCACCGCGCCGCCGGCCTCCGAGGTGGCACTGCGCATCTTCGCCTGCGGTGGCGCGCCGATTCCCCACGCGCTGGCCGAACAGGCGGTGGCGCGCCTCGGCATCAAGCTGCTGTCGGTCTACGGCATGTCGGAGAACGGGGCCGTCACCGTCACCGCGCCCGAGGCACCGCCCGAAAAGGTGTTCAGCGCCGACGGCTCACCGCTGCCCGGGGTGCGCGTGCGGGTCGTCGATGCCAATGGCGTTGATCTTCCCGTGGGGGAAGAAGGCCGGCTTCTGATTCACTCGCCGTCCAATTTTCTCGGCTATCTGCTCAAGCCTGAGGCCTACGGCATGGACGACGAAGACTGGTTCGACTCCGGCGATCTTGCGCGCCTCGACGCCGATGGCTACGTCCGCATCACCGGGCGCAGCAAGGACATCATCATCCGCGGTGGCGAGAACGTGCCGGTGGTCGAGGTGGAAAACCTGCTCTACCGGCACCCGGCCATCGTCGATGCGGCGCTGGTCGGCATGCCGCACCCGCGCCTGGGCGAGACCGGCTGCTGTTTCGTGAGTCTGAAACCGGGCCAGCATTTCGACCTTGCGACGCTGCGCGCCTATCTGGGCGAGGCCGGCATGACGCGCAACTACTGGCCCGAACGCGTGGAGATCGTCGAGAGCTTTCCGCGTACCGCGAGCGGCAAGATCCAGAAATTCCAGCTGCGCGAAACCGCGAAACGGTTTGCCGAAGAAGCCGTGACGCCATGACGCGCTGCCATGCTGCCCAACGCTGAGCGCGACGCCATGTCCGGACCCCTGAACGGCGTGCGCGTCCTCGACCTGACCACGGTGCTGATGGGGCCCTATGCCACGCAGATTCTGGCGGAGTACGGGGCTGAGGTGCTCAAGGTCGAACCGCCGGAGGGCGACGGCACACGCGGCATCGGCCCGATGCGCTCGCCCGGCATGGGCGCGATCTTCCTCAACGCCAATCGCGGCAAGCGCAGCATGGTGCTCGACCTCAAGCGTCCCGAGGCGCGCGCCGCGCTGCTGCGCCTGGCCGAGAACATGGACGTGCTGATCTACAACGTGCGTCCGCAGGCGATGGCGCGGCTGGGCCTGTCGTACGAAGAAGTGCGCGCGGTCAATCCGCGCATCGTTTATGTCGGCGTGTTCGGCTATGGCCGTGCGGGTCCGTATGGCGATCGACCGGCCTACGATGATCTGATCCAGGGCGCGGCCGGCCTGCCGGCGCTGTCGCTGATGGCCGGCAGCCCGACCCCGCGTTACGTGCCCACCACCATCGCCGACCGCACGGTCGGGCTCAGCGCGGTGGGCGCGATTCTCGCCGCGCTGCTGCATCGCGAACGCAGCGGCGAGGGCCAGAGCGTCGACGTGCCGATGTTCGAGACCATGACCCAGTTCGTCATGGGCGATCACCTGGGTGGACGCAGTTTCGTGCCCGCCGAGGGGCCGGCCGGCTACGCGCGCCTGCTGGCACACGAACGCCGGCCCTACCCCACGCGCGACGGTTACATCTGCGCCCTGATCTACTCCAACCGGCAGTGGAAAAGCTTCTGCGCGCTGATCGGCCAACCGCAGATGTTCGACGCCGACCCCCGGCTCGCCAGCCTCACCACCCGCACCCAGCACATCGACGCGCTGTACCGCTTCGTCGCCGAGCAGATGCCGATGCGCACCACCGCCGAATGGATGCAGGCGCTGGAGGAGGCCGACATTCCCTGCATGCCCATGCACACGCCCGACAGCCTGCTCGACGACCCGCATCTGCGCGCCGTGGGCTTTTTCTCGCCGGTCGAACACCCCAGCGAGGGCACGCTGCTGTCGATGTCGGTCCCCAGCACCTGGTCGCACAGCCCGCCCGGCCCTACCCGTCCCGCCCCGCGCCTGGGCGAGCACACGGCCGAGGTGCTGCGCGAAATCGGCTACGACGAGGCGGCCATCCTGGCCGTCACCCAAGGCGGCGTCGCGACCCCTGCCGTTGCAAACGGTGCGGCGTGAAGACCATCGGCATCGGCTTTCACTTCGAAGATCTGCCGGTCGGTTTCCGCTTCCGCAGCGCCGGCCGCACGCTGGCCGAGGCCGACCTCGGCAGCTTCGTGAACCTGACCTGGCTCACCGAGGAAGTGTTCACCAACCACGCGGCGCGCGAGGGCCTGTCGTTGCCGGCCAAGGTCGTGCCCGGCGTGTTGGTCATGAGCTTCGCCGAGGGCCTGCTCACCCCCGCCATCCAGCACACCGGCCTTGCGTTTTTACATGCCGATGTCGACGTGCGCGCACCCACCTGCGTGGGCGATACCATTCACGTCGAGTGCGAGGTCATCGAGGCCCGCACCACCTCCAAGGGCGACCGCGGCCTGGTCCGCAGCCGTAACCGCGTGATCAACCAGCACGGCCACGATGTGCTGGTCTACACGCCGCTGCGCCTGCTGCGCCGGCGCGCCGCCGCCTGATGCCTCCACCACCACTGAAATCCCCCATCACAACTCATGCCCATTGAACGACACGAGCGGTTCCCGGAAATGCGCGATGCGCTGCGCGACCTGTGCAGCCGCTTCCCCGACGAATATTTTCTGAAGATCGACGAACAGCGCGGCTACCCTGACGCCTTCATCAAGGCGCTGACCGAAGCGGGCTGGCTGTCGGTGATGATTCCGCAGGAATACGGCGGCTCCGGGCTGGGGCTGGCCGAGGCCTCGGTGGTCATGGAGGAAATCAACCGTTGTGGCGGCAATGCGGGTGCCTGCCACGGCCAGATGTACAACATGAGCACCCTGCTGCGTCACGGCTCGGAGCAGCAGAAGCAGTTGTACATGCCCAAGATCGCCAGCGGCGAATGGCGCCTGCAGTCCATGGCCGTGACCGAACCGACCACCGGCACCGACACCACCAAACTCAAGACCACCGCAGTCAAGAAGGGCGACCGCTACGTGGTCAACGGCCAGAAGGTGTGGATCTCGCGCCTGCAGCATTCGGAGCTGATGATCCTGCTCGCGCGCACCACGCCCATCGACCAGGTCAAGCGCAAGTCCGAGGGCATGTCGATCTTCATGGTGCATCTCGACCAGGCGGTCGGCCACGGCATGGAGATGCGCCTGATCCCGAACATGGTCAACCACGAGACCAACCAGGTGTTCTTCGACAACCTGGAGATTCCCGAGGAGAACCTGATCGGCAAGGAAGGCCAGGGCTTCAAGTACATCCTCGACGGCCTCAACGCCGAGCGCACCCTGATCGCCGCCGAGTGCATTGGCGACGGCTACTGGTTCGTGGATCGCGCCACACGCTACGCCAACGATCGCGTGGTCTTCGACCGGCCCATCGGCCAGAACCAGGGCGTGCAGTTCCCGATCGCCGAGTCCTTCATCGAGGTCGAGGCGGCCAACCTGATGCGCTGGCGCGCCTGCGAGCTGTTCGACACGCATCAGCCCTGCGGCGCCGAGGCCAACATGGCCAAGTACCTGGCCGCCAAGTCCTCGTTCGAAGCGGCCAACGTCTGCCTGCAGACCCACGGCGGTTTCGGCTTCGCGTCGGAATACCACGTCGAGCGCAAGTTCCGCGAGACGCGGCTGTATCAGGTCGCCCCGATCTCCACCAACCTGATCTTCTCGTACGTGGCCGAACACGTGCTCGGCCTGCCGAGGTCGTTCTGATGCTGCCGCTGGAAGGCCTGCTGGTCGTCTCTCTTGAACACGCCATCGCGGCTCCGCTGGCGACGCGACACCTCGCGGATCTCGGCGCGCGTGTCATCAAGATCGAACGGCCCGAGGGCGGCGACTTCGCCCGCGCCTACGACCAGCGTGCGCGCGGCGTGGCCTCGCACTTCGCCTGGTGCAACCGCAGCAAGGAAAGCCTGACGCTGGACGTCAAGCACCCGCAGGCCAATGCCGCGCTGATGAAGCTGGTGGCCAAGGCCGACGTGCTGGTGCAGAACCTGGCCCCCGGTGCGGCGGCGCGGCTGGGCCTGTCCTACGAGGCCCTGTCGGCGCGCGATCCGCGCATCATCGTCTGCGACATCTCCGGTTACGGCGACAGCGGACCCTATGTCGAGAAGAAGGCTTACGACCTGCTGATCCAGGCCGAATCCGGCTTCCTGTCGATCACTGGCACCGCCGACGCACCGGCCAAGGCCGGCAATTCCATCGCCGACATTTCCGCCGGAATGTATGCCTACAGCGGCATTCTCGCGGCGCTGCTGGAGCGTGGCCGTACCGGCCGCGGCCGGCGCGTGGACATCGCGCTGCTGGAGTCGATGACCGAGTGGATGGGCTATCCGCTGTATTTCGGGCTGGACGGCGCAGCACCGCCGCCGCGCAGCGGTGCGGCGCACGCCACGATCTACCCCTATGGCCCGTTCAAGGCCGGCGACGGCGGCAGCGTGTTGCTGGGCGTGCAGAACGACCGCGAGTGGAAGCTGTTTGCGCGCGTCGTGCTGCAGCAACCGGAGTTGGCCGACGACGCGCGGTTTGCCGGAAACGCCCAGCGCGTGGCACATCGCGAGCAGATCGACGAGATCGCGACCGCGGCATTCAAGGACATCGGCATCGGGGAACTGGTGCGCCGGCTCGACGAGGCCGGCATCGCCAATGGCCGCATCAACGACGTGCACGAGGTCTGGAACCACCCGCAACTCGCCGCGCGCGGCCGCTGGGACCGGGTGCCGATTCCGGGCGGCGAAATTCCGGTGCTGATTCCACCGGGACGACGCGATGCCGACGATGTCCGGCTCGGCCCGGTGCCGGCCCTCGGCGCGCACACGCGCGCGATCCTGCAAGAACTCGCCTACAGCGACGCCGACATCGCCGACCTCGCCGCAGCCCAGGCAATCTGAAAATCTGAACCCAGCACCCTTTCTCACCCATTCAAAGAACCGCACATGACCCTCACCCTCACTCCCGCCGCCGACCAGGGCGCCGAACTCGCCCGCTTCGCCGCCGAGGTTTCCTGCGCCCGCGTTCCCGCGCACGTGCTGCGCCGCGCCGAAGATCTGTTCCTGGACTGGATGGCCTGTGCCCTGGCTGGCCGCAGCGGTGAACCGGTGCAGGTGCTGGAGCGCTTCGTCGAGCGCCACGCCAAGCCCGGCGACGCCGAGCTGCTGACCTCGCGCAAGCGCGTCGATCCGCTGTTCGCCGCCATGCTCAATTCCGGCGCCTCGCACATGGTCGAGCAGGACGACGTGCACAACGGCTCGGTGTTCCACGCCGCCGCCGTGGTGTTCGGGCCGGCGCTGGCCCTGGCACAGTCGCGCAAGGCCAGCGGCGCACAGATGCTGGAGGCCATCGTCGCCGGTTACGAGGTGGGCATCCGCATCGGCGAGTTCCTGGGCCGCGCGCACTACAAGCGCTTCCACACCACGGCGACGGTCGGCTGCATCGCGGCCGCCGCCACCGCCGGACGCCTGCTCAACTTGAATCCCGAGCAGATGGCCTGGGCCTTCGGCAGCGCCGCGACGCAGGCTGGCGGGCTCTGGGAATACCTGCGCGAAGGCGCACAGTCCAAGCAGTTGCATTGCGCGCATGCGGCGATGGCCGGCATTACCGCCGCGGAGCTGGCCGCCGACGGCTATACCGGTGCGCGGCGCGCCTTGGAAGGTGCCGGTGGCATGGGGGCCTCGATGTCCGAGGGTGCCGACCCGGCAAAGCTGGTCGATGGCCTAGGCTCGCGCTGGACCCTGGCCGAGTCCTCCTTCAAGTTCCATGCATCCTGCCGTCACACGCACCCGGCCGCCGATGCGCTGCAAACGCTCATGCAACGCGAACACCTCAAGCACGAAGATCTCGCCGACGTGCTGTGCGGCGTGCACCAGAGCGCCATCGACGTGCTGGCACCGGTGGTCGAGCCGTCCTCCGTGCATCAATCAAAATTCTCCATGGGCACGGTGCTGGGCCTGATCGCCGTGTTTGGCCGCGCGCAGCTGCCGGATTTCGACGCGCACTACCTCGATGCCAAGGTGGTCGCGGTGCGCAAGAAGGTGCGCATGACGCTCGATGCGGAAGTCGAAGGCGCTTACCCGGCGCGCTGGATCGGCAAGGTCTGGGTCAAGACCACCGACGGCCGCAGCTTCGAGGCGCGGGTCGATGAACCCAAGGGCGATCCGGGCAACACGCTCAGCCGGCCGGAACTCGAAGACAAGGCGCAAAGGCTCGCGTCCTACGCCGACGGCGCGAGCGACGCCGAAATGAAGGCGATCATCCAGCGGGTCTGGAACCTCGAGAACGAGACCAGCGTCCTGGGCTGGCTGTCGTGATCCCCGCGCGCAGCTACCTGTTCGTGCCGGGCAACCGCTGCGAACGCATCGCCAAGGCCATCGCCAGCGGTGCCGACGCGGTGATCGTGGACCTGGAAGACGCGGTGCCACCGGCCGAGAAGGACGACGCGCGCGCCGCGGTGCGCGCCAGTCTTGACGCCGCGCGACCCATCTGGCTGCGCATCAACGGCGCGCAGACGCAGTGGTTCGCGGCGGATCGCGCACTGTGTGGGCTGCCCGGCATCGCCGGCATCGTGCTGCCCAAGGCCGAGTCCGGCGCGCTCGTCACCGAACTGCACACGACCGCGGCGCGCCCGGTGCTGCCCACCCTCGAAAGTGGCCTGGGCCTGGCGCGGCTGGATGAAATCGCCACGGCCAAGGGCACCGAGCGTCTGGTGTTCGGCAGCATCGACCTGCGCCTGGACCTCGCCATTCCCGGCGACGAGCCGGTGCTCGATCCCTACCGCATGCAGCTGGTGCTGGCCTCGCGGCTCGCCGGCCTGCCCTCGCCCGTGGACGGCGTGACCACCAGCTTTTCCGATCCGGACGTGGTCGAGGCCGACACGCGACGGTCTGCCTCACTCGGCTTCACCGGCAAGCTGTGCATCCACCCGAAACAGATCGCGCCGGTGCATCGCGGCTTCGGCCCGACCCCGGCCGACATCGACTGGGCACGCCGCGTCGTTGCCGCCGACGACAGCGCCGATGGCCGCGCCGTGGCGCTCAACGGCCAGATGGTGGATCGCCCGGTGGTCGAGCGCGCCCGCGCCATCCTCGCGCGGGCGCACTGAATCCGTTGCACCTTCATCCGTACGCCGGGCATTGAGCCTGGCCCACTCTCACAGGAACTACTGCACATGACCGCACCCCTGCTGTTCAGCATCGTCGACGGCGTCGGCGAAATCGTCCTCAACCGGCCCGACGCCGGCAATGCCTTCGACGAGCCCATGCTCGATGTCTGGGTCGCGGCCCTGCAGCAATGCCTTGAGGATGACGCCGTGCGCGCCGTGCTGCTGCGTGCCAACGGCCGCCATTTCTGCGCCGGTGGCGACCTGCACGACATGAAGCGCGAGCTGGAAGGTCCGCCGTCGATCCACAAGACCAAGCTGTGGTCGGGCGTGCATCGCATTCCGAAACTGATGATGCAGATCGACAAGCCGGTGGTGGCCGCCATGCAGGGCGCGGCCACCGGGGCCGGCCTGGACATGGCGCTGCAGTGTGATTTCCGAGTCGCTGCCGACAACGCGCGGGTGGCGGCGAGCTACGTCAAGATCGGTCTGGTCCCCGGCGACGGCGGCGCCTGGCTGCTACCGCGTATCGTCGGCCTGCCGCGCGCGCTGGAGATGCTGCTGACCGGCGATTTCGTCGAAGCCGAGGAAGGCCAGCGCATCGGCCTGTTCAATCGCGTGGTGCCCCTGGCGGATCTGGAGAACGAGGCCCGTGCACTGGCGCGTCGTCTGGCCGACGGCGCCGCCACGGCGATGCGTCTGACCAAGCGGGCGGCGTACCAGGGCCTGCACCTGGACTTCACCACCCATCTCGATCAGGTGTCGTCGCACTTCGTGCTCGCGGCCAAGAGCCCGGAGCACCGCGAGGGCGTCAACGCCTTCCTGGAAAAGCGCAAGCCCGACTTCAGGGTTTGATCGCTTGCCGCAACCGGATGGCCGGCCAGACTCAGGTCTGGTCGGCCATCTGGCGTTGTCGCTTCATTCCCGAATAACGGTAGAGCCCGAAGCCCAGCAGCGCGACGCCAACAAACAGCAGATAGAAGCCGTAGCGCTTTGGTGGAATGCCGACACTGAACGGAAAGCGCGAGGTGTACTGCCCCTGGTCACCGGCCGTCACCAGGCCGACAAACCTGCCCGGCGTGGTGAAGCTGTATTCCAGCGGCACGCTGCCCGATTCGTAGACCTTCGGGGGCAGATGCGCCACGGTGATCGCATCGAGCTGGCGCTCGTCGCCGGTGTCACGAATGATCCGCACCTCGATGGGCATTTCGCGCAGTTCGGGGTTCATGGCATCCATGACCACGATGGTATGGCCGACCTTGGGAATGTCTTCGCAGAACTCGCGGTTGCCATTGATCTCCGGCTGGTAGCCGGTGAAGTGCATGTTGAACGGCCCCAGGCGCAGCTTGCACATGTCGTCGTCGATCGACAGACCGCCGTGCGCGCCCGCACCCTGACACAGCGCCAACCCCAGCACCGCGCCGCAGGCGAGGAGCGCGGCGCGTAACCCGCGGTAAGCCGATCGATTCTGCATTTGGCCCGTATCCTCAGTGACGTTGCGCGAGCTGCAACTGGGTGAACACCGGGATGATCGGGCCGAACACTTCCACCATGTGGCGCTGTCCTTGCGCGTCAAAGAAGAACAGCATGCCGCCCACGCGGCTGTCGACGTTGGTCAGGAAGCTGACAAGCCGTTCGATCTCCCAGGCCGCATCGGTGGCCTCGATACGCATGGTCCGCGTCTCGCCGGGGGCGATGGGCGAATCGTCGCTGAGCTTGAGGCCGGAACCCGCAACCAGGTCCTTGGGGAACGAGGGATCGACCCCGGCCAAGGCCACGGCCAGCGACTTGTTCAGGAAGCGCAGGTTGGCGGTGGTGAATTCCCCGAGGCGCATCGGTGAGTCGGACTGGTTGGTGACCTCGACGTCGAGCCGCAGGCTGCGGCCGGGGACGTCGTAGGTGGCATCCTTCATTTGCACCGCCACTTCGGGGGGCGGCAGCGGCAGGGGTTTGGTCTTGAACGAGCCGGCCTGCAGTGGCACCACGTACTCATAGTTTTGAGTGGCGTGGTGGTAGCCGAAGATCACCACCACCAGCACCAGCACCAGCATGGCGGCCGCGACCCGGTCATCGGTGCGCGTGACCAGCAGATCTTCGCGTCCCTTACGGATGGCATTCCAGCGCGGCACGATCAGCGGCCGGCGGATCCACCAGAAAATCCAGGCGACGGCAATCAAGGCATAACCGGCCTGCCACAACTGCACGCGCGCGACACCGTAGTGCTGAAGGTCGTCAATCACCTCGCCGGTCATGGTGGTGATGGGCAGCTTGTAGTCCGCCGCGCTGCCGGTGACTTCGACCCAGTGGCCGGGCCCGACGATGGGGCCTGCGCCATGCACGCTGAGCACCGGATGCAGGTGCCAGCGACCGGGCACGCGACCGGCCATCACCAGCTTGAAGCTGTAGTCGCCCCCAACTTCCAGCTGACTTACCGACTGTTGCGCCGGCATGTCGTTGATGTACGACTCGACGCGGGTCATCACCGCGCCGGGCGTGGCATTCGACAGAAACGCCAGTTCCGGCTTGGACGCGGCATCAGGCCAGTCGGTGAACAGGTGAAATTTGCCTTCCACCGTCACCGTCTCGTTGACCCCCACCTGCTGCGTCGACCAGGTAACGTCGTACCAGTGCACGGTGCGGGTGCGGATATACGGTTCGGTGGCGCGTTCGCCGTGCGCGGCCACAGGCACCGGCACCAGCGTGCTGGCAAACGTCATCACCGCGAGCAACAGCGACAGACTCAGGCCGCGACGCGGCATGCGGAGATGCAGGCTCATGATGAGGCTCCTGGCTGGGTGACCGGGCCACCGGCGGTCTTGTCCTTGGCGCCCTTGGCGCCGTAGAGGGACTTGAAGCGCTCGCCCACCGGGAAAAAGCGTGCATTGCAGGCCAGCACACCGAGACCCCAGAACAGGTAATACAAAAAGATGCACACGAACGCGGCGAAGAACGCCGACACCCAGGTCGGCGTGTCACCGAAGGTGCGCAGGGTGCCGCGCTCGATGATGCGGATGTATTCGGGGGTTCCGGCACGCGGAAAGACGTAGCCGATCAGGTCCGCGACCGAGGTCATGTCGCCCATGTTCATCACCGGCTGGAAATAGCCGGCCATGTACGTCCAGTTGGCGGGATAGAACAGCAGGCCGTACAGCGTTGCGCCGAACATGCCGGTCACCAGCCAGCTGCGCGACAGCACCAGAATGGCGTCGAGCACCAGCGCGCCCATGAGGCAGGTACCGGGCACCACCAGGCTGATGGGGAAATAGGCCAGCCCCTCCCAGCTGTGGTAACGCACGATCCAGGTGCCGAGCAACAACAGCAGCAGGCTTGCCGTGGCGCCGATCGGGAGACGGAACAGATTCCAGAATATGGCCTGGAACGAGGCCGCCATGATGATGGTGGTGATCGGGATGATGAGGATCCAATACTGGCGATCCTTCCAGTCGATGAAGAAATCCCAGTCGCCCCCGAGCAGCAGGAAACTGATGTGCGACACCGACCAGATCAGGAAGGCGGCGACAACGATGATCAACAGGTCCAGCGTTCGCGACCAGCCGATCGCCTGGGGCGACAGCTCGGACACTTTCAGAATCGCACGGTCATTTTCAGTCATGGGCACCCTCCTCGAATTCTTCTATGTCTGTCCAGACTCTTGCCGGCCGGCGCGCTGGGCGCGGCGCCGGACTCGGTTCCCTGCTGGACGACAGCGTTTTTGTCATCAGGCCTCGCGACCCCCGCAGCCGGGGGTCGCGCGCCGTGCTGCACCTTGGCAACTCAGGCCAGGTCTGCGTCTTCTGCCGGCGGACCGCCGACTTCCTTGAACAACACGGCCATGCGGCCGATCACCTGGATGAACAAACCGCCCAGGGCAAGGCCGGTCCAGCCCAGAATCGGGAAGCCCCAGTGCAGGGGATGGCTGAAGATTTCTTCGGTCATCCAGAACGCATGGCCCCATTCGTTGAAGCCGAGGTTGGGCAGAATCAGGCCGGGGCCAAGCACCGCCATGATCAGAGGCAGCGAATAGCCCCGTGCGAACGCGGGAATGCGCGTGGTCGCATACAGCAGGCTGCTGACGCCGAACACGATGTACATCGGCACGCAGGCGTAGAACACCACGATGTGACTGGGCGTGAGCGCGGTATCGCGGATCACCGTCTGGTGCCAGGTGGCGTCGCCTTCACCGAAGAAGCTGGCGATCCACAGAAACGAGAAGGTGTACATCATGAACCAGGCCAGCAGACCGAAGTAACGCTTCAGCTCGGTCTCACCGCTCATGTTGTCCATGTCGCGGTCGCGGGTGAACCACAGGTACAACCAGATGCACAGGCCGCTGCCGAAGATCAGCGGCACCTCGATCTGGAACAAGGTGAGCCAGTAGGTCGCAAATTCCGGCGAGGTGGCATCCAGTCCGTACTCGAACGAGAACGCGCCCTGGTAAAGGCGAAACCCGGCGTAGATTGCGAGCAACAGCCCCCAGCCGATGGCAACGGGCCCTAGGTTGAACATCTTCTCCGCCTTGGGCGTACTGGGCACCCGGGCGGAAGGGATTGACGACGCTTGGATCGACATGGTGGTTCTCCTCATCAACGGGTTAAAAACGGGCCGAAACCGGCCGGGCACACCGGGCCGACGTCGCGCGCCGGACACACAACTGAGCTGAAGCGAGGGCGAGGTGCAACCGCTTCGACGCGGCGCGCGATCCGTGCCGACAAACGGGCCGATCGATCGATTGATTTCATCTTTTTGTCTCCTCACCGCGAGCCCCGTGATCGGGGTCTATGGACTGGACTAGAAACCAAATTGATAGAGTTGTCAACATCGCGCCGACGAATGGCGCTGGTCCACGCAACTGCCCTGTTCACGGCCCGACGCGACCGACATGCGCGCAGCGCGCGGCAGGACGGGAGCCCCCGGCGCTGCTATCTTTCGCGCGATGAACAAATCCGCCCCGTCCACCCGTCCTGCAGACAAGCCGCCGCGCCGGCGCATGGACCGCGAGGCGCGCAAGCGCCAGTTGCTCGACTGCGCCATCACCGCGTTCGCCGAGCGCGGCACCGCCAGGGCCGGTCACGCCGACGTTGCACGCCTTGCAGCGGTGTCGGTGGCCACCGTTTTCGAGTATTTCCCCACCCGCGAACGCCTGCTTGATGCCGTGCTGAGGGAGATCGAGCAATTCCTGTATGCGGTCATGGCAGTCGGGGCCACCGCCGCCGATGTGCGCAGCCGTGTGCTCGACATATTTCACGCCTTCCAGGCCTGCGTTGACGCGCAACCACAGCACATGCGGGTCTGGCTGGACTGGAGCACCTCGGTCCGCGAGGGCGTCTGGCTGCATTACGTCGAGGTGCAGGAACGCATCATCGACATGTTCGAGCAGATGATCGAAGCGGGCCGCACCGCCGGCGCGATCTGCCCGGCGGTCATTTCCGGCGATGCCGCGCGCATTCTCGTCGGCCAGGCCCACATGATCGTGATGATGCGCTTCGCGAGCGTCGATCAAGCGTCCGTGGTCCGCTTCATCGATCACATGATCGACAGCGCCCTGCCGCCGGTGCCGACGACCGTGACCGACGCCTGACCGACGGGCTGCACTGAGCCGAACCTAAGTGGAAAGCACAGCCGTCTTGGCACTGGAGGCGGCGGGCTTCAGCGTGGCCGCCACCCGCCCGAGAACGCGCCGCCGCAGCCACCTGAGCGACCCACTAGCGGCAGGCCATGTGCGCAGGTGTTCTGAGGCATGGACGGCGTTCTTTTGATCAGCGATACTGATCATTCCTTCGCTGCCCCTACCCTTCGATGCCCACCCGGATTCGGCCCCGCACCGCATGCGCCCCTGCCGACGACCTCTCGAATCCCATCCCGGAAGAATTCTGTGATCACCTGGGATTCGTCCTGGCGCGGGCGCGACTCGAGCTGATTCGTGGCCTGGACGCGGTCATCCAGCCGTCGGGACTGCAAGCGCGGCATTTCGCCCTGGTCCGCCTGCTGCTGCAGCGCCCCGGCTTGAGTCAGGCGCAAATCTCGGCCCTGCTGGGCACTGACCGGACGACCACCATGAAGATGGCGGACGACCTTGAACGGCGGGCGCTGGTGTCGCGCAAGCGTTCAGCCACCGATCGCCGGGCCAACACCCTGAGCCTCACGCCCCAGGGCGAGCGCTGGATTGCCCGGCTTCAGCCGGCGCTGGAAGACGAGGAGGCACGATTTCTCGAACCGCTGAGCCCCGGTGAGCGCGCGCTGCTCCAGGAATTGCTGGTTCGACTGGTGCAGCACGCGACCACTCCGAACAACCCGAATAATCAGCATGAATGATCATTTATCGCTGGCCCGCGTCGGCATCATCCTGGCGTTGTCCGGGTCGATGGCGTTGGGTGCGGCGCGTGCCCAGACCCCCTGTTCCGATCTGCCCGCCGCCGAAGGGCTCACGCTGCAAACCTTGATCGAACGGGCCCAGCGCTGCGCCGCCGGCCCCCGCGTGGCAGACCGCGAGGTGGCCGTCGCGCGGCAAAGGGCGGTCGCGACGGATGCCGCATTGCGCCCCCACCTGAGCGCGGGGGCGACCGCGACCCGCGAAACCGTCAATCCCGACACGCTGGGACTGGAGTTTCCGGGTCTGCCTTCGCTGATCGGGCCGTTCGGCGTGTTCGACGCACGGCTGCGCCTGTCGCAGGCGGTGATCGACCTGGCCCAGATCAGCGCCGGCTCGGCAGCGGACGCGGCGGTACGCGCCGCGCAGGCGCGGGCCGATCTCGATCGCGAACGCCTGGCTTCTGAAGTCGCCCTCGCGTTCATCCGCGCCCTGGCCGCTCGCGAGAATCTGGCCAGCACCGAGGCCGACCTGGACCTGGCCATGGAACTGGACACGCTGGCGCACGACCAGCACGCAGCGGGCGTCGCATCCGGCGTGGACGTCCTCCGCGCGCAAACGGCAGTGGCGCAATCCCGCTACACACGGTCGGAAGCGCAGACCCTGCTGGCGCGTTCGCAGTTGCGGCTGCAGGGTCTCAGCGAACTGCCGCTGGACCCCGCGCCACTGACGCTACAGGGCGCGCTTGAGGCCCCCGAGGTGGACGAGACGCCAGGGCCGGAAGCCGCCCTGACGCAGGCACGACGTGACCGGCCCGAGTTTGCGCTGCTCGACGCCACGATGGCCGAAGCCGAGGCGCGGTACGCGCAGGCCAGCCGCCGCCGCCTGCCGACGCTGTCGCTGGTCGCCGACTATGGCCTGTCCACCACGACCGACCGCTGGGACCAGCAGGACACCTATCGCATCGGCGCTCAGCTCAGTCTGCCGATCTACGCCGGCGGCGCCCTGCAGGCTGACAGGGCCGCGTCCGAACTGCGCATCGAGCAACAACGACTGCAACTGGCCGCCCTGCAACGTCAGGTCGAGGAAGACGTACTGCTTGCCGTGGTCACCGTGGGCAACACGGCCGAACAGGCGCGCGCGGCACACGCCGCACTGGAACTGGCGCAGCGCGAGCTGGCCTCTGCGCGCGATCGCTTCCGGCACGGCGTGGCCGACAACCTTGATGTGGTCGCCGCCCAGGCCAACCTTGCCCGTGCCCGCAGCCAGCTCGTGAATGCACAAGCCGCCCAGCAACAGGCCCGGCTGAACCTTGCCGCCGCCACCGGACACGCATCCGGCTTTGGCCTGTGAGCCCCCACACCGATTCTGCCGAGAACCTGACGATGAACACGCACCAGCCCGCCGATGCCCCCACCGCCGCTGCGGCGCCGCGCCGATGGCCATGGCTGCTGGCAGTGGCCCTGGTGGCACTGGGGCTGGGCCTGTTCTGGTGGATGAACCGTGGCCACACGTCGACCGACGATGCCTACATCCAGGCCAACATCACCATGATCGCGCCCCGCATTTCCGGAACGGTGGTCAGGGTGCCGGTCACCGACAACCAGAGGGTCGAGGCCGGGGCACTGCTGTTTGAACTGGATCCGGCCGATCACGAGGCGCGCCTGCGGCAGGTCAGCGCCGACCTGACGGCTGCCGAGGCGCGGGTGCAGGTAGCCCGCGCCGAGCTGGACATGACCCGCACACGCGCCCCCGCCGCACTTGCCCAGGCGGCCGCGGCGGTGCGCAGCGCCCGCGCCCGGGCCGAAAAGGCCGCCGCCGACGAACGTCGTTACGAAGCGCTGTTCGCCAAGGACCAAATCCCGCGTCAGGTGCTGGAACAGGCCCGCAGCAGTCATCTCGCGCTGCAGGCCGAGGCCGAGGGCGTGCAGGCCGGGCTGCGCGGCGCGCAGACGCTGGCCCAGCAGATCGCGGCCCAGGAGGCGGCTCTGGCCAGTGCCGAGGCCGCCGTGGCCCAGGCCCAGGCGGCGCGCGACCAGGCCGCGTTGCAGCTGCGCTACTGCCGCGTCACCGCGCCGGTCGCCGGTCGGGTCACGCGCAAGAACGTGCTGCCCGGCTCGCAGGTACAGATGGGCACACCGGTGCTGGCCCTGGTCGGCGACCAGCCCTGGGTGGTCGCCAACTTCAAGGAAACCCAGCTCGAAGACCTGCGTGTCGGCCAGCCCGTCGAGATCGAGGTGGACGCCTATCCCGGTCGGCATTTCAGCGGCCGGGTGGACAGCCTGCAGGCCGGCACGGGTTCAGCGTTCAGCCTGCTGCCGCCTGAAAACGCGAGCGGCAATTTCGTGAAAGTGGTGCAGCGCGTGCCGGTGAAGCTGGTGTTCGATCCCGCGCCCGACCCCGCCCTGCACCTGGCCCCCGGCATGTCCGTGATTCCGCGCGTGGACCTGCGTGAACAGGGCGGCGCGCGCCTCGCGGAAGCCCCGCCGTGAGCGACGCCGGCGCAACGGCGACGCCGGCCAGCGGGAACACGCGTGTCCGTTCGCCCTACGTGATCGCCGTCATCTGCGGCATGGCGGCGTTCATGGAAGTGCTGGACATGTCCATCGCCAACGTCTCGCTGCTGCACATTGCCGGGTCGCTGTCGGCCAGCCGCGAGGAGGCCACCTGGGTGCTGACCAGTTACCTGGTCGCCAACGCGATCATCCTGCCCATGACCGGCTGGCTGTCGGACCGGATCGGCCGCAAGCGCTACTACCTTGGATCGCTGGCGATCTTCACCCTTGCCTCGGTCGCCTGCGGGTTGGCGCCTTCGCTGGAAATGCTGATTCTCGGGCGCGTCGTGCAAGGCATGGCCGGTGGCGCTCTGCAGCCCGTCTCCCAGGCCATCCTCAATGAAGCCTTCCCGCCCGAAAAACGGGGCATGGCCATCGCGGTCTACGGGCTGGCGGTGATTGTCGGTCCGGCGCTGGGCCCACCGTTGGGCGGCTTTCTCACCGATCAATACAGCTGGCACTGGATATTCCTGATCAACGCGCCGGTCGGCGTGCTGCTGTTCATGCTGGGCACGCGGCTGCTGCACGACCCGCCCGCACAGCAGGCGCGACAGCGCGCTGCCGCCGAACGGGGCGGCTTCGACCCCTGGGGTTTCGCGCTTATCGCGATCAGCATGGGGTCGCTGCAATTGATTCTGGATCTGGGCCAGCAGGAGGACTGGCTCGCATCGAATCTGATCCGCACGCTGGTCGTGGTCTGCGTGCTGAGTTTCACCTTCATGATTCGGCGCGAACTGAGCCATGCGCACCCGATCATCAACCTGCGCCTGCTGGCGAACCGCAATTTCGCCGTCGGCAATCTGATGATCGCGGCGATGTACGGGACGCTGATGAGCGCCACCGTGATGCTGCCGCTGCTGATGCAGTCGATGCTCGGCTACAGCGCATTGGGCGCGGGCCTGGTGATGTCGCCGGCGGCGCTGGTGATGGCCTTCATGATGCCCCTGGTGGGCCGCATCACCGGTCGCGTGGACGAGCGGCTGCTGGTGAGTCTGGGGTTCTTTTCCCTGTCGCTGGCCATGCTGGCCATGGGCAGCATCAGCCTCAACGTCTCCGAGGATCAGTTGATCTGGTTGCGCACGGCCCAGCTGCTGGGCGTGGGCCTGCTGTTCGTCCCGATCTCGGGGCTGGCCTATGTGGGCCTGCCGACGACTGAACTGGGCAATGCGTCGGCCATTTTCAACCTCTCGCGCAACCTCGGCGGCGGCATCGGCGTTTCACTGATGACGACGTTTCTGGCACGACAGACCCAGTCACACCAGGTGCATCTGGTCGATCGCATCAGCCCGCTGGATCCGGCCTATCAGGAGACGATGTCGGCCATGCAGTCACTCGGGGATCCGCTCACAAGTCAGGCGGTGATGGCCGCCGAGGTCACGCGGCAGGCCAGCTTTCTGGCGTTCATGGACAACTTCCAGTTTCTCGCCCTGGCGGCCATCGTGCTGATTCCGGTGATCTGGATCGCCAGACGGGCGCCCCAGGTCCACGGCCCGGCCGCGCCCGCCGAATATCACGGCTGAGTGGGCGCTGCGGCGGCGCCGATTGCGGGGTGAGGCAGGCTTTTGCGCCGCCCACCCCGCTCCGAGCGCCGGTCAGAGCGTCTCAGCCGCCGAACGCGGCGATGCCGGTCTGCGCCCGCCCCAGGATCAGCGCATGCACGTCGTGCGTGCCTTCGTAGGTATTGACGGCTTCCAGGTTCAGCACGTGGCGAATCACGTGGTATTCGTCGGAGATGCCGTTGCCGCCGTGCATGTCACGCGCAACGCGGGCGATGTCCAGGGCCTTGCCGCAGTTGTTGCGCTTGATGAGCGAGATCATTTCCGGCGCGGCCATGCCCTCGTCCATCAGGCGTCCCACCCTCAATGCGGCGTGCAGGCCCAGCGTGATCTCGGTCTGCATGTCGGCCAGCTTTTTCTGGATGAGCTGGTTGGCTGCGAGCGGCCGGCCGAACTGCTTGCGGCCCAGGGTGTAGTCCCGTGCGCCCTGCCAGCAGAACTCCGCCGCACCCATCGCGCCCCAGGCGATGCCGTAGCGCGCCTTGTTGAGGCAGCCGAACGGCCCCTTGAGTCCGCTCACCTCGGGCAGCAGGTTTTCCTGCGGAACGAACACCGAGTCCATGACGATCTCGCCGGTGATCGAGGCACGCAGGCTGAACTTGCCCTCGATCTTCGGCGCCGACAGACCTTTCATGCCCTTTTCGAGCACGAAGCCGCGAATCTGCCCGGCGTCGTCCTTGGCCCAGACCACGAACACGTCGGCAATCGGCGAGTTGGTGATCCACATCTTCGCGCCGCTCAGCAGATAGCCGCCGTCGGTGGCGCGGGCGCGCGTGATCATGCTGCCGGGATCGGAACCGTGATCCGGCTCGGTCAGGCCGAAACAGCCCACCCATTCGCCGCTGGCGAGTTTCGGCAGGTACTTCTGCTTCTGTGCCTCGGTGCCGTAGGCGTAGATCGGATACATCACCAGCGACGACTGCACGCTCATGGCCGAGCGATAACCGGAGTCCACGCGCTCCACTTCGCGCGCGATCAGGCCATAGGCGACGTGGCTCACGCCCGGGCAGCCGTAGCCGTGCAGGGAGGCGCCCAGCAGGCCCAGCGCGCCCATCTCGTTCATGATCTCGCGGTCGAAATGCTCATGCCGGTGCGCGTCACGCACCCGCGGCAGCAGGCGCTCCTGGCAGTAGTCGCGCGTGGCTTCGCGCACCAGGCGCTCTTCGTCACTGAGCTGAGATTCCAGCAGCAGCGGGTCTTCCCATTGAAAACTGGCTTTGCTCATTTGGGGTTCGGGTTCCTGAATAAAGGGTGTGAAAAAACTGACCACGCCATCGCTTGACCTGCGGCCTGCGGGACTCAGCCTGCGGTCTGCGGGCGGGCCACCTGCGGCTTCTTGCCCCGGCGATAGACCAGCAGCGTGCGGCGGAATGAAATCACCAGGACGCCGTCCTGGTTGTGCCCCTCGGTGCGCACCGTGACGACGCCCACGTCGGGCCGTGAGCGTGACTCGCGCATTTCCAGCACCTCGGAACGCGAATAGACGGTGTCACCCTCGAACACCGGGTTCGGCAACCGCACCTCGTCCCAGCCCAGATTCGCGAACACGTTCTGCGAGATGTCGGTGACACTCTGGCCGGTGACGAGCGACAGCGTCAGACAGGAGTTGATCAGCGGGCGCTTGAACTCGGTCTGCGCCGCGTAATGCTGGTCGAAATGCAATGGCGCGGTGTTTTGCGTCATCAGCGTGAACCAGATGTTGTCGTTCTGCGTGAGCGTGCGGCCCAGCGGATGGGGGTAGACATCGCCCACCTCAAAATCCTCGAAGAAACGTCCTTCCCAGCCGGTCTTGACCGCCATGCTCGGTGATCCTGTGCTTGTGAACGAATTTGGCCAGCCGCATCCCGTTTTCGTCCCCGCGGGCGGCTGGATTGATTAGACTGAACGCACAATTCTAACAAGTGTTTGGTCTGGCGGGCGGCAACCCGGCGCGACAGGCCAAAACGGGGGACGGCATGCTCGACACACACTGGCTGCACGGCATTCTTGCCGACGTGCAGGCCAACTGGTTTCTTTACGCCTCCATGCCGCTGGTGGCGGCGGCCATCGGCTACGGCACCAAGATTGCGGCCATCTACATGATGTTCCGCCCGCTCAAGTTTATCGGTCTCAAGCCGCCGTATCTGGGCTGGCAGGGCATCGTTCCGCGCAACGCGGAGCGGATGGCGTCCATCGCCTGCGACACCCTCACCGCGCGCCTGCTCAAGCCCGAGGAACTGTTCGAACGACTGGACCCGCTGCGCGTGGCCATGGCCATCGACCAGCCCTTGCGCGTGGCGGTGGAGGACATCGTGCAAGAGGTGTTCGAACACTATTCACCGGGCCTGTGGAGCGCAGCGCCCGCCTCAATGAAGCGCGCGATGATCCGGCGCGTTCAAGACAAGGCACCGGAGATGATCGAAGAGATCATGGCGAAGGTCGGCAGCGACCTGAACGCGGTGTTCGACCTCAAGGACATGGTCGTGAGCAATCTGGTGAAAGACAAGGAACTGCTCAACCAGATGTTCCAGGAGGTGGGGCGCGGCGAGTTCCGGTTCATCCGCAATTCCGGCATCTACTTCGGCTTCGTGATCGGCTGCGTGCAGGCGGTGGCCTGGGCGCTGACGCACTCGATGTGGATCATGCCCGTGTTCGGCGGGCTGACCGGCTGGATCAGCGACTGGCTGGCCCTGAAAATGGTCTTCCGGCCCAAGGAGCCCACGCGCTACCTTGGCCTGTTCACCTGGCAGGGGCTGTTCATCAAGCGTCGCCACGAGGTGGCTTCGGAGTACGGGCGACTGATGGCGCAGCGGGTGCTGACGCCCAGCGCCATCATGGACGCCATTCTGCGCGGCCCGTTGTCGGACCGGCTTTACACCATGATCCAGAAAGAGGTGCGCGCCGCCATCGACGAGCAGGCCGGGTTCGCGCGGCCGCTGGTGGTGCTGTCGGTGGGCAGCGAAAAATATATGGAGATGAAGCGTGTGGTTGCCGCCAAGATCGTGGAACGCCTGCCCGAGGCCATGGGCCACGTCGAGGACTATGCCTTCGAGGCGCTTGACATCGAAAACACGCTGAAGACCAAGATGGCGCAGCTCACGGTTGACGAGTACGAGGGACTGTTACGGCCGGCGTTCCAGCAGGACGAATGGCTGCTGATCGCGGTGGGCGCCGTACTGGGCTTTCTGGTCGGCGAGATGCAGGTCCATGTCATGCTGGCCTTCGCCGTGACGCCACCCTGACAGGCGCCCAGCGCGACGCGCCTATTTCTAAGAACGACACCGCGCCCGCCGCGGCGGGAGAATCCAGATGACCGACACACGCCCCTTCAGCGCAGCCGACCTGCACCCACTTGATGGCTGGGGCGGAGGACCGGCGATGAGCCACTTCGAGGGCGTGATGTGGCGGCTCGACGCCAACCCGCGCATGCGCTCGACCATGACCGCCGTCGAGATCCTCGACCACGCGCCCGACTGGCAGCGCCTGCGGGCTGCCCACGAGCGCCTCACGGCGTCGGTTCCGCGCTTCCGGCAGCGGGTGGTGGAACCCCTGCTCGGCCTCGGGACGCCGCACTGGGTCGATGACCCGGACTTCTCGCTGGACTACCACCTGCGCCGGCTGCGCGTGCCGGAACCGGCCACGCCGCGCCAGTTGCTGGAACAGGCGCAATGGATCGCGATGACGCCCTTCGACCGGGCCCGTCCACCCTGGGAGGTGACCCTGATCGAGGGCCTGGCCGACGGTCGCGCGGCCTATGTGCTGAAAATGCACCACGCCCTGTCGGATGGCCACGGCATGATGCAGCTGCTCTCGCAGGCGCACAGCCGCAGCCCCGAGCCGGGGCCGCCGGTGAAACTGCGGTTGCGCAAGCCGGCCGCGCCACTGCCCTCCACCGCGACCGTGCTGGGGCAGCAGCTGCGCGCAGGCCTGTCGCGACTGCCCCAGCAGGCGCGCACGCTGGCGGCCGACGTGGCGCAGGGCCTGCAGCGCCCCGGGGCGGCGCAGGAAGCCCTGCGCTATGCGCAGTCGGCAGCGCGGATGCTCGGCCGCAAGCCCGCGCCCAAGTCGCCGCTGCTGGCCGGTCGCAGTCTGGACTGGCATTTCGACGCGCTGGATTTTCCGCTGGACGCGTTCAAGGCTGCCTCCAAGCGGTCCGGCGCCAGCCTCAACGATGCCTACATCGCCGGCATCGCCGGCGGGTTCCGCCGCTATCACGAGCAACTCGGCCAGCCCATCGACAAGCTGCCCATGGTCTTCCCCGTCAGCGTGCGCACCGCGGCAGACGGCCTCGGCGGCAACCATTTCGTGGGCGGCCAGTTCGACGCGCCGCTGGATGAACCCGATCCGGTCGCCTGCATGAAGCAGGTCGGCGCGTTCGTGGAACACCTGCGCGAAGAGCCGGCGCTGGACGTGCTGCTGCGCGTGATGCCGGTGGTCGGCCGCCTGCCGACGCCGCTGCTCGGCAAGATGATGTCGGGCGTCACGGCCGCCCAGGACGTGCAGGCCACCAACGTGCCGGGGCTGCGCCATCCGGTGTACATCGCCGGCGCGCGCGTCACGCACTTTTTCGGCTTCGGTCCCCTGCCCGGCTGCGCGGCCATGTTCGCGATGCTGTCGCACGACCAGCGCTGCTGCATCGGCATCAACACCGACGCCGCCGCCGTGCGCGAGCCGGACCGTCTGGTGGAATGCATGCGGCTGAGCTTCGACGAAATCATCGGCACTCCGGGCATCACACAGGTCTTCGCCGGACCGGCCAAGCCGTGACATGACGCCGCTGCCGGGGGCCGGACGCCGCTGAAGACGGTGGCGTGCCGGCCCCCGCAATGGGCATCAAAACCCTGCGCGAACCCCTTACAATCTAACAGGCGTTTGTTAGACTCACGACCCGCAGCCCCAAGCGTCTGCCACGTACAGAACGCCGCTGCGCACCATTACGCGACCGAGGAGCAAGCATGATCGGCATCACCTGTTACGGCGCCTATGTGCCACGACTGCGGCTCAGCCGTGCCGCGGCGGCACAGGCCAATGCCTGGGCCAATCCAGCCCTGCTGGCCCAGGCGCGCGGCGAGCGCTCGATGGCCAACTGGGACGAGGACAGCCTGACCATGGCGGTGGAAGCCGCGCGCGACGCGCTGGCCGGCCGCGGCACCGACGGCATCGGCGCCCTCTACTTCGGCTCCACCACGCATCCCTTTGCCGACCGCCAGAACGCGGGCCTGGTCGCCGCCGCGCTCGACCTGTCGGAATCGATCAGCTCCGCCGACCTTGGCGGCGCACAGAAGGCCGGCACCGCCGCGCTGATCGCCGCGCTGGATCGTGCGGCGGCCGGACGTCCGGGCGAGGCTCTGGTGGTGGCGGCCGAACATCGCCGGGCGCGTCCCGGCAGCGCCCAGGAGTTGCAGTACGGCGATGCCGCCGCAGCGTTCACGGTCGGTGGTTCAGAGGTGATTGCCGAGTTCCTCGGCAGTCACAGCGTGTCGGTGGATTTCGTCGATCACTACCGCGCGACGGGACAGGAATTCGATTACATCTGGGAGGAGCGCTGGTTGCGCGACGAGGCCTTCCAGAAATGGGTGCCAGCCGCGGTGAAAGCCGGGCTGGAGAAGATGGCGATCGCGCCGGGTTCCATTGATCACTTCGTGCTGGCCGAGCCGGTCGCCAAGCTCGCGGCGCTGGTCGCCAAGCGCTGCGGCATCGCCGACACCGCCATTGCCGACAGCCTGCTCGGCGTGGTCGGACATGCCGGCTCGGCGCACGCGCCGCTGATGCTGGCCGCCGTGCTGCAGAAGGCGCAGCCCGGACAGACCATCGTGGTCGTCGGCTTTGGCCAGGGCTGCGATGTGCTGGCCTTCCGCACCACCGCCGAGCTGGGCGAACTGCCCGCGCGCAACGGCGTCGCCGGCAGCCTCAAGCGCCGCAAGGAAGAAAAGAATTACCCGAAGTTCCTGTCGTTCAACGAGACCGTCTCGCTGGAGAAGGGCTTGCGCGGCGAAGCCAATCCGCAGACCGCGCTGTCGGCGATGTACCGCAACCGTCGCATGCTGTCTGGCCTGGTCGGGGGCAGCTGCACCAAGTGCGGCACCGCGCAGTTCCCGCCCGCCGACATCTGCGTCAATCCGTCCTGCCATCACCAGGGACCGATGCAGCCCTATCGCTTCGCCGACGAGGCGGCGCGCATCAAGACCTGGTCGGCGGACTGGCTCACCTACACGCCCGACCCGCCCGCGCACTACGGCATGGTGGAGTTCGAGCGCGGCGGTCGCTTCGTTGCCGACATCACCGACTGGGATCTCGGCAAGGTCGAGGTCGGGCAGCCGGTGCGCATGGTGTTCCGCGTGCGCGGGCGCGATGCGCAGCGCGGCATGGTTCGCTATTTCTGGAAGGCCGCGCCGCTGGCCGGCACGGGAGAGCACTGAGATGAGCAGCGGAATTCGTGACAAGGTCGCCATCCTGGGCATGGGCTGCTCGCGCTTCGGCGAGCGCTGGGACATGGGCGCAGAGGAACTGATGGTGGAGTCCTTCACCGAGGCGCTCACCGACGCCGGCATCGGCCGCGAGCAGATCCAGGCCGCCTGGCTGGGCTCCTGCATGGACGAGGTCAACATCGGCAAGTCGGCGCTGCCGGCCTCGATGGCCCTGCGCCTGAACAACGTCCCGGTGACGCGCGTCGAGAACTACTGCGCCACCGGCACCGAGGCCTTTCGCGGCGCGGTGTATGCGGTGGCGTCCGGCGCCTGCGACATCGCGCTCGCCATCGGCGTGGAAAAACTCAAGGACACCGGCTACGGCGGCCTGCCGGGGCTGGACGTCGGCTCGATGCCGCCGCTGTGGTGGCCGAACCTGTCGGCACCCGGGGTGTTCGCGCAGGTCGCGAGCGCCTACATGAACCGCTACAAGGTGCCACGCGATGTGCTCAAGCGCGCGCTCGCGGAAATTTCCGCCAAGAGCCACGCCAACGGTGCGAAGAACCCGAAGGCCCACCTGCGCAACCCGGTGAGCTGCGACACCATCATGGCGTCGCCGATGATCGCCGAGCCGCTGGGTCTGTTCGACTGCTGCGGCGTGTCCGACGGCTCGGCTGCGGCCATCGTCACCACGCCGGAGATCGCAAAATCGCTGGGCAAGCATCCCGACCAGATGGTCACGGTCAAGGCCTTGCAGCTGGCGCTGTCGAATGGCTCGGAAGGCGGCTACAACGACTGGGACGGCTCCTACATCCACACCACGCGGGTGGCGGCGCAACGCGCCTATGCCGAGGCGGGCATCAAGAAGCCGCGCGATGAGGTGTCGATGTTCGAGGTTCACGACTGCTTCTCGATCACTGAACTGGTGACGATGGAAGACCTCGGCCTGTCCGAAGACGGCGGCGCCGTCAAGGACGTGATGGACGGCTTCTACAACGCCGACGGCAAGATTCCCTGCCAGATCGACGGCGGCCTCAAGTGCTTCGGCCACCCCATCGGCGCGTCCGGCATCCGCATGGTCTACGAGATGTACCTGCAACTGCTGGGCCGTGCGGGTGATCGCCAGCTCAAGGATCCGCGCTACGGCCTGACCCACAACCTGGGTGGCTTCCCGCACCAGAACGTCGTCGGCATTTCCATCGTCGGCCGCTACCAATGAATTTCATCTTTCAACTGCACCGGAAAACCTGCGCATGAAACCACTTGCGGCCATCGTCGCCGTGTCCGAGATGAAGCCCGGACGCTACCCGAACTACAACGGTATGGAGATGTACCGGCAGGTCATCGCGCAGTTCCTGCGCGAGTGGCCGCAACTGCGGCCCTCGGACATCGGCGGCCTGCTGTCGGCGCCGGCCGGCATGGCCTCGGCCGACGGCACCGACGTGTTCGCGCATGAAAAGATTTCGGAAGAACTCGGCATCGAGCCGACCTTCAGCGAGACCATCAATGCCGGCGGCGGCACCTACGCGCTGATGCTGATCCGCGCGTCCCTGGCCATCGAGCGCGGACTCTGCGATTCCGTGCTGTGCCTGGGTGCCGGGCGCTTCCCCAACGTGGGCAGCGGCATGGCCGAGATGATGAGCAAGCTGATCAGCCATCCCGAGTTCGAATATCCGTACGGCACCTATATCCCGCCGATCTTCGCGCTCAACGCCACGCGCCACATGCACGAATTCGGCACCACGCGCGAACAGCTCGCGCAGGTCGCGGTATCGCAGCGCGAGTGGTCGCTGCTGCATCCGGATGCGCTGATGGCCCCGCAAGGGAGTCTGACGATCGACAAGGTGCTGTCCTCGCGCCCCATCGCCTACCCGTTCAATCTGCTCGACTGCTCGGTGCCCAGCGAAGGCGGATCGGCGGTGCTGGTGGTGTCGCCGAAGATCGCCCAGCGCTACGCCAAGAAACCCTGCTTCCTGTACGGCTACGGCGAGAAGCACACCCATTCCAGTATCAGCCAGGCGCATGACCTGACCACGCTGGGCTCGAAGGACACCTCGGCGCAGGCCTACCGCATGGCCGGTGTCGGACCCAAGGACATGGACTTCGCCCAGCTCTACGACTCCTTCAGCATCAACCCGATCATCTACGCCGAAGACCTCGGCCTCTGCGCCAAGGGCCAGGGCGGCGCGTTCTTCGCCGGCGGCCGTACCGCGCCGGGCGGCGAATTCCCGGTCAACACCTATGGCGGCCTGATGTCCTTCGGCCATGTCGGAGATGCTTCCGGCCAGACCATGATCGTGGAAGCGGCGCGGCAGATCATGGGCATCGCCGGCGAAGCCCGCCAGTTGAAGAAAGCCGATCTCGGCGTCGTTCACTGCTACGGCGGAATGATGTCCGAGCACGCCACCCTCGTCCTCGGGAGCGCGTCATGAGCAACCCCGCCGTCAACCCCAAGCCCGTCCCCGAAATCAACGCGCACAGCAAGCCCTACTGGGACGGCGCGCAGCGCGGCGAGCTGATGATTCAGCGCTGCCGCGGCACCGGCAAACCCTTCATGTACGCGCGCTGCTGGAGCCCCTTCGACTTCTCGCCCGACCCGATCTGGGAAAAGGCCAGCGGGCTGGGCACGGTGTTCAGCTACACCGTCGTGTACCAGCCGCCGTATGCGGCGTTCAAGGCCGACTGCCCCTTCGTGATGGCCATCATCCAGCTCGACGAAGGTCCGCAGATGATGAGCAACGTCCTCAACTGCGATCCGGAATCCGTGCGCATCGGGATGAAGGTCAAGGTCTGCTTCGAGACCCGCGGCAACGGCTTCAAGATCCCGCAGTTCGAACCCGCCTGAATAATTGAGCAGGAGCCTCCCATGAGCGAAGAATCCGTTGCCGCGGTCCGTGAAGCCGCTGAACGCCTGACCCGCGGCATTTCGCGCGAGTACTGGTTGCAATGCGCCAAAGAAAAGAAATTCCCGCAGAAGCTCTGGGATGCGATGGCCGAAACCGGCCTGCTCGGTCTGACCGTGCCCGAGGAATACGGCGGCAGCGGCGGCGGCCTGTCCGAACTGATGGTGCTCAACGAGGTCACCGGCCGCGCCGGCATCATCTCGCTGTTCTTTGTGCTCGGCAGCTTCGCGCGCATGCCGATCATCAAGCACGGCACGCCGGAACAGATCACCAAGTTCGTCACGCCCACCGCCACTGGCGAGGGCAAAATGTGCTTCGGCGTGACCGAGCCCAATGCCGGCACCAACACCTTCCGCCTGCAGACCACGGCAACGAAAAACGACAGCGGCTGGCAGGTCAACGGCTCCAAGGTGTTCATCACCGGCGCCAAGGACTCGACGTCGATGCTGTTGATCGCGCGCACCTCGGCCTTCGATCCGGCCAAGCCGCGCGGCGGGCTGTCGCTGTTCATTCTGGATTCGCATACCCCGGGCATCGAGTACCAGCGCCTGAACATCGACGTGCTCGGCGAAAGCCAGTACCTGGTGTTCTTCAAGGACGTGCAGCTGCCGCAGGATGCGCTGATCGGCGAAGAAGGCAAGGGCATGAAGTACCTGTTCGACGGCCTCAATACCGAGCGCCTGGTGCTGGCCTCGATGGCCGTGGGCCTGGGCAATCGCGCGCTGGACAAGGCGGTGGCCTATGCCAAGGAGCGCGCGCCCTTTGGCACGCCCATCGGCAGTTACCAGGGGCTGCAGCACCCCATGGCGCGCGCCAAGGCGCATCTCGAAGCCTCGCGCCTGGTGATGCTGGAAGCCGCCCGCACCTTCGACCGTGGCGAAGACGCCGGTCCGCTGTCGAACATGGCCAAGCTGCTCACCTCGGAAGCCTGCGACGAGGCGGTGGACATCGCGCTGCAGGCCCATGGCGGCTACGGCTTCGACCAGGACTACGACGTGGTCACGCTCTGGCCCTTCGCCCGGCTGATGCGCGTGGCGCCGGTCAACAACGAGATGATCCTCAACTACATCGGCGAGCACGTGCTCGGCCTGCCGCGCTCGTACTGAGCCCCCGTCCAGCGCACCTACCCCCCAACGAGCCCCTGCATGACCCATGATCTGCCCGTCACCGTTGCGCCCTATCTGGTCAAGGAGCGCTGGAATGAAAGCCCGTTCATGCAGGCCCAAGGCCTGACAGCCGAAGAAATCACGCCCGGCGAAGTGGCGTTGCACCTGGCCGCGCCGACGCCGGCACAGCGAGGCGCGGGCGGGCCGCCGGACGCGATCAACGGCGGCGTGATTTCCTACATGTTCGACGGCGCGCTGGGCTACGCCATCGTCTCGGCACAACTACCGCGCCTGCTGGCCGCGGGCCTGTCGCCCGCCACCTACTCCCAGGTCACGATGAATCTCGACATCACCTACCTCGCGGCGGCCCAGGGCGAGTCGTTCAGGGCCGTTGGCCGGGTGTTGCGCGCCGGCCGCGGCACCGCCTTTGCCGAGGGCGAGCTGCTCAATTCGCGGGGCGAGGTCTGCGCCACCGCCAAGGGCATCTGGCGCGTGTTCTGGCCGCGCCAGTGACCCGCCACACGCATCCGAACGAACAAAACCGAACAGGAAACCTCCGAACATGAAACAGACTTCCCTGCGCATCGGCTGCGCCTCCGGCTTCTGGGGCGACACCGAAAATGCGGCCGCCCAGCTGGTGCACGGCGGCAACATCGACGTGCTGGTCTTCGACTATCTGGCCGAAATCACCATGTCGCTGCTCACGCGGGTCAAGGCCAAGGACCCCAAGGGCGGCTACGCCCCCGACTTCGTCAGCACCCTGCGGCCGCTGTTGCGCGAGATCAAGGCGCGCGGCATCCGCGTGGTCAGCAACGCCGGCGGCGTGAACCCGGCCGCTTGCCGCGAAGCGCTGGCCCAGGCTGCCGAAGCTGAAGGCCTGGACCTGAAGATCGCGGCCGTGACCGGTGATGACCTGCTGCCGCAGCTGAACGCCATCCGCGAGGCCGGCGTGCGCGAGATGTTCAGCGGCGCGGCCCTGCCGGCCAAGCTGGCCAGCGCCAATGCGTATCTGGGCGCCTTCCCGATCGCCGCGGCTCTGGACGCCGGTGCCGACATCGTCGTCACCGGCCGCTGCGTGGACAGCGCGGTGGTGCTCGGACCGCTGATTCACGCCTTTGGCTGGAAGCCCGACGATTACGACCAACTCGCACAGGGCAGCCTGGCCGGCCACATCATCGAATGCGGCACGCAGTGCACCGGCGGCAACTACACCGACTGGCATCGCGTCGAGGGCTGGGAAAACATGGGCTTCCCCATCGCCGACTGCGCACCGGACGGCAGCTTCTTCATCGAAAAGCCTGAGGGCACCGGCGGCCTGATCGATCCTTCGACCGTGGGCGAGCAGGTGGTCTATGAGATCGGCGACCCCAGCAACTATCTGCTGCCCGACGTGAGCTGCGATTTCAGCGGCATCCACCTCGAAGCCATCGGCGAAAACCAGGTCCGCGTCAGCGGCGCCCGCGGCCGACCGGCCACCGACCAGTGCAAGGTCAGCGCCACCTATGCCGACGGCTTTCGCGCCACCGCGCAGTTCATGATCGGTGGCATCGACGCGCCGGCCAAGGCGCAGCGGACCGGCGAGGCCCTGCTGGCACGCTGCCGGCGGCTGTTTGCCGAGCGCGGTCTGGGCGACTTCACCGAAACCAGCGTCGAGGCCCTCGGTTCCGAGGCCACCTATGGCCCGCACGCGCGCGCCGAGACGCGCGAAGTCATCGTCAAGGTCGCCGCCCGCCACCCCGACAAAAACGCTCTGGAGATCTTCTCGCGCGAAATGGCGCCGATGGCCCTGGCCAGTGCGCCGGCCATCACCGGCTTCTCCGGCGGCCGGCCCAAGGTCACCCCGGTGATTCGCCTGTTCTCGTTCGTCTGGCCCAAGGCAGAGATTGCGGTAGGCCTTGAACTTGACGGCCAGTCCATCACCTGCCCGCAGATGCGCGGCGCCGCAACGCAACCGCCGCCGCCGCACGCCGAACCCGCAGCACTGCCGGCCGACGCCTTCGCCGCCGGCACCCGCACCGTGCCCCTGGTGCGTCTGGCCTGGGGCCGCAGCGGCGACAAGGGCGACAGCGCCAACATCGGCATCCTCGCGCGCCGCCCTGAGTACCTGCCCTTTATCCGCGCCGCCTTGAGCGCCGACGCCGTCGCCCAGTGGTTCGCGCACCTCGTGCAGGGGCCGGTGCACCGCTATGAGTGGCCGGGCCTGGACGGCCTCAATTTCCTGCTGGAACGCGCGCTCGGCGGCGGTGGCATTGCCTCGCTGCGCATCGACCCGCAGGGCAAGGCCTATGCGCAGATGCTGCTCGACTTCCCGATCCCGGTGCCGGCGACGCTTGAGCTGCCGTCATGACCGGCGCCCCGATTCGCCGGCTGCTGGTGGCCAACCGCGGCGAGATCGCCGCGCGCATCCTGCGCACGGCGCGGGCGCAGGGGATCGAATGCGCCATCGTCCGTCACCCTTCCGAGGAGGGCGGGCTGGCACCGCAGCTCGCCGATGCCGTCCTGCCCATCGACGGCGCAACCCCGGTTGCCGCTTATCTCGATGTGGCCGAGATCGTGCGCGTGGCGCGCGAATGGGGCGCCGACGCGGTGCATCCGGGCTACGGCTTTCTGTCCGAAAACGCACGCCTCGCGCGCGGTCTGGCCGAGGCCGGGATCCGCTTCGTCGGCCCCACGCCCGAGGTCATCGAGCTGATGGGCGACAAGATCCGTGCGCGCAATTTCGTCGTCGCGCGCGGCTTCCCGGTCGCGCCCAGCGCCATCGAGGCCGATGACCCGGCCACATTTGCCAAACGTGCGCTCGCCGTCGGTCTGCCGATCCTGATCAAGCCTGCCGCCGGCGGCGGCGGCAAGGGCATGCGCATCGTGCGCGACGCTGCGGTGCTGGACGCCGAACTCGCCACCGCGCGCCGCGAGGGCGAGCGCTACTTCGGCGACGGCCGCCTGTTCGTCGAGCGTTACGTCGAGCGTCCCCGGCACATCGAGGTGCAGGTGTTCGGCGACAGCCACGGCAACGTCGTGCATTTCGGCGAGCGCGAGTGCTCGGTGCAGCGGCGCTTCCAGAAGATCATCGAGGAAACCCCCTCGCCGGCGCTGACGCCTGAGAAGCGCACTGAAATTTGTGACGCTGCGGCCGGCATCGCCCGAGCCGCCGGTTACATCGGTGCCGGCACGGTGGAGTTCATCTACGGCGCCGACGGCGAGTTCTACTTTCTGGAAATGAACACGCGCCTGCAGGTCGAGCATCCGGTCACCGAGATGGTCACTGGCTTTGACCTGGTTGCCGAGCAGTTGCGCGTCTGCGCAGGCGAGGCGCTTGGCTACGCGCAGTCCGCCATCACCACGCAGGGTCATTCCATCGAGCTGCGCATCTGCGCCGAAGACCCATCGCAGGGCTTCGTGCCGGCCACCGGGACGATCCACCTGCTGCGCGAGGCCAGCGGTCCCGGCGTGCGCGTGGACAGTGGCATCCATCAGGGTCAGCGCGTGGGTTCGGATTTCGACCCGCTGCTGTCGAAGCTGATCGTGCATGGTCGTGATCGCCGCGAGGCCATTGCGCGCGCGCGACAGGCCTTGCGCGACACCGCGCTGCTCGGCGTGACCACCAACACCGCCTACCTGGATCGCGTGCTCGGGCACCCGCAATTTGCGGCCGGCGACTACAGCACGGCGTTTCTCGACGAGCAGGCCGAAGTGCTTTCCGGCAAGGACGAGGTTCTGTCCCTGGACCTGCTGATGACCGCAGCGGCATTGAGCGACCGACAGCTGGTCGACGCCGCCGCGTCGGTGCCGGCGATCTACGCCGCCATGGGCGGCTGGCGCAACTGAGCAATCGACCATGAAAAAAATTCTGACCCTCAACGGCGAACAGCACGCCTGCACGCTGACACGCACATCCACCGGCCTGCGCCTTCAGGCCGGCGAACACAGCTTCGACTGCGCACTCGACACGCTCGGTGACGGCCGCTACCGCGTACGCGCCGGCGATGCACGGCGCGAAGCGCTGATCGCCCAGCACGGGGATCAGGTCTGGATTCACCTTGATGGCCGCACGCACGCCATCGAGCGGCTGAACCCGCTCGATGTGCTCGCCGCCAGCGGCCGCGGCGGTGCCAACAGCGCCCTGTCGCCGATGCCGGGCACCATCCTCACCGTGCAGGTGAAGGCCGGTGACACCGTGAAATCCGGCCAGGTACTGCTGACCATGGAAAGCATGAAACTGGAAGTGACCATCACCGCGCCGCATGACGGCGAGGTTGCCGAGGTGCTGTGCGCACCCGGTCAGAGCGTGCCGGTCAAGGCCACGCTGGTGCGCTTGGCGACACAACCGGAGGCGACCTCATGATGCAGCGCATTGAAACGCGGGTATCACCCGCCTCGGCGGCATTCCGTGCCAACAGCGCGGCGATGCAACGCATCTGCGGCGACTTCAAGTCCCTGCAGGAGCGCATCCGCCACGAACGCCCGGAGCGCGACATCGAGCGCCTGCGGCGGCAGAAAAAACTGCTGGTGCGCGAGCGGCTGGATCTGCTGCTCGACCCCGGCACGCCCTTTCTGGAACTCTCCAGCATCGCCGCCTACGATCAGTTCAACGGCGAAGCGCCGGGCGCGAACGTCATCTCCGGCATCGGCGTGGTCAATGGCCGCGAGGTGATGATCCACGCCGACGATTCCAGCAACAAGGGCGGCGCCTGGTATCCCCTGTCGGCCCCAAAGATCGTGCGCGCGCTGGAAATCGCCATCGAGAACCGCCTGCCGGTCATCCACCTCTGCGACAGCGCGGGCGGCTATCTGGAAGACCTCTCCGGCGTGTACGTGATGGGCGGCCGGGTGTTTCGCAATCAGTGCATCCTGTCAAAGATGGGCATTCCGCAGGTCGCCGTGGTGCTCGGACACTGCACCGCCGGCGGTGCCTACGTGCCGGCCCTGTGCGAGCACACCATCATGGTGCGCGGCACCGGCGCGGTGTTTCTCGGCGGTCCGCCGCTGGTGAAGGCCGCGACCGGCGAAGAGGTCACGGTCGATGCGCTGGGCGGTGCCGACATGCACACCTCGGTGTCCGGCGTTGCAGACTACGCGGTCGACAGCGAGGAAGAAGGCATCGCGCTGGCCCGGTCCATCGTCTCCAGCTTCTCGCAGCCGAAGAAGCACTTCGACTGGGCAGATGCCGAGGCGCCCTACTACGATCCGCGCGAGCTCTACGGCATCGTTCCGGTGGACTACAAGACCCAGTTCGACATCCGCGAAGTGATCGCGCGCATGGTCGACGGCAGCCGCTTTCACGAATACCAACCCAATTACGGCACGACCCTGGTCTGCGGCTGGGCGCGGCTGTGGGGCTGCAAGGTGGGCCTGCTCGGCAACAACGGCGTGCTGTTCTCCGACAGCTCGCTCAAGGCCGCGCACTTCATCCAGCTCTGCAACCAGATGGGCACGCCCATGATCTTCCTGCAGAACACCACCGGCTACATGATCGGGCGCCAGTACGAGGAAGGCGGCATCACCAAGGACGGCGCCAAGATGCTGATGGCGCAGGCCGGCTCCGAAGTCCCCAAGCTCACCGTCCTCACCAGCGGCGCGTTCGGTGCCGGCTACTACGGCATGTGCGGCCGCAGCTGGGACCCACGCATGATCTTCTCCTGGCCGCAGGCGAAGATGGGCGTGATGGGGCCCGAGCAGGCCGGCAACACGCTGGCCGACGTCAAGCTGCGCCAGTTGCGCCGTGATCGTCCCGAGGCCGGCGACGAGGAAGTGGCCGAGCTGCGCAAGCGCACGCGCGAGAAATCCGAGCGTGAGACCAGCACCCTGTGGTTCTCCGCGCGCTGCCAGGACGACGGCGTGCTGGATCCGCTCGATACGCGCAACGCGCTCGGCATCGCGCTGTCCTGCGCGGCCAACGTGCCCCTCGCCGAGCCGCGCTACGGCGTGTTCCGGATGTGATGGACATGCACCACGACGACGTTTCCCGGGAAGACGATGCGCTGATTGACGCGGTCGAGCGATTCCTTGCGGGCGAGGTGCGGCCGGTGGCCATCGCCCTCGAACAGGCCGACGAGTATCCCGAGGCCATCGTCGAGCAGATGCGCGAGATGGGCCTGTTCGGCGCCATCATTCCCGAGGCCTACGGTGGACTCGGGCTCAGCGTGCAGACCTACGCGCGGCTGATCGAGACCATCGCGGCCGAGTGGATGTCGCTGTCCGGCGTCATCAACTCGCACCTGATCATGGCCTCGGCGGTGCTGCGCTACGGCACGGACGCGCAAAAGGACTATTTTCTGCCCCGCTTCGCCAAAGGCGAGCTGCGCGGCGGCATCGCGCTGACCGAGCCGGACTGCGGCACCGATCTGCAGGCCATCCGCACCGTCGCCCGGCGCGAAGGCGAGCACTACCTCGTCAACGGCGCCAAGACCTGGATCACCAACGGACTGCGCGGTAACTGCTTCGCGCTGCTGGTCAAGACCGACCCCAAGGCCGACCCGCGCCACCGTGGCATGAGCCTGTTCATTGCCGAAAAAGGCCCAGGTTTCTCGGTGCCGCGCAAGCTGCCGAAACTGGGCTACCGCGGCATCGACACCGTGGAGATGCTGTTCCAGGACTACCGCATTCCGGCCGAGCGCCTGGTCGGCGGCGTCGAGGGCCGCGGGCTGCAGCAGATCCTCGGTGGCCTGGAACTGGGCCGCATCAACGTCGCCGCGCGCGGGGTCGGCGTCGCGCGTTCAGCATACGAGGAGGCGCTGAGTTATTCGCAGCAGCGCAAGACCTTCGGCAAGCCGATCTGCGAGCACCAGGCGATCCAGCTCAAGCTCGCCGACATGGCCACGCGCGTGCAGGCGGCCCGGCTGCTGGTGGAGGCTGCGGCCCGCGCCTATGACGCCGGACGGCGCTGCGATCTTGAAGCGGGCATGGCCAAGCTGTTCGCCACCGAAGCCGCGATGGAAAACGCCGCAGAATCCCTGCGCATCCACGGCGCCTACGGCTATTCGCGCGAAGTGCGGGTAGAACGGCTGTACCGCGACGCGCCCCTGCTCGCGATCGGCGAAGGCACCAACGAAATGCAGCGCCTGATCATCGCCCGCCGCCTGCTGGACGCAGACGGCCATCGCGCCCAATAACGCTCAGAAGTTGCGAGGTTCCCGGTCGCTGCGCAGGTCAGGGTCAGTGCGCCTGCGACCGAGAACCGCGCATCCCGCGCTCAGTGCTGACCGACCGGCGTTCGCGCCACGAGGCCGTCGAGCGCCCTCGTGAGTTTGATCTGGCAGCCCAGCCTCGACCCCGGGCCGTCATCCTCGACGAAGTCGAGCATCGACCGTTCGGTCTCCTCGACCGGCGACACCTTGTCGCGCCATTCGGCTTCGATGAACAGATGGCAGGTGCCACAGGCACTGACGCCGCCGCAATCACCGTCGATGCCCGGTACAAGATTGCCGACGGCTGCGTCCATCAGCGATGTGCCTTCCTCGACCTCAACGTTGCGGACGGTCCCATTGTGTTCGATGAACGTTACTTTGATCATGGTTGATTTCTCTCAGAGACAACCCCGCACGCTGCAAGCGTGCGGGGCTTTCAGGGCAGATGCGGCGGCTGCGCGCAGCGCCGCGCGACGCATGGGCTCAGGCATCAATCCGCACGCGCATCGAGGTGTAGCCCCTGATCATGGGAGACAGCACGCGAACGGGCTCTGCAAGCACCTTGATCTGCCCGGGCTTGGGCCACCGCTGAAGGAGCTCTTCCCAGAGAATGCGGAGTTGCATTTCTGCCAGGCGGTTGCCGACACAACGGTGGATGCCGAAGCCGAACGACAGATGTTCACGCGGCCGGGCGCGGTCAATGATAAAGTCGTTGGGGTTGGCAATGGCTTCTTCGTCACGGTTGCCCGAGACGTACCACATCACCACCTTGTCACCCTTGGCGATGTTCTTGCCGCCGAGCACGGTGTCTTCGGTGGCCGTGCGCCGCATATGCGCCAGCGGTGTCTGCCAACGAATCACTTCGGGAATCATCGACTTCACCAGCGCCGGATTGGCGCACAGCTTGGCGTACTGATCAGGACTTTGACTCAGTGCCAGCAGGCCGCCGGTCATTGAATTGCGCGTGGTGTCGTTACCGCCGACGATCAGCAGCAGGATGTTGCCCAGATACTCTTCGGGCGTCATGTTCCGCGTGCGCTCGTCGTGGGCCATCATCGAGATCAGGTCGGGACGCGGGTCGGCGTTGACGCGCTCGTTCCAGAGCCGGGTCATGTAGGCCGCGCACTCGCCCATGATCTGCATGCGGTGTTCTTCGGAATCGACCACGCCATCACCCGGCAGCGCCAGCGTCGCGTCCGACCAGAAGGTGAGCTTGGAGCGATCTTCCCACGGGAAATCGAACAGGGTCGCCAGCATCTGCGTGGTGAGGTTGATCGACACGTCATCAACCCAGTTGAATTCCTTGCCCACAGGCAAAGCGTCGAGGGCATCACCGGTACGCTTTCTGATGATCCCCTCCAAACGGGCGAGATTTTCCGGTGCGACGATGGGGCTGACCGACTTGCGATGCTCGTCGTGCTGCGGCGGGTCCATCTGGATGAACATAGGCAGCTGCACCGCAGTGTTCGTGTCCATGATGGTGACGCCGCCGCGCCGTGAGTCGGAAGAGAAGATCCGGGGCTGCGTCTCGACCTGCATGATGTCCTTGTACTTGGTCACCGACCAGTAAGGACCGAACAGGCTCTTGGCGCAGTAATGCACGGGGTCTTCGCGACGCAGGCGCTCAAAATAGCCCCACAAGGTGTTGTCGCGGTACATCTCGGGATTGCTGACGTCGATCTCGTCCAGCGGAATTGCGTAGGCAGGATTCTCGTGCGCCTGCGGAACGGCGGTGTTTGCGGCATGCATCATGATTTCTCCTCGGTGGTGGGTACTCTGGCCTGCCACGATGAACGCCGGCAGACCGACAACCTCTGTTATTGATACTTATATCAATTTAACCAAGCCCTGACAAACCGGGCACCGGAACACCGCCCCACGCCATGGCGCGATCGCGCCTGCAGCCCTGCTGGCTGGCGTCACCTGGGTTTTGAACCTAAACTATGATGAATGTGCGATGACCCTGAAAAATGAGTCGATTGCCGTCAATAAATAACAAATAGACAAAGCGGACCGCCCTGTTCAGGCGCGTCACGCACGCACCCGGAGGATGTAAAAAATGAGCACTCACTTGGTTCCCGCCCTCGATCTGGGGTGGCTGGTTCTTGAAACCAGCGACACCCCCAATCATGTCGGCGCGCTGATGATCTTCGAGCGTCCTGGGAACGCGGGGCCGACCTACATGCGCGATCTGACCGACCATCTGCGGTCTGCCGACGCGCTGGTGAAGCCTTGGAACCTGCACCTGCGCAAGGGCCTGATGTCGGGCCTGATGCCGATGCTCGACACCTCCGGCACGCCCGACATGGAATACCACGTTCGCAGGCTTGCACTGCCGCAGCCCGGGGGCGAACGCGAACTCGGCGAACTGGTCTCCCGCCTGCATGCCAACGCGCTGGACCTGCGTCGGCCGATGTGGGAATGCCACGTCATCGAGGGGCTGGAGGACAACCGATTCGCCCTGTTCATCAAGATTCACCACGTGCTGATCGACGGCGTATCGGGCATGCGCATGTTCCAGCGCGCGATGTCGCCGGTCCCTGACGAAATCCGCCCGGCGCCCTGGGCCTACGTTGAAACCAGCCGCCCCCGGCGTAAGGCAAAGGCCGCCGAGAACACCGAGAAAGCGGCGGCAGTGCCCACGCGCCGCGGTCTGGCGATGAAATCCATCGCCAACCTCTACCCCATGTTGCGGCCGGGCGCCAGGCGCGTGCCCGATCTGGTCACCGCGTTCTCGGCCCCCGGTACCGTGCTGAACGGACGGGTCACCGTGCAGCGCCGCCTGTCCACACAGCGCTATCCGCTGGCGCGCCTCAAACGCGTGGCCGAGGCGGCCAAGGTGTCGGTCAATGACGTAGTGCTGGCGATTTGCGGCGCCGGCTTGCGCAGGCTGCTGGCCGAAGCAGGCGAACTGCCCGAGCGGACCAGTCTCAATGCCTGCATCCCGATCAGTGTCCGCGCTGCAGACGAGATCAGCGTCGGCACCGCCATCAGCTTCGGCTTTGCCGACCTGGCCACCAATGAATCCGATCCCGTCGCGCGGCTTGAACGGGTCCACGCCTCGACGCGCGCGCTCAAGGAGCAGGTGAGCGCCCTGCCGCGCACCACGGTGGGGGCGTTCACCCTCGCCGTGATGGGCCCTTACGCCTTGCAACAGGCCCTGGGTCTGGCAGGCCGCACCCGGCCGATGTTCAATGTGGTGATCTCGAACGTACCGGGCCCCACGGAGCAACTGCACCTGTTCGGCGCGCGCCTCGAAGCGATGTACCCCGCCTCGGTGCTGTATCACGGGCAGGCCCTGAACATCACCTGTGTGCGCTATGGCGATGACCTGAACTTTGGTTTCACCGCCTGGCGCGACGCGCTGCCCCACGTGCACCGCATCTCCGTGTACTGCGCAGACGCGCTGGCGGAACTGGAAAGTGCGTTCGAATTGTCCGCTGCACCCTGAGGCACGGGGGCTCTGAATCGCCCCGTGCCCGAATTTCATCATCCGTTTTAGGAGAGGCATTGTGATCCGTTTTTCACCCAGCGGCAGTCGCCGCGCGAGCTTGCGTTTACTGCTGTTGCTTGCGGTCAGCAATACCGCAATGGCCACTGGCGCGGCGGGCACTGCGGTCGATGCCGCCCGGCTGGCTGCGGCCGGAACCGAGACCGCAAACTGGATCCAGCATGGCCGCACGCAGGACGAGCAGCGCTACAGCCCGCTGAGCCAGATCAGCGGCGACAACGTCGAGGATCTAGGCCTTGCCTGGTACCTCGACCTGGGCACCAAGCGTGGACTGGAAGGCACGCCCCTGGTCGTCGACGGCGTGATGTATTTCACCGGCGAATGGAGCAAGGCCTACGCCGTCGATGCCCGCAGCGGCAAGCTGCTGTGGGAGAACGATCTCGACGTCGACCGCGACCGCGGCCAGTATGGCTGCTGCGACATCGTCAATCGTGGCATGGCGATGTGGAACGGAAAGGTCTATGTCGGCACCTTCGACGGGCGCCTGGTCGCGCTCGATGCCGCAACCGGTGAGGTGGTCTGGGACACGCTCACCGTCGACCTCTCGCGCCCCTACACCATCACCGGCGCACCGCGCGTGGTGAAAGGCAAGGTCCTGATCGGCAACGGCGGCGCAGAGCTGGGTGTGCGCGGCTATGTCAGCGCCTACGATGCCGAGACTGGCGAGATGGCCTGGCGGTTCTACACCGTGCCCGGCGACCCGTCGAAACCCTTCGAGAGCCCAATCCTCGAAAAAGCCGCGGCGACCTGGGACCCGAGTGGCAAGTACTGGGAAGTCGGTGGCGGCGGTACGGTCTGGGATTCGATGGCCTACGACCCTGAGCTGGACCTGCTTTACATCGGCGTCGGCAATGGCTCGCCCTGGAACAAGGAGATTCGCAGCCCGGCGGGCGGCGACAATCTGTTCCTGTCCTCCATCGTCGCGCTGCGCCCGGAAACCGGCGAGTACGTCTGGCACTACCAGACCACGCCCGGCGATGGCTGGGATTACACCGCCACGCAGCACATGGTGCTGGCCGATCTGGAGATTGAAGGCCAGACCCGCAAGGTCATCATGCAGGCCCCCAAAAACGGCTTTTTCTACGTGCTGGACCGGGCCAATGGCGAATTGCTGTCGGCCGAGAACTATGTGCATGTGTCCTGGGCCGAGCGCATCGACCTCACGACCGGACGGCCCGTCGAAACCGACAACAGCTACAAGACCAGCCCGGTGTACCAGTTCCCCTCGCCCATGGGCGGACACAACTGGCAGCCGATGTGCTTTCACCCCGGCACCGGCTACGTCTACATCCCCGCGCGCGAACTGGCGATGATCTACCGCCAGGACGAAACCTTCGAGTACAACCCGAAGTTCTGGAACGTGGGTCTGGACGTGATGAAGGATCTCACCGTGCCGGCATGGCTGGACCGGGAGCTTGTCAAGAAGGTCGGTGCCGCCACGGCGCAGGGCTTCTTGCTGGCCTGGGACCCGGTCAAGCAGGAGGAAGTCTGGCGCCACAACAGCGAAACGCCCTGGAACAGCGGCGCCCTTTGCGCCGGTGAAGACCTGGTGTTCGAAGGTACCGGGCGCGGCTATCTGGACGCCTACGATGCGCGCACCGGCGAGCGGCTCTGGCACTACGACGTGCAGCAGGGCGTGATTGGCTCGCCCATCACCTACACCGTCGATGGCGAGCAGTACGTGAGCGTGCTGGTCGGCTGGGGCGGCGCATTCGGCATGTCCTTCGGATTCTCGAGCAACACCCGCGAGAGCCCGTCCACGGAAGGCCGGTTGATGACCTTCAAGCTCGGCGGCGACACGCAACTGCCCCCGGTGGACCGCCCGCGCCGCCTGCCCGAGCCACCGGCGGACACGGCAACGTCTGAGCAGATCGACAAGGGCAACCAGCTTTACCACAAGTACTGCGTGTACTGTCACGGACCGGGCGGCATCAGCCATCCCAACCTCGCGGATCTGCGTTACATGAGTGCAGAAACGCACCAGATGTTCGACGCCATCGTGCTGGGCGGCGCTCAGCGCGAACGGGGCATGCCCGCTTTTTCGGACACGCTCAATGCCGAGGAGTCGGCCGCGATCCACGCTTATCTCACCCGGGTTGGGCACCGCACGCTCAAAGCCGAGCAGAGCCGCGATTCCGCCTGGACCAGCGTCAAGCACTGGTTCTACGGGGTTTTGGCCACAGTGGCCGATTGGGGCGTGCGCACGATCGCATGGTTCAAGAACGCCGCAGACTGAGACGGCTGCGGGCCAGCAATGGCCCGCATCCATTGTTCTGGCGTTGGGTCGACGGACACGCTCGCGGTGGGTCGGGGAAGACCGCTGGCTAGGGAAACGAACCAACGCCAGCGCGGCAGCGCTGGGCCCGCCCATAGGGCCCGGGAACCGTAAACAGCATCCGCAGCGGTGGCTTCCCAATCGCTGCGCTTCCCAACTCGCGATGGTGACGGACTCGCTTACCTCAGCAGAAGGTCACCCCAAGCGCCGGTCGCGGCAAGGTACGTCACATGGGTTCCCCGCTGAGGGCAAACGCCCGGCACGACCGGGCGCGCCCTTCCGGAATCAGTCTCCCAGCATGCGCGCGGCGCACGCCTGTACCGAAGACAGCGGCGAAGCAACAGCCTGGCTGATCGCCCGAGCGCGAGACGCAGGCCGCTGTTCGTACCCCCTACTTCTTGCCGCTGTCAGCGTCTTCGACGACAACCTTGACCGTCTGCATGCTCGCATCGATGGTCCGGTGCATGCCATCCGACCAGTACACCCGCAGGCTGCGCTCGCCAGGCTCGACCGGCAGGTCAAACAGAAACACGTACCGATGGTTGCCCAGCCGGATCAGCTGGTCTTCGCCGGGCATCAGCGAAATTCCATCGGTTTCGATGTGCAGGTGGGTGCCCACCACGGGCGCGCTCATGGTCAACCGCTCCATTTTGCCGGGCGTTTCGAACACCACCGCAAGCTGGGTGCCGACCTTGGCGCCGTTCTCGGGAAACAGGATGCGCAGCGGCGGCACTTCGGTCGCACCCTTCCCCGCTGCGCCGTTGGCCGCATGCTGGGCGTGCCCTTGATGATGGGCGTGGTGGTCGTGCGCGGCCTTGTCTTCGGCCAGAGCGCCGAACGACAGACTGCTGCCGAACAATGCCGCCCAGAAGAGAATTTGGGGTCGTTTCATGGTTTGACTCCTGATGGGTTCAGTGAATGTGCGCATCCGGTGGCGGACGCAAACGAGGCTCGGCGTTGAGCCGATCCAGGTGGGGATACAGCATTGCGGGATCGGACCATCCCACCGCGTCATCCTCAGCAATCCAGCGCGCACGCACATAGCCGAATCGATCGATGAGGAACTCAGCGTGCGTCCAGGCCATGCCCAGCCGATCGGGCAGTCCGCGATCACCCACCGTGCGGGACAGCAGTTCGTAAGCGGACCATGCGTCCGCGGCGCCGGACTTCAAAACCGGGTACGGCAAGTCGCCGGGCAGATCCGCGTCGTCGAGCGGGACCGCCAAGACCTGTGTGCGGCGGGCCTGGAGTTCAGGGTGCGCCATCGCCAAGGTCCGCGCGCGCGCATCCGCACTGGGTCCGCCAAGAAATGCCAGCAGTACGTTATGCGTTTCGCGGTAGCCCTGAAGCTCGGTCGGCCCCGATGCGCCTTCGATATAGAGGTTCACCGCACCCAGCCACGCCTGCTCTGGAACGATGCCGGCCCGCATGACCCGACTCTCGAAGCCTTGCGAAAAGGTGCGCATGAAATTGATGAGGTCCCAGCGATCGTCTTCGGAAAGTACCGCGCCGAAGCCGGGCATGCCGCTCTCGGGAATCCCGTGGCTCAGCCACCAATACATGTCCCCGGCCGTGTGCAACGCCGTGTGCGGCTCGCTCAGATTGGCGGGCGGCACAGGCAGCGTTGCGGCCAGCGGACCGTCGCCCAGACCTCCGGTGCCGTGACAGGCCGTGCAGTGCTGCATGAACAGCTCGCGCCCGTTCGCAACCGACTGAGTCAGATACGGTACTTGCGAGCGGCGAAACGTGTCGGGATAAGCCGGCACCGCAAACGCCCAGGCGAGCACGCTGATCGCCGCGACGACCAGCACGGCGGCCGTGACGCGCAGCGATGTTGATGTCGATGCCCCGCGCCGCCAGGTTGCCGCAAAGCCGGCGGCAATCAGGGCTGCCAACGCGCCCAGCATCCAGACCCTGAGCGACGGGTCGGCCCAGGTGGCTTCGAACGACCATCGAAATGGCAGCCACCAGTGGGGCTCGGGTTCGTGAAACGCCGGGGTGGTCTGTGCCAACCAGACCGCACAGAGCAGCACGCCCGTGGCCGCGCCCAGCTCGACTGCAACGTGCCGCAGCGCCAGCGCCGACCGTGCGCGGGGCTCAGCGAGATCGTCCGCCCTCTTCAGTACCGGCAGAAACCCGGTGCGCAGTCGGTTTGCAAACAACAGCGCGAAGGCCAGCAGCCCGACCTTGCCGACCAGCAGCCCGCCATAGCGCGTGCCCAGCAGATCACCTTCGTTCTCGATGTAAAGATCAGCCAGCCAGACCCCGGTCACGACGATGACGGCCATCAGCGCCATCGACAACTGCGAGAAGCGCTGCAGGGCGGCGGAAAGGGCCGACGTTGTCAGGGCAGACGATTGGTTGCGGGCATACGCTCTGACCGTCAGCAGCCAAGACGGCAAGGCGCCGAACCATACTGCGACGGCAAGCATGTGGGCGATGTTGGGCGGCAGAACCTGCCACGGTGCTTCCGCACCGGCGCCGTGACCGCCCCAGGGTGCAAGTCCAAGGTAGAGGGCCGCCGCGATCGCGCAGGCCCAGCGTGCGCGCTGAACCGGCCGAATCATTGCCACCAGCACACACACAAGCAGCAGCGCGGCCGCCCCGGCTCGAATCAGCCAAATCTGACCGAAGTGCGTGCCCATCACCAGGTTGCGCCAGTCGGCTGCTGTCCCCCCGAGCGGGACGAGAGTGAGCATCTGTGCCCACATCAAACCAGCATGACCCACCGCAAGCACCGTGACGGCGATCAGCAGCGCTCTGGGCCCAGGCATCGGCGCCTTGAGGAACTCGCGCGGCACGCACCAAGCGTGGAAGAAGGTCGCACCGATGATCCAGGCCGCACTCGCGAAAGCCGCCAATCGGGATGCCGCAGCCAGAATTTCGATCACCCCGACCTCAGGGTGCTTTCAATTTGAATCCGTACCCGTAATCGACGACGTGACCATCGACAGAAAGCACGCGGTACTTGACCGTATAGCTGCCATTGCCGAGCGGTGACTCCAAAGACACGACCAGGCAGGCAGGCACCTCAGGGTCGGTCTGGACTTCGCCAAGCGACTCGATCGGATCATCACCCTGAGAGAGGGTGACAGTGGAAAATTTAGGCTCGATGTTCTCGTTGAAACACAGGCGAATCTCTTCGGGCGGCACGGTTAACACCGCTCTGCGTCCAGGCTCCGAACTGACCAGCCCCGCATGTGCATGAATGGCTGGCCCGTATGCCCCGAGCGAGGCCAAGAGCAACGCGCTCCCTAACCTGTGCGCTGAAACTGCCATCACTTCACCTCGGTTGAATTATTTTTGCGACCCGTGAGGCGGTAGACGAGTGCCGCAATGGCAAAGACGATCAGGAAGGCCGGCAGATATCGCCACAGACTGTGGACACCCACCTTGAACGGAAATACCGAGTGCAGCACGGTTCCCGTTTCAGGGTCCTTGGCGGTAATCATGCCGATATACCAGCCGGGCGTCTCGAAGTTATGTTCAAACGTCAATGTGCCTCTGGGGTAGACCTGAAACGGAACATGAACCAGGGTCGCAGCCTCGATGTCGGCCTCAGATCCCAAGTCTTCGTATCGGCCGCCAGACCTGAGATCGTTCACGTCTTCAAGCACGCGAAACTCAACCTCATACTGACGCAACGCTGCGCTGACGTAGTCGATGACAATAATCGCGCGCCCAAGTTCTGGGATGTCTTCACAGAACTCCTGGGTCGCGCGCTTCTCCGGCTGATAGCCGGTGAAGTGCGCGCGTAGCGTGCCGATTTTCATCACACAGTTGTCGTCTTCCATCGAGACGCCGCCATGGCCGCTGGCTCCAGCGGCCACCAGTAATGCTGCAGCGGCGAAGAGCGCCTGGAAAGCTCGTTGCATAAACATCAACGCGGCACCATGCCGAAGTCAGGAATCATCGGCCCCCCGAACTCCACGAGATGCCGTTCACCGGCATCGTCGAAGAACGAGAGGACGCCCGCCACAACGGCATCAGGGGAGGAAATCATGGTCGTCATGCGCTCGGTCTCCCACATGGCATCGTCGGCGTAGATCACCACACGCTGGGTGGCCCCGGCAGCGACAGGCGCACCTTCGACACGCAGGGCATCCGAGGCCACCAGATCGTGTTCGTCCTTGGGCTTCACGTCCAGCACATCCGCGTTAATGAAACGCAGGTTGCCGGCTGCGAATTCACCGATGGTGACCGGCCGGTCACTGTCGTTGACCACGTCAAACTCCATCCTGAAACTACGACCCGGAATACGGTAACGCGCCTCGATGAGCTTGATCGCGATCGGGGTGGGTGGTTGATCAAGCGGCGGAACGTCGATCTTGCCGGTCTGCAGCGGCGTGGTGATCGGCCACCTTTCCTGAGCATAGACGTACCCGCCCACAATCAGACTCAAGGTGAGGGTCAGAAAGATGCCTCCCATGCGTCGGTCCATGGTCGTGATCATCTGGTCGGCTTCGGGTCCCAACTCCCGCGCACGCTTGAAGCGCGGCACCACGATGGGACACTTGGTCAACCAATAGACAAACCAGGCCAAGCCGACGGCGAACCAGAGGGCGGACCACGCCATGACATTCCCCAAGCCATAGCTTTCCAGATCGATGGTCTCGCCCAACAGGGTCTCAGCGGTATTCACGAAGGCGGCTTCATCACCCGTGACTTCGACCCAGATGCCGGGACCAATCATCGGGCCAGCACCTTTGACATTGATTACGGTGTGAACGTGATATCGACCCACCTTGCGCGCCTTCATGGTGATCTCGAAATCGTAGACCTCACCCTTGCGAAATGAGGTCGACCGGATCATCGGCACACCGTTGACACGGGAGTCCAGCCGCACGAAGGAAGGCCCGGGAACGCCGATGTTGAGGTAAGCGGTGTCCTCGATCGAATCCACATGGTGCGGCCAGTACTTCGACGGCATGAACTTGCCGCTGATCTTGACGATCTCGTTGACCGCCAACTTGGTCGTCGACGCTTCGACGTCGATCCAGTGCACCGTGCGCATGCGCAGCTGGGGCATCTGCGCACGTTCACCGTGCGCCACGGAAGGCGATGGATAGATCACGCAGAACGCAATCAGGGGCAGCAGGAAGGCACAAAGCAGTTTCATGGTGGTTTTCATCACACGATCTTCCGAATCCACACCGCTTTCGTACCCAGATATCCGATCCAGAGCCAGAACCAGTAATTCATGATGTTGAGAAAACCCGCGAACACGGCCGTCAGGGGCGTCACTGCGGCACCGAAGGTCCGCAGCGTGGACTCCTCGATGATGCGCACGTATTCAGGGATCGCCGTGCGGATGTACTCGTAGCCCATCAGGTCGGCAACAGTCAGCATCGTTCCGTTAAGCTCAAGCGGCACTTGGAACGGCGCCAAGATTGACCAGTTGAGCGGATAGATCAGAAGGCCGAAGGTGAACCCGCCGAAAAGCCCCGTCCAGAAGAAGCTGCGGGTGAGCAGCAGCATGCAGTCCAGAATCAGGCCCAGGCCGATGTAGGTCGAAGGCCATACAAAGTTCATCGGAAAATCGGCGAAGAGATGGAAGTTGAGATAGCGGCTGATCCAGGCGGCCAGGGTCAGGCACAGAATCGTGAGCGTTCCGCCTAACGGCAGGCGCAGCTTGTCCCACAACAGGAACCCGAACACGCCTGGTAACACGGTGAGGGCAAGTGGCGTTACAAGCGGCCACCAGCGGCGATCGCGCCAGTCCACCCAATAATCCCAGTCGCCGACGAGCAGCGCGAAGTGAAAACTGAAGATGCCCATGAAGAGCAGCACGATCAGAGGAATGATCAGCAAGTCCATCTGGACGTACGCCTTCCGCTGTTCCTTCGCTGAAGTGAGCCCGTTTTGGCCTGTGTCAACAGGCACTGAGTTATCTGAAACCTTCATTTAGTCGGGATCTCCGCCCTTGGTTTTGCTCAGCGATGCCCGCGCAGGGGCAACCGCTCGATTTCTTGTTTCCACTGAACGCCAGTCGCCTGTGGCGATGACCCAACCCCATGTGGGTGACCAAGCGTCGCCTTCTCGCCCGGTCGCTGGCTTACTGAGCGGCGGGGTCGCGCCCGCTGGGCACGCCCCCGCCGAATCCTTCTTTGAACAGACCCTTAGGCAGAAACGCTTGCCGCCGCGTGGCTCTGGGACCCTTCAGTACTTTCGCTCGTGCCGACGACTTTGGTCAGCTCAACGACACGGGTCAGGATCTGCACCACCAGGCCGCCGGCTGCAAACGTCGCCCAGCCGAGCAGTACGAAGCCCCAGTGAATGGGCGCGGCAAACAGCTCCTCTGCATAGAAGAACGTGTGCCCCCATTCATTGAGGCCAAGATTGGGCATGATCATGATCGGGCCCGCAACCACCAGCGCGAACGGCAAGGAAATTCTGTTCGCAAACTGGGGCAACCGGGTGCGGGCATAGGCGAAGGCCACCACGCCGGCCATGATGAACATCGGAATGCCAAAGTAGAACAGCACAATGTGCGTCGGCGTGAAGTCCGTGTCACGAACCGTGACCTGGTGCCACGCTGCGTCAGCCTCGGTGAAGGGCGATGCGGTCAGGTAAGCGACCACTGCGAACACCAGAATCTGTGCCAGCAGCACGAAGTAACGGCGCAACTCCTCAGCCGGGGCCAGCTTGTCGAGGTGGCGATCCCGCGTATGCCAGAGCCAACCCACAATTCCGGCACCCATCGCGAACAACACCGGCAACTGGATGTAGAGCAACGTCATCCAGTATTTCTGGAAGTCCTCCGAAAAGTAGTCCAGACCCACCGTGAAGGAGGTTGCATGTTGATAGATGCGGTAGGAGCCAAAGAGGATGGCAATGCCCAACAAAACCATAAAAAGTTTGGCCCAAGGCCCCTTGGGAGACACATAACTGCTGTTTTGCGTGACGGAACTCATGAGTAGAACCTCCTGATCGATTTATCTGCCGGATGCGGCATTTTTGTGACGGCCAAGAACCGTCTAGACTGCGACCTTAATCGCCGGTGAGCGGCTAGTCAATAGCGTGCATTTGCGACGCGCCCTGCACCGTGAAGCGCATGGATTCAGTCCTGCTATCGGTCGCTCTCGGGCCGGGGCGCGAGGCGTCGTGGCACTGCAGGCGGGCCAGGACCGACGCCCCATTCGGTGCTGAGTGCCCCCTTCCGACAGGTCATGTTCTAACAAACGCTTGACTGATACACTTAGAATCGCGACGATCACGCTGACCCAATTGCATCAGTGGGCGATGGCCGCTTGCCCCATCCCGGAGATCGAAAGATGAACGCCCCCCAACAGACCCCCGTCCCCTCAGTTTTCGCCAATGGCACGCCAGATGCGCAGGCGCTGGTGGCCGCCTTCGAGGCACAGAAGGCCACGGCGCTCCGCTGGCGCAGTTCGACCGCCAACGAACGGATCGCACGCATCCGCAAGCTGCGAGATGCCGTGCAGGCGGCGGCCCCGGCGATCCGAGCGGCGGCTGCAGCGGACTTCCGCAAGCCGGAAGTTGAAGTTGACCTGACGGAAATCTTCACCGTGATCTCCGAAGCCAACATGGCGATGCGCAGGCTCAAGCGCTGGATGAAGCCCACGCGCGTCGGGTTTTCGCCACTGATGGCCGGCACGAGCGGCCGCATCGAATACCAGGCGCGCGGACGTTGCCTGATCATTTCGCCGTGGAACTACCCGGTGAATCTGAGCTTCTGCCCGCTGGTGCTGGCGCTTGCTGCTGGCAACACCGCCATCATCAAGCCGTCGGAAATGACGCCACATTTGTCGGCGGAGATGCAGAAAATCATCGACGCGACCTTCCCGCCCGATGAAGTCGCGCTGTTTCAGGGCGACGCTGAAATTTCCAAGGCCCTGCTCGATCTGCCGTTCGATCACATTTTCTTCACCGGCGCCCCCGCCCTCGGAAAAGTGGTGATGGCCGCTGCTTCGCGCCACCTGACCAGCGTGACGCTGGAACTGGGCGGCAAGAGCCCGACCATCATCGATGCCAGCGCAAACCTGGAGGCCGCTGCGCACAACGTGTGCTGGTCCAAGTTCATGAACAACGGTCAAACCTGCATCGCGCCCGATCACCTTTTCGTGCATGAATCGGTCGCAGACAAATTCATGGATCTGCTGCGCGAACGTCTCGGCCAGGTTTTCGGTCAGGACGACGAGGCCCGGTTCCGTTCACCCGATCTTGCCCGCATCGTCAACGGGCGCCACACCGCGCGCGTTCGGCGGTTGCTCGATGACGCGCGCGAGCGCGGCGCCACTGTCGTTGCCGGCGGCGACGTGCGTGAGGAACAGTGCTACATCTCGCCGACCCTCCTCGAGGGCGTGCCCGCAGATGCCGCAGTCATGCACGAGGAGATCTTCGGGCCGCTGCTGCCGGTGATCCGGTTCGGCGAACTCGACGAGGTCATCGACCGCATCAATGCCGGTGAAAAGCCGCTGGCGCTGTACGTCTGGGGCCAGGACCGCGCCCGCGTCCGTCGCGTTCTTGACCAGACCTCGTCGGGCGGCGTCTGCGTCAACAATACGGTCGTGCATGCCCTGCATCCCCTGCTGCCCTTTGGCGGCGTCAACAATTCAGGGCTGGGCAGCACGCATGGCGAGTTCGGCTTCCGTGCGTTCTCGCACGCCCGGGCGATCGCGGACACGCGAATCGGTCTGGTCAAGATGTTCTACCCCCCCTACACCGCCCGCGTTAAGCGGCTGATCGCGCTCACCTTGCGCTGGTTTGCGTAACGCGACTGGCATTCACGCAGGCGGCGCTTTCCTATCCCCGTACTTGGCCTCGCCATAGAGGCCTCTTTTTTGCGTCATCCACATTTACTTCAAGTCTTGGAGCATTCCCAATGAGTCAAACCGTCGTTGTTGCCGGCGTGGGCATGGTGCCCTTCACCAAGCCGGGCACTTCCGAACCGTATTACGACATGGGCGCCGAGGCGGCACGTCGCGCCCTGGCCGATGCAGGCGTCGATTACAAGCGCGTACAGCAGGCCTATGTCGGCTACGTGTATGGCGATTCCACCTGCGGACAGCGTGCGCTGTACCCGGTAGGCATGACCGGCATCCCGGTGATCAACGTCAACAACAACTGCTCGACCGGGTCCACGGCGCTGTTTCTGGCGCGGCAGGCCGTGCAAAGCGGCGCAGCGGACTGCGTGATCGCGCTGGGCTTCGAGCAGATGAAACCCGGCGCCCTGGGTTCGTACTTCCACGACCGGCCGAGTCCCTTCGAGCCCTTCGACACGGTGTGCGACGAACTGGTCGGCCAGCCCGACGTACCGCTGGCAATCCGTTACTTCGGCGGCGCAGGCATGGCGCACATGGAAAAGTACGGCACCAAGGCCGAGACCTTCGCGAAGATTCGTGCCAAGGCCAGCCGTCATGCCATGAACAACCCCGTCGCCCTGTTCCGCAAGGAAGTGACGGTGGAAGAAGTCATGGCCTCACCGGTGCTGATCGGGCCGATGACGCGCCTGATGGCCTGCCCGCCCACCTGCGGCGCAGCGGCCGCCATCATCTGTTCAGAAAAGTTCGCCAAGCAGCACGGCCTGGACTCACGCGTGAAGATCATTGCGCAGGCCATGACCACCGACACGCCGGAGACCTTCGAGGCGCGCAACATGATGCAGCTCGTCGGCTTCGACATGGCCCGCGCCGCCGCTGACCAGGTCTATGCCGCTTCCGGGGTTGATCCCAAGGATGTGAGCGTCGTCGAGCTGCACGACTGTTTCGCGACCAATGAACTGCTCACCTACGAAGCCCTGCGCCTGGCACCGGATGGCGGCGCCGAGAAGATGGTGAACGACGGCGACAACACGTACGGCGGTCGCGTGGTGACCAATCCCTCCGGCGGCCTGCTGTCCAAGGGCCATCCGCTGGGTGCGACCGGCCTGGCCCAGTGCACCGAGCTGGTCCAGCAGTTGCGCGGCACCGCCGAGGCGCGCCAAGTCAAGGGCGCCCGCACGGCGCTGCAGCACAACCTGGGCCTGGGTGGCGCCTGCGTCGTGACGATGTATCAAGCCTGACAGGGAGGGCTTTCATGATCGATACCAAGCACATCGGCCGTCAGTTGCCCAGCACCACGTTCGAAGTGGAAAAGGGGCGCCTGCGCTTCTTCGCCAAGGCCACCGGTGAAACCCGGCCCGAGTACATCGATGAGGCGGCGGCCAAGGCCGCGGGCTACCGCAGCCTGCCGGTGCCGCCGACCTTTCTCATGGGCGCGGATCTGGATGCCGGAATCATGTTCACCCTGCTCGACGAGCTGGGCGTACCCATCGGCAACATCCTGCACGGCGAGCAGAGCTTCACCTACCACGCGCAGGTCTGTGCCGGCGACGTGCTCAAAGTGGAATCGCGCATCGCCGACATCTACCAGAAGAAAGGCGGCGCGCTCGAGTTCATCGTGAAGGACTCGGTCATCACCGATCAGAACGGCGTCAAGGTCATGGAAGCCCGCAGCATCATCGTGGCCCGCAACCCCAAGGAGAAGGCGGCATGAGCGTCCCCACATTCGATCAGGTCAAGGTCGGCGACGAACTGCCGGCGTTGAAGCTGCCGCGCATCTCGCGCACCACACTGGCCCTGTTCGCCGGCGCCTCGGGCGACCACAACCCGGTCCACATCGACCTGGACTTTGCCAAGGCCGCCGGCATGCCAGACGTGTTCGCGCACGGCATGTTGTCGATGGCCTACCTCGGCCGCTTTCTCACCAACTGGGCACCGCAGACGCAGCTTCGGCACTACGCGGTGCGCTTCTCGGCCATCACGCCGATCGGCGCCAAGCTCACCTGCGGCGGCAAGGTCGTTGAGAAACTCGAACACAACGGCGAACAGGTCGTGAAGCTGGAGATTGGCGTCGTCGACGAAAACGGGGAGCTGAAGCTCTCCGGCGATGCGCTGGTCGCGCTGAAGTAATCCAACCCCATTTCAGACAGGACACAGAATTCATGAAACTCGAAGGCAAGGTGGCGCTGGTCACCGGATCGGGCCGCGGCATCGGCCGTGAAATTGCACTCAAGCTCGCCTCGGAAGGCGCCAACGTCGTCGTCAACGATCTCGATGCCGCCCCGGCCGAAGAAACCGTTGCCGAAATCAAGGCGATGGGACGCAAGGCCATCGCCTGCGCCGGCAGCGTGACCGAAAAGGGCTTCGCCGAACGCTTCGTCAACACCGCCATCGAACAACTGGGCGGGCTCGACATCATCGTCAACAACGCCGGATACACCTGGGACAACGTCATCCACAAGATGACCGACGAGCAGTGGCACGCCATCATGGACGTGCACGTCACGGCCCCGTTCCAGATTCTGCGCGCCGCGTCCGAGTACCTGCGCGTGCAGACCAAGAAGGAAGCCATGGAAGGACGCGAGGTGTTCCGCAAGGTCGTCAACATCTCCTCGATCGCCGGCACCGGCGGCAACGCGGGTCAGGCCAATTATTCGGCCGGCAAGGCGGCGATCATTGGCCTGACCAAGGCGATGTCCAAGGAATGGGGCCGCTACAAGGTCAACGTCAACTGCGTGGCCTTCGGCCTGATCAAAACGCGCCTGACCGAAGCTGCGGCCGGCGGCGATGCGAGCATCGACGTCGAAGGTCGCAAGATCAAGGTCGGCGTCAATCCGGACCTGCTCAAGACCATGGAAGCCACGGTGCCCATTGGCCGCGCCGGCACGCCCGCCGAGGCGGCAGGTTCGGTGTATCTGTTCTGCATCCCGGAGTCCAACTACGTCAGCGGACAGGTGCTGGTCTGCGGCGGCGGGTTCTCGATGTGAGCATGACGATGAAGAAACCTGAATCGCCGTGGATGGACGAGGAACTGACGCTGTTCCGCGACAATGTGCGCAAGTTCATCGCTGCGGAGATCACGCCCCACGAAGCGCAATGGGCCGAGCAGCAGTTCGTCGACCGCTCGCTGTGGCGCAAGGCCGGAGCGGCGGGGCTGCTGTGCACCGATGTTCCGGAAGAATACGGCGGCGCGGGCGGCACATTCGCGCATGAAGCCGTGATCCTCGAAGAACAGGCCTATGCCGGCAATACGGCCTGGGCCAAGGGCGTGCACGAGATCGTCACGCATTACATCGTGGGCTGCGGCACGCCAGAACAGAAGAAGCGCTGGCTGCCGAAGCTGGTTTCCGGCGAGATGGTCGGCGCCATTGCCATGACCGAACCCGGCACCGGCTCGGACCTTCAGGCCGTGCGCACGCGCGCGGAACGCAGTGGCAGTGATTACGTCATCAACGGCGCCAAGACCTTCATCTCCAACGGTCATCATGCCGGACTGCTGATCATCGTCTGCAAGACCGACCCCACGTCGGCGGCCAAGGGCATCTCGCTGATCGTCGCCGAGCATCCCGCCACCCTGCCCGGCTTCAAGCGTGGCCGACTGCTGCACAAGATCGGACAGAAGGGTCAGGACACGGCCGAGCTGTTCTTCGAGGATCTGCGTGTGCCGGCCGAGAATCTGCTGGGCGGACGCGAGGGTCAGGGCTTCTACCAGCTCATGAACCAGTTGCCGCGTGAGCGCCTGATCATCGGCGTCGGGGCCATTGCCGCCGCCGAGGCCGCACTGCACCACACCCTGGCGTACGTGCGCGAGCGCAAGGCATTCGGCAAGACGCTGCTAGAATTCCAGAACACGCGATTCAAGCTGGCTGAGCGGCAGACCGAACTCACCATTGGCCGGGTCTTCATCGACCACTGCATCCAGAAATTGCTGGAAGGCAAACTCGATGCAGCCACCGCGTCGATGGCCAAGTGGTGGGGCACGCAGAAGCAGTGCGAAATCGTCGACGAGTGCTTGCAGTTCTTCGGGGGCTTCGGCTACATGACCGAGTACCCGATCGCCCGCATGTACCAGGACGCGCGTGTACAGAAGATTTACGGCGGCACCAACGAGATCATGAAAGAGCTGATCGCGCGTTCGCTGGAATAAGCCTGTCAACTGCCGCCGCGTGACGCCCTGCGCACGCGGCGCCCAACCATTTTTTGAATCCCGACCTTGCCACACGACTCAACGACACCCCTGACCCTTCGCGATGTCCAGCTTCAGGGCCGCGACGGCCAACCACTCGCCGCCGAAGCGGCGGGCGATTCCCGCAATACGCCAGTGATTCTGCTGCACGGCGGCGGGCAGACCCGTCACGCCTGGGCGGGGACGGCGCTGCGCCTCGCCGAGGCCGGATACTACGCGTTGGCCTATGACGCCCGCGGCCACGGCGACAGTGCCTGGTCCGAGCAGGGCGATTACAGCCCGGACGCGCTGATGGGCGATCTGCATCAAGTGGTGTCCGGCCTCTCGCGGCCGCCGGTACTGGTCGGGGCCTCGATGGGCGGGCTGACCTCAATGGTCGCGCTGGGCGAGGCCGACCGGGACTTCGCAAGCGCGCTGGTACTGGTGGATATTGCCGCGCGGCTTGAAGCCAGCGGCGTCGCCCGCGTGCTCAATTTCATGAGTGCGCACACCGGCGGGTTCGCCAGCCTCGAAGAGGTGGTCGATGCCGTGTCGGCCTACAACCCACATCGGCCGCGACCGAAGGGCACCGACGGTCTGCGCAAGAACCTGCGCTTTCGCGACGGTCGCTGGTACTGGCACTGGGACCCACGCTTTCTCAACCACGCCAGTCGCACCCAGGCGGGTGAGGCGCTGGTGCAGCAGGAGCGCCGCGAGAGCGCCGCGCAGCGCATCCGCGTTCCGACCTTGCTGGTTCGCGGCGGCAGCAGCGATGTGGTCAGCCCCGAAGGCGCGCGCGCGCTGCAGAACCTGATCCCTCACGCCGAGCTGGCCGACGTGGCCGAAGCCGGTCACATGGTCGCCGGGGATCGCAACGATCTGTTCAGCGAGGCGGTGATCGACTTCCTCCACCGTCACGTGCCCCCAAACACAGGCGACTGATGCGCCGGCGCGGCGCCGCACCGTCGGCCCCAAGCGGACCCCCGCTGCCCTGCACGCCCCAAATTTTTTTCTTTATCTCACCTTGAGGAGCATGACTGTGGATTTAGATTTCTCACCGGAGGACCAGGCGTTTCGGGAAGAGGTTCGCGCCTGGATGCGTGCCAACGTTCCGCCCAAGGCCGGCCCCGAGATCGGACTGCCCAGCCATCTGGAAACCCAGGCGGCCTGGGAGCGCAAGCTCGGCAAGCAGGGCTGGCTCGCCTACAACTGGCCCACCGAGTACGGCGGGCCGGGCTGGACGGCGACCCAGCGCTACATCTTTGACACCGAACGCGCCGCCGCCGGGGCGCCGGTTGGAAGCCCCTTCGGCCTGGCCATGCTTGGCCCGGTCCTGATGAGCTTTGGCTCGCCCGAGCAGAAGGCGCGTTACCTGCCGCCCATCGCCGCCGGCGAAGTGTTCTGGTGCCAGGGCTATTCCGAACCGGGTTCGGGCTCAGACCTTGCCAGCCTCAAAACGACGGCCGTGCGCGACGGTGACCACTACGTGGTGAATGGCCAGAAAATCTGGACCACCCAGGCGCACTGGGCAAGCTACATCTTCTGCCTGTGTCGCACCAACACCGAGGTGCCCAAGCAGCAGGGCATTTCCTTCCTGCTCATCGACATGAAAACGCCGGGGCTCGAAATCCGCCCGATCATGACCATCGATGGCCATCACCATCTCAACGAGATCTTCCTGAGCGATGTTCGCGTGCCGGCCGAGAACCTGGTCGGCAAGGAGGGACAGGGCTGGACGATCGCCAAGTTCCTGCTCTCCCACGAGCGCACCGCCATCGCCGGCGTGTCCGACAGCCTCTACCAGATGGATGAGCTGCGCCGCGCCGTCGCCAGCGATGCCTCGCTGGCCGATGACCCACTGGTGCGGCGTCGCCTGGCGGCGCTGGAGGTGGACCTCATGGCCCTTGAATACACCAATCTGCGCACCCTGGACCGCGTCGCCAAGGGGCAGCCACCGGGTCCGGAATCGTCCGGTCTCAAGATCAAGGGCGCCGAGATGCAGCAGGCCATTTCCGAGGCGCAGGTTGAACTCGGAGGCCTCAGCGCACTGCCATGGATGAGCGACGACGCGGCCGGCCACGACGTGTTTCGCAGCGCCACACAGCGTTACAACTTCCTGCGCGCCAGCAGCATCTACGGCGGCACCAACGAAATCCAGAAAAACGTCCTCGCCAAGCTGCTGCTGGGCGCGGGCTGAACACTCGGGAACCTAGATCAAATGGACTTTTCATACTCGTCTGAGCAGGAACTGCTGCGGGACAGCGCCAACAAATTCGCCCTCAAGGGCTATGGCTTCGACCGCTACAAAGAAACGCTGACGCGCCCCGGTCAACTCAATGCCGAGGCCTGGGCGCAGATGGCCGAGTTCGGCTGGCTGGCCCTGCCACTGCCGGAATCGGCGGGCGGCCTCGGCGGCAGCGGCACCGACATTGCGCTGATCACTGAAGCGCTTGGTGCCGGCATGGTGCTGGAGCCCTTCGTCTCCGGCGTGGTGTTGCCGGGCAAGCTGCTGGCGCTGGCCGGCAGCGAAGCGCAGCAGCAGCGTCTGTTGCCACCGCTCGCCGAAGGCGGGCTGCAGCTTGCAGTGGCCTGGGCCGAGTCCAGTGACCGCCAGAACCCGGCCCACTGTGCAACCGAGGCCAAAGCCGATGGCCAGGGCTACGTCATCAGTGGCCGCAAGCTGTGTGCGCTCAATGCGCCAAACGCACAGACGCTGATCGTCAGCGCCCGCAGCGCGGGATCGGCTGGCGAGGCCGCCGGCATCAGCCTGTTCGAGATCGACCCGGCCGCCAGCGGCGTCACGCTCACGCCCTACGCGGTCATGGGGGGCGGCACGGCGGCGGACGTGGTGCTTGATCAGGTCCGGGTTTCGGCCGACGCTTTGATCGGGCCGGCAGGCGAAGGCTTCGCGGCGCTGGAGGCGGCGCTTGATCACGCCACCGCAGCCGTCTGCGCGCAGGCCCTAGGCGCCATGAACGCCTTGCTGGAACGCACTGCCGCCTACCTGAAGGTACGCAAGCAGTTTGGCACCGCCATCGGCAACTTCCAGGTGCTGCAACATCGTCTGGTGGACATGTTCATCGAGATCGAGCAAAGCCGCTCCATGGTGCTGATGGCCAGCGTGCGCGTGGACAGCGCGGATGCAGACGAACGTCGTCGTGCCGTGTCCGCCACGAAAGCCTATCTGGCGCAGGCCAGCAAGTTCGTCGCCCAGCAGGCGGTGCAGTTGCACGGGGGCATCGGCGTCACCGAAGAGCTCGACGTGGGGCACTTCTTCCGTCAGCTCACCGCCTTCGGCACGCTGTACGGTGATCGCGAGCGGCACCTCGACCGCGTCGCCGGTCTGCCACGCGCCGCCTGAACCCACTTCTCCCGAGCACACCATGACCACCCTCCCCGGCGCACCCCACCCGTACCTGCGCGAAGAGCACGAGCTCTACCGCAGCCAACTGCGGCGCTTCGTACAGAAAGAATGTGACCCCCACATCGAGGCCTGGGAACAGGCCGGCGAGCTGCCGCGCGCCTTGCAGCTCAAGGCGGCCGAGGCCGGCGTACTCGGCATCGGCTTTCCCGAGGAATTCGGCGGCACCGGCGACGATGATCCGTTCTTCCAGACGATCATGGCCGAGGAACTGGCGCGCTCGGGGTCTGGCGGCCTGATTGCCAGCCTCGTCAGCCACCGCATCGGCAGCCCGCCGATCGCGGCCCACGGCACACCCGAGCAGAAGGACCGATTTCTGCGCCCGGTGCTGGACGGCAGCAAGATCGCAGCGCTGGCCATCACCGAGCCCGGGGGCGGTTCGGACGTCGCCAACCTGCGCACCACCGCGCGGCTGGACGGTGATCATTACATCGTCAACGGCTCCAAGACCTTCATCACCTCGGGCATGCGTGCCGACTTCATCACCGTTGCCGTACGCACCGGTGGCAGCGGCATGGGCGGCGTGTCCCTGCTCGTGGTCGAAGCCGGCACGCCGGGCTTCACGCGCAGCCCGCTGCAAAAAATGGGCTGGTGGTGCTCGGATACCGCGACGCTGTATTTCCAGGACTGCCGGGTGCCGGTCGCCAATCGCATCGGTGAGGAGCATCGCGGCTTCAAGGCGATCATGGAAAACTTCAACAACGAGCGCCTGATGCTCAGCGCGCAAGCCTGGGGTTTTGGCCAGGTCTGCTACGAAGAAGCCCTGGCCTACGCCCGTGAGCGGCAAACCTTCGGCCAACCGCTGATCGCCCGGCAGGTCATTCGCCACAAGCTGACCGACATGAAGATGAAGCTGGACGCCATCAAGGCCCAGCTCGACCTGTTGTGCTGGCAGATCACCCAGGGGCATATGCCGGTCGCGGAAATCTGCCTGCTGAAGAACCTCTCCACCGGCGCGCTGGAATGGATTGCCGGCGAAGCGGTACAGATTTTTGGCGGGGCAGGCTACCTGCGCGGCGCCAAGGTGGAGCGCATCTTCCGCGAGACCAAGGTGTTGTCGATCGGTGGTGGCGCGACCGAGATCATGAAAGACCTGGCCTCGCGGCAACTCGGGTACTGACCGCAGCAAGCTCGTGATTCAGACAGACCCTGCGCCACGCCAGTGACGCAGGGTCTTTTTTTGTTACCGACCGTCAGTGGTGGCGGGGCCGGCAGTCCCTTCGAATGCGCTCAGACCCCTCAGGCTGCGTGCCGCGGCGCCTTCTTGTCCGCGTCGGCACGTTGTGCCTTTTGGGCGCCGTACTCGGGATTGATCGCCTTGCGGAAGCGGTTCATGAACTGCGCATTGACGGCCTCGGCAACACTCGGCGCCACCCGCTTGAACAGGTCCATCACGTAGGTTTCGGGCGTCACCAGCACGCGCATGTCGTTGTTCTGAATGGCACGCACGATCTTGTCAGCCACCCGTTCCGGTGGACGTCCGTAGCGCTCGAACCATTCGACCATCCGCCCCTGCAGCGCACTGTCGGCAACCTGGCTGCTCTTGGCGATGTTGGTGCGGATCATGCCTGGATGCACCGACGTAACGCCGATATTGCGGCCGGCCAGCTCCGCCCGCAGGGACTCCGAAAAGCCGCGCACCGCAAACTTGGTGGTGCCGTAAGACACCATGCCCGGCGTCGAGATGATGCCGGCAAGGCTGGAGATGTTGACGATATGGCCTTCGCCGGCACGCAACATCATCGGCAGGAACATCTTCGAGCCGTAGACCACGCCCCACAGGTTGATGTCGACGACCTTCTCGAAATCTTCGAGGCTGCCATCGACAAAGTCATCGAGAATGCCGATGCCGGCATTGTTGACGACGATGTCGACGCGGCCATGCTGGGTATCGATCTCGTCGGCAAACGCCTGCATCCGGCGCTTGTCGGCAACATTCACGACGTGGGCGCTGGAGGTGCCGCCGGCAGCGCTGATCAACTTTGCGGTTTCGCGCATACCGGCTTCATTGATGTCTGCCAGCACCAGCGTCGCGCCCTTGCGGGCCAGCGCAATACTGGTCGCTCGGCCGATGCCACTGCCGGCACCGGTCACGACCGCGATTTTTCCTTTGATCTTCTTCATTTCAGTTCTCCAAACAAGTCAAGACAACCGTGAGGGCCTTAGCTTCAGGCCCGGGTTCAACAGGCGGTGTGGCCGCCATCGACCACCAGGTCAGAGCCGGTGACGAAGCTGGCGTCGTCAGAGGCCAGAAACAGCACGGCATTGGCAATCTCGCGCGGGTGGCCCAGCCGCCCCATCGGCACCCGAGCCAGCAAGGCTTGCTGGAATTGCTGGGCCATTTCGGCGCCCAGGGAGCCGACAGCGTCGGTCACCATGGCGGTCTCAATAAAACCGGGGCACACGCAGTTGATGCGGATGTTGTAGCCGGAACGCGCGCAGTGAATCGCCGCCGATTTCGAGAACAGGCGCACGCCCCCTTTGGCGGCGTTGTAGGCCATCGCCATCTGTTCGCCGATCAATCCTTCGATCGAGGCGATATTGACGATGGCGCCGCCGCCACGCGCCTTGATCTTGGGGATGGATTTCTGCGTGCCGGTCATCACCGCGGTGAGGTTGATCTCGAGGGTCTTCTGCCATTGCGCCGGGGTGCAGGATTCGATATCACCCATCTGTGCAATGCCGGCATTGTTGACCGTGACGTCAAGCCCGCCCCAGCGCTGCTCAAGGTCCTCCAGCACGGTGTCCCACTGCGACGCCACGGTGACGTCGTGCACCTGAAACGCCGCCCGTTCGCCCAGACGCCGGGCCTGCGCCGCCCCGGCCTCGGCGTCGATATCGCTCAACATCACCCGCGCGCCCGCCTCGATCATCCGCTCGGCCACCGCCAAACCGATGCCGCGTGCGGCGCCGGTCACCAATACGATCTTGTCTTCCATCTGTGCCATCAAAAGTTCTCCTCAGATCCTGAAATTGTGGGTTCTTTGCGCTGTCCGCCCCTGCTCAACGGCGGCGCGCGCCGCACCGTTACATGGCCGACAGGCCACCGTCGACGACATGCTCGGCGCCGGTCGTCCAGCGGGATGCATCGCTGGCGAGGTACAGCACCGCGTCGGCGACGTTGTCCGGTTCGCCGGTGCCGATCGGATGCAGGCTCTGCATCATTGTTTCGGCGGTCTCCAGGTCCGCCACCAGCCCCAGATCGACGATGCCCTGGATCACGCTCATGCCCATGTCGGTCTTGACGATGCCGGGATGCACCGAATTGACGCGGATGCCGGTCTGCAACTGGCCGCATTCCACGGCCGCCGCCTTGCTGAGCAGGCGCACCGCGCCCTTGGTCGCGCAATAGCCGGACAAGCCGGTGAAGCCGATCATGCCGCCCACCGACGACAGGTTGACGATGCTGCCGCCCTTGCCCGCGCTGCCACCGGGCCGCATCGCCCGGATGCCGTGCTTGAGCCCCAGAAACACGCCCTCGACATTGACGGCGAGCAGCTGACGAAACTCCTCCTGGGTCATGTCGGTGATCAATCGCATGATCTCGACGCCCGCGTTATTGACCAGCACGTCCAGCCCGCCCAGGCGACTGACGGTGGTGGCCACGGTGGCCTCCCACTCGGCCTCGCTGCTCACGTCATGCTGCAGCCAATCGGCCTGCCCGCCGGCGTCGACAATCTGCGCCGCCATGGCCCGCACCGAATCGGCGGCGATATCGGTCAGCATCACCTTGGCGCCGGCACGGGCCAACGTGCGGGCAATGCTGGCGCCGATGCCGCGACCCGCGCCGGTCACCAGGGCGACCTTGCCTTCCAGGCGGTAGGGGTTGTCTGGGTGGTTCATTCTGGTCTGTCTCCTTTTGGTTTTTAGGGTCACAACGACAGCGGCCGGGCTTACGCCTGGCCGGTCGCGCGCGCTTCAATGATTCTCACATGCCGGCTCACGCCATTCGGAATGTCGCCAAGCTGGGCGCTGAAGTCGCGCGGATCGAGCAGGCTCGCCGCGGTAAATCCGCTCTCACGCAGCGCGGCACTCGCCTGCTCCACCGAGGTGAAGTGCAGGCTCACCCGCCCTTTGACGAAGATCGACAGGAGCTTGACGAAGGTCCCGACACCGGGTCCGCGCGTCTCTGAGGACAAATGCAGGTCTGACCAATAAACCCCGCGCGGAAACCGCACCAGTGCACGGGCGAAGCGCTGCCAGATGCCGCGAACAACGTCCTCGTTGAAGTAGTTCAGCAGCCCCTCGGTGACAATCGCCACGCCCTGGGTGGCGTCGAGCGTCGCAACCAGTGCCGCCAGGCTTTCCGGACCGTCATCGGCCAGGGCATCGAGATCGACCACGCGATGATTCGGCGCCAGAGGGCCAATGCGCGCCAGCGCCTCGCGCTTGCGCAGCGTCATGCCCGGCAGATCGGCTTCGATATAGGTCAGGCGACCGGCGTAGCGCTGGCTGAACTGCCAGCCTCGCGGCGACAGGCCAGCGGCAATCTCCACGACTTGTGTGATGCGCCCCGACTCGATCGCTTCGCTCAGCTTCAGGTCAATCAGCCGATGCCGCGTCATCAGCACACTTTCGATGTACGGGGCCCCCAGCGCACCGCCGATCGCGGCAGCCGGCCGCAACAGGTGGAACAGGGCCCGCCCCTCGGCGGTCACCAATGCGGGATGCGACAAACCATGACGCGCCCATACAAAACCGGTGTAGTGGGCGGTGGGACTGATGGTCGCCGGTGTCACATAGCCCGAATCACGCATTGCCCTCTCCTCGTCGCATTGTTTGCGGTGCTGAAAACAGCCGCGCAGTCGTTGTTGTGTTGTGTGCTGCATTGACCTCATCCGCGGTCGCGAAGTGCACATGGGCGCGCCCACGAACAAAAGCCAACAGCAGCTTCAAGATTGGACTGGCACCCGGACCGGCCAGCTCTGATGAAAGATAGAGGTCCGCCCAGTAATGGTGCCGCTGGGCCTCCGCCAATACGCGCGGAGTGTCGCCCCATACTACGCACTTTGTCCAGACTCAACTCCTTCAGCAGTCCTTCGGCAAGAATGGCCACACGCTCACGACAGTCGAGATCCGCGTCGACCTCGATCACCTGCCTCACCCCGCCCGACTCGATGGCCGCGGCGAGCCGCAGATTGATGAAGCGGCACCGGATCAGCAGAACGCTGTCGGCGCGCGGCGCCCCGGTTGCGCCGGCCAACCAGACAATGGGCCGAAACAACTGGAACAGGATGCCCCCGGAGTGCGTCACCAGCGCCGGCGCGTCAGGAATGGCCCGCACATCCCTCAGACCTCATGGGTCAGGAACACGCCGTCGGAAATCAGCGAGGCAATCTGCCGGGACACCTTCTGCACCGAACCCTGCTTGGGGTCGTACCACTCCACAGTCCAGTTCACCGCGCCCAGAATCACCAGGCGGGCGATGTGCAGGTCGACACCCGTCCGCAGCCCGCCATGTTCTGAGGCCTCCGACAGCAGGCTGTCCCAGAAGGCGCTGTAGTCCTTGCGACGCAGTTGGCTTGATCGCTTCAGGTGTGCCGGCAACTGTCCATAGGTGCGGATGCTGGCCGACGTGAAATCACCATGCTGCAGCAGCCCCAGCAGGTGACCTTCGATGCCTGCGGCAATCTTCTGCCTCGGCGTGGCATCGGCAGGCAGGGCATCGAGGCGGCTCACGACCGACTTGCGCACTTCATCGATTCCGGTGTCCAGAATCTCGGTCAGGATTTCGTCCTTGGAACGGAAGTGGTAGTACACGCTGCCGGCCTGGATGCCCGCCGCATCAGCGATCTGGCGCAGCGTGGTGGCCACATAACCTTGATCGCGAAACAGCTTTGCGGCTGATTTCAGGATGTGGTCACGCGTGAGTTCGGCAGGGGCTTCGCTGCCCTTGATCCCCGGTCGCGCTTTACGCTTCTCTATCGTCATGTCCGCAGTCCCCTGTCAATTCACAATTCTGCCATGCCGAACCCGTTCGCCAAGCGCTCGGTGGCACGATTCCCACGACGGCCCTGCCCGGTCGCCTCGCGCGCAGCGGGACTGGCGTGACTGTCTGATGTCACGTTTATCTAACTATCATTCGGTAGAATGATGCGCTAATGTTCACCCCGTCAAGCAACAAGCCAACACGCCGGCTTGCCCCGACTCAAGAACAGCCAATCAATCAACCACCGGAGAAATCAGTGGATCTCGGACTCAAGGAAAAATCAGTTGTCATCACCGGCGGCGGCTCCAACATCGGACGCGCGCTGGTGCTGGGTTTCGCGGCCGAAGGCGCGCGCATCACCATCGGCGACATCGACGAAACCCAGGCCGGCAAGGTGGCCGAGCTGGCACGGGCGGCCGGTGCAGCCGACGTGCAGGTGGTGCGCACCGATGTGACCCAGCTCGATCAGGCCAAGGCGCTGATGGATGCCGCCGTGAGCCGCTACGGCGCCATCGATGCGCTGGTGAACAACGTGGGCTGGGACCAGCTGATGTTCTTCATGCAGACCACGCCCGACTTCTGGGAAAAGATCATCCGCATCAACTTCCACGGCGTGCTCAACTGCACGCACGCCGCGCTGGAAAAAATGATTCCTGCGGGCAGCGGCAGCATCGTCTCGATCAGCTCCGACGCCAGCCGCCAGGGCGAAGCCAAGGAAGCGGTCTATGGCGGCATGAAAGCCGCCGTCAACAGCTTCATGAAAACCATCGCCAAGGAGAACGGCCGCTACGGCATTCGCTGCAACTGCGTGTGCCCGGGCGTGACCATTCCTGAAACCGAAGAAGAAGTCGGCAAGGGCAGCATGTGGGCCAAGCCGCTGTTCACCCCCGACCAGCTTGAGAAAGTCGCGGCGTCGCTGCCGCTGAAAAAGGTCGGACGTCCGCGCGACATCGCCAATTCGGTGGTGTTCCTGTCCTCGCCGCTGGCCGCCGGCCACGTCACCGGGCAAGTGCTCTCGGTGTCGGGCGGCTACAGCATGATCGGCTGAAGCAACCGTGGACTCGACGACGCAGCGCAGCGATGTCGGCACGGCGCTGGGCAGCTACGCCCAGGCGCGCGAGTGGATCGGTCGGCGCAGCGAGCTGCGCCTGACCGACGTCGCGGTCGACGAGTCGCGCTGCAAGCTGTTTGCCGCGCTGTCAGAAGACGCCAATCCGGCGTACTGGGACCGGCAATGGGCCACGGCGCAGTTCGGCGCGCCGCTGGCGCCCAGCGGCATGACCATGAGCCTGATCATGTCGCTGCCGTGGAAGCCTGGGGGCGCGCCGAATGCGGCCCCTTCGCTGGCGGTGGACGTGCCCCTGCCGGGCCAGACCTTCATCAACGTGGACACCGACTGTGAATTCCTGCGGCCAATCCGCTGGGGCGATCACTTCAGCGTCTACGAAGAAATCGTCGACATCAGCGCGGAAAAGAACACGCGCCTGGGCCGCGGCCATTTCGTGACGACGTGCATGAACCTGCTCGACACGAAGGGCCAGTTGGTCGCGCGGCTCACCAACGTGCTCTACCGCTACGAGGCGGCTGAGTCATGAGCACGACGACGATCTACCCACAGCGGCTCTGGTCCGAGGTGAAGGTCGGCGACGTGCTGCCGCCCATCGAACTGCTGGTGGAATACTCACGCATCATCCTCAATGTCGCCTCGACCTGGGATTATTTTCCGGGTCATCACAACCCCGACTACGCGCGCGCGCAGGGCCAGCCGAACATCTACGTCAGCACCATCTTCTTCCACGGCTTCGTCGACCGACTGATCACCGACTGGGGCGGCCCGTCGAGCTTCATCCGCCGCCGCCGGATGCGCATGGTCGCCAGCGTGCATCCCGGCGACACCATGCGTGCCGAGGGTCATGTGCTGCGCCACTACCGTGACGACAACGGCGAAGGCCTCGTGGATCTCGACATACACATCGATACGGCGCGCGGCCTCTGCGTGCCGGCCTCGGCCACCGTCAGGCTTCCCCTGGCGCAGGGCGAACGGCTTTTTTCACTCGAATAAACCTTCACTTGGAGCAACACCATGAACGATATGCATGACCCCATCGTCGAACCCCTGAGCGTTCGCATCAAGCAGGTTCAGGACGCCACGCGCGGCATCTCTGAACAGTACCCGCGTTCGTACATTCGCGAATGCATCGATAAAGACGTGTTCCCCGAGGACATGTGGAAAGCGATGGGCGAGTACGGCCTGCTGGGCCTTTCCGTGCCCGAGAAATTCGGCGGCAGCGGCGGTGGCGTGGTCGAGATCGTCGCGCTCGCCGAAGCACTGGCGCTGGGCGGCGTGCCGACGCTGTTCCTGGTCGTCACCGGCCTGGGCCGGGTGCCGATCGTGCGCCATGGCACGCCGGAGCAGATCAAGAAATTCGTGACGCCGACCTGCGACGGCTCGGTGAAGCTCTGCTTCGCGATCACCGAACCCAACGCCGGCACCAACAGCTTCAACATGAGCAGCCTCGCCACCCGTGACGGCGACGAGTGGGTGCTCAACGGCCAGAAGGTGTTCATCTCGGGCGCCCGCGATGCCGACATCATGCTGGTGATCGCGCGCACGCAGAAGGCCAGCGAGGTCAAGCACCGCACCGAGGGCATGTCGCTGTTCGTTCTCGACATGAAGACCCCCGGCATCACGCTGCAAACCCTCAACATCCAGGTCGAAACCGCCGAGCGCCAGTACATGGTGTTCTTCGACAACGTGCGCCTGCCCGCCGACGCGCTCATCGGCGAAGCCGGCAAAGGCGCCAAGCTGATGTTCGAAGGTCTGAATTCCGAGCGCCTGCTCGCCGCTGCGGCAGCCCTCGGCATCGGCGAATACGCGCTCAAGAAGGCCGTGGCCTACTCGCTGGACCGCAAGCCCTTCGGCAAGCCCATCGGCTCTTACCAGGCCCTGCAGCACCGCATGGCGCTGGCCAAGGCGGAACTGGAAGCCGCACGCCTGATGACCTACAGCGCGGCCGAACGCTTCGATGCCGGCGAAGATGCCGGCGCGCACGCCAACATGGCCAAGCTGCTCGCGTCGCGGGCAGCGGTGTCGGCAGTGGAAGCGGCCATCCAGACCCACGGTGGCTATGCCTTCGACCGCGACTACGACATCGTCACCCTGTGGCCGATGGTGCGCCTGATGGAGATCGCCCCCATCAACAACGAGATGCTGCTCAACTACATCGGTGAGCACGTGTTGGGCCTGCCGAAGAGCTACTAGGCCCAGACGATCGCGCGCGCGCAGTCCCGTCGTGTCTGCTCGCGTCGCGCTTGCCGCCGTGACCCATGATCAGAATCTCAGCGATCCGTTGCCCATCACCGCCGCCGCGCATTGCCCATGCGCGGCGGGCGGTGGTGCGCGACGGCGGTCAGCCCGGCGGCAGCGCCCGGGCCTGGCTGGACTGTCGATCCAGAAATTCCAGCACCTGATGCGGCGCTCCAGCCCATCGCCAGTGGCTGCGTGGTGTTTCGCAGTAGACCGTTTCCGCCGCACAGCCGGTGTACCGGCGACACCCTGCGGCGTCCGGCTCGCGCTCACCGCTGCAGGCATTGCAGGACGACCACCATTGGGCCGCATCGCGCCCGAAGCCGGGAAAGTGACGGTCGTCGGCGCCGTGCAGAATCATCACCGGCAGCGGCGGCGGGCAGTCCAGGCCGATGAAATCAGTGATCTGCCAGCCGGCGCCGCTCACGGCGATGGCATCCACCGTGCCCCGATGCGCTTCCAGCGCCGCAAGCGCCAGCGACACGGTGCCGCCATCCGAATGGCCGGTGGCGTAGATGCGGCCGGGCGCGATGCACCACTGCGCCGCGACCTCCGCCGGAACCGAGGCCATGCGCCTGACCGCCTCCGGGGTCAGCGGCGGCCCGCTGGCGACGAAGGCCAGTACGTAGCCGGCCGTCGTGGCCACGTGCGTGAGGCCGGCAAAACGCTCGGACAGACCGGCGCTGAACCCGGCCGGCGCGTACACAACCAGCAGCGGATGCCCGTGCTGCGGCCGGTAGTTGCGCGGCGTGACCACCACATACGGAACACCGTCGCGCGAGCGCAGCCGGTGGCGGCCTGCGGATCCGGGTCGCGTGCCGGAGGCGCAGACCGCGTGCCCACCGGCAGCGGCACCGTAGTTCGCGTCGGCCGCTTCGATCGCCTGGCCCCAATGCAGCAGGCTCGCCAGCACGGCGGCGATGGCCGTCATCAGCACCCCGGCCACGATCCAGTACGTGCGCAGCGCGCGGGACCCCGACCCTGTGTTGTTTTTCATGATGTTTTTGTTCTCAGGTCCGCGCGACAGCAACGCGGGCGATGTCACTAACGATTAAAGGAGAGACCAAGCATGGCCGAGCAGGACGAACTTCTCTACACCCTCAACGACGGCATTGCCGTCGTGACCCTCAACCGGCCGGAGCGGCGCAACGCCCTCACGCCCAAGCTCACCCACCTGCTGGCCGACACCTGGAAGCGCATCGACGACGACCCGGAGGTGCGCGTGGCGGTGATTACCGGCACCTACTGCGGCACCTTCTGCGCCGGCATGGATCTGCAGGAAGCGGCGCGGCTCAAGAAGGAAACCGGCAAGGACATCCTGGAATTCTTCGCCGACCTGCGCAATGACGGCCTGCGCGTGGTGCGCAAGCCCCTGATCGCCGCGATCAACGGCCACTTCCCTGCCGGCGGCATGATGCTGTCGCTGAACTGCGACATCCGCGTGGGGCTGGCCGGCACGCGCGGCGGCATCACCGAGGTCAAGGTCGGCCGCGGCTCGCCCTGGGCCGTGCCCCTGCTGTGGATGATGCCGCAGGCGCTGCTGATGGAAACCGTGCTCACCGGCGACATGATTCCGGCCGAGCGCCTGCATCAGGTCGGCTTCATCAACTATCTCGAACAGACGCCCGAAGCGGTGCTGGCGCGCGCCATGGAGCTGGCGCGCAAGATCGCCGACGCGGCGCCGCTGTCGGTGATGGCCGGCAAGAAGGTGCTCAAGGACGCCACCACACTCGGCTGCGTGCCGGGTCTGAAGGCGGCCTGGGATCACTACGATCCGGTGTACGCGAGCGAAGACGCCATCGAAGGCCCCAAGGCCTTCGCCGAAAAGCGCAAGCCGCAGTGGAAAGGTCGTTGAAGGAGACCCCAATGACCCCCAACGCTGAAACGCAGGACCCGCCCAAGTTCGGTTTTACCGACGCCGACCTCGCCGCATTGCCCACGGTCTACGCGCCGGGCCTGTTCGCGGGGCAGCGCGTGCTGGTCTCCGGGGCCGGCAGCGGCATCGGCAAGGCCATCGCCTTTCTGTACGCGCGCCTGGGCGCCACGCTGGTGATCTGCGGGCGCAAGCCGGAGGCACTGGAGGGCAGCGCCGAATGGCTGCGCAGGCTCGGCAGCCCCGAGGTGCTGGCACTGCCCCTCAATATCCGCGACCCGGAGGCCGTGAGCCAGGCGATGGATGCCGTGTGGGCGCGCTTCGGCGGGCTTGATGTGCTGGTCAACAATGCCGGCGGGCAGTTTCCGCAGGCGGCGCTGGAGTTCAGCGTCAAGGGCTGGAACGCGGTGATCGACACCAATCTCAACGGCACCTGGCACATGATCCAGAACGCCGCGAAGCGCTGGGTGCGCGACGGCGTTCCCGGCAGTGTGGTGAACATCGTCGTGGTCACCGAGCGCGGCCAGCCCGGCATCTCGCACTCGGTGGCGGCGCGTGGCGGCGTGATCGCGCTGAGCCGTTCGCTGGCGCTGGAATGGGCACCCCACCGCATCCGCATCAACTGCGTGGCGCCGGGCACCATCGAGAGCAACGGCTTCAACAACTACCGGCCGGAAAACGCCGAGAACTTCTGCAACTCGAACCCGATGAAGCACAACGGCGACGTGCAGGACATCGCCGAGGCCGTGGTCTATCTCACCGCTGCCAGCGGCAAGTTCCTGACCGGCGAAACCATTCGTGTCGATGGCGGCGGCACCCTCTGGGGCGAGGCCTGGACCAACGGCCGCCCCGACTACTTCAAGGTGACCTGATGAACACAAGCAGCGAACACGACAGCCCGGTGATCTCTTTCAAGAGCCATCGCCGCACCATCACCGAGACCGACATCGTCAACTTCGTGAACCTGCTCGGCCTGCACGAGCCCTTCTTCATCGACATGGAGTACATCAGCAACAATCTCGCCGAAGGCCACCGCACGCGCTTCGCACCGGGACCGATGGTCATCTCGCTGGGCATGGGCCTGGTCGCGACCATCATCAAGGACGTGATCGACCGCGCGCTGGTCGGTGCCAATGCCGGCGAGTTTGGCGGCATGACCGGCGTCAACGCGCGCCTGGGGGCGGCGCTGTTTCCCAACGACACCATCCACGTCGAGGGCGAGGCCCGCTGCAAGCCCAAGACCAGTCGCGGCTACACGCTGCTGGAGATTCGCCACCGGGTGATCAATCAGCGCGGCGAACAGGTCGCGGATTTCACCGAGACCGTGTGCTTCCTGCCGCCCAAACCGGCCGCATGAGCGCCCTTGCGGGCGTCACCGTCCTCGACCTGTCGCGGCTCATGGCCGGCCCGTACGCCGCGATGGCGCTGGCGCATTACGGCGCGCGGGTGATCAAGGTCGAGTCCCTCGCCGGCGAGGAAGGTCGTGGCTTCGGCCCGCCGTTCTGCGGCGAGGTGGCCTCGCTGTTCATGATGAGCAACCGCGGCAAGGAATCGCTGTGCCTGGACTTCCGCAAGCCGGCCGGCCGCGAGGTGCTGGAAAAACTGGTGGCGCGCGCCGACGTGCTGATCCACAGTTTTCGACCCGACTTCGCCGAGCGTCAGCGCCTGCGCTTCGAGGACCTGGCGCCGATCAATCCGCGCCTGGTTCATTACTCGGTCTCGGCCTACGGCAGCGACAGCGCCTACCGGCTCAAGCCGGCTGTGGACAGCGTGATCCAGGGCGTGGCGGGCGGCTTCTACGGCGCGGGCGAGGAGAAGGACCCGCCGATCCGCAACAGCCTGCCGATCGTGGACGTGGCCTCCGGCATGTGCGGCGTCAATGGCATCCTCGCCGCGCTGATGGAACGCGAGAAGAGCGGCCGCGGCCAGGCCGTGGAACTCACGCTCATGTCGACCATGCTCAACTTCCTCGGCAGCAAGATCGCCGAAGCCAGCATCGACGGCCGTTGCGAACGCGAGATCAATCCCGCCATCGTCGCGCCCAGCCGGCATTTTCAGGGTTCGGATGGGCGCTGGTTCGCGTTCACCGTGATCAACGACGTCGCCTTCGCCCGGTTTTGCCAGGTGGTCGGGCATCCGGAATGGCAAGCCGAAGCACGCTTCCGCGACAACGCCGCGCGCATCCGCCACCGCCCCGAACTGTTGGCGATGCTCGCCGACATTTTCCTGAGCCGCACCGCGCAGGACTGGATCGACGCACTGGACAGCGCCGACATTCCCGCCGGTCCGGTCAACACCGTGCCGGACATGCTGGCCGACCCGGTGCTGCGCGCGCTGCTCATCGAACAGGCCGACGTGCCGGGACTGCCGCAACCGCAATTTCCGGTGCGCAGCCAGCGCGGCACGGCTGACGTCGCCGCGCTGCGACGCGCACCCGGTCTTGGCGAACACAGTGGGGCCGTGCTCAGCGAACTCGGCTACGACGCGGCGCAGATCGGGCAGATGACCCGGGACGCCATCACCCGCCTCGGCGGGCCGCCCCGATTACAGGAATGAAACACCCCCTCAACAGCGGACAACCTCCAAAATGAAAAAACGCGAAGCAGTCATCGTCGGCGTCGCCGACGTTCCCCTGCAAAACGGCAAGGTGACCGAGTCACTCTCCGTGCTACAGGTTCAGGCGCGCGCAGCGCGCGACGCCCTGAAGGACGCCGGCCTGTCGATGGGCGATGTCGACGGCCTGCTGACGGCCGGCATGTGGGGCGTGCCCGGCCCCGGCCAGTTGCCGACGCTCACCCTGGCCGAATACTTCGGCATCACGCCGCGCTACATGGATGCCACCAACATCGGCGGCTCGGCGTTCGAGGCCTTCGTGGCGCACGCGGCAACGGCGATCGAAGCCGGACGCTGCGATGTGGCATTGATCACCTACGGCAGCACGCAGAAGAGCGAGAAGAGCCGCAACCTCGCCGGCCGCCCCTCGGTGCTGACCATGCAGTACGAAACGCCCTGGGGCATGCCGACGCCCGTCGGCGGCTATGCCATGGCGGCGAAGCGCCACATGCACGAGTACGGCACCACGTCCACGCACCTGGCCGAAATTGCGGTCGCGACGCGCAAGTGGGCACAGCGCAACCCGGCCGCGACGATGCGCGACCCGCTGACCATCGACGACGTGTTCGCCAGCCCGATGATCTCGGACCCGCTGCACCTGCTGGATTCCTGTCTGGTCACCGACGGCGGCGGCGCCATCGTCATGACCACCGCCGAGCACGCCAAGGCGCTCGGCCGCCCGCCGGTCTACGTGCGGGGCTATGGCGAGTCGAACACGCACTGGACGATGGCCGGAATGCCCGACCTCGCGCGCCTCACGGCGGCGGAAATTGCCGGACGCGAGGCGTTCCGCATGGCCGGCATCGGCCATGATGCAATCGACGTCGCGCAGATCTACGACTCGTTCACCATCACCGTGCTGCTGACCCTGGAGGCCCTCGGCTTCTGCAAGCGCGGCGAAGGCGGTGCGTTCGTCTCGGACCAGCGGACCGCCCCCGGCGGCGCCTTTCCGCTCAACACCAGCGGCGGCGGTCTGTCCTGCTGCCACCCCGGCATGCTCGGCATTTTCCTGCTGATCGAGGCGGTGCGGCAGCTGCGCGGTGAGTGCGGCGAACGCCAGGTGCAGAACGCGCGCACCGCGCTGGTCCACGGCACCGGCGGCACCCTGTCCAGCGGCGCCACCTGCATTCTTTCGCGGAGCTGATCCCCATGTACGAAAAACCCCTGCCGGTCATTGACCCCGAGAGCCAGCCCTACTGGGACGCCCTCAAGCAGCATCGGCTGCTGCTCAAGCACTGCCGCGCCTGCCAGCGCTTCCATCACTATCCGCGCGAACTCTGCCCGCACTGCCACTCCGACGACCTGGAATGGAAGCAGGCCGCCGGCACCGGCCGCATTTACACGTACACGGTGGCGCGGCGCCCGGCCGGCCCCGCGTTCAAGCCCGACGCGCCCTACGTCGTCGCCCTGGTCGAACTCGACGAAGGCCCGCGGATGATGACCAACATCGTCACGACCGACGTCGAGTCGGTGCGCATCGACCAGCGGGTCACCGTGCAGTTTGACGATGTGACGCCGGAGGTCACGCTGCCCAAGTTCACGGTGAGTGCCGTCTGAGGGCTTCGTCGAACATGAGGCGGGAAGGAGATGCGCGGAGCATGAAGACGCGGCGGTGCCCATCGTCGTCAACGCAGCAGCCTCTGCGTCGACGGCGGTCGCTGAGTCCCCGCGCCTGCGGGCGCGCCGCACTTCCGCTGCTCGCCCTGTGGTCGGCGGCGGCCTTGCATCCGGCAACGGGCTGGGCCGCCAGCGGCCTCGCGCCCCTGGGCACCGGCGCCGTGCAGAACGGCCTGGCGGGCGCCGGGACCGCTGACGCCGCTGATGCGTTCTCCAGCGTGCGCAATCCGGCCGCCGGCGCGCGCCTGGAGACGCAGCTCGTCATGGGTCTGGACCTCGGGCGCCCGGACGGTCGCATCCGGGCCGAGGATGCCGGGACGGGACTGGGCGTGTTCGCCTTCTCATCGCAATCGCAACAGTCGGTCTCGGGCCTGCTGCCGGGGCCCCAGTTCGCCTACAACCGGCGCCTCACACCGCGCTCGGCCTTGGGCCTGTCGCTGAATTTCGCCGGATTTGCCGCCGAGGCCAGCGGCGGCAGCGCCACGTTCGGCGGCTCGACACCAATGATCTCTGCCCGCTGCCAGGGACTGCTCGGCGGCGGCGCGCCGGCGCCCGGCAGCACCGATGCCCTCGGGCTCTGTGGCAACCGCCGCAGCACCCTGAAACTGCAACTGGCGCAGGGGTTTCTGGCCGCACACTATGCCCACAGCTTCGATCACGGCCTGAGCCTGGGACTTGCCCCGGTGCTGGCCGTCCAGGCCCTGCGCGCCGACGGCTTCGGGGCCCTGGCCAATTTCTCCAATGATCCGGCAGCCACGAGCGACCGCGGCACCGGCCTCTACTGGGGACTGGGCGCACGCTTGGGCCTCCTTTGGCAGGTGGCCGATACCTTCACCGTGGGCGCCGGTTACCAGACGCCGATCCGAATGCGCGGCTCGGACCGTTATGTAGGGCTGATGCCGGGCGGCACCCTGGACGTGCCCTCCAGCCTCAACGCGGGCATCGCGCTGGGCCCTTTTGCCCGACAGCGTCTGCTGATTGATGTCGAGCACATCCGCCACGAGGACAGCCGCGCCCTGTCCAACCGGGTCGACGCGCAACGCCTGACCGAGCAATGTCTGTTGCCTCGCCTGGTGCAGCTTTCACTTTCTCGGGCACCGGCCGCTGGCCCCTCGCCAGACTGCTTTGGTGGCGCACACGGCGCCGGGCTGGGCTGGCGCAATCTGACCGTCTACAAGATCGGTTACGAGTACACCCACGGGCCGGTGCAGCTGCGGCTCGGCTACGCGCACAGCGAGCGGCCGATGGGCGTCGACCAGGTGCTGGCCTCGATGGTGGCACCCGCCACCAGCCGTCGCCATCTGGCGCTCGGGCTGTCCTGGGCCGCCTCGCCCCGCTGGGGGGTCGACCTGATGCTGCAACGCGCGCTGCCCGAAGCGATTGAAGGACGCAACCCCCTGAGCCAGGTTCAGGTTCAGCTGCTGCCGCCGGGCGTCGACGCCAGCAGCGATGGCACCGATCAACGCCTGCGCACTGAACTCGATGTCTGGCAGCTGGGCCTGAGCCTCAGGCTCGCCCTTGGAAAGGAACACGCACGATGACCGAAGCCCCCAACCCTTGGCAGCCGCTCGCCGGCCTGCGCGTGCTGGATTTCTCGCTGCTGCTGCCGGGGCCGTTCGCGACCGTGACCCTGGCCGACCTCGGCGCCGAGGTCATCAAGATCGAGCCGCTGACTGGCGACTTCGCGCGGCGCATGGCCGGCCCGATGTTCGCGATGGCCAACCGCAACAAGCAGATCCTCGCGCTCGATCTAAAGAATCCGGCGACGAGGCCCCTGATCGAACGCCTCGCGCGATGGGCCGATCTGGTCGTGGAAGGCTTTCGCCCCGGCGTCGCCGCGCGCCTGAAGGTGGATCACCCCTGCCTGTCGGCGCTGAACCCGCGCCTGATCTATTGCTCGATCTCCGGCTACGGCCAGGATGGGCCCGCCCGCGATGCCCCCGGCCACGACCTGAACTACATCGCCGCCTCCGGCGGACTGATGTTCGCCGGCCACTGGAACGGCGCGCCGCGTCGCTCCGGCATGCCGGTGGCCGACCTCGCGGGTGCCAGCTTCGCGATCGTCGCCATGCTCGCCGCGCTGCACGAGCGCGGCCGTACCGGCAAAGGGGTGTACCTCGATCTGGCGCTGGCCGACGCGGCGCTCGCGTTCAACACCGCACGCCACGGACTGGAGGCGGAAACGCCGTCGCGCGCGCACCTGTACCCGACCAACGACGTGTTCGAGACCCGCGACGGCCGCGCGCTCACCCTGGGCATCATCGAACCGCAGTTCTGGCAGCGCTTTGTCGCCGCCACTGCCGACATTGCCCCCGACTTCGCGGCGCCCGCCTGGGCCGAGGAATCGGGACGCCTGACCGATGGCGACGCCCTGCACGCGCGCATCGCCGCGGTCATGCGCACGCAAAGTTCGGACGAATGGCTGCAACGTCTGGCGCGCCACGACGTGCCGGCGCAGCTCGTGCTGTCGCCGGCCGAGGCCGCGCGCGCGCCACAGACCCGCGCCCGCGAACTGGTGATGGAACACGATGGGCAGCGCCACCTGCCCTTCCCGGTGCGCGCCAACCAACGTCGCGGTGCGCGCTTCGACCGCGTCGCCGGGGCGGTCGGTGCCGATGCCGACGCCGTACTGATCGATCTTGGCCTCACCGCTGTCGAGATCGATGCGCTGCGGACCTCAGGCGCGCTCGCACCGGCCCCGCGCTGACACGGCCACGTCGGACCGGCCGACTCACCCCCACATTGCCTTCCCGAGGGACTTCACCATGTCATCTGCACCCCCCAGCAGCACCCCCCGCCTCGCGGCCACCATCCTGCTGCTGCGCGACGGCGCCGAGGGCCTGGAGGTCTTCATGGTGGTGCGTCATCACGAAATCGACTTCGCGGCCGGGGCCCTGGTCTTCCCCGGCGGCAAGCTCGCACCGGGCGATGAAGACCCGCGCGTGCAACCGCGCTGTACCGGCATCACCGGCCTGGCACCCGAGCAGATCACCCTGCGCGTTGCCGCGATTCGCGAAGCCTTCGAGGAGTGCGGCGTGCTGCTTGCGCGCGCGCGCGGCGAGCAGCGCCTGCTCGGACCCGCCCGTCTGGCCGAACTCGGGCCGCGCTACCGCAAGGTGCTGGACAAGGGCGACCTCGGCATCGCCGACATGCTCGAGACCGAAGACCTCGAACTGGCCTGCGAAGAACTGGTGCCCTTCGCGCACTGGATCACGCCGGTCTTCATGCCCAAGCGCTTCGACACGCACTTCTACCTCGCCGTGGCACCGGCCGAGCAGCTCGCGGTACACGACGGCAGCGAACTGGTGGACTCGCTGTGGCTGCGTCCCGCGCACGCCCTGTCTCAGGCCGCGGCCGGTGTCCACACCCTGGTGCCGGCGACCGAACTCAATGTGAAGAAGCTGGGCTTTTCTGACCGCGTGGAGGCCGCCCTTGATGCCGCGCGCACACACGCGGTGGTCACGGTGGTGCCCGAAGTGATCAAGGGGCCGCAGGGCAAGCGGCTGATCATTCCGGCCGAGGCCGGCTACGGCGTCACGGAATTCGCGCCCCCGCAGGCGCCGCCGGGCAAACCCTGACGTCACCGCGCACGCCCGGGCTTCAGCCGGGCGTGCTCAGGCCGCCATTGACGCTGAGCGTCTGCCCGGTGATCGCGGCAGACTGCGGCCCGGCGAAGAACGCCGCCGCATTGGCGATGTCCCGGCAGGTGACGTCGAACAGCATGCGCTTGCGCAGGTTCTCCAGCATGCCGCCCTTGCCCTGATCGGCCATCAGGGCCGCAGACCCGGCACCCCAGCGCGGGATGGCGTCGGAGATGAAACTCATCGCCACGATGTTGATGCGAATCTTCTCGCGGCCGAACTCGCGCGCCAGCACGCGACACATGTGCATCATGCCGCTGGTCGAACCGCCCAATACCGATTCGCCCACCGTCGCCACGCGACCGGCGTCGGTGCCGATCATGACCATGCTGCCGCCACCGGCATCGCGCAGATGGGGCTGCAGGGCACGAATCGCGTACACCCGCGCAAGAAAATGCGCGCGCAGATACTGGTCGTAGTGCTCAAGGTCCATGTCCTTGAACAGGCGGAACGAAGGCGAATCGTGGCTGGCACCGGCACCGCTGGCCACCAGCACGTCGATACGCCCGAAGCGTGCCGCGACGCGATCCGCCATGGCCTGCATCTGCCCCGCGTCGAACAGGTCCGCCGCCTCGAAACAGGCGCGGCCGCCCGCCGCTTCGATCTCCGCCACCACGGCCGCGCCCGCCTCCGCATTGCGACCGCTGACGACCACGGCGGCGCCCTGTTCGGCCAGCCGGATCGCGCAGGCGCGGCCGATGAAGGCCGTCGCGCCCGTGACCACCGCCACCTTGTCTTTCAGTTCGAGGCTGTTCATCGGCACATCTCCAAGCGGGCGACGCGCCGTTTCAGCGGAACGGGGTGAAGTCGGGCTTGCGCTTGGCCAGGAAGGCCGCGGCGCCTTCGGCCTGCTCGCCGGTGCGGAAGTAGTCCGGCGCAATCTCCTTGATCATGTCGTTCATGTCGCGCTGCATGATCGGCTCCATCTGGTAGTAGAACGAGCGCTTGAGAATTTTCAGGCAGGTGGGGCTGACCGCAAGCAGTTCGTCCGCCCACTTGCGCACTTCGGCGTCGAGCTGCTCCTTGGGCACCACGGCATTGGCCAGCCCCCATTCCAGGGCCTGCGCGGCGGTGTAGCGGCGGCACAGCATCCACAGCTCGCGGGCGCGCTTGTGGCCGAGCACGTTGGCCGCGTGGCTGACGATGTAACCGCCGGCCGGCGAGCCGACGCGCGGACCGTTCTGGCCGAAGATGGCGTGTTCGGCGGCGATGGTGAAGTCGCAGAAGTAGGCAATGTGGTGACCGCCGCCAATGGCGTAGCCGTTGACGCGCGCGATTACCGGCTTGAGGCATTCGGCGATCTGGCGGTTGAAGGTGAAGTTGAGATCTTCAAGGCCGCTCTTGCCGTCGTCGTTGCCCTTTTCCCAGTTGATGTCGCCGCCGACGCAGAACGCGCGCTCGCCGCTGCCGGTCAGCACGATGACGCCGACGTCGCGGTCGTTCGTTGCCTTGTCCAACAAGTCCTGCATTTCCTTGATGTTGTCGCCGGTGAAGGCGTTCAGGGTCTTGGGGCGATTGAGGGTGATCGTGGCAACGTGGTTGTCAACGCTGTACAGCACTTCGGCTTCCGACACGGTTTACTCCTGTAGAGATGTTGAGGTGAAACGAGCGCCGGACCGTCATAAAGAACGAAGGGGCCGGCGTGCAAATCGAACAGATGTTAGTTAGATTACACGACATTCCACGGCAACTGCGAGCCCCCGTGAACTTCGAGCTAACCGATGAGCAGGCCGAACTGCGCGACGCCGCGCGACGTCTGGCGCAGGAGCGGTTCAAGGACAAGGCGGCTCGCTGGGACCGCGACGAGGAATTCCCGGAGGAGAACAAGCATCTGCTGGCCGAACTCGGCTATCTGGGCCTGTCCATCGACCGCGAATACGGCGGCAGCGGCGCGGGGCTGGTCAGCACCTACCTGGTGGTGGAGGAAATCGCCAAGGTCGACATGCTCACCGCCCTGATCGTGCACGACCAGAACGTGTCGCCGCGGATCATCGCCAACCACGCGCCGGCTGCGCTGCGCGCGCGACTGCTGCCGAAAGTCGTCAAAGGCGAGATGGAAATCAGCATCGCCTGGACCGAGCCGCAGGCCGGCTCCGACGGCACCGCCATCCGCACGACGGCCACGCGCGATGGCGACGACTACATCGTCAACGGGCAGAAGATCTTCACGACCTTTGGCGATCGCGCCGACATGCACCTGGTGTATGCGCGTTTTGCGCCCGGCACCGGCGCGCGTGGCATCGGCACGATCCTGGTCGAACGCGACCGTCCCGGCGTCACCGTGCACCGACTGGAAAACAAGATGGGCGTGCGTGGCGCCTCGGAGTGCGCGCTGTTCTTCGATCAGGTGCGCGTGCCGGCGAGCAATGTCGTCACGCTCGGCGAGGCCGGGCATTCACGCGGCTTCGTGCAGCCGTTGAACATCTACAACGGGACTCGCGTGGGTATGGGCGTGATGGCCCTGGGCGTCGCCGAAGGCGCCTTCGATCTGGCGCGCGACTACATGATGGTGCGCGAGCAGTTCGGCCAGAAGCTGTGCGAGATGCAGGGTCTGCGCTGGATGATGGCCGACATGCTCATCGAGATCGAAGCGGCGCGCTGCCTCTGCTACAAGGCGCTGGCGCTGGTCGATGCGGGCCGGCCGGATCCCTGCCTGTCGTCCATCGCCAAAGTGCAGGCCACCGAGATGGCGCAGAAGGTCACGCTGCAGTGCCAGCAGATGTTCGGCGGCTACGGCTACTTCGGGGCGCTGCCGCTGGAGCGCATGGTGCGCGACGTGCGCATGCTGACCATCACCGGCGGCACCACGCAGACACAGAAGAACACCATCGCCAGCCACATCTTCAGAGCACAGGGAGCAGCTTCATGACCGTTCGCCTCGAACGCACAGGCGCCATCGCGCGCATCGTCCTCGACCGCCCCGATGCGCTCAATGCGCTGAACGGCGAGATGAAGGATCGCATCGGCGATCTGGCCCTCGAACTCCAGCGCGATACCGATGTGCGCTGCGTGGTGCTGTGCGGCACAGGAAGGGCGTTCTGCTCCGGCTCCGACATCGGCACGATGACCGGATTCGATGTCCGCGCCGGTCGTGCGCGCCTGCAGCAGGCGCATCGCTTCATCCTCGGCATTGCCAACCTCGACAAGCCCGTCATCGCGGCGGTGCGCGGTGCCACGGTCGGCGTCGGCTTCAGCCTTGCGCTGGCCAGCGACCTGGTGGTGGCCTCCGACACCGCGCGCTTCGGCCTGGTGTTCAAAAAAGTCGGCCTTGCGCCGGACGGCGGGATGGCCTATTTCCTGACGCACGCTGTCGGCGCGAGACGCGCGAAGGAACTGATGCTGTCCGCACGCCTGCTCGATGCCAAGGAAGCACAGTCGCTGGGCCTGGTCGCCGAAGTCGTGGACGACGCGACGCTGGACGCGCGCGCCATGGAGCTGGCCGAAGAACTGGCGTCGTCGGCCACCTTTGCGCTGGCCATGGGCAAGCGCATGTTCCACGCCGCCGCCAAGCCCAGTCTCGAAGAATTCCTGGAACTGGAATCCCACATCCAGACCGAAGTGCTGCAGACGCAGGACCACCGCGAGGGTGTGGCCGCCTATCGCGAGAAGCGCAAGCCCCTCTTCCACGGCCGTTAATACAGCTCACGATTGCCACGTCACTGGAGTGACCATGTTTCAACTCGACCCCGAACTCGAATCCTTTCGTCAGGAAGCCCGCAAGATGGCCGAACGGGCCTTTGCAGCCAAGGCCGCCTACTGGGACGAAGAGGAAATCTACCCGGCCGAAAACCTCAAGCTGCTGGCCGAACTGGGCTACCTCGGGCTGGTGATCCCCGAGGCTTACGGCGGTTCAGGCGCACCGATCATCCAGGGCACCATCCTCCTCGAGGAGATTGCGCGGGTCTGCTTCAACACCGCGCTGGTGGCACAGGTGGGCATCAACGGCCCCTCGCGCGCGATCACCATTCTGGGCAACGAGGAACAGAAGAAGCGCTGGCTGCCGGGCTGCGTGAGTGGCGAGAACATCTTCGGCATCGGCATCAGCGAGCCGGGGGCCGGCTCGGCGATGACCGACATGATCACCAGTGCCACGCCCGACGGCGATCACATCATCCTCAACGGCCAGAAGTGCTTCTGCACCGGCGGTCATGTGGCGACGCACATCATGGTGTTCGCACGCTGGGGCAAGAACCCGGGGCCGCGCGGCATCGGCGCGCTGGTGGTGGAAAAGGGCACGCCGGGCTTCGAGATCGGCCATCCGGGTCCGAAGATGGGCGGGCGCGGTGTGGCGGAAGTGGAGCTGTTCTTCGATCACTGCCGGGTGCCGGTGGAGAACCTGATCATGGCCGGCGACCCGAACTCCACGCGCAGCTTCAAGCGCCTGATGAGTTCCTTCGGCCCCGAGCGGGTCGGCAATGCGGCGATGTGTCTGGGTGTGGCCCAGGGCGCCTACGAACTGGCGCGCAGCTATTCGCTGGAGCGCAAGCAGTTCGGCAAGCCGATCTGCGAGTTCCAGGGCATCCAGTGGAAGGTCGCCGACATGGCGACGCAGATCCATGCCGCGCGCCTGATGATCTACCGCGCCGCAACCAATCTGGTGGACGGCTTTCCCGATCCGCTGGAAGCGGCCTACGCCAAGCTTTACGCCAACGAGATGGTGCAGCGGGTGACCAACGAGGCGCTGCAGATTCACGGCCATTACGGCTTCACCCGCGAGTTCCCGCTGGAACGCATGGTGCGCGACTCGCGTGGCTTCTCGCTGGGCGGGGGGACCACGGAAATCCTTCGCAACACCATTGCGGCCATCGTTTATGGCCGCGCCTTCGACCAGCGACAATGCTAGCGGCGCAGGGTGCGGCTGGCGTCCGGGCGTTAAAACACCGATGCTGCGGCCAGCAGCGTCGTCCACTCAGTCCATGAGGGCACACTCCATGACAAACGCCATCCGTTTCGCGGTGCTGAGCTTGATGACATCGGCCGCCGTGTCTGCCAACCCGCCAACGCTGAACGCGCCGCCCTCGGTCGCGGCCTATCTGGATCAGGTTGCGGCGGTCGAGACGGCCGGGCCGAGGGTGTCGCTGGAGCCGGTGTACAACGCCGCCCTGGCCGCACAGGACGACCTGATGACCCTGCGCGACGATGCGGCCTGGATCGAGGGCCTGTCAGATGCCGACTTTGCGGTTCTGCAATCGCGCCTCAGAGGCTTCGCGCTCAGCCGCGGGCTCGAAATCTATGCCGACCCCGACCCGGCATTCTTCCGCGCGCTGGCAGACACGCACGGCCAGCCTGCCGACCAAGCGTTCTTCGCCCAACTGGAGCAGTCCACAGCGCCGGACTATCTGCCCGTGTACCTCCGGCCCGAGGGACTGAGCGTGTGTGTGCGGTACGGCGATGGGCTGATCGCGCCCTATTACGCCGGCTGGCTGGACTATCAGCGTCAATCACCCGAACGCTACAAGAGCAAGGTCAGCGAATTTCTGGCCAATCTGGAGGGCATTGTCGGCCTCGGCACCTGCGCCTGCGGCGCGCTCGAAAGCGTGCAGCAGGAGCTGCACGCGTTCACGAAGCGGTTTCCGTCTGCGGCGGTCAACGGCAAGATTCGCGACCGCCTCGCGCAACTGGAAGTCGACCCCTGGAGCGTGCCGGTACGCTGCAGCTGAACCGACGACGCGTTCCGGCCGCCCGCCACCGTCCGTTCACACCACTGGCTGCTCGATAAACCGCGTGAATCCAGCCACGGGCTCACGCTCGGTCACCAGGCGATTGGCGATGTGCGTGTCGTCGGCATAGCCCAGCGCCATGCCGCAGACCAGCATCTCTTCCGGCGGCATGGCGATGTGCCGGGCGATGATGCGGTGGAACGGTGTGAACGCCGCCTGCGGGCAGGTATCCAGCCCGTGGCCCCGGGCCGCAACCATGATGTTCTGCAGGAACATGCCGTAATCCATCCAGCTGCCCCGCCCCAGAATACGGTCGATGGTGAACATCAGGCCCACCGGCGCATCGAAAAAGCGATAGTTGCGGGCATGCTGCGCGTGCATGCCCGGCTTGTCCTGCTTGCCGATGCCGAGCAGGCCGTAGAGATCCCAGCCCACCTTGCGACGCCGGTCGATGAAGGGCGACTTCCACTCGGTGGGGTAGTAGTCGTATTCGTCACGATGGGTCTGCGCCCAGTCGGGCTGGTCGAAGGCGTCGAGAATGTCGCGGCTCAGGGCCTCACGTGCGGCACCCGTCAGCACGTACACCTTCCACGGCTGAGTGTTGGTGCCCGAGGGCGCCCGCGAGGCGATCTGCAACACGTGCTCGATCGCCTCGCGGGAAACCGGCTGGTCCGTGAACGCGCGGACCGAGCGGCGGCTTTCTATGGCGCGGTCGACCGCATGCCCGTCGGGAAAATCGCAACCATCACTCATGACGCATCCAGATGAAATACGCAGGCCACGCGCCCAATCGTCGCGCCGATCAATTGACGGACTTGCTGCGACCCGCCCAGTACGGCTTGCGCAGGTCGGTCTTGAGGATCTTCCCGGCGCCACTGACCGGCAGCGGCTCCTGGCGAAGTTCGACGCTGCGCGGCAGCTTGTAGCCGGCGATCAGCGTGCGGCAGTGGGCGATGATCTCTTCGCCGGTCACCGTGGCACCCTCTTTGGGCACCACCACGGCGAGTACCGCCTCGCCCCATTGCTCGCTGGGAATGCCGATGACCGCGCATTCCTGTACGGCCGGATGCTGGTAAATGGCCCCTTCCACCTCGACGCTGAAGATGTTCTCGCCGCCGCTGATGATCATGTCCTTGGCGCGGTCGACCAGGAAGATGAAACCCTCCTCGTCCATGTAGCCGAGGTCACCGGTGTGCAGCCAGCCGTTGCGCAGGGTTTCCCGGCTCTGCTCTTCCATGCCCCAGTAGCCGCGCATCACGTTCAGGCCGCGGGCGCAAATCTCGCCGACGGTGCCGCGCGGCGCCTCCACATCGTTCTCGTCCATGACCACCACCTCGACGCCGTAGGCGGGGCGCCCTGCGCTGGTGAGCTTGGGGCCGCCCGCAACGTGGAACTTGGCCTCCAGAAAACTCACCACCGGGGCCGCTTCGGTCTGGCCATAGCCCTGGGTGAAGCCGACGCCGGGCAGCGCCGCCATGGCGCGCAGCAGCACCGCTTCGGGCATGGGTGAGGCGCCATACAGCATGCGCCGCAGGCTGGACACATCATGATCGCCGACCTTGCCGGAGCTGATCAGCAGATTGATCATGGTCGGCACCAGCACCGTGTGGGTGACGCGCTCGCGGGCGACGGTGGTGAGCACGTCGTCCACGTCGAATCGCGGGATGGCGACATGGGTGCCACCGACCATGGTCACGGCGAAGGTGTTGGCCATGTCGGCCAGGTGGAACATCGGCGCCGCGTGCAGGTAGACGGCGGTGTCGTCGTAATGCAGTGCCGGAACCACATTCAGGGCATTGAACACCACGTTGTCGTGGGTGAGCATCACGCCCTTGGACTTGCCGGTGGTGCCGCCGGTGTAGAACAGGCCGGCCAGCGCGCCGCCGCCGACATTGGCGTCGGCCACCGGCGCGTGATCGGCAATCAGGGCTTCGTACGACAGGCAGCCTTCGGGCAGCGCCCCATCGCCCATGAACACGACGTGCTTGACCGTTTTCATCAGCGGACGCAGCGCCGGCAGCATCTTCGCGAAGGTGTCGTCCACGAACAGCACGGCACTGGCGGAGTCGTCGAGCGTGTAGGCAATCTCGGGCGGCGCCAGGCGAATGTTCACCGGATTGGCCGCCGCACCGATCCAGGCCACCGCGTAGAAGTACTCGACATAGCGATCGCTGTTCAGTGCCAGCACGGCCACGCGGTCTTCAGACCCCACCCCAAGCGACTTCAGGGCCGCGCCCAGCCGGGCGATACGCTGCTCGAACTGAGCCCAGGTCTGGCGGCGATTGCCGCAGATCGTGGCGGTACCGGTGGCACGAATCTGTACTGCGCGCCGCAGCGTCTGAGTGATGTACACGGTGTTTTCCTCCCAAGGGTGATAAGGGCAACCTGACGAAATCCCGAGACTTCGCGGTTGCTTGCGATGATTATCTAACGGATGTTAGTTTGCTCGCGAACTCATGACAAGTGCGGCACCCGACCATGTCTGGCCCTGACGATTCCCCGTGCCCGCAGCTTGCGTCCGCGCCCCAGCGCTTCGAGCCGGGCCCTCTTCTGGCAGACGCCAGCGCCTGGGACCAGACCCCGTTTTTCAAGTGGATGGGCATGCGCGTGCTCGACGCCGAGGCGGGCCGGGGGCGCCTCGTGCTTGACGTGCAGGACCATCATCGCGGTGGCGGCGGCACGGTGGCCGTCAATGGCGGGGTGCTGGCTTACATGCTCGATGCGGTGGTGGGCCTGGCGGTGCACACCAGCAATCATCCGGACACCGTGGGCCAGGTCACGCTCAGCCTCAACGTGGAGTACCTGGCCCCGATGATGGTGGCGCGCCAGATCATCGGCGAGGGCGAGGTCGTACGCCGCGGCGGCAGCCTCGCCTTCGTTGACGGGCGCCTTTATGCCGATGACGGCAGCGTGGCCTGCAGGGCGCACGCAGTGTTGCGCGTGTTCCGCCGTCGCGCCTGAGCGCATTTCCGTATTCCCCTTACAGAGCCAGAACATGCCCGAACAGAACCTGCACATGGCGGTGAAATTCACCGCCACCGCAAAAGCGATCCCGGACCATCCCTGCCTCATCCAGGGCCAGCAACGCTTGAGCTGGCGGCAGGTGGACGAACGCACCAACCGCATTGCCAATGCCCTGCTCGACGCGGCCACCCTGCAGCGCGGCGATCGCGTCGCGGTGATGGAACGCAACTCGCCGGCCTACGTGGAGAGCTACCTGGCGGCGATGAAGCTGGCGCTGGTGCCCTGCAACGTCAATTACAAGTACCGGTCCGAAGAGTTGCAGTACCTGCTCGAAGACTCGGGCGCCGCCGTGCTGGTGATCAACGCGGAGTTCCTGCCGGTCTTCGAGCCGATCGCCGCGCAGTGTCCGCACCTCAAACTCGTCGTCGTCATTGGCCCCGAGGCGCAGGCCGCGCTGCCCGCCGGACGCATGGCCTACGCGGCCTGCCTGGCGCACCACAGCGCTGCGCCGCCCAATCTGGCCTGGGCCGCGCCGAACAACGATGACCTGTTGTTCCTGCTCTACACCGGCGGCACCACCGGCTTTCCCAAGGGCGTCATGTGGGACACCACGGTGTACCGCGAAATGCACCGCCTGCTGGGGCCGATGGTGCGCGGCATCATCGAGCGTCTGCCACGCGCGCCGGCGTCCATGTTCCGGTCACGGACGGGGCACGAGAACGCGATCTCGCGCTTCATGCAATCGCCGGTGTTTCGCTGGCTGATCGCACGCCAACCGGTACGCGAGGCGCTGGGCCGATACGCCGAGCGCTCGTTCCGCGAGCGCGCCAGCGGGCCGCTGGACGTGGCCGCCAAGAAAGCCCGGTTGATGCGTCGCTTCCCGAACCCGACGCTGGTGGCCTGCCCACTGATGCACGGCACTGGCTGGCTCACCACCTTGAACACGCTCACCGGCGGCGACGCGGTGATCTTTCTCGAGGGCGCCAAGTTCGACGCGGCCGAGGTCTGGCGCACCGTCGAACGCGAGAAGGTCTGCACCCTCATCATCGTCGGCGACGCGTTTGCGGTGCCGCTGCTGGAAGAACTGGAGCGCCACTCCTACGACACCTCGTCGATGCTGATGATGAACAGCTCCGGGGTGGTCTGGTCGCCCAAGGTCAAGCAGGGGCTGCTGAAGAAGATTCCGCAGCTCATCATCGTCGACTCGCTCGGTGCCTCCGAAGGTCTGGGCCGCTCGGAACCGATCACCGCGCAGGAGGGCGAGATCAAGCCCATGCGCTTCCGTCTGTCGTCGCACATGAAAGTGTTCGACGAGCAGGACCGCGAGGTCGTGCCCGGCTCCGGCGTCAGCGGCCAGCTCGCGATCAGTGGCCTGATTCCGCGCGGCTACTGGCGCGACGAGGCCAAGACCGCCAAGACCTTTCGCACCATCGACGGCGTGCGGTACTCGATGTTTGGCGACGTCTGCACGGTGGAAGCCGATGGCGCGCTGACCCTGCTCGGCCGCGGCTCCGGCGTGATCAATACCGGGGGCGAAAAGGTGTTCCCGGAAGAGGTCGAGAACGTCATTCACGACCAGCCCGGCGTCGCCGACTGCGTCGTGGTGGGCGTGTCCGACCCTCGCTACGGTCAGGTCATTGCCGCGCTGGTGGCGTTTCATCCGGGCCAAAGTGGTTCGCTGGATGACATCGCCCATCAATGTGCCGCACGCCTGGCCAACTACAAGAAGCCCCGCCACCTGTTCGTGGTGGACAAGATTCCGCGCAAGGACAACGGCAAGATGGAATACCCGCTCGCGCGGGAAATCGTCGCCCAGCGCATCCAGCAACTTTCAGCCTCCGAATGAAAACCCTTCACGCCCCCCACTACACCTGCCCCGAGGACTTCCTCGCGGGCCTTGAAACCCAGCAATACATCGCCAGCAAACGCATCGGCACGGCCGTCTATCTGGGCCTGCACCTCGAAAAGCCGCTGCTGGTCGAAGGCCCCGCCGGCGTCGGCAAAACCGAACTGGCCAAGGCGATGGCGTCCCTGCTCGATGTGCCGCTGGTGCGCATGCAGTGCTACGAGGGCCTGGACGAGTCCAAGGCGCTGTACGAATGGAAGTACGGCAAGCAGTTGCTCTACACGCAGATTCTGCGCGACAAGCTTGGCGAACTGATGCAGGGCGCGGCCACGCTGGAAAAGGCGCTGGAGAAGCTGCACGCCCACGACGACCTGTTCTATTCCGAGAGCTTTCTCGAACCCCGGCCGTTGCTGCGCGCCCTGCGCGAACCGGCGGGCTGCGTGCTGCTGGTGGACGAGATCGACAAGGCCGACCCGGAGTTCGAGGCCTTCCTGCTCGAACTGCTGTCCGACTACCAGATCTCGGTGCCCGAACTCGGCACGGTGAGCGCCAAAGTGCGCCCGATCGTGCTGCTGACCAGCAACGGCGCGCGCGAGTTGTCCGACGCGCTGCGCCGCCGCTGCCTGCACCTGCACATTCCCTATCCCGAGGCGGCGCTGGAGCGGCAGATCGTGCAGACCCGCGTGCCCGAGCTGGCACCGTATCTGGCGACCCGCCTGGTCGCTTTCGTTCACGGCCTGCGCGCGCTGGACCTGAAGAAGCATCCTGCGGTCAGCGAGACGCTGGACTGGGCGCGCACGCTGGTGCTGCTCAACGCCGACGAACTGGGCGAAGACCTGGTGCGCGACACGCTCACCACGCTGCTCAAGCACGAGGAAGATGTCGCCACCGCGCTGGCCGCCCTGCCCCAGGTGATGCAGGCGACCCGCAACGCCGCGCAGGTTCATGCAGCGCGCGCTTGAGGAGTTCGTGCTGGCGCTGCGCGGCAGTGGCCTGGAGCCGGGATTGTCGGAGTGCGTGGACGCCTATCGCGCCGCCCGCATCGTCGGGCTGGACGATCGCGACCGCCTGCGCGAAGCCCTGGGCGCCACGCTGGCGAAGACCGAGCCGGGCCGCGCCATTTTCGACGACGTGTTCGAGCGCTACTTCTCGTTCACGATGTTTGGCGAAGGGCTGCCCGATACCGCCGAAACCCCCGAAACCGAACCGGGTGACGACGACGGCAACGCCGCCAACGGCAAGGCCCCGCCGTCGGGCGACGCCCGAACGCCCACCGACGTTCTACTGCGCATGATCGAGACCGCCGACCGCGCGGGCCTTGCCGGGCGCCTGCGCGCCGCCGAGCAGCAGGTCGGCATCACCGGCGCCTGGCTGCCGACGCAGCGGGGCCTGTACACGCGGCGCATGCTGGACGCCATGGGCGCCGGCGACCTGATCGCCGAGGAACACGCCCTCGCCGCCCAGCCCTCGCGCTCGGCGGCCACCGAATCACGCATCTCGCGCCTGCACGCGGCGCGCGGGCGCCTGTTCGAGGAGGTGCGCGACCACGTTGCGCGGCGCCTGGTGCTGTACGGCAAGTCCGCCACCGAGAAGCTGCGCGACACCACGCTGAGCACCCAGCGCCTGTCGAGCATCGAGCGCCGCGACTTCGACCGCATGCTGCGCCTGATCCACAAGCTGGCGCGCCGGCTGGCCACCCGCCACGCGCTGCGCCAGCGCCGCCAGCGACGCGGCGTGCTCGACGTGCGGCGCACGCTGGCGCGCAATGTCGCCTACGGCGGCGTGCTGTTCGAGACACGCTGGAAGAACCGGCCCATCAGCAAGCCCAAGGTCATCGCCATCTGCGACGTGTCGCGCTCGGTGGCCTCTTACGCGCGATTTCTGCTGCTGCTGCTGTACGGCCTGCGCGACGTGCTGCCCGACGTGCGCAGCTTCGCCTTCACCCACCGGCTGGTGGACGTGTCGGGCCACTTCGACCGCGATCCGCCGCACATCGCCATTGAGCGCGTGCTCGACCAGGTGGGTGGCACCGGCACCAACTACGGCACCATGCTGCGCGACTTCGCGACCCAGGAACTGGCCAAGGTCGACCGTCGCACCACCGTCATCATGCTGGGCGACGGTCGCAACAACCACGCCGAACCCGAGGTGCAGGTGATGCGCGACCTGCACAAGCGCGCGCGCCGGGTGGTCTGGCTCAACCCCGAGCCCCGCAGCTTCTGGGCGCTGGGCGACTCCGAAATGCCGCGCTATGCGCCCTGCTGCCACACCGTTCGCGAGTGCGGCACCCTGGTGCAACTCGAGCGCGCCGTCGACAACCTGCTGCGCAACACCGGCAGCAATGGCTGAAGGCTCTCTCACACCTATGAACCTCATGACCCATCCCCCCGCCACACCGGACGCCGTCGCCGAAGTGCTTGGGGTGCTCGACCTCAAGACCGTCGGCACCGATCGCTTCCGCGCGCAGCCGCGCGAGTTCGGTCGCCGTCGCCTTTACGGCGGCCAGATCTTCGCGCAGACCGTGATGGCCGCGCAGCTCACCGTGGACGATCGCGCACCCCATGCGCTGCACGCCTGCTTCCTGCTGCCAGGCACCCCGGACGATCCCGTCGACTTCGAGGTGGAGCGCCTGCGCGACGGCGGCGCCTTCTCGGCGCGCCGCGTCAATGCGCTGCAGAACGGGCGGGTGATCCTGAGCCTGATGGCCTCGTTCCATCGCACGGAAGAAGGCTTCGAGCACCAGATCGAAATGCCGCCCGCGCCCGAGCCGGAAACGCTGGCCAGTACCAGCAGCCTGCTGGCCGACTGGGTGCAGCAAACCGGCACGGTGCCGCACTCGATGCTGGAAGTCAGCATGACCCAGCGCATGGGCCTGGACGTGCATCCGCTGGAACCCGACAGCGTGTTCGGCGACAAGATCCGTCCGCCGGAATACGCCCACTGGTTCCGCGTCTGCCGGACGGTGCCCGACGACCCCCGGCTGCACTACGCGCTGCTCGCCTTCGCCAGCGACCTGTGTTTTCTCGGCACCTCGCTGCGGCCGCACGGGGTGCCGTGGTACGCCCCCAGCATGCAGCCCTCCACGGTCGATCATTCGCTGTGGATCCACCGCCCGCTGCGGGCCGACGAATGGCTGCTCTACGTGATGGACTCACCCACCGCGCAGAACGCCCGCGGCTTCGTCCGCGGCGCCATCTACGACCGCGCCGGCCGGCTGGTGGCCTCCAGCGCCCAAGACGGGCTGATCCGCCCCCTGCATACCCGTTAAAGCCCTACGCCTATGACCTCGACCACCGCTGCACGCCCCTGGTGGCAGACCCTGCCTGCGGATTACTACCAGCATCCCTACGCCACCCTGCTCGACCGCAGCGATCCACTGAAGGTGCTCACGACTGCGGCCGTCGATCAGGTGGCGCGCACCGCCCTGGGCTCGGTGATGGCCCTGGCCCTGATGCCCAGCCTCGGCACGCCGCGCGCCCGCGCCATCGAGCGCGAGCGGCTCCGCTTCTATGCGCCGCTGGCCGATGCCGACGCCGACCAGGTGTACGTCGCGCCGCCGGCCGTGCCGGTGCGGACGCGCAAGTCCTCGGGCTGGGGCCTGGGCTTTGGCGAGGCGGTGTGCGAACGCCTGAGCTTCGACAGCCCCTTCGAGCCGCTCAACCCGGCGCTGCGCGAGGACTACGCCCGCAACGAACGCAACCGCCGCACCACCGCGCTGTACATTCGCCGGCCGATGGGCAAGCCGCGACCGACGCTGATCTTCGTGCATGGCTACCTGCTCGACGATCCGCGTGTGAACAGCCGTGCGTTCTGCCTGCCGTGGCTGTTCCGCATGGGCTACGACGTGCTGCTGCCCAGCCTGCCCTTCCATGGGCCGCGCGCGGAGCGGCTGCATCCCTACAGCGGCTACGGCTTTTTCGGCGGCGGCCTGGCGCGCACTAATGAATCGATGTTGCAGGGGGTCAGCGACCTGCGGGTGTGGACGCAGGAGTTGCTGAACCGCGGCGCACCGCAGGTGGGCATTTCCGGCCTGAGCCTGGGCGGCTACATGACCGCCATGCTGAGCACGGTCGAATCCCGCCTGGCGTTTGCGATTCCCAATTCGCCGGTGGTCGCGGCCGCCGACATGGCGATGGAATGGCAGCCTCTGGGCGGCCTCATGCGCCGCTCGGTGCTGACCGACGGCTGGACCTTTTCCGAGCTGCGGCAAAGCATGGCCCTGCACAGTCCGCTCAGCCGTCCACCCCGCCTCGACGCCGGGCGCCTGATGGTGATTGGCGGCGCCGGAGACCGCTTTACCTCACCGCGCTTCGTCAGCCTGCTGCACCAGCACTGGGCGGGCAGCGATGTGCACTGGTTTCCCGGCAATCACCTGCTGCACCTGCAACAGGGCCGTTACCTGCGGCTGATGAAGAAATTCATGGACCGCAACGTGCATCCCGATGCGCCGGATCAGCCCGCGCTGGCCACGCGCTGACTGATCTGCCCGCACCGGCGGCACTGCCGCGCAACACGACGCGGCAGTGCCGGACCGCGATTCAGGGGGCGCGTGCGATGCCTTGCTCGATCATCGCGTCGACCTCGGTGCTGGAATACCCCAGCCCCAGCAACACCTCGCGCGTGTGCTGGCCCAGCGTGGGGGCCGCCGCATGCACCGATCCCGGCGTGCGCGACAGCTTCACCGGAATGCCCAGCCCGCGCTGCCCGTTGTCGAACTCCACCACCATCTCGCGATGCAGCGTGTGCGGGTGCTGCAAGACCTGCGGCAACTGGTTGACCGGCCCTGCCGGGATGCCGGCCTTCAGCAGGCCCTCGCACAGTTCTGCCGCATCCCGATCTGCCAGCAGGGTTTCAATCGAGGCGCGCAGCGCAATGCGATTGCGGTTGCGCTCGCCGTTGCTGGCATAGCGCGCGTCGGTGGCCAGCTCCGGGGCGCCCACGAACGCGCAGAACTTGCGGAACTGCCCGTCGTTGCCGATGCCCAGAAACACTTCGCCGCTGCGGGTCTCGAACTTGTCGTAGGGCACCACGTTGGGATGGCCGCTGCCGGCCAGCACCGGCACCTGGCCGTTGACGAACCAGTTGGCCGCGTGTGGATGCAGCAGGCCCACGGCGGTGTCGAACAGCGTGGCCTCGACAAACTGACCCAGCCCGGATCGCTGCCGCTCGGCGAGGGCCAGCAGGATGCCGATCACCGCGTTGAGCCCGGTGGTCATGTCGACGATGGGAATGCCGATGCGCGTCGGGCCGCTGGCGGGGTCACCGTTGACGCTCATCAACCCCCCCATGGCCTGGGCCACCGCGTCGTATCCCGGCGCGCCGCCCAGCGGGCCATCGCCGCCAAATCCGGACACGCGGCAATGGATCAGCCGGGGGAAGCGTTCACGCAGCACCTCCTCGAAACCCAGACCCCACTTCTCCATCGTGCCGGTCTTGAAGTTTTCGACCAGCACGTCGGCATCGGCAAGCAGGCGCAAAACCGCCTCGCGGCCTTCCGGCCGCGAGAGGTCCAGCACGATGTCCTGCTTGTTGCGATTGACGCCGAGAAAATATGAAGCGGTGCCCTCGACGAACGGCGGCCCCCAGGTGCGGGTCTCGTCGCCCATCGGCGGCTCGACCTTGACCACGCGGGCCCCGTGATCGGACAGGATCTGCGTGCAGTACGGCCCGCCCAGCACGCGCGACAGGTCAACCACCCGGATGCCGGTGAGCGCACCGCTGGGGGATTTGGGGGCAGCCTTGGGCGACGGGGTGGGCATCAGTACGAGCGCGGCAGGCCCATGACCTTTTCGCCGATGTAGTTGAGCACCATTTCGCGGTTCAGCGGCGCGGTGCGCAGCAGACGCACCACGGGGTACAGATCGAAAATGCCGTATTCCTTGGTGAAGCCGTTGCCCCCAAAACATTGCAACGACGCGTCCACCGCGTGAATGCCGGCCTCGGCTGCCGCGTACTTCGCCATGTTGGCGAATTCGCCGGCTGGCAGACGATTGTCAAAGGCCCAGGCGGCCTTGTGCGTCATCAGCCCCGCCATCTCGATTTCGGAATAGGCCACCGCCAGCGGATGCTGCAGGCCCTGGTAGGCGCCGATCGGCACCTTGTTGAACACCTTGCGCTCGTTGGCATAGGCCACGGCCTTGCGCAGGGCGAAACGACCGACGCCGACGCACAGCGAGGACAGGATGATGCGTTCAGGGTTGAGGGTGTCGAACAGAATCTTGAAGCCTTCGTCGACGGTGCCCAGCGCGTCGGCCTCGGTCAGTTCCACGTCGTCGAAGAACACCTGCCACTGCGACTCCGGCATGGGGATGCTGACCGGAATCACCGTCTTGCTCACGCCCTTGGCACGCATGTCGACGATGAACAGGGTGAAGCCGTCGGTCTTGCGGCTGACCTCGCCGTGCGGCTTGGTGCGGCTGACCACCAGGGCGTAATCGGCAGAGTCGGCGTCGGTGATGTAGGTCTTCTGGCCATTGAGCTTGAAGCCCTTGCCGTCGCGCCGCGCAATGGACGTGATTTCCATGGTGTTGGAGCCGGCGTCGGGCTCGGTGATGGCGAAGCAGAACTTGATCTCGCCGCGGCAGGCCGCCGGCAGATATTTCTGCTTCTGCTCTTCGGTGCCGTGCATGGCAATCAGCGCCAGCGACATGGTGGAATTGACCACCAGGCTGAGTAGCGGAATGCCGTTATTGGACAGACCCTCCATGAACAGGGCCATTTCCATCATGCCCTGGCCGGCGCCGCCGTAAGCCTCGGGCACCATGAGCCCCAGAAAGCCGTCGGATGCCACCTGGGCAAGCAATTCCTTGGGCGGCTCGTGCTTTTCGGCGTAGCTCATCCAGTAGCGGCGGTCGTACTGCTGCGAGACCTTGTCGCCGTACTCCAGAATCATGCGCTGCTCGCTGCTCAGTTCAAAGTTCACGTTCGATCTTCCTTAAGAAAAAATAGAGTCCGGCGCGACCCGCCGCCTGAACCCGACTGCAGTGCGCAATCGGGTTCAGAAATTGTTGGATTTGCGGCCGCCCGCGACCTTGCGCGCGCGGTCGGCCGCAACGTCTTACTGCGCGGAGGGGAATTTCGGGGCGCGCTTCTCGCGCACGGCCTTGACCCCTTCGGGGGCATCCTCGCCGAGGAAGCAGAGCATCTCCATGGCCAGCGAGCTTTCGAAGATCGGGCGGGCCATATTCATCCAGCCGTTGAGCGAGCGCTTGGTCAGGCGGATCGCGCCCTGGCTGCCAGCGGCCAGCTTGTCGGCGACCGACAGGGCCTTGTCCATGAGCTGCGCGCGCGGCACGCAGGCGCTGACCAGTCCGATGCGCTCAGCTTCCTTGCCGTCGATGAATTCGGCGGTGAGCAGGTAGTACTTGGCCTTGGCCATGCCGCAGAGCAGCGGCCAGATGATGGCGGCGTGGTCGCCGGCACCGACGCCGAGCTTGACGTGGCCATCGGTGATCTTGGCTTCTTCGGCCATGATGCTGATGTCGGCCAACATGGCGACGGCCAGACCGGCGCCCACGGCGACGCCGTTGATCGCCGAGATGACGACCTTCTCGCAGTTCATGATGCTGTAGACGACATCGGCGGCTTCCTGCATCACCACGGAGATTTCCTTGGGATTGCCGACCATGTTGCTGATCCATTCCAGATCGCCACCCGCCGAGAAGGCGCGGTCGCCGGAGCCGGTGATGACCGCCACCTTGGTCTTGGCGTCGTCGTGCACCACCTGCCAGATCTTGGTCAATTCCCAGTGCAGGCGCGCATTGGTCGCGTTCATGACTTCGGGGCGGTTGATGGTGATGACGAGCACGCCGTTGGGGCGGTGTTCGAAGCTGAGGAACTGGAAGTCTTCGTAGGTCATGGCAATCTCAATGTTTCGTGTGGATGAATATGGGTTTAGGGAAACAACTTCAGACGATGCGGTAGATCATCGAGCCGGTGGCCACCAGGCGACGCGCATCGCTGTCTTCGACGATTTTCACGTCGCAGAAGATCAGCTCCTTGCCGCGACGGCGGACTTCGCCGGTGGCGAGGATGGCGGTGCCCATCGCGGCGCCGACAAAGTTCACGGTGAGCGTGACGGTTGAGGCTTTCATGCCGCGGGCGATGTCGTGGCCGGACCAGGCCGCCAGCGCGCCGGTCAGGTCGAGCATGCTGGAGATCACGCCGCCATGCAGGGCATTGCCGCCGCCGCACAGGTCCATGCGATGCGGCAGGCGCACCACGGCGCGGTCGGGCACGGTCTCCACGACCTCGATGCCCAGCACTTTCTGGAAGCCAATCTGCGGAAACATCTTGATCAGTTCGGCAATCTGCGGGGCGACTTCGGGTTGATCGGACACGGCAAACTCTCGGATGGGTGACAGGGTTCAGGAATGCAGCTGCAGGCGGCCGTTGCCCAGCACCACCAGGTCGCGTGCCGCCACCCGGGTGCGGAACGACCACAACGTGCCGTCGCGCCAGATGTCGGTGGTCAGCGACTCGCCCGGATAAACCGGCGCGGTGAAGCGCGCATGCATCGAGGCGATGCGGCTGGCGTTGTAGTCCAGCGCCTTGACCAGTGCATGGCCCGCCACCCCGAAGGTGCACAGCCCGTGCAGGATGGGACGATCAAACTTGGCCGCGCGTGCCACCTTGGGGTCGGCGTGCAGCGGGTTGTCATCGCCCGACAGCCGATAGATCAGCGCCGCCTGCGGCAGGGTGTCGAGCGTGATCGACACATCCGGCGCGCGCGTCGGCAGCTCGTGTACCGGCGGCGTCGGGCCGGTCGGCGCGCCGATGCCGCCATCGCCACGGCAGAACGTGGTGTTGGGCAGCGTCGCCAACAGCTCGCCGGTGGCGGCGTCGGTCAGGGTGCGTTCGGAGTAGACGAGGATGCCCTTGCCGGCGCCCTTGTCGACGATGCCGGTCACCCGCGTGCGGCCGATCAGTTCGCCTTCCGGCGGCGGCAGCTTGTGAATGATCAGGCCCTGCTCGCCATGGACGATGCGCACCCAGTCAACGCCGGTATCCGGCTTCTTCCACCAGAAACCGGGATGCCCGAGCACCACCGGATAGGTCGGCAGCACCTGCAGGCCGTCTTCGTAGACATAGCGCAGTTGCTGCTCGTCCATCGGGTCGGCGCCCAGCCCGATGCCCAGCGCATAGAGCATGGTGTCCTTGCGCGTGTACTTCTGCCGGACCTCCGGAATCGGATAGTGGAGCAGGTGCTGGTAGTCGACCGCCATGGCTTAGACCGGGTCCCAGGAGAACACTTCGCCGCTGGTTTCCAGGGCGAAGAAGTCAGCCTTGAGCGCGGGCATGGCGTGTTCGGCAACGGTCTGCGGCGTCCAGCCCTCGCTGCGATGCACGCCGCGGATGGGACGCGGCTGGCTCATCAGGAAGATTTCGTTGGCGCGCACGGCGAAGATCTGCCCGGACACTTCATGGGCCGCGTCGCTGGCCAGATACACCGCCACCGGCGCGATCTTGCCGGCTTCCATTTTCTTGAGCTTTTCCACGCGTGCCTGCTGCTGCGGCGTCTCGGTGGGAATCGAGCCGATCATGCGGCTCCAGGCGAACGGCGAGATGCAGTTGGAGCGCACGTTGTAGCGCTTCATGTCCATCGCGATCTGCTTGGACAGCGACGCGATGCCCAGCTTGGCCGCACCGTAATTGGCCTGGCCGTAGTTGCCGATCAGCCCCGAGGTGGAGGTCATGTGCACGTAGGCGCCCGAGTTCTGCGCCTTGAAGTGCGGCGCCGCGGCGCGCGACACGTAGAAGGTGCCGTTGAGGTGCACGTCGATCACCGCACGCCATTCTTCCAGGCTCATGTTGAAGAAGAAGCGGTCGCGCAGGATGCCGGCGTTGTTGACCACCGCGTCGATGCGGCCAAAGGTGTCCATCGCGCACTGCACGATGCGGCCGGCGGCGGTCCAGTCGGACACGCTTTCGCCGTTGGCCACGGCGCGGCCGCCCCGGCTCTCGATCTCGCGCACCACTTCGGCGGCCGGTGTTTCAGTGGAGACGCTGCCGTCCACCGACACGCCCAAGTCATTGACCACCACGGCGGCGCCCTCGGCCGCCATCAGCAGCGCCATGTCCCGGCCAATGCCGCGACCCGCGCCCGTGACCACGACCACCTTGCCTTCCATCATTTTGCTCATGTCTTGCTCTCCTTAAGATTTGTGGGTGTCGCGCTCAGGACTTCAGGCCGAGCACCTGCGAGGACAGGATGTTGCGCTGGATCTCGTTGGACCCGCCGTAGATCGTGGCCGGTCGCGCGTTGTAATAGCTGGTCAACCAGTCGAAGGAATCGCCGGCCATGTCCACATCACCCACCAGCCCCCCGGCGCTGCCCGCCGTCTCGACCAACAGTTGGGAGATCTTCTGGTAGTTCTCGGTGCCCATGATCTTGAGCATGGAAACGTCGGACCCCAGCGTTTCACCGCGACGCACCTGATCGACGAAGCGCTCGTAGAGCGCCGCATGGTCCAGCACGTCGAGCTTGTAGCGCGCGTAGGTGTCCATGAAGCCCTGGTCTTCGGTCAGGCCCAGTTGCAGCGCCAGTTCTTCGAGTCGCGCCATGGCGTACTGGCTCTGCTTGGGGCCGCCGATGCCGATGCGCTCGAAACTGAGCAGCGCCTTGGCGATGGTCCAGCCACGATTCATTTCGCCCACGATGTTTTCCTTGGGCACGCGCACGTCGCGCAGGAAGGTCTCGCAGAATTCCTCGTGGCCGGCAAGGTTGCGGATCGGCCGCAGCTCGAGCCCCGGCGTGCTGGTTTCGGCCAGCAGGAAGCTGATGCCTTCCTGCTTCTTGGCCTGCTTGTCGGTGCGCACCAGCATGAAGATGTGCGTGGCGTCCTGGGCCAGCGAGGTCCAGGTCTTCTGGCCGTTGACGATGAAATGATCGCCGTCCAGCACCGCCTCGGTGCGCAGGCTGGCGAGGTCGGAGCCGGCGTTTGGCTCGGAGTAGCCCTGGCACCAGACATGCTCGCCGGAGAGAATCTTCGGCAGGTAGTAGGCCTTCTGTTCCTCGGTGCCGTGCTGGATCAGCAGCGGCCCGACCATGACGATGCCCATGTCCGGCGCGCGGCCGATGCCGTGCAGCTCAAGCTCCTCCATGAAGATGACCAGCTTTGACGGCGTCAGCCCCATCCCGCCGTACTGCTGCGGCCACGCCGGGGCCAGCCAGCCCTGCTTCGACAGGGTCAGGTACCAGTCCTTTACCTGCGCCCAGCGCAGTCGGGTCTTGGGGTAGCGCAGGTGTTCCGGGTAGTTGGCGTGGAAGAACGCGCGCACCTGGCTGCGGAAATCGTCGTCGGTCAGGGTGTTCCAGTCGGTCTTTTGCATGGTGTTCAGCCCTCGCTTCCGGCCACGGGAGGATTCAGGCGCACATAGCGCCGGCGGTGTGCCTGGGCGTTGCCCAGCCAGGGCGCCAGCGACAGCACCCGGTTGACGTAGAGGCTGAGGTCGTATTCGTCGGTCACGGCAATGCCGCCGTGCATCTGAATCGCCTCGCGCGCGGTGGACATCGCCACCTCGGCAGCACGCGCCTTGGCGCGGCTGGCCATGCTGGTGCGCCGGTGCTGGCTCACGTCTGCATCGAGCGCGGCGACCGCCTGGCCGACCACGGCACGGGTCAATTCTTCCTGCATCAGCATGTCGGCTGAACGATGCTGCAGCGACTGGAAGCTGCCGATGGCCTTGCCGAACTGCATGCGGGTTTTCAGGTAGTCGAGCGTCATCGCGCGCATGCGCACGATCAAGGCGAGCAACTCGACCGCGTTCATCACCAACGCCTCATCGAGCGTGGCGGCCAGGTCGGCGCGGTCCAGGGTGAGCATCGCGGCAGCGCTTACCGACAGCTGGGTGGCCTTGAGGCGTGCCAGCGCCGTGCCGTCGGCCTGGGCCTCGTGTTGCACCTCAAGCCCGCTGCTGCCGGGCGCCACGGCGAACAGCGCGACCCCCTGCGGCGTGGCGGCCAGCAACAGGTACTCGGTAGCGCCGCTGCCCGGGCGCGCGAAACGCGCCTCGCCGTCCAGCGTCCAGCCGTCGCCTGCGGGTGCCGCGGTGAACGGCGGTGAATCAAGCTCCAGGCTGCCGGCCACGTCCTGCCAGACCAGGCCCGGCACCGCGGTGCCGGCCGCAACGGCGGCGAGCAGTTCATCGCGCTGCACCGACTGGGCACACCGCCGCAGCGCCCCGGCCGCCAGCACGGCAACCGGCACCATGGGTTCGGGCGCGAGCTGCGCGGCAAGTCCCTCGATCACCACGCGCGCTTCGGCAAAGCCCAGGCCAAAACCGCCAAATTCCTCAGGCAACAGCAGGCCGGTCCAGCCCTGCCCTGCCAGTTCTTCAAACATGGCCGGGTCGAATTCAGGCTGCGCCTTGCGCAGCTTGCGTGCGCGCGACAGCGGCAGGCGGCCTGCCGCGAAGGCGGTGACGCTGTCCTGAAGCAAGCGAACCTGGTCGTCGCGTTCAGCCTGGGCAATCGCGTCAGGCGTGGGTTGGGCACTCATCGTTTTGAATCCCTCAGTAGCTTTTGGGAAGGCCGAGCACTTTCTCGGCGATATGGCACAGAATCAGTTGCGGGCTGATGGGCGCGATGCGCGGAATCATCATCTCGCGCAGGTAGCGTTCGACGTGGTACTCCTTGGCATAGCCCATGCCGCCATGCGTCGCGACCGCGCGCGTGCAGGCGCGGAACCCCACCTCGGCAGCGTAAAACTTGGCGGCATTGGCGTCCGGCCCGCAGGGCAGGCCCTGGTCGTACTTCCAGCCGGCGCGGCGCGTCAGCAACTCGGCGGCTTCAAGTTCAATCCAGCTTTCGGCCAGCGGGTGTTGAATGGACTGGTTCTTGCCGATGGCGCGCCCGAACACCTCCCGCTCCTTGGCGTAGTTCACCGCGCGGTTGAGCGCGGCGCGCCCCAGGCCCACGGCCTCGGAGGCAATGAGCACCCGCTCGGGGTTGAGGCCATGCAGGATGTATTCGAAGCCACGCCCTTCCTCGCCCACGCGGTCTTCGTCGGACACCGGCAGGCCGTCGATGGCCAGCTCGTTGGAGTCCACGCAGTGGCGGCCCATCTTGTCGATCTCGCGGATGTCGACGTAGCGGTGATCCAGCGGCGCGTAGAACAGGGTCATGCCCTGGGTGGGCTTCTTGCACTGCTCGATGGGCGTGGTGCGGGTCAGAATCAGGATGCGGTCCGCGACCTGTGCGGTGGAGATCCACACCTTGCGCCCGTGCAGCACGTAACCGCCCTTGACCCGCTCGGCGCGTGTCTTCAGGTGCGTGGTGTCTAAGCCCGCATCGGGCTCGGTCACGCCGAAACAGGCTTTCTGCTCGCCCTTCACCAGCGGCGGCAGAAACCGATGTTTCTGTTCTTCGGTGCCGTACACCACCACCGGCTGCAGGCCGAAGATGTTCATGTGAATGGACGACGCCCCCGACAGGCCCGCACCGGACTCGGCGATGGTCTGCATCAGGATGCTGGCCTCGGTGATGCCCAGCCCCGAGCCGCCATAGGCTTCGGGCGTGCAGATGCCCAGCCAGCCGGCATCGGCCATGGCGCGGTGGAAGTCCAGCGGAAAACCACCGTGCTTGTCTTTTTCCAGCCAGTAATGGGCATCGAAACGCGCACACAGGGTGCGCACGGCCTCACGGATGCTGTCGTGCTGTTCGTCGGACTGGAAGTTCACGGGTGTCAAGGCTCTCGGGTCGTGGTCGGCGGCATGGACTGCCGCTCTGTTCATCTAACAAGCGTTCGATAGTTTAACGGCCTAAGGCCCACGCCTGCAATGCGGTGAAGCGCGCGCCACCACCCGCGCCCCGGTTCAGGCCGGTCGGCAGCGCACCCGCAAACCCTCAAGGCCGCGCACGATCATCGAGTCGCTGAATTGCGGCGTTTCCACCAGTTCGATGTCACGCAATTTGTTCAGAAGGATCGGCCAGGCGATGCGCGCCTCCATCCTGGCCAGAGGCGCACCGAGGCAGAAGTGGATGCCATAGCCGAAGGTCAGGTGCGGATTCGGATCGCGCGCAATGTCGAAGCGGTCGGGATCGGCGAACACGGCCGGGTCGCGATTGGCTGCGGCCACGAACTGGAAGATGCGGCTGCCCGCCGGCACGCGTTGTCCGTGCAGGTCCACGTCTTCGTTGAGCACGCGCACCCCGGCCAGACCCGGCCCATCCCAGCGCAGGATTTCTTCGACCGCCTTCTCGACCTGCCCGCGGTCGTGCAGACCGTCGCGCAGGCGCTGCATCTGCTCCGGCCAGCGCAGCAAGGCATACAGGCCGTTGCCGAACAACTGCGTCGTGGTTTCGTGACCGGCGAACAGCAGCAGCACGCAGGCGGCGACCAGCTCGTCCTCGGAGAGGAAATCACCCTTCTCCTCGGCCGCGACCATGCGCGCGACGATGCCGCCGTCCGGATGCCGGCGCAGCCGTTGGGCCATCTGCCCGAAATAATCGTGCATCTCGCGGATCGCGGCGTCGGCACGGCCGTAGCGATCGGGCGACAGACGCGAGGTCAGCACGAACGAGGCCAGTTCATCGGACCAGCGCTTGAGGTGCGCCACGTCTTCGCGCGGCACGCCGAGGATTTCGGCGATGACCATCGCCGGCAGCGGGTAGGCGAAGGCGCGGATGAAATCGACCTCGCCGTCCTGCGCCGCGAGTTCGTCCACCAGTGACTCCACCATCTCGGCGATGCGCCCTTCCATGTGCGCCAGTGCCGAGGTGGTGAAGGCCTTGTTCATCAGATTGCGCACGCGGCCGTGATCGGGCGGATCGTTGAATACCGCCCACAGCGACAGGTTCTTCTCCAGCGCCGAGAGGCGCTCGCGCCGCGTCGGGTCCATGTGCGCGAAGAACGGTCGCAGACGGTTGGCCGAATAACGCGGATCGCGCATGGAATTGCGCACGTCCTCGTAGCGCGTGATGACCCAGCCCGCCATCGCCTCGCTGTAGTGCAAAGGCTCGTGCTCGCGCAGCCGCGCCAGCGCCGGGAACGGGTTCTGGATCACCGCCGCATCGCGCGGGTCGAAGTATTCTGACGAAGTCATGGTGGGCGTCCCGTGGCGGCCTGAGGCTCAGACGCGTTCGACGATCAGCGCAATGCCCTGACCGACGCCGATGCACATGGTGCACAGGCCATAGCGTCCGCCGCTGCGTTCCAGTTGCGCCACTGCGGTCATCACCAGACGCGCGCCGGAAGCACCCAGCGGATGACCGAGCGCGATCGCGCCGCCGTTGGGATTGACCCGCGCATCGTCGTCGGCCAGCCCCAGGTCGCGCGTCACGGCCAGCGCCTGCGCGGCAAAGGCCTCGTTGAGTTCGATCACGTCCATCTGGTCGATGCTCAGGCCGGTGCGCGCCAGCAGTTTCTTCACGGCCGGTGCCGGCGCAAAGCCCATGATGCGCGGCGCGTTGCCGATGATGGTGGCCGCCACGACGCGTGCGCGCGGCTTGAGCCCGTGACGCTTCGCACCCTCGGCCGAGGCGATCAGCATCGCGCAGGCGCCATCGTTGACCTGCGAGGCATTGCCGGCCGTCACTGAGCCGTCCGGACGCACGATGCCCTTGAGCTTGGCCAGGCGCTCCAGGCTGGTGTCGGGGCGCGGCGGCTCGTCGCTGTCCAGACGCAGCGCGTCACCCTTCTTTTGCGGCAGCAGCACCGGCTCGATCTGGTCTTTGAAGAAGCCCTCGGCCAGCGCGCTCGCAAACCGCTGCTGGCTGCGCAGCGCGAATGCATCCTGCGCGGCGCGTTCGATGCCGAATTGCTCGGCCACGTTCTCGGCGGTCTCGGGCATGCTGTCCACGCCATAGCGCGCCTTCATCAGCGGGTTGATGAACCGCCAGCCGATGGTGCTGTCCTCGATCTTCACGGCACGCGGAAACGCGCCGTCGGCCTTGGCCATGATGAAGGGCGCACGGGTCATGCTCTCGACGCCGCCGGCAATCAGCAGGTCGCCTTCGCCCGCCTTGATGGCGCGCGCGGCCGTCGCCACCGCGTCGAGGCTGGACCCACACAGCCGGTTGACGGTGCCGCCGGGAATCTCCTGCGGCAGTCCGGCCAGCAGCAGGGCCATGCGCGCGACATTGCGGCTGTCCTCACCGGCGCCGTTGACGCAGCCGTAGATCACGTCGTCGAGCGCCGACCAGTCGACGCCGGTGTTGCGGCGCATCAGCGCCTGGATCGGCAGCGCTGCGAGATCGTCGGCGCGGATGCTGGCGAGAATGCCGCCGTAGCGGCCGAAAGGCGTGCGTACGGCATCGCAGATGAAGGCATCGATCATGTTGATACTCGGTATTGGTGGGTGAGGAACACGGATCAGCTTTCGCTGCGCGTGCCGAGCGCGTGGTCGCGCGCCTCGTCCTCGGCGCGGGTCCAGATTTCCTTTGCGATGGGCGAGTGCATTTCTTCCATGATGTGACCGACCAGCCCGACGGCGCGCGCCAGCACGCCGATGCCACGGCAGGCCGTCCAGGCGATGCCGAGTTCCGAGCAGCAGGCGCCGATGGCGCCGGTGGCGTTGATCGGCAGCACCTTGCCGTAGACCCGCGCGGCCTCGGCGGCGACACGCTCCATCAGCGCGATGTACGGGCCGTCGAAGCCCTGCTCGCGGGCGATGGCGAACAGGCGCGGGGTGCGCGGATCGATCGGCTTGTGCAGCGGATGGCCGATGCCGGGCAGGATGGCCTTGCGCGCGTGCCAGTCGGCAACGATCTTCTGGGCCAGCGCATCCAGATCACCAGGATTCTTCGGGTCGGGAATCGCTTCCTGCAGCAGCTTGGCGGAGCCTTCGGTGGTCCCCACGAACACCGTGCCCAGCCCGCCCAGGCCGGCAGCGACGGCACCCTGGATGGACTCGGGCGCCCCGGCGTAGGTGAGCCTTGCGGCCAGCGCGCTCGGGGTCAGGCCGTGCTCGACCAGGGTCACGGCGAGCGCGTTGAACAGCACCGATTCCTGCGATGTGGGAATGCGCCCCATCATTTCGAGGAAGGCCATGTCGCCCAGATTGATATGGCCGAGCAATTCGCCCGGCAGGTCGAACCCGCGAACGACGATGCGGTCGGGCGTTGAATAACCCATCGCGGTGCGGATGGGCTTGCGTTTACTGGACATCGGAACTCCGTAATTGGATTGAGGTTTCAGGAAAACTTCGGCTTGCGCTTCTCGCGGAACGCGGTCACGCCCTCGCGCGCATCCGGCGTCATGAACAGGAACGGGAAGCCATCACGCGCGGCGCGCAGATCGTCGCCCCCGAGGCCACGGTTGTAGAAGGATTTGGCCATGCGCACGGCCATCTGCGGCTTGGCGGCAATCTTTTCGGCCATGGCCAGCGCTTCTTCCAGCAGGCGGTCGGGCGCCACGGTGCGAAGTGCGATGCCCAGACGCACCGCCTCGTCGGCGCTGATGGGGTCACCGAGCATCGACATCTCCTTGGCCTTCGGTCGGCCGACCATCTCGGCCAGACGCACCACCGCGAAGCCCGGCAGCAGGCCCAGCTTGATCTCTGGCACACCGAAGGTCGCCCGCTCCGAGGCCAGGATGAAATCGCAGGCGATGGCCAGCTCAAAGCCGCCACCGAAGGCCATGCCGTTGACCGCCGCGATCAACGGCTTGCTGCACGATTCAGGCGAGGCGAGAAAGGTGACGATTTCCTCGATGAACTGCTTCACGGCATCGGCGGCAAAGTCGAAACCGCTGATGTCTGCACCCGCGCAAAAGGCCTTTTCGCCGCTGCCGATGATGATGCCGACGCGGATGTCCGGATCGGCCTCGATGCGCGCCAGGCTCGCCGTGACACCTTCGCGGATGCCGGCCGACAGGGCGTTGAGCTTGCCCGGTTCATCCAGGGTCACCAGGGCGATGGCACCCCGCTTTTCGAACTCCACGCTTCCCAATCTCATCAGCTTGTCTCCTCGGTTCAAGTTGCAGTTGCAACGGTAGGTCTGTGTGCCCCGTCTGACCCCGCGGGGTTTTCATTGCCGCGGACAGCCTGCGGGTGCGGGTCCACGGTGATTCGACGGTTGCGCCTCAGCGGACGCGCCCCGCGATCAGAATCAGAAATCCTGTGGCGCCCGGGCCGGGCGCAGACCGTCGGGCATCCAGTCTTCAAGGCCCTCTTCCAGCGGAATGCGCAGCGTCAGCAACAACTGCGAGAACATGCGCCAGTTGCCGATGGCCACCACCAGTTCCAGCCGCCCCTCGACGCTTTCGATGTGACGCGCGCACTCGGCCCAGGTGGCGTCCGAGATGCGGCCCGATTCCATGGTCTCGTCGGTTGCGCGCAGGACCGCCCGGTCGGCGTCGGTAAGCACCGTGGCGCTTTCCCACGACCGGCAGGCCAGCAGCACGTCCTCGGCAATGCCCATGTCGCGGGCGTAGCGCCAGTGCTGGGTCCATTCGTAGTTGGACCCGGTGAGCCAGCCAATGCGCATGATGATCAGCTCCCGCAGGCGGCCATCGAGGTGATTGCCCTCCAGCAGCAGCATCTTCAACAGGCCGCCCAGTGCGCGCGCCAGCGCCGGGTGGCGCAGCAGCACGCGAAACACGCTGAGCGGCGCCATGATCTCGGGGAGCCCTTCGCGGGCGGCAATCTTTTGGGCTTCTTCGACGCTCATCATGGGAATACGCAGCGCGCTGCCGCGCGCCGGGGGCGTTGCCGTCATCGTGAACCCTCCTCAGGGCGTTGGAACCGTTCGGCCAGGGAAAAGCGGCGTGCCGTGCGGCGCCTCCCTTTCCCTAACAACTGTTAGACAGTATGCTGGCCCGACGCAGATTTCAACTTCTGACCGAGGAGATCGGCATGCTTCCCAAGAACAGCCTGGCCATGGTTCTGACCGCCAAACGCCAGTTGCAGAAAATGGACATTCCCCTGCCCGACATCGACGAAGACTCGGCGATCCTGCGGGTCGAGGTGTGCGGCATCTGCGGCAGCGACTACGAACAATTCGAAGACGTGCTGGGCATGCCGATGCCGGTGGTGCCCGGTCACGAACCGCTGGGCATCATCGAGAAGATCGGTGACCGCGCCGCCAAACGCTGGAAGGTGGACGTGGGCGATCGCGTGGCGGTGGAGACGATGCTGGCCTGTCACTGCTGCGACACCTGCCTGTCGGGACGCTATCACCTGTGCGGCGACCGACGTATCTATTCCTACATCCCGCTGAGCGACGCGCCGGGCCTGTGGGGTGCGTATTCGGAGTACATGTACCTGCACCCGAACGCCATCGTTCACAAGATGAGCAAGGCGCTGAAGCCGGAGATTGCGGTGATGTTCAACCCGCTGGGCGCAGGCTTTCGCTGGGCGGTGGAGATTCCGAAGACCAAACCGGGCGATACCGTGGTCATCATGGGGCCGGGTCAGCGCGGCCTGTCCAGCGTGATCGCCGCGCGCCAGGCAGGCGCGAAAAAAATCATCGTCACCGGGCTGACCGCCGATGCGAAGAAAATGGAACTCGCCAAAGCGTTTGGCGCGGACCACTGCATCGATGTCGAGAACGAAGATGCGCGCGCGCGCATTGCCGAACTCACCGACGGCGTCGGCGCCGAAGTGGTGGTCGACGTGTCCTCGTATTCCACCCGGCCGGTGCTCGATTCGTTGCATTTCGTACGGGCCGGCGGCACCGTGGTGCTGGCGGGCGTCAAGGGTTTCAAGCCGATTCCGGACTTCGTCTCCGACCACATCGTGATGAAAGAGATCACCATCAAGGGCGCGATCGGCGTGACCTCCAGCGGGTATCGCAGCGCCATCGATCTGATCGAATCGGGCAGCGTTCCGGTCGAGAAGATGCACACCCACGACTTCGATCTGGTGGACGCAGAACTCGCCATCAAGACGCTCGCGCGCCAGGTTCCTGGCGACGAGTCCATCCACTCCTGTCTGGTGCCCGGGCGTCGATGAGCGACACAGCGCCGCATGGGCACACCGTTGTCACCCCTCCTTTGCCATGAACTCTGCCGTTTTGGTTGCGGGCCCGATCCGCATGGGTCATCGCGGCAGCGTGGCGCTGGCCGCCGGCGGCGCCATCCTGCTGTCGGCCAAAGTCGTCTGCGTCAAGCTGCTGTACCAGTACGGGCTCGACGCGGTGGACGTGATCACCCTGCGCATGTTGACCGCCGGCCCGCTGTTTCTGGTCGTGGCGGTGTGGACCTGGCGCGACCTGCCGCGTCTGGGCATGGGCGACATGCTGCGCGTCGCCGCGCTCGGTTTCATGGGCTATTACGCCTCCAGCATGCTCGACCTGATCGGCCTGCAGTACGTCAGTGCCGGCCTCGAGCGCCTGATCCTGTTCCTCACGCCCAGCTTCGTGCTGCTGCTGGGCATCGTGTTCCTTCGGCGCCGTGTGCGGCCGGTGCAATGGCTGTCGTTGGCCGTCGCCTACGCCGGGATCGCGCTGATCTTCTGGCATGAACTCAGCGTCATCGGTCACCCGAACATGGTCTGGGGCGCCACGCTGATCGGCGTCAGCGCCGTCATGTATGCCGTGTACCTGTTGCTCAGCGAGGGCCTGATGCGCCGTCTCGGCGCGGTGCGTCTGGTGTCGCTGGCCCTGTGCGTCTCTACGTTTCTGTGTCTGGCCCAGTACCCGCTGCTGCGCCCGGTAGGCCGCCTGCTGGAGCTGCCGGCGCCGGTGTGGTGGCTGTCACTGGCCAACGGTACGGTGTGCACCGCGTTGCCCATTTTCATGACCATGATCGCGGTACGAAACATTGGCGCGGGTCATGCCTCGCAGGCCGGCATGATCGGCCCGGTCAGCACGCTGCTGCTGGCGGCATGGCTGCTAAGCGAGCCGATCACCGCGATCCAGCTTGTCGGCACCGCTCTGGTCACCGCCGGCATTTTGATGCTGTCGTCCCTGCAGCCGGCGGCGCGGCCCGCCCCGCTGACGCCCTGAACGATCCGGACGGGCGCCGCCGCCCGTCCGACAAACGACACCGCTCGTCATCTCTCAAACCTGCCATTCCGTTCTATGCGTTGTGCGTTCTGCCACAACGAACTACGATCCGCACCGCTTTCAGCGAATCCGCTTCGCGATCTCTTTCCTCGTGTTTCCACCCCATCAGGAGCTTTTAATGACGTTCTCACTTCCTCTGCGCCCCCTCGCGGCGAGCGCCGCACTCGCGGCAATGCTGGGCCTTTCGGCCTGTGATGCCGGCGGCGGCAACACCGGTGGTGGAGGCGCGGCACTGCCGCCCGATATTCAGACGCGCGCGGAAATCGGCTGCGCCGGCGTGGCCGGTCCGCTCGATGGCCTGCAGTCGTCGCTGGACAATTCCCTGACCTCGGGTCTCAGCGATCAGCCCCCTGTAGCGGCCACGACCGCGCAGCTCACCGCACTGATCAGCGACCTGCTGGACCTTGTCGATGCAACGGCCGATGGCGCCGGCTCGCTACAAGCCCTGGGCAGCGGCGGCGACCCGCAATTGCTCACGCCGGTGCTGAATCAACTGCTGTGCGTGACCGCCGCAGTGGGTGAGGTTCTGACGTCCGTGACCCTGGCGGCCAGCACGCCGGTGCTCGAGCGGATTGCGCTCAACGGCCAACTCAACATCATCCTCGACCTGCAGACGCAAATTGCAATGACGTTGACGCAGCTTGCGGAGGGCGGCGCCGTCGGGCCGGTTGCCGGCATCCTGCAGCAGGTGACCAACCTGCTGGCCGGGGTGCTCACCAACCCGCTCGGCTTCACCAGCCTGCCCAGCGACGGCATCCTGGCAAGCGTGCTGGCCCCGGCAGCCGATCTGCTCATGGACATCAGCGGGTCGTTCGCCCTGCTGCAAGGGGGCGACGAGCAGGGCTTTGCCGAAGCGCTGCTGGGATCGGTGACGCACCTGGTCGAGGGTCTGGTGGCCAACCTCGGCCCGCTGGGCGTGGTGCTGAACCCGGTGCTCAATCTGCTGAGTCCGGTCCTGAACCTTCTCTCGCAGTTGCTCGGCGGCCTGCTCGGCATTGGGCTGTAAATTGTGTGGGGCGGTTGGTGAACGCCAACCGCCCCGTTCTTGAGTGCATGCGGCAGGCTGAGGTTCTGTGCCTTGGCCCTGCCGCACGCGCTTGGGCGCCAGGGTTCAGCCCTTCAGGACAAACCGGTCAATTCAGCTCGAATGCTTCCAGCCTTGGCCGCCGCAGCGCTTCGTTGAACTCGCGCGGACGACGCGGCCAGACTTCCGGCAGCCCATCTTTGCCGATGTACCAGTTCTGGCAGCCACTGACCCAGACCGTGCCCTGCATCGATTCGCGCAGGCTGTCGTAAAACGCGTCGGTGGCATCCTGCCGCGGCGCCAGCGTGTTGAATCGCCCTTCGCCGTAATGGCCAATGCACTGCATGACGTAGCCCACCAGCGCCTCGGTGTAGCGAATCACCGAGCCGTTCGCCAGGGGGCTGTGCGGGCCGCCGAGCAGGAAGAAATTCGGGAAGCCGGGAATCGCCACGCTGTAGTAGGCATGCGGACCGCGCTCGCCCCAGGCCTGGCTCAGGGTCAGCCCCTGGGCGTTCGTCAACTCCAGCGGGCGCAGGTATTCGTGCGTGTTGAAGCCGGTGGCCAGCACCAGCACGTCCAGCGGATGCAGCTTCCCGTCAACGGTACGGATGCCTTGTTCCTCGACGCGTTCGATGCCGTCAACCACCAGCTTCACCGAGGGGCGCTGCATGGCCGGGTAAAAATCCCAGGACATGATGATGCGCTTGCACATGGGCTGATAATCCGGCGTCAGATGCCGACGTAGCAGTGGGTCCTTGACCCGATCAAGATTCCACTGGCACAACGCCTCCACCATCCGCCGCTGCCAGCCTGGCTCGATCATGGCCCGGGCCAACACATGATCAAAACTCTGATCGAAAAACTTGTACGCGGTGCGCGCGATGATGGGGAATCGCTTCAGCAGCTCACGTTCGGCCAGCGGGTACTCGCGATCGGGGAGCGGGAACACCCATTGCGGGGTGCGCTGGAATACGTTCAGCTCGCAGGGCAGTTTCGACACCGCGCTGACGATCTGCGCGCCGGTGGACCCGGTGCCGATCAGGCCGATGCGCTTGCCCTTCAGGTCCACGCTCATGTCCCAGCGCGCGGAGTGGAAGCGCTTGCCCGCGAAGTGTTCCAGCCCTGGAATCTGCGGCTCACGAGGGTGATGCAGGAACCCGCAGGCCGACACCAGGAATTCGCCGCTGTCCTCGCGCCCGCTTTTCATCGTGACCTGCCAGCGCCGACCGTCGAAGCGTGCGTCCGCCGCTTCCTCGCCAAACACGATATGGCGTCGCAGATCGTACTTGTCGGCGATATGCCGCATGTAGTTCTGGATCTCCGGCCCGCGCGCGAAGCGGTGATGCCATTCGGGGTTGGGCTCGAAGCTGTAGGTGTAGTAGTGCGCCGGCACGTCGCAGGCCAGACCCGGATAGCGGTTCTCGCGCCAGGTGCCGCCCACTTCTTCGCGCTTCTCGAAGATCGAAAAATCCTCGATGCCGGCGCGCTTGAGCTGTATGCCCATCAGCAGGCCCGACATGCCGGCACCCAGAATAAGGACCCGCGGCTTGCGCGCCCCCTCAGGCAGCGGCGGGATTGCCGGAATTGGTGGACTCAGCGGTGCATTCATTAACCTTCTCCAGTCAAAACAGTGTTGCGGTGACCGCTCAGGCCGCAGCGTCCAGCCGGTCATGCAGGAAGCCACCGAGCGTCTCCAGCGACGCGTCGGCCTGCGGCATCAGGCCGGCCTGCAGCTGAAAGTCATGCCAGAGCCCCGCATAGATGCGGCTCTGCACCTCCACGCCGGCGGCGCGCAGCGCGGTCTCCAGCCGCTGCGTGTCAGACAACAGCACCTCGTCGCTGCCGGTATGAATCAGCACCGGCGGCAGCCCGGCCAGCGGCGAAAACAGCGGTGAAAGCACGGGATCGTCACGCTTTCGTCCATTCGCGTAATGCGCCGCGGCCCAGTCCAGCCAGTCGCGGCTGAGCAGGGGGTCGCGGTCCGCACAGGTCTGCATGCTCTCGCCCGAGAGCGTCAGATCGACCCACGGCGAAATCAGCGCCAGGGCCCGCGGTGCGACGAGCGCGGCGTCGCGCAGCGCAACGGCCGTCGCCAGTGCCAGGCCTCCACCGGCCGAGTCGCCGGCCAGCGCGACCGCGCCGTGCGAGGCGGTGAGGGCCTTCCAGGCGCTCACTGCGTCGTCCAGTGCGGCCGGCGCGGGATGCTCCGGTGCCAGGCGGTAGTCGATCACGAAGACCTCGCAGCCCGCGGCCAGGGCAAGCCGTGCGGCAATCCCGAAGTGGGTGCCCGGCGAGCCGAGCACGTAGGCGCCGCCATGCAGATACAGGATTGCCCGCCCGTCTGGCGCGCCCTCGGGGATCAGGCGACGCGCGAGCACACCATCAAGGTAATGCTCGACATCACGCACGCCCTCTGGGCGCGGGAAGCACCGCGAGGCCGCACTGATCAGGCTGCGCTGCACCAGCAGCGGCAGGCGGGTGGAGAACACCGGCTTGAGCCCGACGCGGGTCACCAGGCGCAAGCCCTGTGCGGCAAGGCCGATGCGGCTTACGTCCGTCTCGGACTCGCTCATTTGCCCGCCGAGACCTTCATCAACAGGCCGATCTCTTCCATCGCATTGCTCGGAATCACGAACGTCGAGGTGTCACGAATCGCGGCCAGATTGTCGCGCACGTCCTCCACCGAAAGCTGCGGCGTGTAGTAGCCCGGCACCACACCGACGAACACCCGGCCCACCCGGCCGCCGCCGCAACTGTAGGTCTCTCCGCTGACTTCGCAGCTCTCGTGCGCAAGGTAGGCGACGACCGGCGTGACCAGTTCTGGCGCGAGCTTTTCCGCCATCGGTCCGAGCAACTGTTCGGTCATGCGCGTGCGCGCGGCCGGAGCGATGACGTTGACCTTGACGTTGGCCTTGGCGCCTTCGATGGCAGCGACGTGCGAAAAGCCCACGATGCCCATCTTCGCGGCACCGTAGTTGGTCTGGCCAAAATTGCCGAACAGTCCGGCAGCCGACGTGGTGTTCACGATGCGACCGTAGCCCTGATCCAGCATGTGGTTCCACGCCGCCAGCGTGCACCAGATGGTGCCGTACAGGTGCACGTCGATGACCGGCCTGATCTCGGCCTCACCGGCGTTCTTCAAGGCCTTGTCGCGCAGGATGCCGGCGTTGTTCACCAGAATGTCGATGCGGCCATAAGCCTTGACCGCCGCATCGATGATGGCGCGCGCACCGGCCTCGCTGGACACCGAGTCATAGTTCGCCACGGCCGTGCCGCCCGCCGCCTTGATCTCGTCGCAGACCTTTTGCGCAGGGGTCTGCGAGGCCCCGCTCCCATCGGTGCTGCCACCGAGATCGTTGACCACCACCTTGGCCCCGCGCGAGGCCAGGAACATCGCATGGCTGCGGCCCAGCCCTTGTCCGGCGCCGGTCACCACTGCCACTTTTCCGTCGTATCGCATGTCGCTCATGTGCTGCTCCGATTGGTAAGTTGTGAAAAGTACTCTAACGGTTGTTAGTTATTTTTACCGCCGCACTGCGGCGGTGGCAATCCGCCCTTCAGCGCCGATGCAAAACCGGTGTTGCGCGTGCCGATCTGGCGCCCGAAACCCTGCTTCTGCTGCGCTGCAACACTTAATCATCTTTGTTATCGGGCTGTTAGGTCATTTGCACGTGCCAATGAGTTGACACCGAGGTCTGCAGTTGATCAGTATGCGTTCTGCGTAGTGACACACCGCACTATGCAACAAACGAAGTCACGGCGTCCGAGTTTCCGCACAACCCCGAGCGCACCGGACGCCGCCCCGACATCCATGCAGCGAGAGCACCCATGAACAAAACCCTCACACGTCGCAAGCTGGTTCCCCGTCACCCCCGCGAACTGGATTTCGCCGATGGCATTCCCGTCAACTGGGCCAACGGCGATGTGTTTCGCTCCCGATTCTTCGACGCCTTCTCCACCACTCTCCCCGAGGGCGAGAAGTTCTTTATCGTTTCACTGCGCCAGTTCAAGGATCAGTTGCAGGATCCCGCTCTGCAACAGGAACTGAAAGACTTCATCCGGCAGGAAGGTCTGCACGGCATTCTGCACAACGCCTACAACAACCGGCTGGGCCGGCAGGGCGTGGACATCGAGACGATCACCCAGGTGCTGCGCAAGTTTTTCGCCGCGCACACGCGGATTCTCTCGCCGCGCATGCAGCTCACCTTGACCGCCTGCGCCGAACACCTGACGGCGTCGATGGCCCACGCCATTCTGGGCCGCAGCAGCCACCTGTTCGACGGCGCCGATGAACGGGTACGCGCGCTGTATTTCTGGCATGCCGCAGAGGAAATCGAGCACAAATCCGTCGCCTTTGACCTGCTGCAGAATCAGGCCAAGGTCGGTTACATCCCGCGCGTGGTGATGATGGCCTACATCAGTATCGTGTTCCACGCCCTGGTGTTCCCCATTCTGGAACACGTGCTGCGCAACGACGGCTACACCGCGCGCGAGCGTGTCGGGCTTTGGGGTCAGGGCCTGTGGTGGCTGTTCAAACCGAAACGCGGCGGCTTCTACTTTGACCTCATGGGCCATTACCTGAGCTGGTTCAAGCCCGGCTTCGAGCCCTGGAGTCACGGTGACCTTGAGGCCTACGACCGCTGGATCGAGCGCTATGCAGAGTCTGGCGATGTGCGTCCGGCCACCGAAGACACTTACGCGGCGCTGAGCAAGGCTGCCTGAGTCGGCACCCAGCCACTGGAGAAGATGCGTTGAAATCACTCAAAGGCAAAGTCGCAGCGGTCACCGGCGCCGGCAGTGGCATCGGTCGTGCGCTGGCCATCGACCTGGCGCAGCGTGGCTGCCGCGTCGCGGCCTCCGACATCCAGACCGACGCGGTCGCCGAGACGGTGCAATTCATCAAGGCGGCCAAGGGCGAGGCGAAGGCCTACAGCTTCGACGTCGCCGACCGCGAGGCCTTCTACAAACACGCCGCCGCGGTGAAGAAGGACTTCAAGGCGCCCGCCAACCTGATCATCAACAACGCAGGGGTCGGCTTGGCCGCGTCTGTGCAGGAGATGAAGTGGGAAGACTTCGAGTGGCTGATGGGCATCAACTTCTGGGGCGTGTGCTACGGCACGCAGGCTTTTCTGCCGCAGCTGATCGAGTCCGGTGATGGCCATGTGGTCAATGTCTCCAGCATGTACGGCATGATTTCCGGGCCGCTGACCAGCGCCTACAACGCCGCCAAATTCGGCGTTCGGGGCTACACCGAGTCCCTGCGCATCGAGATGAAGGCGGGCAAGCTGCCGGTGGAAGTCAGTTGCGTACACCCCGGCGGCATCCGCACCAACATCGCCAAGACCTCGCGCCTGGCCACCGCCAGCGCCAACGCCGACCGCGCCAAGTTCGAAAAGTGGTTCGCACGGATGACGCTGACCACGCCGGAGAAGGCGGCCCAAATCATCATCAGCGGCATCCTGGGCAACCACCCGCGCATTCTGGTGGGGCCCGATGCTCACGTGATCGACGTCGTGCAGCGCTCGGTCGGTATTCGCTACCAGTGGCTGGCGCAAACCCTGCTCAACCCCTTGATGGCAGGCATGAAGTCCTAGTCCGAACAATTTGACGAACCCTTGACACACACCCCGGCACGCCCCGAGGCGCGACCACAACATACGGAGTAAACGACATGGCCGATGGATCCCAGAAAAAAAGCCCCACCTCGTCACGGTCCAAAGCCCGGTCAGACACCGACCTGGGCCATGTGGACGTCAAACAGCGCGGCTCCTCGCGCCCCAAGGGCAAGCCCGACTATGAAGCGATCATCGTCGGCGCCGGCTTCGCGGGCATGGGCGCGGCCATCGAATTGCAAAAGAACGGCATCAACTCGTTCGTGCTGCTGGAGCGCGCCCATGATGTCGGCGGAACCTGGCGCGACAACCGCTATCCCGGCATTGCGGTCGACATCAGCTCCTTCGTCTACTCGTTTTCCTTCGAGCAGAACCCCAACTGGTCGCGGGTTTTTGCGCCCGGCGACGAACTGCAGCGCTACGCGCAGCGGGTGGCCGCGAAATACGGCATCTATCCGAAAACGCGCTTCGGCGTGGAGGTCGCGAAGGCGGTGTTCGATGAGAGCCTGCATCTGTGGCACGTGCACCTCAAAGACGGCAGCGTGTTGACCGCCCGATACATCATCAGCGCCAGTGGCGGGCTGATCTCGCCCAAGGCGCCCGACATTCAGGGGCTGGACACCTTCAAGGGCCGCGTCATCCACACCGGCTACTGGGATGAAAACTACGACTTCACCGGCAAGCGGGTCGCCGTTATCGGCACCGGCGCCACGGCCGTGCAGATGGTGCCGGAGCTTGCGCGCAAGGTGGCGCATCTGGATGTCTATCAGCGCACGCCCATCTGGGTGCTGAAAAAGCCGGACGCGGAGATCCCTGGGTGGATGAGGTCCACGTTCCGTGCGTTGCCGGTGGCCCAGCGCGCCGTGCGTCTCGTCGCCGATGCCTTGACAGAGTCGCTCATGGTCGGCGCCGTGCTCTATAACCGCCAGATCCCGGGTCTCGTTCGCTGGGCGGAAAACGCCGGCAAGAACAACCTGCTTGAGCAGATCCCCGATGACCCGGAACTGCGGGAGAAGCTCACGCCCAAGTACGGATTTGGCTGCAAGCGCCCGACCTTCTCCAACGAATATTTCAAGACCTACACCCGCGACAACGTGGAACTGGTCACCGACCCTATCGAGTGCATCACCGAAGACGGCGTGCGCACCCGTGACGGCACCGAGCGCAAGATCGACGTGCTGATCACGGCCACGGGCTACAAGGTGTTCGAAAAGGGCAACCTGCCTTCGTTCGAAGTCGTTGGCCGCGGCGGTCTGGAACTGGGCCAGTTCTGGGAGGACCAGCGCTATCAGGCCTACGAAGGCACGACCATTCCAAACTTCCCCAACTACTTTGGAATGCTGGGGCCTTACGCGCTCACGGGCTCGTCGTACTTCAAGATGGTGGAAAACCACTCCCTACATGCCGTGCGCTGCATCAAGGAGGCCCACAAGACCGGCAGCACCTGCGTTGAAATTCGCCAGGGGCCGCATGAGCGCTACTTCACCGACATCCAGCGCCGCCAGCAGCGCACCGTATTTGTGAACCACAGCTGCTCGGGTTCCAACAGTTACTACTTCGACCGTCACGGCGATGCGCCGATGCTGCGCCCGTCGACGTCGGTCGAGGCGCAGTGGCGCGCAAAACATTCGCCGATGTCGCATTACCAGTTCACCCGAGCCGAAGCCCTCGCCTCGACCGAGGCCTGAGCCCCAACGATCGCCACACATTTTTCAATCTCTTCACGCGTAGCGCGCGCCTGTACACCGCAGGCGGCGCCGCATTTCTCAAACCGCTTCATGCATTCAAAAGGAAGGTAAGCCATGGCATTAGCAAATCGGAAGATCGGCTACGACGAAGTCAAGCCGCGCGACCTGCACTTCGACATGACCGACGTGCCCAAGTACTGGATGAACAACGACCCGTGGACCACCCACTGGTGGAACGCTCTTCTGGCCGCCGTGCCCGACGGCGAACGCTGGGTGATGCAGTGCGTGCGCAAGAACCTGGTCAAGGTCAGTGATGAAAAGGTGCGCAAGGCCGGCATTGACTTCATCAAGCAGGAACACTTCCACGCCCGCGAACACGACATCATGAACAAGGCGGTCATGGCACACGGGGTGCCCGTGGACAAAGTGGAAGACGCGTTCAAGCGCACGCGGACCTTCCTGCAGAGGTTTCTGAGCGAGGACATGCAGCTCTCGACCATGGCTGCCGGCGAGCACTTCACCGGCACCATTTCTGCGGTCTTCGTTGACCACCCTGAGATCTTCAAAGACTTCGATCCGTCACTGGGCGCGATGATCGCCTGGCACATGATCGAGGAAACCGAGCACAAGTCGGTGTCTTTCGACGTGTACCAGGATGCGGTGGGCAGCTATCCCAAGCGCATCGCCGGCATGGTGTTGATGACCGGTATTTTCTTCGCCATCAGCGAATACCAGCGCCTGATTCTCGTTGCCAAGGACGGCCACCTGTTCAACTGGCGTTCGGCCCTCAAGGGACTGAAATTCCAGTTCACCCAGCCGGGGTTCATGCGTTTGTTGGTCAAGCACTACCTGCCCTACTACTCGCCCAACTTCCATCCCTGGGACCACGACAACCGCGCGCAGCTTCGCGCGTGGAAGGACACCTTCGATGCGACCGGCGACACCATGAAGGCCTACAAGGCGTTCATCGGTGAAGGTCCGGTGTCCACGCTCAAATCGGTTGCCTGAACAACACGAGCCGCCGGGCAGGCCACGGTCAGGCCGGGTCCGGCGGCTCATTCCAATTAGTCTGCTAGAGGAGAGAGGCGATCGTGAGTCGTCCCAAGAGTCTGAAATTGAGCCAGTGCGCCGCCGCCATCGTGACCGGGGCCGGCAGCGGCATCGGCCGCAGTTTTGCGCTGGAGCTGGCGCGCCGCGGCGGCACGGTGTTGTGCGTCGATATCCAGCAGGAACGCGCCGCACAAACGGCAGCCCAGGTCGATGAACTCGGCGGCCGCGGCATTGCATACACCTGCGATGTCGGCGACGAAAAGCAGTTCGCCAAATTGGCCTCGAAAGCCGACGCGCTGCTCGGGCGGGCAACCACGGTGGTCGTCAACAACGCCGGCGTGGGCGTGGGGGGTCGTATCGGCGATGTCTCGCTCGAAGACTGGCGCTGGTGTCTGTCGGTGAACCTGTGGGGCGTGATCCACGGCTGCCACGAATTTGCACCGCGCTTCCGCAAGCTGGGCTATGGCGGCATCATCAACACGGCGTCTGCCGCCGGCTTTGCAGCCGCGCCCGAGATGACCACCTATAACGTCACCAAGTCGGCGGTGCTGTCGCTGTCAGAAACCCTGTCGGCCGAGCTGTCCGGCACCGGCGTTCATGTCAGCGCCCTGTGCCCGACGATCGTGCCCACCAACATCATCAACGAGAGTCGCTTCCCCAGCGACCGCAAGACCTTTGCCGCCAAGGCGATGGAGAAGTGGGCGTTCACCAACAGCGGCGAAGTGGCGCGCCAGACCCTGGACGCCATGGACCGCAACCAGCTCTACGTGCTCCCGCAATGGGACGGTCGGCTGATGTGGCGCGCCAAGCGCGCCCTGCCGCAACTCTACGCACGCGCTCTGGGCTTCAGTTATCGCCTGGCGGCCGACTGAAGGAAATGCCCACGTGACCAGCCTCAGTGCCATTGCCTTCAAGCGCATGTTTCGCGCGTTGCTCAAGCGCGAGTTCGAGTCCGAGGAACATGCCGTCCGGCATTTTCGCCGCGTGCTCGATCACGCGCCGCTTCCTTCCAACCTTCCACTCGGGGTGTCGGCGCGCAAGATCAATTTTGCCGGCGTGCCCTGCGAGCGCCTGGCCCCGCGCAATCCCCGCCTGACCATTCTGCATCTGCACGGCGGCGCCTTCATTGGCGGCAAGCTCAGCACTTACCATCCCTTTTGCGGCGCGTTGGCCCGGCGTCTGCAGGCGCAGGTGATCCTGCCGGACTACCGGTTGGCGCCCGAGCATCCGTTTCCTGCCGCGCCGGACGACTGTCTCGCGGTGTATCGGGAATTGATCGAATGCGGAACCGACCCGGCAGACCTGATCGTCACCGGCGACTCGGCTGGCGGCAACCTGACCCTGGTCACCCTGCAAAGCGCCCGCGATGAGGGCCTGCCCATGCCGCGCTGCGCCGTGCTGCTCTCGCCCGGCGCCGACCTCAGCGGCACCGCCCCCAGCTGGGCAGAGAACGACCACAGTGACGTGATGCTCTCGCAAAACGTCATTCGCATGATGGGCAACGCCTACCTTCAGGGCCACGACCCAACCGACCCCAAGGTCTCGCCGCTGAACGGCAATTTCGAGGGCCTTCCACCCCTGATGATCTGCGCAAGCGACGAGGAGTGCCTGCGAGACGATGCCTACGCCGTGGCCACGCGTGCACGTGCGGCCGGTACCGAAGCGCGCCTGCTCACCCGGCCCGACATGCCGCACGTCTGGCCCATTCTTTTCCCGCTGGTGGCCGAGGCGCGCGCCGACATGAAGTTGATTACCCAGTTCATCACCGATGCACGCTTTCGAACCGAGAACCGTTGGTGTGGCAGAGCCTCAATCTGACGCACGGACTCAATCGGTGCAGGACGCATGTCGCACACAAACACAATACGAGGAGTTTTTTATGCGCTTGATACACCTTTTTGGAACCGCGCTTACCGCGTCGTCCCTGCTTGCCGTGCAGCCCGGCCTGGCCAAGGCCCCACCTGAAGAGGCCGCGCGACTGACCCAAGATCTGACACCCGTAGGCGCCGAAAAGGCGGGAAACAAGGCGGGCACCATTCCTGAATGGACACCGATGTCGCAGAGTGGCCCGCTGAAGGATTTCTGGCCGACCAATCCGAAAATCGACGCTGAGAAACCGGTGTTCACCATTACCGCCGCCAATATGGCGCAGTACGCCGAGAACCTGACGGCCGGGCACAGCGAATTATTGAAGCGTTATCCCGACAGCTACAAGATCAATGTCTACCCGACGCACCGGAACGCAACGTTCCCCCAAGAGATTCTCGACGCAACGGTTGCCAACGCAACGACCGCCATACTTGAAGGCGTCGACTTCCCGAGTGGCGCAACGCTCGGAATTCCGTTTCCCATTCCGCAGTCTGGCGCGGAAGCCATCTGGAATCACAAGTTGAAGTACCGCGGGACAACGGCCCGCCGATACAACAACCAGATGATCGTGCAGCTCGATGGGAGTTTCACCCTCACGAAAATCGTCGAAGACGTGAACTTCTATTATGGAAACCTGACGCTTGACCCACCTGTGGAGCTGAAGCCCGGCATCCCCTTGATCAAGTACGTGTCTGAAACCCTGTCGCCGCCGCGTCTGGCCGGCACCTTCATCGTGGCGCACGAGAAGGCCGGCACCGGCCCCGAAGGGCGCGCGGCCTGGCTGTACGCCCCCGCGCTCAAGCGCATCCGGCGTGCGCCCGCCGTGTGCTGCGACAACCCCTACGAGGGCACCGATGGCCACCAGTTCTATGATCAGGTGGACATGTTCAACGGGGTGCTCGAGCGGTTTACCTGGAAACTGGTGGGCAAGCGGGAAATGTTCATGCCGTACAACTCGCATCGCATCGCGGGCAACACCATCAAGTACGACGATATTGCCCACCCCCAGCATGTGAACCCCGAACTGCCGCGCTTCGAACTGCACCGGGCGTGGGTGGTAGAAGCAGAGAACAAATCGGACCTGCGTCATACCTTCAAGAAAATCGTCTTCTATATCGACGAAGACAGCTGGTCGATCTTTGCGCGGGACAACTACGACCATCAGGGCGAGCTGATGCAGTTGCAGGAAGGTCACCTGATCTCGGCGAGCAATGTGCTGACGACGACCTCCGTGCCCGAAGTGGTTTATCACTTTGACAGCGGTCGTTATTTCGTGACGGCAATGGCCAACGAAGACAAGCCCACCGACGCCTCGCTGGAGTTTGACGATGCCTACTTCGAGGCCACGTCCGTTCAGAGGCGCGCCGCAAAGTAAATCGGGACAGGAGTGGGCGGCCCAGCCATGGAACACCCGCACTGATTCACAAAAGCATGCCGGTACCAGGCCCTGCACTGCAGTGGCCTGGTGTTTAAAAAAGTCGCTTTACGACAAGCCTAAACCGCGATCCGCATCTTCAGGTGCAGACGATGGCAAAGGGCATCAAGCACTGGAGGGAGAACATGCGGACCCAATTGCTATTAGCCGTGTCCATGGTGTACGTGTTTGCTTTTTGTAGTCCGGCCGAAGCGGGCATCTACCGCTTCCAACTGTTTGGGGAAGAGCTTGAAGCGATCTCGAACAATTCATTGACTGCCGGGGTGCAGTTCCGGATTGAGAGTCGCTCCAATGATCTGGTCGGAAAATCGAACATCAACCCCGACGTCTGTCAGGGAATCTTCCAACTCTGCCAGGGGGTCGTCCGCGAGCAGGACTACCCAGCGGCTCGGCTTCGCGACGCCCCCGGCCAGGGCTCGATGAATTTCGACGATGGCAACCTCAACTACGACAAGGGCGACGTCACGCAAGCGCCGTTTGTCCTCAACAACGACATCAAGCTGCGTTGGCGGGACTACGAATTGTTCGTGCGCGGCCGCGGCGTCTATGACCCGGTCAACTACAACTTCACGGAAACCCACCCGAACAAGGTGACGCCGGAGAACTTCGAATCGGTGCTGACCCGAGGCGATCCCTTTGCCAACCGCTACTTTCCGGCCACGCTCGGCCGCGGCGCGTTGGTACGGCAGGAGCGCTCTGACGAAATTGCCGACGAGTTTCGGTTCTACGACCTGCTCGATGTACACCTCACCAAGCCTGTCGATGTGGCCGGGCAAGAAGTGGTGTTCCGGCTCGGGCGTCAGGTCGTCAACTGGGGCGAGAGCACGGTCACGATTCTCAACAGCCTCAGCCAGGCCAACCCGGTCAACGCCAACAATATTTTCCGTCTGGGCAATGCGCTGCTGGAGGACCTGTACGTCCCCGTCAACATGATCAGCATGTCCACGGCGTTCTCGACCAACCTGGCGTTCACCGCCTTTTATCAGCTCGAATGGCAGCCCGTGGACATTCCGCCACCGGGGTCGTTTATGTCCTTCATCGACCTGGGCGTCAACAATCTGGGCGAGGACGTGCTCAACGCCAGTTTCGGCTCCGCGCCGGACGACTTCGACAAACTGGGCCGGCGTCTGGCCAATCCGCTGGGCCTTGTGGCGCGAACCACGCTGACCATCGGCCGCGAACGGGACGACGAACCCGACAGCGCGGGGCAATACGGCTTTAGCCTTGAATACTATGCCGAGGATCTGAACAACGGGACGCAGTTCGGCGCGTACTTCATGAACTATCACTCCCGGCTCCCCTACGTCGATGTCTATTCGGCCAACGCAAGCTGCATGCGGGCCGCAGGCAATCCACAAAATCGGGACGCGCTGAACACCTTCGAAATTCTGACCCTCTGCCCCAACCTTTCGCTGACCGAGTACACGCCGGGTGTCGTCCAGGCCGTCGTCGATTTCGCCAGCGTATTGGCACAGCGCCCGGCACTTCTGGGACAGATCGGCGTCGACGGCACGCCGCTGGACGCCGTTACCGGGGTCGCCAACCTTCTGGTGTTCCAGCCCGGCAGGCCGCTGAGCGAGATCGTCCCCTTCGACAGCGCCAAGGTGCAGCTCACCTACCCCGAAGACATTCAGCTGTTTGGATTGAGCTTCAACACCACGTTCGGCCAATACGCCTTGCAAGGCGAAGTCGCCTATCGACCCAATCTGCCGTTACAGGTGTCGGTGGTCGATCTTGGCTTCGCCGCCCAAGGAACCACGCTCGCCAGCTGCACCCCGGACACGGTGCGATGCGCGGGGACCGCGGCGGCGCTGTCGTTTGGCGAAAACAGCACCGGCGTTCCTACGGTGACGGGGCAAAACACCACCGGACAAGTCATCGTCTATGACAATGGCAACTTCGTGGATGCCAACGGCGAAACGCCCTACCAGGACACCGTGTTCCTGCTGCTGGCGGGGGTGCCGAACGCGGCGCGCTCGTTCCCCAATTTCATCATCCCCTACCGCGGCGGCACGCTGGGCGAGAACCCACCGAACAGCCGCATCAAGGGCTATATCCGGTCCAACGCGCTGCAATACACGCTTGGGGCTACCCGCCTGTATGGCGCGTCTGAAAACTGGATTGGCGCCGATCAGGTGCTGTTTGCCTACGAGGCCGCGGCGATGCACGTTCTCGATTTTCCTGACTTCGACAAGTTGCAGATCGAAGGCCCCCTGACCGCTTATACCCACGCCAGCGCCGGCGCAGAAGGCAGCGGCGCCGACGGCTCAAGATTGGCCTGCTCGACAAATCCAGCCTGTACCGTCGGCCCCGATGGCATCCGTTTCAATCCCTATCAAGCGTCGCGCCATTCGTTTGCCAATGCGTTTTCGGGCGGCTACCGGATCGTCAGTCGCATCCTTTACGAGTCGGTCTTACCCTCGATCAGCATTGCGCCGCTGTTCTTGTGGCAGCACGACATCATCGGCAATTCACCCGCGCCAAACTTCAACTTCGTAGAGGGACGGTACTCGCTGACATCGATTCTTGAGTTCCGCTACGAGAAGGCCATGTCAGTGAGCATCGTCTACAACCTCTTTGGGGGCGCCGGGCGCAACAACCTGCTCGCTGACCGCGACAACCTCGGCTTCTTCGTCAAATATCAGTTCTGAAACACGATTCGGCGGGGCAAAACGCCCCGCCGAGTATCGCTTCAGCGGTTTGTGGATGTACCGCCTTGCACGCATCCACAAGCGTTGCTATATTGCGTAGTAAGACAACGCACTTAGCACGAATACCCTCGGTCTTCATGTGTTGCCGAGGTCAGCAGCGGGATAGGGCGGCAAGACATCCCGCAACTCGTCGCATTCGTCGCAGTCGTCGGGCCCGAATGCGTTGCACGTAGTCCCACACTGCATAAGGAACCACCATGGCACTTGCAAACCGCAGCATCGGGTACGACGAGGTCGAAGCACGCGACCTGCGTTTCAATCTCGACAAAGACAGCGTTCCGCGTTACTGGATGAACAACGACCCGTGGAGCACAAGCTTTTTCAATTCCATTCTGGCCGCCGTACCTGACGGCGAGCGCTGGGTGATGCAGTGCGTGCGCCAAAGCCTCACGCGCCTGCAAGACGAAAGCGTGCGCAAGGCAGGCATCGCCTTCATCAAGCAGGAGCACTACCACGCGCGTGAACATGACGACATGAACCACGCGCTGATCGAACAAGGCGTTCCGCTCGACGTGGTAGAGCGCAGCTTCAAGCGCATCCGCGGGACCCTGGAGCGGCTCACGCCGCCGGACATGCACCTGTCCATGATGGCGGCGTTTGAACATTTCACCGCCACCTTCGCCGCGGTGTTCATCGACAACCCGGACATGCTCGACAATTCCGACAAGAAGGTCGCGGCGATGCTGTACTGGCATTTCGTCGAAGAAACCGAGCACAAGTCGGTCACCTTCGACGTTTTCCAGGACGCCGTGGGCAGCTATCCGCAACGGGTGGCCGGAATGCTGATCGCCAGCGCGATCTTTCTGCCCATGGTCGAGGGGCACATGCTCTACCTGCTCTACAAGGAAAAGCAGTTGCTCAACTGGCGCTCGATGCTCAGTTGCCTGAAATTGCAGGTTGGCCCCAAGGGCCTGCTCACCCGCCTGTTCGCTGGGCATTACTTCCCGTACTACCTGCCCAGCTTCCACCCCTGGGACGACGACAACCGCAGCCAGATCCGCAAGTGGAAGGAAGCCTTCAATGCCACCGGCGATACCGCCAAGGCCTACGAAGCATTCCTTCACAGTGCCGGAACCAAGGGCGCGGGCGTCAACGCCGCCCTCGCCGCCTGAGCCGCGTCCCGTCCGCTTCGACGCGCAGTCTGGGCCGGGCGCCCTGCCGCACGTGCGGTAGGGCGCCTGGCCACTTTTATTCAACACCACTTCGTTTGCCACCCGCCCACTGCACATGAACGCTCTGCGTTCGCGCCACATCGCGAGCGAGGGCGCCGCGCGTGGCTGACCGCGGCAGGGCATTCGATCAACTCACTACCATTGGAGACGCGACCTCATGAATCGAGGACTCGACATCGGGCTCTCGCTGGCTGCCACCCTGGCAGCCGGTGGACGCGGCGTGAAGGTCACCGGCGACCGCAAGCAGTCGGCGCAGTTGCTGGCGCTCTACGACATCGAAAACTGCCCTTATTGCCGCATCGTGCGCGAGGCCTTGACCGCCTTGGATCTGGACGCGGAGATCTACCCCTGTCCCAAAGGCGGTACGCGTCACCGCCAGCTTGTGCAAAAGCGCGGTGGCAAATCCCAGTTTCCGCTTTTGGTGGACCCGAATACCAAAACCCAGCTTTACGAGTCGGCCGACATCGTGAATTACCTGTCAGCCACCTACGGTGACGGCCGCCGCCGCGGGCCTCTGCGTCGTGCGCTGACGACCGCCAGCGCGCACGGGGCATCGGCGTTGCGTCTGCCTCGGGGCGCGCGTTCTGCAGGCGCAGCGACGCTGCCGACACAGATGCTTGAGCTGTACAGCTTCGAGGCGAGCCCATTCGCGCGCTTTGTTCGGGAATACCTGTGCGAACGCGAGATCCCCTACATCCTCCGCAACTGCGGCCGCCGCCAGGGTCTGGACTGGCTGCCGATTCCGCCGCTCCGGGCCAGGCTGGCGCCGGGTTACGCCCCCGTGCAGCGCAACCGACAGTTCCTGAGCGAAGTGGCGGGCAAGGTACAGGTGCCCTGCCTGGTCGACCCGAATACCGGCGTCACCCTGTTTGAATCCGCCGACATCGTCGCCTATCTCGACCGCCGCTACGGCTGAGCATTACCCGCCCCTTTTGATCCCGAGAGCGCCCCGAACATGCCTTCAACCAGCCACTACCGATTCCAATTTGAACGATCGAGCGAGCAGATCAACCAGGCCTACTCCGACCCTCGCTACTTCGAGCGGATGGCGCAGGCAATCGGCGGCCTCAATGTGCAGGTTCTGGAAGGGCGCCTCGATGCGCAGCGCATGCGCACCGTAATGCGCATGCACCTCGACCCGATCACGCCGCTGCCCGGTTTCGCCCGCAAGATCATCAACGGGGCGATCACCATCACCCATACCGTGGAATGGAACGCGGCCGATCGCAGCGGTTCCATGGAGGTCATCGCCGCACACATCCCCTATCGAGCAACGTCGCGCATGCGCCTTGAATCGGTGGCCGACACCACCACCGACGTCGTCTCTGACTGGACCCTGAGCATCCGCCTGCCGCTGGTCGGAAGTGCGCTGGAGCGCATCGCCGATGAGGAGGTGCGCCTGCGGCTACAGGCTGAGTGCGACGCCTGCGATCAGTTGATGACCGACGCCTGAGCACCCCGCCTCTGCCCGCCGCGGGCATGAAGGCGCAGCAGCGCGAGTCTGTGCGGTCACTTTTTGGTCATAATGTGACGGTTCACATACGAGCCGACGTCATGACACAGCGACTGCAAATCTGCGAAACCCTCCCCCTGCCCATCGACGTGGCCTTTGCCCGGCTGGCCGATCATCAGCGCCTGGGCGCAGCCTTGGGCGTGCCGGTCAAACGCACCCGCGACGGCGAGGGCGATGTCAATGGCTTGGGCTCGGTGCGCACCATCGGTTTTCGCCCCCTGGAGGTTGATGAAACCATCACCCGTTTCGACCCTCCCAGCCGTATCGACTACCGCATCAGCCGTGGATCACCGTTGCGTGACCACCGCGCCAGCATCATTTTCTCGGCGAACGGCAACGCCACCGAGGTGACCTGGAACATTGAGTTCGACACCACTCCGCGCCTGCTGGGTCCGGTCGTCAACCGGGCGCTGGGCCTCGGCCTCCGTCACGCCCTGCGCAAGATCGGGCGGTCCGCTTGAGGCCGCAAGCCCGCCAGTCCCTGCGTCCGCGCGGCAACACTCTGGGCGTCGTATGAGTCAAGAGCACCCCTACCGCATGGCCGAAGTGATGCAGCTCACCGGGGCGAGCCGGGAGGCCGTGCGCTTCTACATCAATGCAGGCCTGCTGCCGGAGCCCCACCGAACCGCACGCAACATGGCGTGGTACTCGCAGCAGCACATCGAGATCATCAAGCTGGTTCGCGTCCTGCAGGAGGAACAGTTCTTGCCGCTCAAGGCGATCAAGGCGCTGTTCGACGACGACAAGAACTTCGATTTCACCCCCCGGCAACGCAGCATCTTTGCCAGCATGCGCGAGGAAATGGGCATTCGCGCCCGCCGGCAGTTGCCCGGCCCAAGTTCGCACGGCCTGGCCGAGGCGCTGGGGATCAGTCACGACGACTTCCGCGAGCTGCAGGAAGTCGGTGCGATTCGCACCAAGGTTGACCATCTGACGGCAGGCGAAGAAGAAATCCTCAGGCAGTTCGCCATCCTCAGGCACAGCGGCATGACCAATGCCAGAGGCTTCTCCGCACGTCATCTACAGATCGTTCAGGCATCGACCGACCTGCTGTTTGCTCAAGAGCTCAAGCTGTTCAAGGATCTGCTGGTGGATTTGCGCGACGACGAGATTCCGGTGCTCATGGCGCGGGCGATTCCCGCCATCAACCGTATTTTCGCGGTGCTGCACGAGCAGAAGCTGCGCGCATTCGTGGCGATCAATGCCCGGCAGGACGCCGCGCGTCAGGCCAACGAAAGCAAGGCCAAGGAGAAGGCCAAGGCCGCCCCGAGGTCGAAGCCAAAGTCGAACGCCAAGTCGGACACGAAGTCAGCCGCGAAATCGAACGCGAAATCGAAAACGGCGCCGGCCCGCGGCAAGTCACCGCGGTAATTGTCCCCAGTGGCTGACGCGACCGGCCGCGCGTCCGGCCCTCGCAGCGCCTGACCCGATCACCCCGGCAGGGCTTGCGCCGCGCGGCAAGCACCCGGGCGACCCGGCCACCGCTGCGCGAGATTCGTCGATCACCCGCGCCCGCCCCGCAGGTCGCCAGGCCGGCACACCCCCGCAGTCGGTCAGATTTTTCTAACGGTTGTTTGTTATATTGCGCAGGCCCCGCACGGCGCACTGACGACCCGAAGCCGTGCTTACCCAAACGTCGCAAAACCTCACATGATCCTCACTGACGAACAGCGCGCGCTGCGCGACACGGCCCAGAAATTCGCCGAACAAAAACTGCTGCCGGACTACCAGAAGCGCGAAGCGTCCGAACGCCTTGACCGCGATCTGGTGCGCGAAATGGGCGAACTGGGCCTCATCGCACCCGACCTGCCGGAGCAATACGGCGGCCTGGGCGCCAGCGGCCTGACCACCGGCATCCTGATCGAACAGATTGGCTGGGGCGACATCAACGTCAGCTACGTGCCGCTGATGGCCTCGCTGACAGGCAAGGTGATCGCGGGCCACGCCCACCCCGCGCTGGCCGAATACTGGCTGCCGCGCATGATCAGTGGCGAATCCATCGTCGCGCTGGGCTTGACCGAGCCGCGCGGTGGCTCCGACGCCGCCAACCTCGTGCTCAAGGCGCGGCGTGACGGCGATTCCTGGGTGCTCAATGGCGAGAAGACCTCGATCAGCTTTGCCGACCAGGCCGACGCCATCGTGCTGTTTGCCCGCACCGGTCCGGTCGAAGACGGCGCGCGCGGCATCAGCGCCTTCCTGGTGCCGCTGACGCTGCCCGGCGTGCAACGCACCCACTTCAACGATTCCGGCAGCAAGATCATCGGCCGCGGCTCGGTGTTTTTCGACGACGTGCGCATCCCTGCCGATCACCTGCTGGGCGACGAGAACAAGGGCTTCGTGCAGGTGATGCAGGGCTTCGACTACAGCCGCGTGCTGATCGCCCTGCAGTGCATTGGCTCGGCGCAGGCGTCGCTGGACGAGGCCTGGGCCTACACCAAGGAGCGCATGGCCTTCGGCGCACCGCTGGCGCAATACCAGGGCGTGAGCTTCCCGCTGGCGGAGTACGACACGCTGGTCGCGGCCACGCGCCAACTCTGCTACCACGCGCTGGAATTGCGCGATGCCGGCGAGGCGCACACCGCCGAGGCGGCCATGGTCAAGTGGCTGGGCCCCAAGACCTCCGTCGACACCATTCACCAGTGCCTGCTCACCTTCGGCCACTACGGCTGGTCGATGGACCTGCCGCACCAGCAGCGCCTGCGCGACGTGATGGGCCTGGAAATCGGCGACGGAACCGCGCAGGTGATGAAGCTGATCGTGGCGCGTGAGCGCGCCGGCCGCATTGCCGTGCAGTACGCCAAGGACAGCAAGCGATGAGCGAGGCGGTCAGCGTTCGCGTCGAGGCGGGCGTCGGCATTCTCGAACTGGCGCGGCCGGAGAAATTCAACTGCCTGTCGATGGCGGCCTGGGGCGCCATCGGCGCCGCACTGGCCGGTTTCGAGCGGCCCGGCAGCGGCGTGCGCGTCGTGCTCATCCAGGCCCAGGGCAAGCACTTCTGCACCGGCGCCGACCTGGACGAGGTACAGGGCCTGCGCGCAGACCCGGCGCAACTGGCTGAATTCATCGGCTGCGGCCACCGCGTGCTGCGCGCCATGGAAGCCAGCCCCCTGCCCGTCGTCGCCGCCTGTCAGGGCCTGTGTCTGGCCGGCGGACTGGAACTGATGCTCGGTGCCGACGTGGTGTTCGCCGCGCGCGGTGCACGCTTCGGCGATCAGCACGCGCAATTCGGGCTGATCCCCGGCTGGGGCGGCAGCCAGCGGCTGACGCGGCTGGTCGGCCTGCGCCGCGCCATGGACCTGTACCTCAGCGCCCGCTGGATCGACGCCGACACCGCCGCCGCCTGGGGTCTGGTCAACGAAGTGGTCGAGCCCGACGCACTGAACGGCCATGCGCTGGCGTGGTGTAAAACCGCCGCCGAACGCAGCCGTTCCGGGCTGGCCGTGATGAAACGTCTGGCGCGACAGGGCCTCGATCTGCCCTTGACCGACGGACTCGCACTGGAGGAGGGCGTGGCCGTGCAGGCCCTGCTCGAAGAGGACGTCAGCGAGGGGCTCGCCGCCTTCAACGCACGACGCAAGCCGCAGTTCAAGGAACACTGAAACCGATGGGAATCCTGTCATCGCGGGTCGCGACACGCAGCGAAGCGTTCACGCTCAACCAGGCCGCCTATGCCGAACGCATTGCCAACCTGCACGCGCGTCGTGCCGAAGCGCGCGCCGGCGGACCGGAAAAAATGCGCGCCAAGCACCTGGCACGCAACAAGGTGCTGCCGCGGGATCGCGTCGAACTGCTGATGGACGCGGGCTCGCCGTTCCTCGAACTCGGCGAACTCACCGGCGATGGCCGCTACGAGGGCGTGTCGCCCGGTGCCGGCATCATCACCGGCGTCGGCATGGTGTCGGGACGGCCGTGCATGATCATCGCCAACGACGCCACCGTGAAAGGCGGCACCTATTTCGGTCTGACCTGCAAGAAGCACGTCCGGGCACAGGCCTTTGCCTGGCAGCACCGATTGCCCTGCATCACCCTGGTGGACAGCGGCGGCGCGTTCCTGCCCGACCAGGCCAACATCTTTCCGGACGATGGCCAGTTCGGCTCCATCTTCCACAACCAGATCGGCATGTCCGGCGACGGCATTCCGCAGATCGCCGTGGTGATGGGCCCCTGCACCGCCGGCGGCGCGTACATTCCGGCGCTGTGCGACGAGGTGGTGATCGTGCGCGGTCAGGGCTACATGTATCTGGGCGGCCCCGAGCTCACCTTCGCCGCCACCGGCGAGACCGTCGACGCCGAATCACTCGGCGGCGCGGCCATGCACTGCGGCACCAGCGGCGTCACCGACCATATTGCCGAGGACGACCGTCACGCCCTGCTGATCGCCCGCAACATCGTGCGCGAACTGGGGCAAATGCCGCCATCAACCCGCAAGCAGGCCGCCGCGCGGCCGCCGCGCTTCGATCCGGCCGAGATTCACGGCATCGTCTCGCGCGATCCCAAGTTCCCCACCGACACGCGCGAGATCCTGGCGCGACTGGTGGACGACAGCGAGTTCCAGGAATTCAAGCCCAATTACGGCGAGACCCTGCTGACCGGCTTCGCGCGCATCCACGGCTACGAGATCGGCATTCTGGCCAACAATGGCGTGCTGTTCCCGGAAAGCGCGATGAAGGGCACGCACTTCATCAACCTGTGCTGCCAGCGCAACATCCCGCTGCTGTTCATGAGCGACGTCACCGGCTTCATGGTGGGCGCCGACGTGGAGCAGGCGGGCATCGCCAAACATGGCGCCAAGATGATCACCGCGATGAGTTCGGCGCGCGTGCCCAAGTACACGCTCAACATCGGCGCCTCGTTCGGCGCGGGCTACCTGGCGATGTGCGGGCGCGCGTTCAAACCCACGGCCATGTTCGCCTGGCCCAATGGCCGCTCCGGAATCATGGGGCCTGACCAGGCCGCGATGGTGCTGTCGCTGGTGCGCGAAACCAACCTCAAGCGCGAAAACAAGACCTGGACCGAGGAAGAGCGCGAAGCCTTCAAGGCCCCGGTGCGCAAAATCTACGAAGACCTCCAGGACGCCCACAACTTTGCCGCCCACGGCTGGATCGACGGCATTCTCGATCCGCTGGAGACCCGCGGCACGCTGGCCCTGCTGCTGGAACTCGCCGCGCGCGTCCCGCCGCAGAAGACGCAGTTCGGCGTATTCCGGTTCTGATGAGCACCCCCATGACACCCATTCGCAAGCTCCTCATTGCCAACCGTGGCGAAATTGCCTGCCGCATCGCGCGCACCGCGCGGCGGCTGGGCATGGCCGTCGCCGGCATTCATTCGCAGGCCGATGTGCGGGCGCGTCACGTCCGTGAACTCGGCGAGTCGGTCCTGGTCGGCGCCGCAGCACCTTCTGCGAGCTACCTCAACATTGACGCCATCATCGCGGCGGCCAAGAAGGTTGGTGCCGACGCCATCCATCCCGGCTATGGCTTCGTCTCCGAGAACCCGGCCTTCGTGCGCGCGGTGGAGGCCGCGGGGCTGTGCTTCGTGGGGCCGACCGCCGAAACCATGGAACGCCTGGGCGGCAAGGCCTCGGCCAAGCGCGAGGCGGCCAAACTCGGCATTCCCACCGTGCCCGGCGACACCACCGGTCTGTCAGATCCAGCGGCGGTGATCGAGGCGGTACGCGCCTGCGGCCTGCCGGCGCTGCTCAAGGCCGTGGCCGGCGGCGGCGGGCGCGGCATGGCGCTGATCGAGCGCGACGAGAACCTGCGCAACCGCGTCGACAGTGCAATGCGCGAGGCCGAACAAGCCTTCGGCAGCGGCGAGATGATCGTCGAGCGCTACCTGCCCCAGGTGCGCCACATCGAGGTACAGGTCGCGGGAGATGGCCACGGCAATGCCATTCACCTGTACGAGCGCGAGTGTTCGCTGCAACGGCGCCACCAGAAGGTGATCGAGGAAGCCCCCTCCGCCGGACTGGACCCGGAGCTGCGTGCGCGCATCCTCGAAGACGCGCGCCGTCTCGCCGCGGCGCTGCACTATCGCGGCCTGGGCACGGTGGAGTTCATCGTCAGCGGCAGCGATTACTACTTCCTCGAAGTCAATCCGCGCCTGCAGGTCGAGCATCCGGTCACCGAAGAAGTCACCGGTCTGGACCTGGTCGAACTGCAGTTGCGCATCGCCGCCACCGGCACCCTGGGCCTGAAGCAGGAACAGGTGCAGGTGCGCGGACATTCTTTCGAGGCACGCGTCTATGCCGAGGACGCCGACGCCGGCTTCCTGCCCGGCGCCGGCGCGCTGCGCTGGCTGCGCTTTCCGACCGAGTCGCTGCGCGTCGAAAGCGGCGTGGATGCCGGAGACGAAATCACGCCCTTCTACGATCCGATGATCGCCAAACTGGTCAGCCGCGGTACGACGCGCATCGAGGCGCTGGACCGGCTGTCGGCAGGGCTGGCGTCCTGCGAGGTGGTGGGTCTGACCACCAACCTCGGTTTTCTGCGCGAACTGCTCGGCTGGCCGGAAACCCGCAGCGGCGAGATGCACACGCGGCTGATCGACGCCCGCTGGCAACCCGTTGCGCGCCGTGTCGAGACACCCGCCGAACACGTCGCCGCCGCTGCCCTGTGGTGGCTGGCGCGCGAGCGCCGCCGCTGCGACTGGGGCGTTTGGACGCAGCCCGGATTCAGCGGCTGGCGCACCCTGGCCGGGCCGTCACTGCCCTCGACGCAACCCTCGGTGATGCTGGCTGCGGAAGGGGTAATTTGGTCGGTGCATTTTTCGGCACCCGATGCAGAAGGTTTTACCCGCATCGCGCTGGCCCGGGAGGCTCAGGACACCCTGACCCTGCGCGCCAGACTCTCAGCCGCGACCGACGGCGCGCAGGTGCTGGAGTGCGGCGACACCTGTCTGGAACTGCGCCTGTTCGCCGACGGTGAAGCGGTGGAGCTGCACAGCCCGCGCGGCACCAGCCGCTTCGATGCGACCCCGCCGCTGGCCATGTCGGCCGCCACTGCCGTGATCGGCAGCGAACTCAAGGCGCCGATGATGGGCAAGGTAGTGGCGGTGCTCGCCGCCGAGGGCGATGCGGTAAAAGCCGGGCAGACCGTGATCGTGCTGGAGTCCATGAAGATGGAGCTGCAGATCGTGGCCGAGTGCGACGGCACCGTGAGCGGCCTGCGCTGCGCGCCCGGCGACATGGTGGGCCGTCACGACGTGTTGTGCGAAGTGACGGCGTGACTCAACGCAGAACAACAGGAGCAAGGCAATGAGCGATTTTCCGAAGTTCGTCGAATTCCACGAGGAAGGTGTGCGTGAAGGCTTCCAGATGGAGCCCGTCACCTATCCGCGCGAACAGCGCGCCGCGCTGATCAATGCGCTGTCTGAAACCGGCCTGCGGCAGATTCAGGTCGGCTCGCTGGTCAACCCGACCAAGGTGCCGCAGATGGCCGACACCCTGGAGCTGTTCGCCGACATCAAGAAAAATCCCGACGTGCGCTACACCCTGCTGTGGCTCAACGAGTCGGGCTATCGCCGGGCACGCGAGGTCAAGGAGGCGTTCAACCACGCGCCGCTGATGTATTACCTCACCGATGCCTTCGCCCTGCGCAACAACAACCGCACGGCGATGGAGATGCGCGCGGAGCAGGAGGCCTGGCTGGATCGCTACCTGGCCGACGGCGCATTCCCGCAAAAGGTCTACGTGATGACCGCCTGGGGCTGCAATCTGGGTGGACCGGTCTCTGAGGAAACGGTCGTGGATGCCTTCCGTCATGCGATTGGCATGTTCCGCGACCGCAAGCTGCCGCTGCCGCCGCTGTATCTGGCCGACACCATGGGCTGGGCCAGCCCGGAGGCGGTCAAGCGCCGCATCGGTGCGGTGCGCGAGCTGGCCCCCGAAGCGAAGATTGGCCTGCACCTGCACGACACCCGCGGACTGGGCGGCGCCAATGTGTACGCCGCGCTGTCGATGGGCGTGAGCCTGCTCGACGGCTCGGTCGCCGGGCTCGGCGGCTGCCCCTTCGCCGGCCACAAGGCGCGCCAGACCTCCGGCAACATCTGCACCGAAGACATGGTGTTCATGTGCCACGAGTTGGGCATCGAAACCGGCATCGATCTCGAAAAGCTGATCGAGGCCTCGCGCATGGCCGAAGACATCATCGGCCGCCCGCTGATGGGGCGCGTCATGCACAGCGGCTCGCTCAAGGCGTTTCGCGAAGGCAAGAAAGCCGACAACGGCTGCGTGTCGGTTCCCTGACAAAAAAGCCGGCCGCACGACTCAAAACATATAACGAGGAGAGTGACGATGGGACGCGTACAAGACAAAGTGATTCTGGTCAGCGGCGGCGCCATGGGCATGGGCCGCACGCACTGTGAACTGCTGGCGCGCGAAGGCGGCCAGATCATCGTCAGCGACATGAACGCCGAACTCGGCGAGCAGGTTGCCGCCGGCATCAGGAAGGCCGGTGGCCGCGCGGAATTCCAGCCGCTCAACGTCACCGACGAGGCGCAGTGGGCAGCCGTGGTGGACGGGGCCATCGCGCGCTACGGCCGCATCGACGTGCTGGTCAACAACGCCGGCATCCTGCTGATGAAGCCCGTGCACGAAACCACGACGGAAGAATGGGACCGCGTGTTCAATGTCAACGTGCGCGGCTGCTTCTTCGGCATCCGCGCCGTGGTCCCTGCGATGCAGAAGGCCGGCGCCGGTTCGATCATCAACATTTCCTCGATCTATGGACTGATCGGCGCGCCGGGTGCCACCGCCTACCAGGCCTCGAAGGGCGCGGTGCGGCTGATGGCGAAGTCCTGTGCCGTGGACCTGGCGCCGTTCAAGATCCGGGTGAATTCGGTCCACCCCGGCGTCATCGACACACCGATGACCAAGGATCTTCTGACCCAGCCCGAGTTCCGCTCGGCAGCCGTGGCCATGACGCTGACCGGTCGCCCGGCGCGTCCCGATGAGGTCTCGCAGGCCGTGCTGTTCCTGGCCTCGGATGAATCGTCCTACGTCGTCGGCGCCGAACTGGTCGTCGATGGCGGCTACACCACGATGTGACTCCCCTCCTCCACTGCAGACGCCTGACATGAACGAGATGTCGTTTCTCACCGAAGACCACCTGCGCTTCCGCGACAACCTGCGGCGCTTCATCGACACCGAGGTGGTGCCGAAGGCCGACGCCTGGGAAGAAACCGGCATGGTGCCGCGCGAGGTGCTGCGCCAGCTGGGCGAACTGGGCTATCTGGGTATCCGCTATCCGGCGACCTACGGCGGCGCGGAGCTGGACACGGTGTACAGCGCCATCCTCGCCGAGGAGCTGGGTCGTTCGAGCTATGGCGGCTTCGCGGTGACGGTGCTGGTGCATACCGACATGGCCTCGCCGCACCTCGGCAACTTCGGCAGCCCCGAGCAACTGGCCCGCTGGATGCCGGGCATCATCGCCGGCACCACCATCTGCGCGGTGGCCGTCACCGAGCCGGATGCCGGCTCCGATGTCGCCGGCATCAAGACCCGTGCGGTGCGCGACGGCGATCACTACGTGCTCACCGGCAGCAAGATGTTCATCACCAACGGCGTGCACGGTGATCTGTATTTCGTCGCCGCCAAGACCGACACCACGGTCAAGGGCTCGCGCGGCATCTCGATCTTCGCGGTGGAAAAGGGCACGCCGGGTTTCAGCGTCGGCCGCAGCCTGAAGAAGACCGGCTGGCTCAGTTCCGACACCGCCGAGCTGGTGTTCGATGGCTGCCGCGTGCCGGCCGCCAACCTGATCGGCGGCGAGCACAAGGGCTTTTATTCGATCATGCGCAACTTCCAGAACGAGCGCATCGTGCTGGGCGCGCAGGCCATGGGCGAGGCGCAGAAAGCGCTGGACCTCACCGTCGACTATGTGCGCAACCGCAAGGCCTTCGGCGCCGTGCTGTGGGACAAGCAGACCATCCGCCAGCGTCTGGCGATGCTGTCGTCCAAGGTCGCGGCCGGCCGCCAGTTGGCGTATCACTCGGCCTGGCTCGACGCCCAGGGGCAGGAGTGCGTCAAGGAAGTGTCGATGGTCAAGGCCTACTGCGGCGAACTGGTGAACGAGGTGATGTACACCTGCCAGCAGTTCCACGGCGGCATGAGCTACGTGCGCGAAACCGCCATCGAACGCATGGCGCGTGATGCGCGCATTCAGGCCATTGGCGGTGGCGCCACCGAGGTCATGCTCGAAGAAGTGGCCAAGCGGATTTGAACGCGACAACCGCTCAAATCGCCCCGAGCGCCCAGCCCCCCGTAGCGCCGGACGACCTCGTCGAGGTCGCGCCGGACATCCTGCGGCTGCGGCTGCCGCTGGACGAGGGCATCGATCACGTCAACGTGTATCTCGTTCGAGATGGCGCAGGCTGGCTGCTGTTCGATACCGGCGTTGATTCGGCTGACGCGCGCGCCTGCTGGGAAAGGCTGCTGACCGGCCCGCTGTCTGGCGGTCTGAGCCGCATCGTGGTCTCGCATCATCATCCCGATCACCTGGGGCTGGCGCGCTGGCTGCACGAGCGCACCGGCGCCGTCGTGTACCTGCGCCCGGAAGAGCGCGACTCGGCCGACCAGACCGCACTGGGCACGTCCCAGGCAGTGGACGCCTGCCGCGCATACTTTGGCCTGCACGGCATGGAGGACGGCGACGCCATCACCATCACCGGGGACCTGCTGCCCCGGTTCATGGCCTGTGACACGCAATTTCGGTCCCGCACGCTCGAACACGGCGAGGTGCTGCAGGTCGGCCGCTACCGCTTCGATGTGTTGGTGCAGGGCGGACACAGCGTCGCCCAGTTCTGCCTGCACGAACCCACCGCCGGCCTGCTGCTGACCGGCGACCAGCTGCTGGAGCGCATCACGCCGAATCTCAGCCTGCTGCCCTGGGGCGACCGCCACCCGCTGCGCCACTACCTGGCGAGCCTTGAGCAGATCGCTGCACTGGACCTGCGCTGCATCATGCCCGCACATCACGGCGTCTATGCTGGCGGCGTGGCGCGCGCGCATGGACTGATTCGCCACCACCAGCGCGCGCTGGAGCGCTTCCGCACGCGTCTGCAACCCGGCATGAAGGCCATGGACGTGGCGATCGCCGTGTATGGCCGGCGCCGCAACGTGCTTGACCGCTTTCTGGCACTCACCGAATCCCTCGCCCACCTGCAGTACCTCGAAGAGCAGTCCGACATCCGCCAGGACGCTGACGCGCGCTGGTCACCAAGGCATCATTCGCCGACTGCAGCCACCACCCCAAATACTTGATGAACATTCCTCACGACACGACCGCCTGGGCCCGATTTCTGGCCATCTCCCCTTACACCGCACGGCTTGGCATCGAGGCGATCGCCGCCGAAGACGGCGGCTGCGTGCTGGCCCTGCCCTATCGACCCGACTTTGTCGGTGACCCGGACAACGGGGTCCTGCATGGCGGCGCCGTGACGGCATTGATCGACACCACCTTCGGATTCGCCGTGTACTTTCGCATCCGCGAGTTCCGCCCCATGGCGACGCTGGACATGCGCATCGACTACCTGCGTCCGGCCAAGCCCGGCGTCAAGGTCCATACCCGCGCGCACTGCTACAAGCTGACGCCGGAACTGGCCTTCGTGCGCGGCTGCAGCTACGAGGACGATCTCGAAGACCCCTTTGCCTCCTGCGTCGGGGTGTTCATGTTCACCGCCGGCCAGCCCTCATTCACCGCCAAGACGACACTGCCATGAGCCTGGCCGACACCCTCGCCGACATTCGCCGGCGCAATGACTGGGCGCTGCTGCCGCAGGCCGTCCCCTTTGCCCACATGCTCGGCCTGCGGGTCGACGTGAGGGGCGAGTCGCTCACCTGCGTGCTGCCTTACGAGCCCAGCCTGATCGGCAATCCGGTATTGCCGGCGCTGCACGGCGGCGCGGTTGGCGGTTTCATGGAATGCGCGGGCATCCTTCACATGCTGTGGAGCACCGATGCGCAATCCATCCCGAAGACCATCAATTTCGGCATCGACTACCTGCTGTCCTGCCGCGCGCAAGACACGTTCGCCAACGTCTACGTGGTCAAGCTTGGCAAGCGCGTCAGCAACCTGCGGATCGAAGCCTGGCAGACCACGCCGGACAAGCCGGTCGTCGTCGCCACCATGAACCTGCTGATGCGCTGAGCACCGCGCGCGGCTGCCGATCAATCTCAATCTGGAGTCACCATGACCTACCGTTCCGTCTTCAAGCCTGACCTGTTCAAGGGCCAAACTCATATCGTCACCGGGGGCGGCAGCGGCATCGGCCGCTGCACTGCACACGAACTCGCCAGCCTGGGTGCCCAGGTGGCCATCGTCGGTCGCAAGATCGAAAAGCTGGAAACCGTGAAGGCCGAGATCGAGGCGCTGGGCGGCAAGGTGAGCTGCCATGTCTGCGACATCCGCGAGGAAGCAACGGTCAAGCAGATGATCGCCGACGTGATCGCCCAGCACGGCGCGATCCACGCGCTGGTCAACAACGCCGGCGGCCAGTATCCCTCCCAGGTGAAGGATCTCTCGGTGAAGGGCTGGGAAGCGGTGATCCGCAACAATCTCACCGGCGGCTTCATCGTGGCGCGCGAGGCCTACAACCAGTGGATGGCCGCGCACGGCGGCAGCATCGTCAACATCATCGCCGACATCTGGGGCGGCATGCCGACGATGGCGCACACCGGTGCGGCGCGTGCGGGCATGCTCAATTTCACCGAGAGCGCGGCCTGCGAGTGGGCGCAGTCCGATGTGCGCGTCAACGCCGTCGCCCCCGGCTGGATCGCCTCCAGCGGTTTCGACACCTACGACGAGGCCATGCAGGCCGAGCTGCGGCGACTCAAGGACAAGGTACCGCTGGGCCGCTACGGCAACGAGGCCGAGGTCTCCGCCGCCATCACCTTCCTGCTCTCGCCGGGAGCCGCCTTCATTACCGGCTCCTGCATCCGCATCGACGGCGGCGTGCCCAATGCGCGCCACACCTGGGCCCCGGTGCCCACCGATCGCTCCAAGCCCTTTGACGGTTTTCCCCTGTCGACGATGCCCAAGTGCCTGTCATGACCGCACCCGAGGACGTGAGTCGCTATCTGCAGGCCGGCCCGCATGTGGACTCGGACCACCCCGCCGTGCGGGCGCTGGCTCAGGAAACCACGAACGGCATCAGCTCGGTGCGCGAACGCGCGGTGGCGCTGTATTACGCCGTGCGTGACGGATTCCGCTACGACCCCTACGCCATTCAGGCCATCGACCGCTGCTTCACCGCCAGCGTCGTGATCGAAGCCGGCAGCGGCTTCTGCGTCTCCAAGGCGGCCCTGCTCGCCGCAACCGCCAGAGCGGCAGGCATCCCGGCACGGGTGGGCTTTGCCGACGTCAAGAACCACCTGACCAGCCCGCGCCTGCGCGACCTGATGGAAACCGACGAGTTCGTCTACCACGGCTACACCGAACTGTGGATCGATGACCGCTGGGTGAAGGCCACGCCGGCTTTCAACCGGACGCTGTGCGACAAGGCCGGCGTGCGCCCGCTGGAGTTCGACGGCCAGAACGACTCGCTGTTCCATCCGCTCGATCAGTCCGGCCGCAAGCACATGGAATACCTGCGCGATCACGGCAGCAGGCCCGACGTGCCGGTGGGCGAGATCCTCGCCGCGTGGGAGCAGGTCTACCCCAAGATGGCCACTTGGGGGCAGCAGCACATCTCGGCCAATTTCGAACAGGAAGCCGTCAGCGAACTGCCGGCAAGCTGATTCACCGACCTGGCCGCTCGTGCCCGTTCGTGCCCCCTGACCACTGGGTCGCGCAAGGGCATGAGCCGGCCCCGGTCAGCGCAGGCGGCTCTGCGGCGCCGTGGCGTGCACATCGTCGCGCGCCACGGCCAACCGTGGCGCGTAGCCGTCCGCTACCGCGCTGAGCCGAAGCGGCGCGGAATCACCAGCGGCGCCAGTTCACGCAGCGCCGATCGGTAAACATCGCGCTTGAAGGCCACCACCTCGCTCAGCGGGTGCCAGTAGTCCACCCAGCGCCAGCCATCGAATTCGGGATGGCCCACCGCGTCGAAGCGCACCAGCGACTCGTCGGCCACCAGTTCCAGCGCGAACCAGCGCTGCTTCTGACCAATGCAGGTGCGACCGGTGCGGCGACGCACCAACTGCGCCGGCAAGCGATACCGCAGCCAGCGCTGCGTGGCGCCCATGACCCGCACGTGTTCGGGTTGCAGGCCCAGTTCTTCGTGCAGTTCGCGGTACATGGCCTGCTCGGCCGACTCGCCCGCGTCGATGCCGCCCTGCGGAAACTGCCACGACTGCTGGCCAATGCGCTTGGCCCACAACAGGTGTCCTCGGCCATCACAGATAATGATGCCGACATTGGGGCGAAAGCCTTCAGCGTCGATCACGGGCTCGTAAAATTCAGTCAAAACAATGTCACGATTCTTTCACAGCGCGAACCGGCGCGGCAATTCATTCCACCGCCTGCGAGGGCCCCATGCGCCTGGCCATCTTTGACCTTGATCACACCCTGCTCATGGCGGACTCCGACTTTCTCTGGGGTCAGTTTCTGTGTCAGCAGGGCGTGGTCGACGCCGAGGCCTACGCCCAGGAAAACCTGCGCTTCTATCAGGACTACCAGGCCGGCACGCTCGACATTGCAGCCTTCTGCGCATTCAGCTTCAAACCGCTGACCGAGCACCCGCGTGCGCGCCTCGACGCGTGGCGCGCGGCCTTTGTGACCCACCAGATCGAACCGGTCATCGCCCCCGGCGCGCAGCCGCTCATCGCCCAGCACAAGGCCGCCGGCGATTTCACCCTGATCATGACCGCCACCAACCGGTACATCACCGCGCCGATTGCCGAGCGCCTGGGCGTGGACGCGCTGATCGCCACTGACCCGGAAGAGATCGACGGCCGGTTCACCGGCCGCATCAGCGGTGTGCCCAACTTTCAGCAGGGCAAGGTCATCCGCCTCGCGCAGTGGCGTGAAGATCATCCGCAGACCTTCGAGCACGTCACTTTTTACAGCGACTCGCGCAACGACCTGCCCCTGCTTGAGGCCGCCGACCTCGCCGTGGCCATCGACCCCGACCCGGTGCTGAAACTGGAAGCCGAGCAGCGCGGCTGGCCGATCCGCTCGCTGCGCGGAGGCTGATGGCCGCGGTCAGTCGGCCAGCGCTCAGCCATGACGCGCATGATGTGCAGGTGCGTCCTTACCCCTCGCGGAGACCTCCCATGAAATCTTGCTTGTTGATCCTGCTGGTGGCGGTGACCGTCAGCGCGGCCGGCTGCGCGCGCAACCGCGTCATCGTCGACACCCAGAACACCAATATGGCGCAGTACGAGCGCGACCATGCCGAGTGCGAGACCTACGCAAGCCAGGTTTCCACCGGCGGCAAGGCCGCCAAGAGCGCCGGGTTCGGCGCCGCGATAGGCGCGGCCCTGGGCGCGATTTTCGGCAACAGCGGTGACGTGGCCCGAGGCGCGGGCGCCGGCGGGGTGGTCGGCGGCGCACGCGGCGCGGCCAGCGGTGAGCGCGAGAAAGATCAGGTGCTGCGCAACTGCCTGCGCGGCCGGGGCTATCGCGTCCTCAACTGATCAGGTGAAGTCGTCCGCCGTCATGACCCGGTTGCGGCCGGCATCCTTGGCGCGATACAGGGCGGCATCGGCCTCGATCAGCACGTCGGCCACATCGGAAACGCTGCGGGAATCACTGACCCCGGCGCTGAAACTGACCTGAAACGGCGCCTCGGCGCCCTGGAACTCCAGGGCCGAGAATTGCGTGCGCAGCCGGTCCAGCTTGGCCGCTGCGGCGGGCGCGGTGAGGTTGTTCATCACCACCAGAAACTCTTCGCCGCCATAGCGGCCAACGATGTCGTCCTTGCGCAGGCTGTTCTTCAACAGGCTGGCCAGTGCGCGGATCACCTTGTCGCCCGTGGCATGGCCGTGGGTGTCATTGACCTGCTTGAAGTGATCGAGATCGATCATCGCGATCGAACACGGCTGGCCGGCGCGCACGGCGCGTGACAGCGCCTGCGACAACTGCTCCTTGGCGGCGCCGTGCTTCAACAGGCCGGTGAGGCTGTCCCGCGCCAGCGCATTGGCGAGTGCCCGCGAACGCCGCGCCCGCGACAGTACGGTGGCCACCAGAATGCTGTCGTCAATCGGTTTGATCATGAATTCGTCGCCGCCCCGCACCATGGCGGCGGTCTGCAGGCCCACGTCGGCCTCGGCCGAGACGTAGATGATCGGCAGCCCGATCCAGCGCTCGTCAAAGCGCACCATCTGCGCCAGTTCTGCGCCGGTGCAGCCCGGCATCTGCACGTCGAGCAACAGCAGGTCCGGCACGACGGCGTTCAGGGTCTCATGCAGTTGCGCGGGGTCGGACACGGCATACACGCCGACCCCCGCCCGCCCCAGCACCAGCTGGTAGCGCGCCAGCAGCAGGGGATCATCGTCCACCGCCACCACTCGAAACGGTTCGCCACGGTAGTCGTCGAAACACAGCTCAAGCCGGTTTTCCAGCTGCGGCAAGTCCACCGGCTTGCTGAAGAAGCCCACGGCGCCGGCCCGCACCGCCCGCAGCCGATGCTCGAAGTCATCCCGGGTGGTGATCACCAGGGTGGGGATGGGCGGATGGCGCCGGTCCTGCAGGGCCTCCAGCAGGGCCAGGCCGTTGCCGCCCTCGGCCCCCAGATGCACGTCGACGATCATCGCGTCGGGCCGCCGCCGCGCCAGCGACCGTTCCAGTGCGGCAACGCTGGCGTGGCCCTCGGCGGCATAGCCGAAACTGCGCAGCGAACTGACCAGCATGCTGAGAATCGAGGGGTCATCTTCGAGCACGTCCACGCGCCGAACCTGGCCGCTGATAACCCCCGGCGCAACGCTGGCCGTGTGCGGATCCTGCCCGGTGCGCAAACGCGAGAAGCCCCGCACCGTCTCGACCACCGCCTTGCGTTCGTCCAAGGGCCAGGCCGCAGCCTGCCGCTGCCGGCTGCGCAACTGCAGCTCCAGCGCGCGTGCGGCCTCACTCAAGGCCACTTCGCCAAAGGTGCCTGCCGAGCCGATCAATTGATGCAGGGCGGGCAACAGGCGGGCCAGCGGACCTGCCACATCGACATCGGGCTGGGCCAGGGGCGCAGCCTGCGCCTGCAAGGCCAGCAGGTCGTCGGTAAGGCGCGCCTGATAGGCGAGGTTCAAGGCCGCCATCTCGGCCTGAATTTCTGACGCCGTTGAGGGGGTCATGTCTGGGCCTCCCAATGTTGTCGCACGACGGCAGCAAGCGTCATCGGATCAAATGGTTTTTCCAGCACCGCCACGGCGCCCAACTGACGCAGGTGCGCACGCTCGTCATCGCTGCCCTTGGCGGTCATGAACATCACGGGCAGGGTCGCGGTGTCGTCACGGGCGCGCAGTTGCGAGAGCAGCATGGGCCCGTCCATGTCGGGCATCATCACGTCGAGCAGCAGCAGTTGCGGCAGCGCCTGCGACAGCATGTGCAGGGCCTCGGCGCCCGACTCGGCGCTGCGAACCTCGAAGCCGCCCACGCGGCCCAGGGCCAGGGCGACGATCCGGCGTATGGCGGGGTCGTCTTCAACGTGCAGGATGTGGTGCAGGGTGTCAGGCATGGTCGTCAACGCTCGCGTGGCAGGGTGAACCAGAAGCGCGTTCCCGCGCCATCGACCGACTCGAAGCCAATCTCGCCCCCCATCAGTTCCACCAACTCTCGGGCAATCGCCAGGCCCAGTCCACTGCCGTGATTGGCCCGACGATCGGAGCTGTCGGCCTGGGCAAACTTGTCGAAGACACGGGGCTGGAACAACAGGGGGATTCCGGTCCCCTGATCACTGACGCTGATTCGAACGGCGCGGTCGAGGTGCTCGGCAGAAATGGTGACCTGCGCCCCGGCGGGAGAGAACTTCGCGGCGTTGGAGATCAGATTGGCCATCACCTGATGAAAGCGCTGCGCATCGGCGCGAATCATGGCGTGCGGCGGCGGGACCATCTCCAGGCGCACCGAACAGGTCTCGGCGTAGGCCTGGTTGAGCGTGACCGCCTCGTGCAAGGCGACCGACAAAGACAGGCGCTCGGGCCGCACGGTCAACTTGCCCTCGGTCAACTGGTCCAGATCCAGCAGATCGTTGACCAGCATGGCCAAACGGCGCCCATTCTGCTCGGCCATGGTCAGCATTTCGGTCATTTCGTCGGGCACGGTGCCCAGCGCGCCGCCATTGACCAGCCCCAACACGCCGTTGATGGCCGTCAGCGGCGTCCTTAATTCATGGCTCACGGTGCTGACAAACGCCTTCTGCGTGGCCTCTCGCTGCATGCGCTCGGTGACGTCCACCGCCACCCAGAACACGCCGACGATCTGCGACGCGACGCGGTGGGGCACGTACCGGATTTCCAGCCATCGTCCGGGCCGGGGGGCAATGACCTGTTCCAGGGTCTCGCCGCGCAACGCGGCCCCCTGCGACGCGGCCAGCATCGTGGCCACTTCGCCAAACAGCGCCTGCTGGGTCTGCCCCAGCGCGACGCCGGGGGCAATGCCCCACCACTCGGCGTACGCGCGGTTGCAGAAAACATGCCGCCCCTGAGCATCAAACTGGCTGATCAGCACCGGCGCGTTGTCGGTCACCGTTTGCAGGCGCCCGGCCGCTTCCCGCGCGTTCTGCAGCGCGCTGGCCAGCTCCGAGACGTCGGTCATGACCCACAGATAGGCCGCGTCCTGATCGAGTGCGCCCATGTTCGCCAGCCGGGTCACCGTGACCCGGGCAGGAATCAGGCGGTCATCCCGGCGCCGCAGCGTGCCCTCGAAGTGGGTCGATTGACCCTGTTGCAGGTCAGCGACATCGGGCGTGTCACCGAGCGGCTGGTGGGCCCCCTCGAAGAGATCGGCGGGGCGCACGAAGTCCACCACCTCATCGGCCGCCCAGCCCAGCAGCGCCTCGGCGGAGCGGCTGAAGCGGGTGATGCGCCCGCCGAGGTCGGTCACCATGATCGCCGTGCCGCTGGCGCTGTCGATCAGCGCTTCGGTCTGCGCCCGCGCGACCTGGACCTCCTCGTAGACCGAGGCCACCTGGGCCTCGATGCGCTTGCGATGGCTGACGTCCACCGCCAAGCCGTACCACGAGACCGAACCGTCGTCGTGACGTTGCGGGGTGGCTTCAACGCGCAGCCACACCAGCCCGCGCAAGGGATGTTGAAAGCGGAATTCGACCATCCAGATCGACAGCTGACGCATCGATTCCAGCAACTGCGCTTCCAGCAGGGGCAGATCCTCGTGATGCACCTTGCTGGTGATGGCCTGCAATCGACCCATCAGTGCCCACGGCGGCTCGCCCATCACGTCCAGTGCGCCGGCACTGGCATAGGTGACGTGGATGGCCGCATCAGGCTGTTGGGTCAGCTCGAAGACCACCCCCGGCACGTGGGTGGTCAGGTTTTCGAGCCGCTGGCGGGTGGCTTCGCGCTGTTGCTGCTCAAGCTGAAGGTCAATCTGATGTCGCGACGACAGGCGCAAGGTGGCGCGCCCCACCTGCTGCAAGGCCCCCAGAAACAGCAATTGCGCCGCCAGATAGCCGCCAAACCACATCAGCCACGCATGGTGACGCTGCTGCTGCCGGGTACTCCGCTCGGGGCAGGCGACATTGCCTGCCGGCGCCGCCTCGATACAGGCGGCATGCTGCATGTCCCACAGGGCATCGCTGCTTCGGCTTGACTGCTGGGCAAGCCACAGGAAAGCGCCCGCCAGGATGAGCGAGCCCACCCAGGCCACGGCGCGTACCGATTCTATGCTTGGAATTTTCAAGCCGACTCCCGAAGGTTGCCGTCATCTGAACACGCCTGTCGGCCTGATCGCAGCGCCAACCGCATGAACCGCCTTCGGCGCCCGACCAGCGGCCGCGCCGGGCCAAGGGCCCTAATGGGGGCCGGCCCGGATCGGTCGGAGCCTGCGTTCACACCCTGAGGGGGGACGCCGGGTCTGGCGAAACAACCGGCTGCACGCAGTGAACCCCCTCGCGCCAACCGGCCCTAGCCGCGCCGGCTTTCGAGCTGCTCCCAGCGGGCATAGGCTGCGGCCAGCTCGCCCTCGACCGCTTTCAGGCGCCGCTGGGCGGATTCGATCTTGTCGGGGGCCTGACTGAAGAATTCCGGCCGGCTCATCGCCTCGCCGAACTGTTGTTGCTCGGCCTCCAGTTTCTCGATTTTGCGCGGCAGGCGGTCCAGCTCACGCTTCTCGTCGCTGCCGAGCGTTGCAACGGCAGTGGCCTTGGGCGCCGCGGCCGGAACTGGCGCAGTGGCCGTGGCAACGGCAGACGGCGCTTGACCGGCGACAAGGGCCGGCCGCGCCAGCCTGGCCTTGTCGCCCCGTTCCCGCTGCCAGTCGGCATAGCCGCCGACCACGTCGACCACGCGCCCTTCGGCCTCAAACACCAGGCTGCGGGTCACGACACGGTCGAGAAACTCGCGGTCGTGGCTGACCACGATGACCGTGCCCTCGAAGTCGGTCACCCGTTCTTCCAGCAACTCCAGCGTTTCGACATCGAGGTCGTTGGTGGGCTCGTCCAGCACCAGCAGGTTGGCGGGGCGCGCGAACAGCCGCGCCAGCAGCAGCCGGTTGCGCTCTCCGCCCGACAGTGCGCGCACCGGCGAGCGGGCGCGGTCTGGCGTGAACAGAAAGTCCTGCAGATAACTGATGACGTGGCGCTGTTTGCCGTCCATCTCGACGAAGTCCTTGCCATCGGCGATGTTGTCGATCACGGCCGAATCGGGGTCGAGCTGCGCGCGCAACTGGTCGAAGTAGGCGATCTCCAGCTTGGTGCCCAGCTTGACCTGGCCGGCGGTGGGTTCGAGCGTGCCCAGCAACATGTGCAGCAGCGTGGTTTTGCCCGCGCCGTTGGCACCGATGATGCCGAGCTTGTCACCGCGCATCAGCACCGTGCTGAGGTTGCGGATCAGCGGCGCACCGCCCCAGCCGAAGCTGACGTCGGTCAGTTCGGCCACCAGCTTGCCGCTGCGATCAGCCTCCTGGATGGTCATTTTTGCCACGCCGGTGGCGTTGCGGCGAGCGGCAAACTGGTCGCGCATTTCCATCAACCGCTTGACGCGGCCCATGTCGCGGGTGCGCCGCGCCTGCACGCCCTTGCGTATCCACACCTCTTCTTCGGCCATGCGCTTGTCAAAGCGCGCTCGGTCCTGTTCTTCAGCGTGCAGGCGCTCGGCCTTGCGCCGCAGAAAGTTCTCGTAATCACCGGGCCAGCTGGTGAGCTGGCCTCGATCAAGTTCGAGGATGCGCGTGGCCAGCGCCCGCAGAAACGCACGGTCGTGGGTGATGAATAGAATCGCGCCGCCGAAGCTTTTGAGAAAACCTTCCAGCCACTGGATGCTGGGAATGTCGAGATGGTTGGTGGGCTCGTCGAGCATCAGCAAGTCGGGCTCGCCCACCAGCGCACGGCCCAGCAGCACGCGGCGCTTCATGCCGCCCGAGAGCGAGCCGAAGCTGGCGTCGGCCGGCAGTTCCAGCTTTTCGACCACGCCATTGACGCGTTCTTCAAGCAGCCAGCCGTTGTCGGCATCGAGCCGCGACTGCAACACGCCCATGCGCTTGAGGTCGGGGTTGGGGTCCATCGTCAAATGGTGATATTCGGCCAGCACCGCGCCGAGGTCGCCCAAGCCCTGCGCCACCATGTCGAACACCGAGATGGCCTCGGCGCGCGGCACGTCCTGTTCAAGACGGGTGATCTTGAGGCCCGAGGTGCGCACCACTTCGCCCTCTTCAGGGTTCACCTCACCGGCGGCGACGCGCATCAGGGTCGACTTGCCGGCGCCGTTGCGGCCGATCAGGCAGATGCGCTCGCCCGGCTCGATGGTCAGGTCGGCCGCATCCAGCAACACGGTGCTGCCCAACCGCAGCGACACTTCACGAAACGCCAGCAACATGACCACTCTCACCACCGGAACGGGCGCGCAGTGTAAAGGGGCCGGGGCCGGGGCACGGGGCCGGCTTCGCAAATAGGCGTGTCGTGTGCGCACCGGCCGGTTGCCGTAAGGGCCTGCGGCGCCCCTGACCCGGGGCTGTCTCGACGGCCACTGTGATGCGCCGATCGCCCCACTAGACTATGACGCGAAAAATGGACGCCGGAGGCGCCGCACATGACTGCCCACTCCCTTTCCCTGGCCGCCGCACAGCGCGCCTACGTGGCCCTGATGATGACGGTCATCAGCCGCGGCCTCTGCGCCGCCAGCATCAACGACGACGACGTCGGCCGCGAGGTCGCGCGCTTTCGCCCGGGCTACACCCTCGTGATGACCGTGTTCCCCGATGGGCCGCGGTTCGGCCTGGAGGTGACGCCCGACGGCCACTTCGCCCGCAGCGCCGTGACCGATGAGGCCGCCGATCTGGTGATCCGCTTCAAGCACCTGGCGCACGCTTTTCTGGTGTTCACGTTTCAGGAAGGCACGGCGCGGGCCTTTGCCAACGACCGCATGGTGGCCGACGGTGATCTTTCAGATGCCATCCGCCTGGTGCGCTGCCTGAACCGCATGGAGGCGCTGATCCTGCCCGGCCCGGTCGCCCGCCGCGCGCTCAAGCAGTACCCGCCACTGCCCCTGGGGCAGAAGCTGCGCACCGCCAGCGGCATCTACGGCCGCGTGGCGGCCAGCTTCTTCACCCGCTGATTGTCATTGACGAGGAAACTTCAATGAGCAAGTCGTACTACGAATTTTTCTGCCCGGTCAAAATCATTGCCGGCCACAGCGCGCTGGAACACGTTCCCTTTGAGCTCAGCACGCTTGGCGCCAAGCGACCGATGATCCTCACCGACGCCGGCGTGCGCAAGGCCGGACTGCTCGCCCCGGTGGAAGCCGCCCTGCAGGTCGGCGGCATCGGCGCCGCTGCAATCTTCGACGACGTGCCGCCCGACTCCAGCCTTGCCACCGTGCGCGCCGCCGCCACGACCTATCGCGACAACGACTGCGACGCGATTCTTGCCATTGGCGGCGGCTCGGTGATCGACACCAGCAAGGCCGTGAACATTCTGGTCAGCCTGGGGGGCGACGACCTGATGGCCTACGCCGGTGCGCACAACCTGCCGCGCCCGCTCAAGCCGCTGTTCGTCATTCCCACCACGTCGGGCACCGGTTCTGAAGTGACCTTGGCGGCGGTCATCAGCGATCCCGAACGTTCGGTGAAACTGCCGTTCGCGTCCTACTACCTGATGCCCAACGCGACGGTGCTCGACCCGCGCATGACGCTCACCCTGCCCGCGCACATCACCGCCATGACCGGCATGGACGCGATGACCCACGCGGTGGAAGCCTTCACCTGCCTGGCCGCCAACCCGATCAGCGATGCCTACGCCACGGCCGCGATCCAGAAGATTGCCAACAACCTGCTCATCGCCATTGACGAACCCAGAAACGCCGACGCACGGCTGGAACTGGCGCAGGCCTCCACCATGGCCGGCATCGCCTTTTCCAACGCCATGGTCGGTCTGGTGCATGCACTGGGTCACGCCACCGGCGGCGTCTGCCACCTGCCCCACGGCCTGTGCATGAGCCTGTACCTGCCCTACGCGCTGGAGTACAACAAATCGGTCAATGGCGCGCGCATCGGCGAATTGTTGTTGCCGCTGGCGGGCGCCCAGGTCTATGCCAGCACCCCGCCCGCACAGCGCGCCGACGTGGCCATCGACTTCATCCGCCGCCTGCGCGACCACCTGCACGCCAAGACCCAATTGCCGCGCACCCTGCAGGAAACCGGCAAAGTCCGCCGTGATCAGCTGGATGAAATTGCCGACCGCGCACTCAACGACGGCTCGATCATCTACAACCCGAAAGAAGCCGACCTGGGGCAACTGAGGGCCATTCTGGACAAGGCCTGGGGCTGATTCGAACCTTCAGCGGGCTGGGGCACCCCCGGGGCAGTGGCGAGGGCCCTGGTAGGGCGGCCCGTGGCCGCCGCGGTGTGGCGCGCGACCGGGCATTCAAGGGCGGAGCATGGCCCGCGCTTTCAGAAAGTCCCGGCCGCAAGCCCCGCAAGACGCGCAGCGGTGGCTTGGCAAGCCGACCGCAGGAATGCCGGGTGGGACCCGACCTACGGCAGAAGCGACCGTGCCGGTGGCTGGCCGTCAGGCTGGGCACGCCCAAAAATGGCGGCCATACCCAAACAAAAAGCCCACCATGAGGTGGGCTTGAAGAAGCGCTCAATGCTCAGCGGTGATCAATCTTCACCCATGCCGAACCCCAGCAAATGCAGCAGGCTGGTAAACAGGTTGTAGATGGCCACGTACAGCCCGATCGTCGCCATGATGTAGTTGGTCTCGCCGCCGTTGATGATCTCACCGGTCTGGTACAGGATCATGCCGCACATCAGCACCACGAAGGCCGCCGAAATGGCCAGCGCCAAGGGCTGGAAATAGAAGCCGAACAGCGAAGCCACCACCAGGCCGATGGCCGCGACGAAGGCGATCATCACGCCGGCAAACAAAGCCTGTCGCATGAAGCTGAAGTCTTTCTGGGTGCGCAGCGCGTAGGCCGAAAGGCCGACGAAGGTGACCCCGGTGCCGCCCATTGCCAACATCACGATCTGGCCGCCGTTGGCGAATCCGTGCAAATAGGCGTTCAACACCGGCCCCAGGCCGAAGCCCAGCAAACCGGTGACGGCGAACACCGAGATCAGACCATTGGCCGAATTGGCCGTGCGCGGCACCACGAACCACAGCAGGCCGAGCGCGACCAGCGAGCAGATCATGCCGGCGCCGCGGGGCACGCCCAGTGCCATGGAGATGCCGGCCATCACCGCGCTGAAGACCAGGGTCATTGAGAGCAGCAAATAGGTGTTGCGCAACACCTTGTTGGTGGCCAGCGGTGACGCTGCTGGCACGGCAACGCTAGGAGAATACGGCTGGTTCATGAGTCTGCCCCGTGTTGAATGGATGCCCTAAAGATACGCGAACGGGCCGCCAAGTTCCCTGAACCGAAGGAAAATCGCCCGCCAAAAAGTAAATCAGCCCGGCAGACCAAGGTTGCGCCAGAGCTTCAAGGTGGGCTCGGCCTGGTTGAGCGTGTAGAAATGCACGCCCGGCGCGCCATTCTTGAGCAGGGTGTCGCACAGCCGGGTGACCACTTCCAGACCGAAGTCCTGGACGGCGCGCTTGTCGTCGCCAAACGCTTCCAGTCGCAGCCGCACCCAACGCGGCACTTCGGCACCGCAGGCCGCCGAGAACCGCAGCAGCTGCTGGGTGTTGACGATGGGCATGATGCCCGGAACGATCGGCACCTTGAGGCCGGCCCGGTCACAGCGCTCGGCAAAATCAAAATAGGCGTCGGCGTTGTAAAAATACTGCGTCACCGCCCCGTCGGCACCCGCCTGGACCTTGCGCACGAATGCGTCGAAGTCCGCTTCGGGACTTGTCGCCTGCGGGTGAATCTCGGGGTAGGCCGCCACCTCGAGCGCGAACGCATCGCCGTGCGCGTCGCGAATGAACTCGATCAACTCGTTGGCGAACCGGAATTCTCCGCGGGCCGCACTGCTCATGGCCGTGGCCGGCAGGTCGCCGCGCAACGCGACGATGCGCTTCACGCCGGCGTCGCGGTACTGCTGCAACAGGGCGGCGATGTTGGCGCGGGTCGAGCCCACACAGGTGAGGTGCGGTGCGGCCTCGATGCCGGTCTGCTCCACAACCTTGATCAGGGTGTCGTACGTCCCGTTCTGATCGGAGCCTCCGGCGCCGTAGGTCACACTGAAAAAACTGGGTTTGACACGCGCCAGCTCATTGATCAGCGCCGGCAGTTTCGCCCAGCCCGGAGGGGTCCGCGGCGGGAACAGCTCGAAAGAAAAATGCGGGTCGCGTGAAGCCGTCACAGTCGTTTCTCGTAGAAGTGGCGGTCGTGGCCGTCACTGAAATTTTGGATGCTGCCGAAGCGGGTAAAGCCGAGTTTTTCGTAGAACTGCGGCGCCTGAAACTCGAAAGTATCGAGAAACAGGCCCCGGTAGCCGCGATCCCGAGCCGCCTGTTCAGCGTCGGCCATCAACGCCGAACCCAGGCCGCTGCGCCGGTAGCCATCGGTCACCACCAGGATGTCGATGTGCAGCCAGTAGCTGCGCCACTCGCCCAGAAGGCCGCCGATCAGGCGACCTTCCGGGTCTCGTGCCGCCAACTGGAACCGTTCGTACGGTGCACGTCCGATGAACTGCTGGTTGTAGTCCTTCAGCAATTCGATGATGGCGGCGGCGGTGTCGCCTTCGCCCTCACCCAATGCGCCGATGGACCAGCGGGTCGGCATGTCCGGCCTCAGTAGCGGTAATGATCCGGCTTGTACGGCCCTTCGACCGGCACGCCGAGATAATCCGCCTGAGCCTGGGTGAGCTTGGTCAGCTTCACGCCAATCTGCTCCAGGTGCAGCGCCGCGACTTCTTCATCGAGCTTCTTGGGCAGACGGAACACCGCCTTCTCGTACACATCCTTGTTCTTCCACAGATCAATCGCCGCCAGCGTCTGGTTGGAGAAGCTGTTCGACATGACGAACGCCGGGTGGCCGTGGGCGCAGCCGAGGTTGATCAGCCGGCCTTCGGCCAGCACGTAGATGCTCTTTTCGGTGTCGGGGAAGGTGTAGCGATCGGTCTGCGGCTTGATGATGTCGCGCACCGCACCCGAGGCATTCAGGCGGTCCATCTGAATTTCGTTGTCGAAGTGGCCAATGTTGCAGACCAGCGCATTGTTCTTCATCGCCTTCATGTGTTCGAGGGTGATGATGTCCTTGTTGCCGGTGGTGGTGACGTAGATGTCGGCAAACGGCAGCACGTCGTCGATGGTCTTGACCTCGAACCCTTCCATCGCCGCCTGCAGCGCGTTGATGGGGTCGACTTCGGCAATGATCACGCGCGCACCCAGACCACGCAGCGAGTGGGCCGAACCCTTGCCCACGTCGCCATAACCGGCGACGAACGCCACCTTGCCCGCAATCATCAGGTCGGTGGCGCGCTTGATGCCGTCGGCCAGCGATTCCCGGCAGCCATAAAGATTGTCGAACTTGCTCTTGGTGACCGAGTCGTTGACGTTGATCGCCGGCACCAGCAGCTTGCCCTGTTCGAACATCTGGTAAAGACGATGCACGCCGGTGGTGGTTTCTTCGGCCACACCTTTCCAGTCCTTGACCACGCGGGTCCAGAAGCCGGGGCGTTCCTTGGCCACTTTTTTCAGCAGGTCTTTGATGACCTTCACTTCATGGTTGTCGGCCGGCGTGTTGACCCAGTCGTCGCCCTGCTCCAGCTCGTAGCCTTTGTGGATGAGCAGGGTCACGTCACCGCCATCGTCGATGACGATCTCGGGGCCGGTGAGCGTGCCATCGGCCAGCACGTGGGTCACGGCATCAAGGGTGCAGTCCCAGTACTCCTCGAGGGTTTCGCCTTTCCAGGCAAACACCGGCGTGCCGGCGGCGGCCACCGCGGCGGCAGCGTCATCCTGGGTCGAAAAGATGTTGCAAGAGGCCCAGCGCACGTTGCCGCCCAGAGCGTTCAGCGTTTCCAGCAACACTGCGGTTTCCTTGGTCATGTGCAGCGACCCGGTGATGCGCACGTCCTTGAGCGGCTGCAGCGGCGCATATTTCTTGCGGATCGAGATCAGGCCGGGCATTTCCTCCTCGGCCATGCGGACGCGCTTGCGGCCGAACTCGGCCAGGGAAATGTCGCGGACCTTGTAGTCCTGCGGAACAGCGGCGGGCTTGATGACAGCATTCATGTGTAAAACCTCGGTCGAAGGGGCGGACGCGGAAGAAGCGCGAAACGATTCGGCTAATGAACCACCAGTATATCTGCTTATACGGATACAAGGATATTTCGCCCGTCAGCCCGCGCGGTGTCGCATCCGGCGCCCACCGGGTCGGGTCACTCTGGCCTCGCGGGCGCCGGACGAAGGGCCCAACTCATAGCCTGCAATATGGGCGCCGGCCGATCAGCCCGGAATTGATCTGCTGTCGGGAACGATCATTCCTGGTGCAGACCGTGCGGAATGGAGTTGGGAGTCGGCCGATGAGCCCGACATTGATCTGCTGTCGAGAACGATCATTCGCAATGCAGGTCGTGGACAGTAAATAGGTGGGAGTCGGCCGATAAGCCGGGTTCTGTCGAGAACGATCATTCCTCTAGGACCTGCGTCGCCACAGGCCTCAAGCAACCTACCCGGAAGGCTGCGCGGGCCGCGCAGTGCAGAAATGAATCTGCGTCCTTCCCTATTTGGTCTTGCTCCGAGTGGGGTTTGCCGTGCCGGTCTGTTGCCAGACTCGCGGTGCGCTCTTACCGCACCGTTTCACCCTTGCCTGATCTCCTTGCGGAGCCATCGGCGGTTTGCTCTCTGTTGCACTTTCCGTCGCCTCGCGGCGCCCAGGCGTTACCTGGCACTCTGCCCTGCGGAGCCCGGACTTTCCTCCCCTGCGTTGCCGCAGCAGCGATCGTCTGGCCGACTCCCGCTGGTAGTATCGCACCTTACCTCCTCACCCCCGAGCCACCGCATGCACCTTATTTCGTCCGAAACCACGTTCGCCGCGTCACCTGAAGTGGTGTTCGATCATTTCGCCGACCATCAGAAATTCGCCAAGATCTTCGGCGGCACCTGCACCCGCGTGCAGGAGGGTCAGGACGAACCCAACGGCCTGGGCTCGGTGCGCCGCATCCTGCCCGGCCCGCTGGCGTTTGAAGAAACCATTGTGGCGTTCGAGCGCCCGCATGAAATCGATTACGCCATCACCAAGGGCGGGCCGCTCAAGAATCATCTGGGGCAGATTCGCTTCGTGCCGGTGGCAGACGGCACCCGCGTCGATTACGAGATTCGCTTCGAGTCGAAGGTGCCGCTGCTGGGCTATCTGGTGGCTGCAGCGCTCAAGTACGGCTACGCCCACGGCATCAAGAAAGTGCAGGCCGAACTGGCCGGTCGGTAAGCCGATGCGGGTGATCAGCCACACGGCCTCGAATACCGAAATTGTTTGCGCGCTGGGCGCCGGCAACCTGCTGGTTGGCGTTGACGCAGACTCCGACTTTCCCGCCGACATCGTGCGCCAGATCCCGAAACTGGGGCGCGATCTGCAACTGGACCTGGCCGCCGTCGAGGCCCTGCGGCCCGATCTGGTCTTGACCTCGCTCACCGTGCCGGGGCATGAGCGCATTGTCGCGGCCTTGAACCGCCGCGGTATTCCCACCCTGGTGGCCGACCCGATCAGCCTTGAAGACGTGTTCGATGACGTGCGCCGCATCGCAAAGGCCTTGGGCGTGCCGGTGGCGGGCGAACAACTCGCCGCCGAGATGGACGCGGCGATGCCGCAACGCGTCGGCGCCCGACGCACCCGGGTGCTGGTGGAGTGGTGGCCGAAACCGGTCATCGTGCCGGGGCGCGACTCCTGGGTCACCGGCCTGCTGGCGCGTCTGGGCGCCCACAACCCCTGGCATGACGCCCCCAGCAAGAGCCAGCCGGTGACGCCTGAGCAGGTGGTCAGTGCCGGCCCGGATCTGGTCATCACCAGTTGGTGCGGCGTGCCCGAGCACCAGCTGCGGCCTGCCCACGTGATCAAGCGCGATGGCTGGCAGTCGGTGCCGGCGGTGACCGGCGGCGCGGTGCACGCCATCAGTGAAGCCTATCTGGGGCGGCCCGGCCCGCGTCTGGTGGAGGGCTACCGCCAGCTTGCGCAGCACATCGACACCCTGCCCCACTGACCTCGAACCCACTGGAGTCTCCGCAGCCCTCATGAGCGATGCCGGCCACACCCCCAACACTGGCGACCTGATCAGCTATCAGGCCTTCGGTGAAAACTTCATTCGATACCTGATCACCGTGCCGCGCCTGAAGGGCGAGGTGGAAGAAACCCTGCGCCGCACGGTCGAGGGGTCAAGATCGGCGCTGCCGAAGGACCTGCTGGTGGCGTCGTACCAGTTCAACCCCAACGATGTGCAAGTGCGTCGCCGGGAGGGCGAGGCGTCTGAGGTTGCCTTTACGCTCACCCTGACCGGCCTGCTCGACATCACCCTGCGGTTGATGGGGCTGCCGGTGCGCACGCCGATGGACATCGAAATCAACGTCCATATCGATGTGGAGACACGCCACCCGCTCACCATCCAGCTCGTTCCCCAGCGGGTCGGCAATCGCGACATCAAGGTCACCGCGCGCCTGCCGCGGGAACTGCGGGCACTGCCCACCCATTTGCTGAACCGCATCAACCCGCTGGTGATGACGGTGCGGGAATCGATAGTCCGCGAGGTCAATGCCCAGCTCAGCCGCGACGACGTGCATGCCGCCACGACCATCGATGTCCTGAAACTGGCCGAGGGCAAGCTGGACTAGCCCCCGAGCACCGCGCGTCGCCCGCCGTCAGTGCGTGACGGCAGAGTTTCCCGCGGCAGAGTCGGTCGCCGTGGCGTTCGCCGCCTGGTGACGTTGGTGCTGCAGATACAGCGCGTCAAAGTTGATCGGCTGCAGCAGCAGCTGCGGAAATCCGGCGCGCTGCACCAGGTCGGCAATGGTTTCACGGGCAAACGGAAAGATCAGCGACGGGCAATAGGCGCCCAGCACCGCGCCGCGCTCGGTGCTGGTGTTGAAGCCCTTCAGCAGAAAGACGCCGGCCTGATGGGCCTCGACCAGAAAGGCGGTTTCGTCGCCCAGCTTGGCGGTGACGGTGATGGTGAGAATCACCTGCCACTGATCCTGGGTCATGTCCTGAACACGGGTGTTGACCTGCACGTCGACGTCCGGCTTCCAGGGCTTGGTGAACACCTGCGGGGCGTTCGGCACTTCGACCGACGCATCCTTGACGAAAAATTTCTGCAACAGCACCTGACGGCCATCCGCGTGCGCATCCGGGTCGGCGGCAGGGTCACGTTGGGCGGGGATTTCGGGGTCAGCCATGGGCGAGTCTTGTCCGGTGGGGTGTGCCATAACGCGCCAGGCCATGGCGGCCTGGCGTCACGAATTGACGCGGTTTTGATGCGGCGCTAGCCGCCGCCGGCCAGCAGGGCGTCGAGCTTGCCTTCGCGCTCCAGCGCGGCGAGCTCATCAAAGCCGCCAACATGGGTCTCACCGATGAAGATCTGCGGCACCGTGCGGCGACCGGTGCGCGACATCATCGCCTCGCGAATCTCGGGGGACTCGTCGATCCGCACTTCTTCGGGTGCGACCCCCTTGCGCGACAGCAGCCGCTTGGCCATCTGGCAGTAAGGGCAGATACGGGTGGTGTACATCAGAACAGATTGCATCGAGTCGTCTCCAACAACCGGACGCGTGGCGCGTTACCGGGTGGTTACAGGCAGGCTGGCACCCAACCAGGCATTGATGCCACCCCGCAGGGGGTAAACCTCTTCCATACCGGCCTTTTGCAATTTCTGGGCCGCGGTGAGGCTGGTATTGCCCAGCGCGCAGTAAACGATCACCGGGCGCGCCTTGTTTTTGGTCAGGCGTGAGGCCTCGGCATCGAACTTGGCCAGAGGCAGGTTCTGGGCGCCCAGCAGGTGACCCTTCTTGAAGTCAGCGCCACTGCGCACATCCACAATCAGCGGATCACGGTCGTTGATCATGCGCACGGCTTCGCCGGGCGTGACCCGCTTGCCGCCGGTCATCGCGCCATGCACTTCATTGGCCACAAACAGCACGACCAAGCCCCCCAACGCGGCAAACAGAACCGGATGATTTCCGACAAACTCGATGAACTGATCCATAACGTCCGTAGGGGTTTCTTGAAAAGGCGGGTGAGACAGGACCGTCTCACCGTCAACGCAAGCGATTATCGCATGAACGCCTTACGTCTCCTGATGCTGTGTTGCGCCCTGTGGTCGTTCCATGCCGCGGCGCAGGAGGCGCAGCGCACTGCCGAAGCCCAGCGCGAGCTGGGCGCCGTGCAGAAGCGCATCCGCGCACTCGGCGAGGAGATCACCGCAACCCGCGGCAAGCAGGACGCGGTGCTGGGCGAGCTGAACAAGCTCGAACAGCGCATTGCCAGCACCCAGGCCGAACTGCGCCGGCTCGATGAAGCCCACAAAGCCCAGCAGCTCAAGGTTGACGCCACCCGGCGCCAGCGCGAACAGGCGGTCGCCGCGCTCAAGGCGCAGCAGGCCTTGCTGGGGCAGCAGATGCGCGCCGCTTTCGTGATGGGCGACGGCGCCCAGACCCGCATGCTCATGCAGCAGGACGATGCCCAGCGCGTGTCACGGCTGATGACCTACTTCGAGCGCCTCAACCAGGCCCGCGGCGCGCAGATCGCGGCGATTGATGCGCAGACCCGGGCGCTGCGTGACCTCGAAGCCCGCCATCTCGACGAGCAGCAACATCTGGAGCAGCTCAGCGCCGAGCAGCAGCAGGTGTTGGGTGAGCTTGAGGCAACCCGCCAGAACCGCGGCAAGGTCATTGCCGAGCTTGAGGCCAGAATCCGCGACCGCGGCACCGCTCTGAAGCAGTTGCAGCGCGACGAGCGCGATCTGCAGGCACTGCTGGAATCGCTCAGCAACCTGCTGGCCGACATTCCGCTGAACCTCGGCAACGACAAGCCCTTTGCACAACAGCGTGGCCGCCTGCAGCCGCCCCTCAAGGGCCGGGTGCTGGCCGGTTTCGGGCAGAAAAAAGGCGGAACCCACCTCACCTGGAAGGGCCAGTGGATCGGGGCACCGACCGGAACCGCCATCCGCGCCGTGGCGCCCGGCCGCGTGGCCTTCGTCGGCTGGCTCAACCGCTACGGGCTGTTGGTGATTCTCGAACACGAGGGCAACTACTACACGCTCTACGGTCACCAGGACACTGCCGACGTCCGCCTCGGCGAGTGGGTCCAGGGCGGCGCGGCGCTGGGCCGTGCCGGCACCAGTGGCGGCCATCAGCAGAGCGGCGTGTATTTCGAGATTCGTCGCGGGCGCAATGCGGTCGATCCGGCCGGCTGGCTGCAGCGCTGAGCGTCGTCCGGTGGACGCTAACTGCTGTGTTAAATTGAAGTTTCGCGCCTGAACACACGTAATGCGTCATGCTGAACGACGTATTTCTCTCTCACTGAACCGGATATCAGCGATGTCTCTGCTCTCCCGCACCTCCATTGCCCTGATCGTGGGGGTCGCCCTCGGTGGCGGCCTGTCGCTGACGCACAGCGTGCTCGCCGATCGCGACACCGCCGAGAGCCTGCCGCTGCAGGACCTGCAGGCCTTCGTTGAAATTCTCAATCGCGTCAAGACCGATTACGTTGAGGAGATTGACGATAAGACCCTGATCGACAACGCCATTCGCGGCATGTTGTCGGGGCTGGATCCGCACTCGTCCTTCCTGAGCGCTGACGAGTTCAAGGACATGAGCGCCGCCACCAGTGGCAAGTTCGGCGGCCTTGGCATCGAGGTCCAGATGCACAACGGCTTTGTCCGCGTGGTGTCGCCCATCGATGACACCCCCGCTGCCCGCGCCGGCATCATGCCGGGCGACCTGATTGTCCGCATCGACGACCAGGCCGTGAAGGGCCTGGAACTGTCTGACGCCGTGAACCTGATGCGCGGTGATCCGGGCACCAAGATCACCTTGGAAATTGCCCGCGAAACCTCGCCCCAGCCCATCACCCTGGAGCTGGAGCGCGCCATCATCAAGGTCACCAGCGTCCGCAGCGAGCGGCTGGCACCGACCCTGGGCTACGTGCGCATCAGCAACTTCACCACCGAAACCGGCAAATCGCTCTCAGCGGAAATCGCAAAACTGAAGAAGGACGCCCAGGACCAGCGGCTCGACGGGCTGATTCTCGACCTGCGCAACAACCCCGGAGGCGTGCTCGACGCCGCGGTGCAGGTGTCGGACGTGTTCCTCAATGACGGCGTGGTCGTCAGCATGCAGGGTCGCGACGAACGCAGCCGCCGCGAGTTCAAGGCCACCCCGGGTGACGAACTCGACGGCAAGCCGCTGGTGGTGATGATCAACGCCGGTTCGGCCAGTGCCTCCGAAATCGTCGCAGGCGCGCTTCAGGACCGCCGCCGGGGCGTCATCGTCGGCACCAAGAGCTTTGGCAAAGGCTCGGTACAGACCATCATGCCGCTCAACAATGAATCGGCCATCAAGCTGACCACTGCGCTCTATTACTCGCCCCTGGGCCGCAGCATCCAGGCCGACGGCATCGAGCCGGACGTCACCATTCGGCCGCTGCTGGTTTCTGAAGACAAGAGCGCGGGCTTTACGCCCATTACCGAAGCCGAACTGCGCGGCAGCCTGCGCAACGGCAACAAGAAGGACGAACAGAAAAACAAGAAGAAAGACGAGGACGCCACCACAGAAATTCAGGACGCCACGGACCCGTTTGCCGATGCCGACAAGCTGGCCGAGCGTGACTACGCGCTGTACGAGGCACTGAATCTGCTGAAAGGGCTGGTCGTCGCCACCCAGAAGGACTGATCGCCCGCGGTTGCCGCACCAAAGCCCAGTGCCTGCACTGGGCTTTTTTGTGCGTTCCCTGGCCCGGCCAATGCACCGGCCGCTCGGGACTGTGGGGAACACGCCACTGGCCGGATGCCGGCGTCTCGAACCACGTGACCGCATGGCCCCTCCCCGGCGCCGCGCCGCCGCCGGGCGTGTCAAGGCCGTGCACGGGCGCGTGCCACCGCAAAGGGTCGCAAGCTACTTCAAGAACACGCACTAACCCGGTGTCGGCACGAACGTTTTTTCAGTTACCCACATGAGCTGTGGACAACAATGTGAATAGCGCATGACATTTTTAAGTAAGCGCCCACGCCCACAAGGATTTTTACGCCTTGCCCGTTTTCTGACCAAAGTTATTTATCCATATTTTTCATGGGGTTGACATTTACCCTCGCGACCGCGCCGGCGCAGGCGCATGGCCCGGTCGCGGCCGGACGGCCGTGCGCATAAGTCCTCGGGCACGACCGCAATCGGGGCCGATGGGTATGCTCGACGCCCTGCATCTGCACTGAAACGCCTGATGACCGTTGCCCGACCTGTGGTGCTGTGTATTTCCGGGGTCGATCCCACCGGGGCGGCGGGCCTGCAGGCCGAAGTCGAAGTGCTTCACCGCCTCGGCGTTCACGCCGTCAGCCTGGTCACCGCGTTGACGGTGCAAGACACCCGCAACGTTGCCCAGGTGCTGCCGGTGGCACTGGCAACGCTGATCGCCCAGTGGGCGACGCTGCAGGCCGACGGCGTACGCCCCCAGGCCGTCAAAGTGGGACTGGTGCCCGACGCGACGCAGGCCCTGTGGGTGGCCGAAATGGTGCATTGCCTTGGGGTTCCGGTGATTGTCGATCCGATCCTGCGTGCCGGGGGCGGCACCGGCCTGAGTGCCCGCAACACGCTGGCGCCGCTGTTGCGGGCCGCCACTGTGCTGACGCCCAACCTCGATGAGGCCCAGGCGCTGATCGACAGCCCGGTTGATCGCGCCACGCTCGCGGCCGCTGTTCGGCAGCACTGGGGCACCGATGCGGTGTTGGTGACCGGCGGCGACCTGATCAGCGATGCCGAGGTCTGGCACGGCTTCGCCGATGCCGGGGGCGCCTTCGAAGCCCGGCACCCGCGCCTGCCCCAGCGCTTTCGCGGCGCCGGATGCACCCTGTCGGCCGCCCTGGCCGGCCGCATGGCCCTGGGCGAGACGCCGCGCGTCGCGCTGCCTGCCGCGCTGGAGGCCACCCGCGCCGCGCTGGCGCGCGCCTGGCCGCTGGGCGCCGGGCGCTGGATTCCCGGTCGATGAGGCCGCCGCTGGCCGGCCTCTACGGCATCACCTCGGCGCAGCTCTGTGAAGACCCGGCGCGCCTGTTGCGCGCCGTCGCTGCCGCGTTGCGCGGCGGCACCCGCTGGGTGCAGTACCGCGACAAACACGCGACGCCGGCGCAGCGTCTGTGCCGCGCGACCGCGTTGGCGGACCTGTGTCGTGACCATGGCGCCGGCTTCATCGTCAACGACGACGTCGATCTGGCCCTGCAGGTCGCCGCCGACGGCGTGCACATCGGCGCCGGCGACGGCGACATTGCCGCCACCCGCGCCCGGCTGGGCCCCGATGGCGTGCTCGGCGTCACCTGCGGCGACGATCTGGCGCGCGCCCGCCACGCCGTCCGCCTGGGCGCCGACTACGTGGCCTTCGGCCGGCTGTTTCCGTCGCACACCAAGCCCGACGCGCCGCCCGCCCGCCTGGACACCCTGCGCGAGGCCGCCAGAACGCTGTCTGTGCCGGTCTGCGCGATCGGCGGCATCACCCCGCTGCACATGGCGCAGGTGACGGCCACCGGCGCGCGCCTGATCGCCGTGGTCGACGGCCTGTTCGGCGCCGACGACATTGAAGCCGCCGCCCGCAACTACGGCCGGGGATAGCCGTCCGTACAATTGGCGCCCCGGGGCATTGGCAACCCACCGCCCCCGATCGCCACGCCGCCAACGACAAGGATTTTTGCCGTGACGCCTCCGCAGCCCCCGATGTCCAGCCTGCTGTTCGAACGTGCGCAGAAGACGATTCCCGGCGGCGTCAATTCGCCGGTGCGCGCCTTTCGCAGTGTCGGCGGCGTGCCGCGTTTCATCGCCAGCGCCGATGGGGCCTGGATCACCGATGTCGATGGCCAGCGCTATGTTGACTATGTCGGCTCCTGGGGGCCGATGATCCTCGGCCACCGGCCGCCGGAGGTCACCGAGGCCCTGCACGCCCAGCTTGAAGTGGGCCTGTCTTACGGCGCGCCCACCGAGGCCGAGGTGACGCTGGCCGAGTTGCTCTGCGAGCGGGTTCCGGGGCTCGATCAGGTGCGCCTGTGCTCCAGCGGCACCGAAGCGACGATGAGCGCCCTGCGACTGGCGCGTGGCGCCACCGGGCGCGATTACATTCTCAAGTTCGAGGGCTGTTACCACGGTCACGGCGACGCGCTGCTGGTCAAGGCCGGGTCGGGGCTGCTGACCTTCGGCGTTCCCACGTCGCCGGGTGTGCCTGCAGAACTGGCCCGGTACACGCTCACCGCGACCTACAACGACCTCGACAGCGTCGACGCACTGCTGGCCGAACATGGCGCGCAACTGGCCGCGATCATCATCGAGCCGGTTGCCGGCAACATGAACTGCATCCTGCCGAAGCCCGGCTTTCTGCAGGGTCTGCGCGAGCGCGCCACCGCCACCGGCGCGGTGCTGATCTTCGACGAGGTCATGACCGGCTTCCGCGTGGGCCCGCAGGGCGCGGCCGGCGTGTACGGCATCACGCCCGATCTGGTGACCCTGGGCAAGATCATCGGTGGCGGCCTGCCGATGGGCGCTTTTGGCGGTTGTCACGAGCTGATGCAACACCTTTCACCGGTGGGCCCGGTGTATCAGGCGGGCACGCTGTCGGGGAATCCCATGGCGGTCACGGCCGGGCTGGCGACCCTGCAACGGCTGGCCGATGGCCCGGTCTACCCCACACTCGCGGCCCGCACCGAGCAGCTGTGCAACGGGCTGCAGGCCGCGGCAGACGCTGCCGGGGTCGCCTTCACGACCACCCGCCTGGGCAGCATGTTCGGCCTGTTCTTCGGCGCCGGGCCGATCCGCGGGTATGCCGACGCGCGTGCCTGCGACGGCGCGCGCTTCAACCGCTTCTTTCACGCCATGCTGGCGCGCGGCGTGTATCTGGCGCCGTCGGCTTTCGAGGCGGGCTTTGTCAGCCTGCGACACGGCGAGGCCGAGCTGGCGCACACGCTGACCGCCGCCGCCGAGGCGTTTGCATTGGCGCGATGACCGATCTGGCGCAGAGCTTTCTGGCGTGGACCGAGGCCCACCCTGGATGGGCGCTGCTGACCCTGTACCTGGCCGCCGCGATCGATGCGGTGTTCATCATCGGCGTGTTCGTGCCCGCCGGACTGGTGCTGTTCTCCATGGGCGCACTGGTGGCACTGGACGTGCTGCCCCTGTGGACGACCCTGATCGTGGCGGCGGCCGGCGGCGTCAGCGGTGACGCCCTGTCGTTCTGGGTGGGGCGGCGCTACGGGCGCCGATTGCTGGATCACCCCTGGAGTCCGCGCCGAAAAAAACTGATCGACCGGGCGCAGCTCTTTTTCAACCGTCACGGCGGCAAGGGCATTTTTCTTGCCCGATTTCTCGGCCCCCTGCGCGCCATCCTGCCCACCGTGGCCGGGGCTTCGGGGATGCGATGGAGCCTGTTTCTGGCCGCAGACGCCGTGGCGGCCATGGGCTGGGCGCTGGCATTCGTCATGCCGGGTGTGGTGTTTGGCGCCTCCCTGGGGCTGGCGGCCGAGGTGGCCGGACGGCTGGCGCTGCTGCTGGTCTGCATCGTGCTGCTCAGTTGGGGAGCGGTGGTGCTGACCCGCCTGGCACTGCTCAGTGCCTCGGTGTACGCCGAGCGCTGGGCGGGGGGGCTGCTGGACATGTCGCGGCGCTATCGGCGACTGGGCCTGTTTGGCGCCAAGCTCGCCGACCCGCAGCAGCCCGAAACCCCGGTGCTAATGTTGCTGGCGGTGCTGCTCGGCGCGCTGGGCGGGCTGGCGCTGTATCTGGTGGGCTCGCCCAGCCTGCACGAGTACCCCTGGCCGACCGACGCGACGGTTTTTCAGGGGCTGCGCGAGCTGCACACCGCCTACGGGCTGTCGGTGGCCAGCCTGTTCCTGCACCTGGGCGAATGGCCGGTCTACGTGCCGGTGGCCGCTGCGGTGCTGGCCAGCCTGGTGGTGCAGAAAAAAATACGTGCGGCGGCGCACTGGGTGGCCGCCATTGCCTTCGGCTGGGCGCTGTCGCTGGGCATGACCCTGATCCCGACCCTGCCCGCGCCGTTCGTCTACTTCGGCCTGCCGGCGCCGCCCGGCTACGCGGAACGCGACCTGGTGCTGGCGATCATCATCTACGCCTTTCTGCCGGTGGTGTTGACCACCCGGCTGCCGATGCAACAGCGCGGCTTCGACTACGGCTGGGCGGCCATCATCATCGTCTTGATCATCGCCGCCCGGCTGTACGTCGGTGCGCAGTGGTGGAGCCACGTGCTGGTTGACCTGGGCATCGCCCTGATCTGGACCGCGCTGCTGGGGCTGGGGCTGCGGCGGCACCGCCCGGTGCGGATTCACCGCGGTGAAACCCTTCTGGTGGCGGTCATCACGCTGGTGGCGGCTACCAGCCTGCAATGGGCCACCGACATTCAGCAGCGCGCCGAGCAGGAACCGGCGGCGCCGCGCATCACGCTCACCCAATGGGCGGTCGATGGCTATCAAGCCTTCCCGACCCTGCGGCAGGACATTGCAGGGCGGCCGCGTCAGCCCTTCAATCTGCAGTGGGCAGGCCGCCTGGCCGACATCGAGGCGTACCTGAAAGCCGATGGCTGGTCGGCGCCGCCGTCGGCGGCCAGCAGTGACGTGCTGCGCTGGCTCAGCGCGCCCGAGTCCATCCAACAACTGCCGGTGCTGCCGCAGATTCACGCCGGCGAGCGCGACCTGTTGCGCCTGCGCCGCCCGCTCAAGGACCATCGCGACCGGCAACTGCTGCTGCGCCTGTGGGCTTCGGGGGCCAAGCGTGCCGATGGGCAACCGATCTGGATCGGCTCGCTGGTCCTGCAGGAGTCGCGCGCGGTCTACGGCGGACTGATGCACTATCCGCTGGCGATCGCGGCCTACGACCCCAGCCGCGTCTTCCCCGACGCCCATCCCGTTTACCGCCCTGACTACGGCATCCACCTGCTTTCAACGCCCGCTGCGGGCGCATCGTCCCCATGACCGACACCTGGTTTTCCAAAGTCCGCGCCAAGCTCAACCAAGGCGACTCCTTCCTGACCCGCGACCTGGGCACGCTGTTTTCTGGCGACACGCTGGATGATGACGCCCTCGAACTGCTGGAAGAACGCCTGCTGCTGGCCGATGCCGGGGTCGAGGCCACCGGCACGCTGATCGCCACGCTCAGCTCCGAGATTCATCACGGGCGCGTCCGCAACGAGGGCCAGTTGCGCGAGGCCCTGCGCAAGGCCCTGTTGGAGATTCTGCTGCCGGTGTCGACGCCGCTGGACATCCCGCCCTTCATCAAACCCTTCATCGTGTTCGTGGTGGGCGTCAACGGCGCCGGCAAGACCACCACCATCGGCAAGCTCGCGCATCGCTACAAATCGCAGGGCCGCAAGGTGATGCTGGCCGCAGGCGACACGTTTCGCGCGGCCGCCGTCCAGCAACTCACCACCTGGGCGGAGCGCACCGGCACGCCCATTTCGGCACAGGGTGAGGGCGCCGACAGCGCCAGTGTCATCTTCGACGCCGTGCAGGCGGCCCGCAGCCGCCAGCTCGACGTCGTGATTGCCGACACCGCAGGGCGTCTGCACACCCAGGGGCACCTCATGGAGGAGTTGCGCAAGATCAAGCGGGTGCTGCAGAAGCACGACCCCTACGCCCCGCACGAGGTGCTGCTGGTGGTCGATGGCACCACCGGAGGCAATGCCCTGGTGCAGGCCGTGCAGTTTCACGAGGCGGTGGGCCTCACGGGGCTGGTGATCACCAAACTTGACGGCACCGCCAAGGGCGGCATCGTGCTGGCCATCGCCAAGCGACTGGCCTTGCCGATCCGCTACGTGGGAGTCGGTGAGGGTATCGACGACCTGCGCCCCTTCGATGCGCGGCAATACGTCGATGCGCTGATGAACACGCCCGAGACCGTCACATGAACCCGCCGCTGGTCGAGTTTGAGCGCGTCACGCACCGCTATCCCGGCGGTCACGACGTGCTCACCGACGCCAGCCTGCGCCTGAATCTGGGCGAGATGGCGTTTCTCACCGGCGCCTCGGGGGCCGGCAAATCGACCCTGCTGAAACTGATTGCGCGTCTGGAGGTGGCCAATCGCGGACAGGTGCGCGTCAACGGCCAGAACGTGGCCGCCCTGGCGCCGCGCCACGTGCCCGATTACCGCCAGCATCTGGGGCTGATCTTTCAGCAGTTCAACCTGCTCTACGACCGCAGCGTGTTCGACAACGTCGCGCTGCCCTTGCGCATTCAGGGCCATGCCGACCACGACATTGCCCGGCGGGTGCGCGCCGCGCTCGACTCGGTTGGCCTGCTCAACAAGGCGGCGGTGATGCCGATCCGGCTCTCCGGCGGCGAGCAGCAGCGCGTGGGCGTGGCGCGCGCCGTGGTCACCCGGCCACTGCTGATCCTCGCCGATGAACCCACCGGCAACCTCGACCACGACACCGCGCTGGGCGTGATGGACCTGTTCCAGCGCTACAACCGCGCCGGCGTGAGCCTGCTGATCGCCACCCACGCCGAAGAATTGATCGAGCAGATCGAGGGCTATCGGGTGTTTCATCTTGATGGCGGACACCTGAGCCTCCATCCGTCCGGCAAGGCGCTGCGACATGGCCGCTAAGCCCCGCGCGCAAGCGCCGCCGCGGCCGCCCGGCGCAGTCCGCCGCTGGCTGCGCGGCCATCGGCAGGCCATTGCCCAGACCCTGCGCCACGTTCGCGCCGCGCCACTGGGCACCCTGCTCACGGCGGCGGTGGTGGGCTTGACGCTGGCGCTGCCGGCGGCCTTGCACGTGCTGGTGCGCAATGCAGGCGAGGTCAGCAGTGCCTGGCAGGGCGCGGTGCAGGTGTCGTTCTACCTTGAAGATGCCGTCAGCGCCGCCGAGGGTGCGGCGCTGGCCGCCACCCTGAAAGCGGACGCGCAGGTGAACGACACCCGGTACATCTCGCGTGAGGCGGCGCTGGCCGAGTTCCGGGCCCATTCCGGCTTCGCCAATGCACTGGACCTGCTGGACGAGAACCCGCTCCCGGCGGTGATCGTCCTGACCCCTGAGGATGACCTGAGCCGCGAGGCCATCACCGCCGTGATGCAGCGCCACGCGGCCCGTCCGGAGGTGGCCTTCGCCAAGCTCGACCAGCAATGGCTGGAACGACTGCATGCCCTGCTGCGCCTCGTGAACCGGGCCATCACCCTGGTGGCACTGGGCATCGGCATCGCCGTGATCATCATCATCGGCAACACCCTGCGGCTGGAAATCGAGCGGCGCCGCGACGAGATCGTGGTCATGAAGCTGATCGGGGCCTCGGCAAGCTTCATCCAGCGCCCGTTCCTCTACACCGGCGTGCTGCTGGGTTTGATGGGCGGGGTGCTGGCCTGGACACTGGTACAGGCTCTGGTGCTGGCCCTGACCGGGCCGGCCGCCTACTTCGCCAGCCTTTATGGCAGCGACTACGCACTGGCCGGTCTGGGGTGGGACGCAAGCCTGGGCGTGCTGGCGGGCGGCCTGATGCTGGGCACCGCCGGCGCCCTGTGGACGGTAAAACGCCATCTGGCCGGGGTCGAGCCCCGCTTTTCAGGGCCGGGAAGTTGACCGGCGGTGGCTTCGAACCTTTGGCCGGAATAGCACTCCAAGCCAGCGATTGCTAAAATCCTGCCCCATGGTTTCGGGAGTGCCGTCCAGATGAATGCTTTAGCCCTTGCCAATGCCCAATTCCCGGTCCCCCAGACCGGCAGCATCGAAGCGTATATCGCGTCGGTTTCGCGTATCGCCGTGCTCAGTCCCGAAGACGAGCGCGAAATTGCCGAGCGCCTGCATCGTGAACAGGATCTCGAGGCCGCGAAAACGCTGGTGCTGTCCAACCTTCGCTTCGTGGTCCACATCGCACGCGGTTACAAAGGCTACGGCCTGCCGCTGGCCGACCTGATCCAGGAAGGCAATGTTGGCCTGATGAAAGCGGTGAAGCGCTTCGACCCACAGGTCGGCGTGCGCCTGATCAGCTTTGCGGTGCACTGGATCAAGGCCGAGATTCACGAATTCATTCTCAAGAACTGGCGCATCGTCAAGATCGCCACCACCAAGGCGCAGCGCAAGCTGTTCTTCAACCTGCGCTCGTCCAAGCGCCGCATCGGCTGGATGAACCGGGAAGAGGTCGAGGCCATTGCCCACGACCTGAAGGTGCGGCCCGAAGACGTGTTGCAGATGGAAGGCCGGCTCGGCGGGCAGGACGTGTCTTTCAGCGCCACCTCCAGCGACGACGATGACGTCTACGAGCCCGAAGCCTTCATCGCCGACCTGCGCGACGACTACACCGACATCGAAGACGCCGAGTGGCAGGACGAGCAGGAGCAGCGCATGCACCGTGCGCTGGTGCAGCTTGACGACCGTTCGCGCGACATCCTGACGCGTCGCTGGCTGGCCGACGAAGGCGACAAGGCCGGCCTGCAGGTGCTTGGCGACGAGTACGGCGTGTCGGCCGAGCGGATACGCCAGATCGAGTCCGCCGCGATGAAAAAACTGCGCAAGGCCATCGAAGTCGCGGCCTGACACGCCCCGGGACGCACCAAAAAGGCAGCGCGATCGCTGCCTTTTTTGTGGCCCACTGGCCGGACAACGACGGCTAATCCATCAATGCCGCAATCCGGTCGTACGGCAGGTAATGGTCGACCAGCAGCAGCGCGAAGATACCCATCAGGTAGACGATGGAGAAGCCGAAGGTCTTCATCGGCAGGCCGGGCACGGGGCGATATTTGAGGCGAATGGCGTACTGCAGAAACCGCCCACTGAGCAGCACCGCCCCCGCCAGATAGACCACGCCGCTCATGCCGAACACGAACGGCAGCAGGCTGCCGACAAACAACAGCACCGTATACAGCAGCACCTGCGTGCGGGTGTACGCGATGCCATGGGTGACCGGCAGCATGGGCACGTCGGCATCGGCATATTCCTTGTGCCGCTCGATTGCCAGCGCCCAGAAGTGCGGCGGCGTCCAGATGAAGATGATCAGAAACAGAATCAGCGCGTGCGGGTCCACGGTGCCAGTGACCGCCGCCCAGCCCAGCACCGGCGGTGCGGCGCCCGCCGCGCCACCAATGACAATGTTCTGCGGCGTGGCACGCTTCAGAAACAGGGTGTAGATGCCGGCATAACCCACCAGGGCGAACTGCGTGAGCACCGCCGTCAATGGGTTGACGGCAAACCACAGCAAGACGAACCCCGCCAGGCCGATCACGGTGGCAAAAGCGATGCTCTCGGTCATGCCCAGCGTGCCGGTGACCAGCGGCCGACCGCAGGTTCGCGCCATGCGGGCATCGATGCCGCGGTCGATGATCTGATTGATGGCGGCCGCTGATGACGCTTGCAACCCGATGCCCAGGGTGCCCCACAGCAAGGCTGAAAGCGGCGGCAGCCCCGGAACGGCGAGAAACATGCCCACCACTGCGGTGAACACGATCAGCATCACCACCCGGGGCTTGCAGAGTTCGTAGTACTCGTGAACACGTGAGTTGGCGGCAGGCGTACTCATGGCGGGGCTCAAGCGCTGCGCCAGAGGCGATGGTTGGCGGCAACCACCGCCAGCAGCAGCAATGCGGCGCCGAGGTTATGGGCCGTCGCCAGGCCCAGAGGCAATTGCAATTCGACGATGCCGATGCCGATCAGCACTTGCAGCACCAGCGCCGCCGCCAGTGCTGCCGCGTGCACGGGCAGGCGTGCCTTGCGCCACAACCGAAGGGCGAGAAACCCCAGCAGTAGCGTGGTGACGATGGCACCCAGACGATGCACGTAGTGAATGGTGGCGCGCGCGTCCTGACTCAGAATGCCGCCTTCAAAATCTTCACCGATGCCATGCCAGATTTTGAAGCCACTGCGAAAGTCGGTCTCGGGGGGCCAGTAGGCGCCGTTGCAGGTGGGGAAGTCGGGGCAGCCGAATGCGGCGTAGTTGGTCGACGTCCACCCGCCGAGAAAGATCTGCAGCGCCAGCACCACCAGCGCAATCAATCCAAAACGCCGCAACCCCGGCGATACATGGGGCGGCGGCTTGATGCCCGGCGAGGCGCTGCGCACGGCGCGGCGCGTGGACAGGGTCTGCAAAAACAACAGCGCCAGAATGGTCATGCCGCCGAGCAGGTGCGCGGTCACCACCGCCGGTTTCAGCAACCAGGTTACGGTCCACATCCCCAGGGTGCCCTGCAGCAGCACGGCCACCAGCAGCACCCACGGCAGCTTGGTGGGCATCGAACTGCCGCGGTGGCGCAGGCTGATCATCGCGCTGGCCACCAGCAACAGACCGAGCGTCGAGGCCGCATAGCGATGAATCATTTCCAGCCACGCCTTGCCCACGTCCACCGGGCGCTCCGGGAAGCGCGCCTCGGCACGGGCAATGTGTTCCTCGGCCTCGGGCACGGTCAGATGACCATAGCAGCCGGGCCAATCGGGACACCCCAGGCCGGCATCCGACAGGCGCACGTAGGCACCGAGGACCACCACGACCAGGCACAGAACCGTGGCGACGACCGACAGGCGATAGAACCAGTTCATCTCAGCTCACAAGCATTCGAGGGCGCGCATTTTACGGCAAGCGCCCGGTGGCAATGACCGGCTCACCCGACCTGCGAAACCCGCATCAGTCGCTTGATGTCCTTGAGCACCTTGCGAAGATCGGGTTGCGGGGCGTAGCGCATCATTAAATTGCCCAGCGGATCGACCACGAACACCGTGCCCGGTTCCGCTTCGGGGAAGGCGGCCGCCGCCGCATCCGTGTCCAGCGGCGCGTAGATCTGCAGATCGGGGTGCACCTCGCCGAGTTGCGCGGCCAGCGCCTCAAGCCGGCTGGCATCGTCGACCAACAGGATGCGTCGCAGCCGCAGTCGCTTCTCGTTGAGCAGCATGCGCGTCTGCCGCAGGTCGTACAGGGCCGTCTCGCAGCTGCCGTCGCAGGCGCCCTCAATCCGCATCACCCAGCTCCAGTGCCCACGAATCGCGGCCAGGCCCACGGTTTCGCCGTCGACCTTGCGCCACTGCGGCTCGGGCAGCGGCTGCGCCGGACGGATCAGCTCGCCGTAATTGGTGCGCCCTTCGGGTTGCCATTCGGGCGCAACGAAATACAGCACCGCGGCCATCACCAGAGGTGCCGAAAACAGCAGACCCAGCAGCACCAGCTGCAGCCGTCCCTTGACCCGCGATTGCGTCATGCCTTTACCCTCAAATTCAGCGTCACAAAGAAAAAAGTCAGCACTGCCGCAAACATGAACCATTGCGCGGCGTATCCAAAATGGCGGGTGGCAGGCACCGCCGCCGTCAGCGACCACGCCCGAACCCCGGGATGCCGGTCGTCGGGGTCCAGCAGCAGCACCCCGTCCGCCACCGACGCGTCCAGCAGGCAGCCCAGGGTCGCCGCTGTCGGGTACAGCACCAGCGCCGGTGACTGCGTGAGCGGGCTGCACTCGGCCTGCGCCAGCGCGATGCCGGCGCGGGGCAAGGGGCGCCACAGGCCCTCAAGCGTCTGCGCCCCGGTGGGCAGTGGCGGCAGGTCGGGCAGTGCGTCACGCCCCCCGTTCCACGGCATCCAGCCCTGGTTGACCACCACCAGCGGCCCCTGATCGGGCTGGAACACCGCCCAGAGGTGAACTCCGGGGTGCCGGTCGTGACTCTGATTGTCCAGCAACAACAGGGGTGCCGACCGATATTCACCCCGCATGCGCACCGGCAGGGGCGGCGTGATCTGCGGCACCAGCGTCTCCGACCAGGGCTGCATCACCTGCGGCGCCGCCGCATCCTCGTCGAGCGCCACCTTGGTGAGCCCACGGTTCAACTGCCAGCCGCCCAGCGACAAGAGCAATGCCATCAAAGGCAGGTAGCCCAGCCAGGACCAGCGTGGCGGCCGAAAGCTGCGCGTGCCGGTCATCGGCCGGAAGGCACCCGGGCCGGGTCACGCCGGCCCCGCACGCAGGCGCGCCGACCTCGCCCTATCATGGTCGCCCTAATCGCAAAGAGCCTGCTGGTGATCGCCAAACTCATCATTGCCGCATTGCTGCTGGGCATCATCGCCAGCCTGTTCACCAGCGCATTTTTCCTCGTCAAGGACAACTCGTCACGCAAACGAACCCTCGGTCTGTTGAAACTGCGCGTGGTCCTGTCAGTCACCTTGATCATCTTCGTATTGGTCGCCTACGGTCTGGGCTGGATCATGCCGCACGGGCCACAACCCTGAGCGCTGCCATTGAGACCATAAAAAAGGCCCGTGATTCGGGCCTTTTTTATGGGTGGAGAACCGCACCATCAGAGCCAGTAGACCACCACGAACAGGCCCAGCCACACCACGTCGACGAAGTGCCAGTACCACGCCACGCCTTCGTAGCCGAAATGTGAATCGGGCTTGAAATGGCCTTTCATCAAGCGCAGCGCAATCACGATGAGCATGATCGTGCCCAGCGTCACGTGCATGCCGTGGAAGCCGGTCAGCATGAAGAAGGTCGAGCCATAGATGCCCGAGCCCATGGTCAGGTTCAGGTCGCGGTAGGCGTGGATGTATTCCTCAACCTGGAAGTACAGGAACAGCACCCCGAGGGCAACGGTGGCCCACATCCACAGGATCGCCGGCAAACGCTTGTCTTCTTTCAGCGCGTGGTGCGACAGGGTGATGGTCACCCCGGAGGTCAGCAGGATCAGCGTGTTGATCAACGGCACGTCGAAGGCGGGGATGGTCTGGAAATCGCCGCCGAGCGCAGCCGGGCCATTGCTGGGCCAAACCGCTTCGAAACCGGGCCAGATCTGCAGATTGGTTTCAATCTTTTCACCCGCGCCCGACAGCCAGGGCAGCGACAGGGTGCGCGCGTAGAACAGTGCGCCGAAGAAAGCGCCGAAGAACATCACCTCGGAAAAGATGAACCAGCCCATGCTCCAGCGATAGGTCATGTCGACCTGCTTGCCGTACTCGCCGCGCTCACTTTCCGAGATCACGCCCCCAAACCAGCGGAAGACGATGTAGATCACCAGCGCCAGGCCCGCCAGCATCGGAATCGTGCCGAAGCTCTTCGATTCCAGATAGTTGGAGACGCCGAACACGAGAATGGCCAGGCCAATCGTCATCATGAACGGCCAGGCGCTGGGCGCGGGGACGAAATAGCGGTCTTTGTTTGGCGCTGCTGTGGCCATGGTGACTCCCTCGATCTGCGTTGTTATGCGTGACGGCAAACGTTGATGAAACGGGTCCGATTGCGACGTGCTCAGTGCACTGCGGCAACCTGGGGTACATCGAAAAAGGTATACGACAGCGTGACGGTATTGATGTCGGCCGGCAGGGCCGGGTCAATCATGAAGCGCATCGGCATCTGCTGTGCTTCACCACTGGGCAGAGGCTGATTGTTGAAGCAGAAACATTCGGTCTTGCGCAGGTGGCGCGCCGCGTTCCACGGGGCGATGTTTGGGACGGCCTGCCCCACCGCGGCATCCCCGTGATTGGTGACGTTGAACATCACCGTGTGCAACTCGCCCGGATGGACTTCAATGGACGGCTGTTCAGACGAAAAATCCCAGGGTGCCGAACCATTGACGGTGGTCACGAACTCCACCTTCACCGTTCGGCTCAGATCCGGCTTGACCGCCTCAAGCGCCTCGGCCGCGACCAATGCCGTGCGTCCATTGATGCCCAGCGCATCACACAGGGCGTTATACAAAGGCACCAGCGCGTAGCCGAAGCCGAACATGGCCACCACGACCACACCCAGACGCATCGCATGACGGTAGCGGCCTGCGTTCTTCATCCGCCGCGCGTCACCTTGAGGTAGAAACCCAGAAAAATCACAATCGCCAGCACCACGTGCACGCCGAACAGAATCCAGTTTCGGCGCGCACGGGCAGCCAGCTGCTGCTCGGTCAGCTTGTCAGGCCGGTTGCTCAATGGGCCTTCGCGGTCTTGGTGGTTTTCACCTTCACCGGCTCGCCGTCGTCACCGATCTGCGGCTGATCTTCGAACGTGTGATACGGCGCAGGTGACGGCACGGTCCATTCCAGTCCGGTCGCGCCTTCCCACACGCGGTCGGTCAGATCGCGCTTGCGCCCGCCCCAGCCGTAGCAGCAGGCGAGCATGTTGTAGATGAAAATGAACTGGGCGAAGAAGAACACGAACGCCCCGACCGACGACCAGACGTTGAAATCCAGGAACTGCACGGCATAGTCGGGCACGCGACGCTGCATGCCGGCCAGACCGGCGAAGTGCTGCGGGAAGAAGGTCACGTTGATGAAAATCGCCGACAGCCAGAAATGCAGCTTGCCCAGGGTCTCGTTGTACATGCGACCGGTCCACTTCGGGATCCAGTAGTACACGGCAGCGATGATCGAGAACACCGCGCCCGGCACCAGCACGTAGTGGAAGTGCGCCACCACGAAGTAGGTGTCGTGATACAGGAAGTCCACCGGCGTCAGCGCCAGCATCAGGCCCGAGAAACCCCCGATGGTGAACAGAAACACGAAGGCGATGGCGAACAGCATCGGGGTCTCGAAGGTCATCGAGCCTCGCCACATCGTCGCCACCCAGTTGAACACCTTCACGCCGGTCGGCACGGCGATCAGCATGGTCGCGAACATGAAGAACAGCTCGGCAGCCAGCGGCATGCCCACGGTGAACATGTGGTGCGCCCAGACGATGAAGCTGAGGAAGGCAATCGACGCCGTGGCATACACCATCGAGTCGTAGCCAAACAGCCGCTTGCGGGCAAACGTCGGGATGATGGTGCTGACGATGCCGAAGGCCGGCAGAATCATGATGTACACCTCGGGATGCCCGAAGAACCAGAAAATGTGCTGGAACATCACCGGGTCACCGCCGCCCGAGGCGGTGAAGAAACTGGTGGCAAAGTACTTGTCGGTCAGCAGCATGGTCACCGCGCCGGCCAGCACGGGCATGACCGCGATCAGCAGGTAGGCGGTGATCAGCCAGGTCCAGACGAACAGCGGCATTTTCAGCAGCGTCATGCCGGGCGCACGCATGTTGAGAATGGTCACGACGATGTTGATGGCGCCGGTGATCGACGAGATCCCCATCAAGTGGACCGCAAAGATCAGAAAGGGAAACGCATCACCGGTCTGCAGCACCAGCGGCGGGTACATGGTCCAGCCACCGGCGGGCGCGCCGCCGGGCAGGAACAGCGTTGACAGTAGCAGCGTGAACGCCGCCGGCAACAGCCAGAAGCCCCAGTTGTTGATGCGCGGCAGGGCCAGATCGGAGCAGCCGACCTGCATCGGCACCATCCAGTTGGCCAGGCCCACGAAGCCGGGCATGACGCCGCCGAAAATCATCACCAGCGCGTGCATCGTCGTCATCTGGTTGAAGAATTCCGGATGCACGAACTGCAGACCGGGCTGGAACAGCTCGGCGCGGATGACCAGCGACATCATTCCGCCAATGAAGAACATGGTGAACGCGAAGAACAGATACAGCGTTCCCAGATCTTTATGGTTGGTGGTCTTGATCCAGCGCATGATCCCCTTGTCGGGGCCGTGGTGGTCGTGATCGTCGTGGTGATCAGCGTGTGCGTGGGCCATCTGTTGCTCCTGAACTCGGGTGCGTCTGAAAATTAGGGCGTGATTGGTTTAGCGCAGCGCGGCAACGTCGGCCGGCTGAACCACACCGCTGTCGTTGCCCCAGCTGTTGCGGGTGTACGTGACGACTGCGGCAATGTCGGCGTCAGACAGATTGGCGAACGGCGGCATCATGCCCTTGCCTTTGAGAATCTGCATGACCTGCGCCTCGGCATCGCCGGTGACCACCGCACTGCCCACCAGCGAGGGGAAGTTGGGCGGCAGGCCGGTGCCCGCAGCCTGGTGGCATGCGGCGCAGTTGCGGGTGTAGACGGTTTCACCGGACGCCATCAGGGCATCGAGGTCCGTTTCGGCCGGGGCCTCGGCATCCGCGGCTTCTTCAGCGCCCTCGGCTGCGTCGTCGGCAGCAACGGCGGGGGACCCGGCCGCTGCAACTTCGGTTGCGGCGGACTCATCGACCGTCACCGTCTTGGGGGTGCCGGCCACATCGGCCGTGTCCGAGGATGACCCTTTCTGCTCGGCAAGCCAGGCGTCGAATTCGTCCTGCGGGACCGCCTCGACCACGATCGGCATGAAGCCATGGTCACGGCCACAGAGTTCGGCACAGACGCCGCGGTAGGTGCCCGGCACCTTGGCATTGGTCCACGCTTCGTTGATGTAACCCGGAATGGCGTCTTTTTTCACCGTCAGGTCAGACACCCACCAAGCGTGGATGACATCGTTGGAGGTGATCAGAAAGCGCACCTTCTTGCCCACGGGAATCATCAGGGGGCGGTCCACATCGACCAAATAGTTTTCGACCTGGTGGACATCGATCCCGGACTTGAGCTGACGGGCCTCGTTGGCGTCCTGCTTCAGGCGCGAGAAGAAGCGCACGTCTTCGCCCAGATACTCGTACTCCCACATCCACTGGTAGCCGGTCACCTTGATGGTGATGTCGGCATCACGGGTATCTTCCATCTTGATCAGGGTGCCGGCGGCCGGAATGGCGATGGCAATCAGGATCGCGAACGGCAGGGCCGTCCAGACAATCTCGACGGCGGTTGAATGGTGGAAGCTCGCCGACTTGGCGCCCAACGATTTTCGGTGACGGATGATGGAGTACATCATCGTGCCGAACACGCCGATGCCGATCACCGTGCAGATCCAGAACATCCACATGTGCAGCGAAAAGACCTCGGCGCCAATGTCGGTCGCGCCGGTCGGCAGGTTCCAACCATTGCTGGTGTCCAGATAGGCCGATGCCGCCGTGGTGTTCAACAGCCCCAGTACCGCCGACCCCATGACAGCCGCCTGCAAGCGCTTCAGCATTTCACTCTCCAATCGTCATCCGGTCCGGGCCGTTGTAAGCCCGGGTAACACTGCCGGCGCCTTGATCAGGCTTTTGAGCCGGTCAGCCAAACATTCACGTTCTTCATCAGTGAGGCAGCGCGCCAGTCGCAGGCGCTGCGCTCCAAAAGCGAGCCATAACTCGGTGGGCGCCAAACGGTTGGCGCCCGCCCGTAAATCGATCCTTGTCCAGGCCCTCGGCCAGCAAATGGTGCTGACAGCACCCTCGCCCACCCGACCCATTTCCACGATGACGTGCCCGTCATTGACATCCACCACTTCCCGATACGCATTGCGCCGCAGACTGACCCAAAGCGCAGCGCCCAGCGCAGTCAATTCCAGACCCGCAATCGGCAGCACCGGCCAGAAACCCATCCACGTGAACACCAGCGCAATACTCAGTCCTACTGCAGAAATCGACGCCATGAACCACACCGCCTGTTCAGGGCTCAGCGACGCGTTGGGCGCGATGACCACCCGCGCCGGCAAGGCCGCTGGAGAGTCGTTTCTGCTGGGGTGCGGATTGTAGTGCAAGCGAAAACCCTCACGCAAAGGAATCGGGTCCATTCACCATTAAAGATCAGGGTGCCACCGCCGGGAGGGAAAGCCAACACGCCCCGGCCGCCGGCACCTCAGGCCGGGCCGCGGGCGGGTTGATCGCGCTTAAGCCGTCATGGCGGGCCTGCGTCGTCGGTCGTTTCGCACCGCAGTTGCGCGAGGCGCGACAGGTCCAGTTGCGCCCCATGTGGCCTGCCGGTGGCGATCTCGCCCCAGAACGGGACGGCAATCTGTCGCTTGAGGCAGGCCAGGGTTTCGTCATAGGCGTCCATGCGCTCGGCCAGGCCGTTGGCCACCCAGCCGACGAGGCGGGCGCGGCGGCTGATGGCCTCCACCGAGAGCATGGCGTGGTTGATACAGCCCAGCCGCATGCCCACCACCAGCAGTACCGGCCAGTCGCGCTGGGCCACCCACCCGCCGAAGCTCAGATCGTCATTGAGCGGCACCGCCCAGCCGCCGGCACCTTCGACGATCACCCAATCGGCACAGGCCGCCAGCGCGGCGTGGGCCTGGTCGAGCACGCTGATGCGCACCGTTTGGCCCACTGCGGCCGCGGCCAGATGGGGGGCGATGGGCGGCGCGAACGCATAGGGATTGATCTGATCGTAGGCGGCCGACAGTCCGCTTGCCGCCTGCAACGCCAGGGCATCGTCATTACGAAGCCCGTGCGGCGTTGTCTCGCAGCCACTGGCCACCGGCTTGAAGCCCACGGCGCGCTGTCCGTCGGCCGCCAGTTGCCGCAGCACCGTGCAGGCCACCACGGTTTTGCCGACGCCGGTATCGGTGCCGGTCACGAACAGGCTGCGCGCGCTCACACCGCCACCTCGGCCGGCACGCGCACCGCATCGCGCAGCGCGTGCACCAGTCCGTCCACCTCGGCCGTGCCGTGCGCGGCGCTGAGCGTGATGCGCAGCCTGGCGGTGCCCTCGGGCACCGTCGGCGGACGAATCGCCGCAACCCAGTAACCGGCCTCCATCAGCCGGGCGCTCGCGGCCAGCGCGTCGGCATCACGGCCGATCACCAGCGGCTGGATGGGGGTCAGCGATGGCATCAGCGGCAGTCCGGCCTCCGCGGCGCGGGCACGGAAGCGGGCGATCAGCGCATGCAGGTGGCGTCGGCGCTCAGGCTCGCCCTGCACGATCTGCAGCGCGGCCAATGCAGCCGCTGACAAGGCCGGCGGCGGCGCGGTCGAGAACACCCAAGAGCGTGCCCGCTGCACCAGATATTCGATCAAGGTCTCGCTGCCCGCCACGAATGCGCCGGCACTGCCCAGCGATTTACCCAGCGTGGCCACGTAGATCTCGGGCCGCAGATCACCCATGTCCAGATGTTCGACGATGCCGCCGCCGTGGGCGCCCAGCACGCCGAACCCATGGGCGTCGTCCACCATCAGGCTGGCGCCGGCGTGGCGCGTCAAGGCCCGCAGCTCGGTCAGCGGCGCCAGGTCGCCGTCCATGCTGAACACGCTGTCGGTCACGACCAGCCGCTGCGCCGGGTGCGGTGCGGCCGCGAGTGCGGCGGCAAAGCCCGCCAGATCAGCATGGGCCACGCGCCGGTAATGCGCTCCGCTGAGGCGCCCCCCGTCGATCAGCGAGGCATGATTCAGCTCGTCGGCGATCAACACGTCGTTGCGGCCCAGCAGCGCGCGCAGCACCCCCAGATTGGCCGCCCAGCCCGAGGTGAACAGCAGCGCACGCGGGTAGCCGGTGGCCGAGGCCAGGGCATCTTCCAGCGCACGATGATGGCGGTTGTGCCCCCCGAGCAACGGCGACGCGGTACTGCCGCAGCCCTCGCCCAGCGCGGCCTGGGCTGCCGCAAGTACCTTGGGATGGGTGGCCAGACCCAGGTAATCGTTACTGCAGAAATTGAGCAGCTTGCGGCCGTCGACCACGGCATGGACGCCGTGGCCGCCGCTGATCACCCGCCGCGTGCGATAGCGATCCTGCGCCTTGAGCTGTGCCAGCCTGGGCGCGAGACGCGCATCAAGACTGCGGTCAGGCGGCACAGGCCGGGGCGTCTGCCGCCGTTGCCGCAGCGGCCTTGGCGCACGCCGGTGCCGGGCTGTGCACCTGGCCCGGAGCGCCGCCTTCGGGGCGAATTCCCAGACGCGCCATCAGCGCCTCGTCGCGCGCATTCTGCGGGTTGCCGGTGGTCAGCAGCTTTTCGCCGTAGAACATGGAGTTGGCCCCGGCAAAGAAGCACAAGGCCTGAAGCTCGTCGGTCATGTCGGTGCGGCCGGCCGACAGCCGCACGTACGAGGTGGGCATGAGGATGCGCGCCACGGCAATGGTGCGGACGAACTCGATGGGGTGCAGCGCCTCACCGCCGGCCAGCGGCGTGCCGGCCACCTGGACCAGATTGTTGATGGGCACGCTTTCCGGATGCGGGGTCATGATCGCCAACTGGCGCAGCAACTCGGCGCGATCGGTCTCGCCCTCGCCCATGCCGACGATACCGCCGCAGCAGACCTTCACCCCGGCCTCGCGCACATGGCCCAGGGTTTCCAGCCGATCCTCGTAGGTGCGGGTGGTGATGATTTCGCCGTAGAACTCGGGCGAGGTGTCGAGGTTGTGGTTGTAGTAGTCCAGCCCCGCGTCGGCCAGGCGCTGCGCCTGATGCGCCTTGAGCATGCCCAGGGTCATGCAGGTTTCCATGCCCAGTGCCTTGACCTCACGCACCATGGCTTCAACCTTGTCCAGATCACGGTCTTTCGGCGAGCGCCAGGCGGCGCCCATGCAGAAGCGCGTGGCCCCTTCGGCCTTGGCCTCGCGCGCGGCCTCGACCACGGCCTGCACTTCCATCAAGGGGTCTTTTTTCAGGCCGGTCTCATAGCGGATCGACTGCGGACAGTAGGCACAATCTTCGGGGCATGCGCCGGTCTTGATCGACAGCAGCTGTGAACGCTGCACCGCATTGGCGTCGAAGTTGGCGCGATGTACGGTGTGGGCTTGGAACAGCAAGTCGTTGAAGGGCAACGCAAACAGGGCGCGCACTTGTTCGCGGGTCCAATCGTGACGCAGGCTCATGGCAGTACCGGAGATCAGGAAATTGAAGGCATACGCTACCCAATCAACTGAACTTGTCAACTAGAACGCATGCGTCTGGTTGACAACTGGCACTGCCGATTCTGCGGCGACCCGGCCCGGGGCCTGCCGGTGTGCGCCGGCTGCCGCGACGATCTGCCCTGGAACGACACCGCCTGCCCGCGCTGCGCACTGCCCGGCGCAAGCCACTCACCCTGCGCCGAGTGCCTGAGCAAACCGCCGCCCATGGACCTGAGCGTGGCGCCGTTCGTCTATGCCCCACCCATCGATCAGCTGATCCAGCGATTCAAGTTTCAGCGCGTGCTGGGCGATGCGCGTTGGCTCAGCGACGCGCTGGCGGAGTGTCGCCGCGATCTGCCGGCGCCGCTGCCCGACCTGATCCTGCCGGTGCCGCTGTATCGCTGGCGGCTGTGGTGGCGGGGCTTCAATCAGGCGGCGGTGATCGCGCGCCATGTGGGGCAAAGGCTCAGGGTGCCGGTGCACACCCGCGGCATTGGGCACAGCGGCGCACGCGTGCACCAGGTGGGCCTCGACGCCCGTGCGCGTCGCCGGGCCGTGCGCGGTGCCTTCGACGTGCGGCTGGACTTGCGTGACCGGCACGTGGCGCTGGTCGACGACGTGATGACCACCGGCGCAACGCTGCACGAACTGGCACAGGCCGTCCGCGCGGCCGGGGCCAGCCGGGTCGAGGCTTGGGTACTGGCGCGCACGCCCAAATCGGGCCGCGGCTGAGCGCCGGCCGCCTACGGCATCAGGTGGCGGCGCAGAAACTGCAAGGCGCCGTCTTCGGCGCCGCGACTCCACAGAAAGGTCGCGAAATGGCCGTAACCGCTGATCAGGTACAGCGTGCTTTCGACCCCCGCCTGGCTCAGCGTGGTGTGCATCAACTGCGCGTTGTCGACCCCCACAATCCAGTCCCAGGTGCCGTGGTAGAGCCACATGGGCGCGCTGCGGGCATCGACATGCGTCACCGGCGAGGCGTCGGCCCAACCAGCCGGATCGTCGGCCAGCGAGGTGCCCATCAGCTTGGCGATCAGCGGACTCTTCGGATATTTGCGCAGATCGGCCGGCAATCCACCGGCGACAACCGCTTGGGGCCGCTGGGCTTCGGGCAGGCGCGTGCCCGCCAGCGCCGCCAGATGCGCGCCGGCCGAGTAGCCCCAGACGCCGACGCGCGTCGGGTCGATGTGCAGCGCTGCGGCGTGGGCGCGCAGGTAGTCAAGCGCCGTGGCCACGTCATTGATCTGGGCCGGGTGTCGGGCGCCCGGCGCCAGGCGATAGGTCATGTTGAAGGCGACGAAGCCCTGCTGGGCCAGACGTTCCGCGAGCGGCGCCATGTCGTCAGGCGCGCCACCGGTCCAGCCGCCACCGTGAATCAGCACCACGGCCGGAAACGGCCCGGCGCCCGCCGGCCGGGTCACGATCGCCTGCAATGGCGTCGGCGCGTCATCGGCGGTGTAGGTCAGACGCTGGGGCGCCAGCGCCTTCTGCGGCGCCGGCAAATCCGGCGCCTTGTCCACAGGCCCGCTGACCGACACGCAGGCCGACAGCAACACGATGATGCACCCCAGCAATCCCACTTTCATCCCGTCACTCCGTAAGCGATGACCAAACCCATCCAGACCCCCGCGCCCAGCCAGTGACTGGCCTTGAACACGGCAAGGGCGTCAGCGACGCCCTGCCGCATCAACCGCTGCTGCAAGGCCAGAACGCCCCCCAGCACGGCCACCAGCGCCAGATAGAACGCAGGGGCCAGACCGGCCTGGCGGGCGAACCCCAGCAGGCAGGCCACCATGAGCACGTTGAAGCCCAGCACTGCCAGTACGTCCCAACGGCCGAAATAGATGGCGGACGATTTCACCCCGATTTTCAGATCATCCGGCTTGTCCGACATCGCATAGGCCGTGTCATAGGCCATGACGGCGCAGAAGTTGGCGGCCATCAGCCAACCCGCCTCCTGCCACGGGACGGCCCCCCGGGTGGCCGCATACGCCATGGGAATGCCCCACGAAAACGCCAACCCAAGCACCGCCTGCGGCACCGCAATGACCCGCTTCATGAGCGGATACACCCCCGCCAGCACCACGGCGGGGATGGACCACAACACCGCCGGCAGGCTGCGCAGGCTCAGCAACAGCGCCAACGACACCAGCGCCAGCAGCGCCGCGACGACGATGGCCTGGCGCCGGGTGATGCGACCCGCCGCCACCGGCCGGTCACGGGTCCGGCGGACATGCACATCAAAGTCCCGATCTGCCGCGTCGTTGATCGCACAGCCCGCCGAGCGCATCAGCACCGTGCCCAGCACGAACACGCTCAGAATCGGCCACGAGGGCAGCCCTTCTGCCGCCGCCCACACGCCCCACAACGTGGGCCACAGCAGCAGCCAGATGCCCACCGGGCGGTCGAGTCGAATCAGGGCCACCCAGTCACGGAGGCTGGGCGCGTTGGTCGGTGCAGTCACGGCAAACATCCGAAGGCAGGCGGAGGGATCAGCGGCGCCTACAGTACCGTGGCCCGGGGCCCGGGCGGCGCACCCCGGGCCCGCGTGCAACCGGCTATTGCGCCGAGGCGCGAACCGTCGGCACCGCCGGGACCGGGGTCGGCGCAGCCGGGGCGGTCGGCGCGGCACCGGGCAGGGCATCGCCGCCTTCCAGATCTACCGCTTCTGGATCCCAGCCGCCGCCCAGCACCTTGAACAAGGTCGCCGCCGCCGTCAGCCGCCGCTGCTCGGCCGTGCCGAGGGCCAGCTCGGCGTCGAGCAGCGCGCGGCGGGCATCGAGCACTTCAAGAAAGATCGAGGCCCCGCCGTCATACCGCACCTGGGCCAGCGCCTCGGTGTCTTGCAGCACGCTGACCTGGCGACGCACGGCATCAAGGCGCGTCTGCGAAGCCTCGAAGGCGGCCAGCGCATCCCGGACCTCAGCAAAGGCCGTCTGCACCGTGGCGCGATACTGCAGCTCGGCAAGGTCGCGTTCCGCCTCGGCGCCCCGGACCCGCGAGCGATCGGTCAGCGAGCCCAGCACCGAGGCCCCGGCCCGCCAGCTTTCGGCATCACCGATCAAAAGATCGCTGGCCTCGCTGCTGATCGAACCGATCAGCGCCGTAAGGTTGAGCGCCGGCAGCCGCGCGGCCAGCTCCACGCCGATGCGGGCATTGGCCGCACGCAGGTCCTGCTCGGCGGCCCGGATGTCGGGCCGCCGTTCCAGCAGGGCGGATGGCAGCACCTGGGGCAGCGCCTCGATGGGGTCAAGGTCTGCCAAGCGCGCGTCGCCAAAGTCCAGGTTCTCGAACAACTGCTGGGGGTTGTAGCCAATCAGTATGGCCAGCGCGCTTTCCAGTTGCGTGCGTCGCTCGCGCTGATCGGGCAGCTGGGTGCGCGTGGCCGCAAGGTCGGACTGCGCCTGCAGCAAGGTGAGGCGATCGACCAGACCCGCGTCGTAACGAATCTGCTGCAGGTCCACGGCGCGCTTGCGCGTGACGATGGCCTTTTGGGTGATCTTCACCGCCCGCTGCTGCGCGCGGTATTCGAAGTAGGTGTTGACCACGTCGGCGATCACCGTCAGTCGCAAGGCTTCGGCGCCGTACACGCTGGCGGCCAGCTGGGCAGCCGCCGCTTCTTCGATGCGCGCCAGGCGGCCCCACAGATCAATCTCGTAGCTCAGCGCCGCCGTCAGGGAGAACGTCGACCGCGTGGTGCTCGATGCGCCGTCGAAGCCGAATGAGGACGCCGGGGTTTTCTCGCGCGCAGCGCCGCCTTCCAGGTCAAGACGCGGCCATTGCTGAAAGCGCTCGAAACCCAGCTGCGCGCGCGCCGCACGCACGCGCGCCGCCTGTTGCAGCAGATCGAGGTTGGCGCGGGTGGCACTGCCCACCAGGTGATCGAGCACCGGGTCATTGAACTGTTGCCACCAGGCGCGCCAGTCGCGGGTCAGCGTCTCGGCAGCCACTGGCGCCGGCAGACTGGCCGGCAGGGGCGTGTCGGGCACGACGTGCCGCGGCCCCATCACGCAGCCGGCCAGCAACGTCGGCATGGCGAGCCAGATCAGGCGGTTCATGAGCGGGCCTCCACCGGGCTTTGGGTTGCGGATTCGGGTTTGCCTTTGCCTTTGCCTTTGCCTTTGCGCCAGTCGGCCAGGTCTTCAACCAGGCGATAGAACATGGGCACGAAGAACAGCGCAATGGTGCTGGCCATCAGCATGCCGCCCACCACCACCGTGCCAATTTCCTGACGGCTCGCCGCACCCGCGCCGGAGGCGAACATCAGCGGCAAGGTGCCGACCACGAAGGTCATGGCGGTCATCATGATGGCGCGGAAACGCTGCCCCGCAGCGGCGATGGCGGCCTCTGCGGCGCTGGCGCCGTCACGCCGGTTCTGGGCGGCAAACTCGACGATCAGAATCGCGTTTTTCGCCGCCAGACCGATCAGCACCAGCAGGCCCACCTGGAAGTAGATGTCGTTGGGAAAACCGCGCACCCACACCGCCACCGCCGCACCCAGCACCGCAAACGGCACCGCACTGGCCACGGCCAGCGGCAACAGCCAGCGTTCGTACTGGGCGGCCAGAATCAGCAACACCATCACCAGCCCCAGGCCAAAGGCCAGGCCGGCGGCGCCGCCCGCGGCGTCAAGCTGGTAGGCCTGCCCGGTCCAGCCGATGCGGTCGCCCTCGTCGAGGACTTCGGCGGCCACCGCTTCCATCGCCGTCTTGGCATCCCCGGTGGTGTAGCCCGGCGCGGGGTCGGCCAGCAGTTTGGCGGCCGTCACCACGTTGAAGCGCGGCAGGATGTCGGCGCCCTGCTGGCGCTCCAGCGTCACCAGATTGCTCAGGGGCAGCAGGTCGCCTGCCGAATTGCGCACAAAGATCAGGTTGATGTCGCTGGCATCGTTACGAAACTCGGCCTCGGACGACAGATTGACCTGCCAGATGCGTCCGGCCAGGGAGAAGTCATTGACGTACAGCGCCCCGAAGGTGCTCTGCATGGCCTCGAAGATGGTGTTGATCGGGACGCCCGCGGCGCGGGCCTTGTCACGGTCCACCTCGGCCCGATAGCGCGGATAGCCTGTGTCCAGGGTGGTGTAGACGTTGCCAATCTCGGGGCGTTTGCGGGCCGCCGCGGTCAAGGCGTTGGCACGCTCCTGCAGTCGCGCTTCGGTCACCTCGCCGGACAACTGCAGATAGCCGTCGATACCGCCGGTGAGCGACAGGCCCTGAATCGGCGGCGGCACGAAGGCCAGCACATTGGCCTCCGGCATCTGCCGGCCGATCTCCATGATCTTTTGCGCCACGGCAGCGGCACTCTGGCCCTCTCCCGTGCGCTTGCTCCAGTCGGCCAGCTGCAAGAAGCCCAGGCCGGAATTGCTGCGCAGCGCCCCGGCGATGAAGTCGAAGCCGGCAAACATGACCGCACCGTCCACTTCATCCAGTGCCAGCACCTTTTCGGTCAGGTCCTCGCGCACGGCTTCGGTGCGGTTCAGCGCCGACACCGGCGGCAACTGCGGCACGATCAGCACGGTGCCCTGATCTTCGGCCGGCACCAATCCAGACGGCAGACCGCGCAGCACGACGACCATCAGCACCACCATGACCGCGGCCAACAGGCTGCCGATGGCACGGTGATGCACCAGCCACGTCACCACCCGCACGTAGCCCCGAGTGACGGCATCGAATCCGCGGTTGAACAGCCGGAACGGCGCAGCCACGTCGCCCGTCTCACCCTCCAGCAGCAGGGCGCAGGTGGCGGGCGTCAGGGTCAAGGCGACGATGCCGGAGACGAACACCGAGATGGCAATGGTGACCGCGAACTGACGGTACAGCTCGCCCGTCAGCCCGCCGAGGAACATCACCGGCGCAAACACCGCAATCAGCACCAGGGTCGATGACACCACCGCGCCGGCGACCTGCTCCATGGTGGCGATGGTCGCGTCGCGCGCCGACATCCCCTGTTCTTTCATCAGCCGGTCGACGTTTTCGAGCACGATGATGGCGTTGTCGACCACCACCCCGATGGCCAGCACCAGCCCGAACAGGGTCAGCAGGTTGATCGAGAAGCCCATGGCCTGCATGCCGGCGAAGGTGCCGATCAACGACACCGGAATGGCCAGCACCGGAATCAGCGTGGCGCGTGGCTTTTGCAGGAACAGGTAGGTCACCACCACCACCAGCAGCACCGCGATCAACAGCGTGATGATCACTTCATCGATGGCGATTTCGACAAACTTGGTGGTGTCGTAAGGCACTTCCAGAACCATGCCCTCGGGCAAGCGGCCCCGCACTTCATCGAGTGCTGTGCGCACCGCCTCGGCCGTGTTGAGCGCGTTGGCGCCCGGCTGCAGATAGATGCCCATCGGCACGGTGGGCTCACCGCGATAGGTGGCCGAGAACGCGTAGTTCTGCGCGCCCAGATCCACCCGGGCGACGTCTTTCAGGCGCAGGGTGCCGCCGTCCGGGTTCGCCCGCAGAATGACGTTTTCGAACTCCCCGACATCACTGAACTGCCCGCTGGTGGTGATCGTGAAGCTGAATGCCTGACCCTCAGGCGCGGGCTCGTCGCCGATGCGGCCGGCAGCGAACTGCGCGTTCTGTTCGCGCAGCGCGTCGGCGACATCAGACGGGGTCAGGTCAAATTCGGCCAGCTTGTCCGGCCGCAACCAGATGCGCATCGAATAATCGCTGGCGCCGAACAGGCGCGCATCGCCGACACCCTGTACGCGGACCAGCGCGTCGAGCACGTTGATCAGCGCGTAGTTGCTCATCTCCAGCGCGGTATGCGCACCATCGGGCGACGACAGCGTCGGCACCATCAGAATGTTGGTGGAGCGCGCCTGCACGCGCACGCCCTGATCGCGCACGCTCTGCGGCAGCCGCGCCGTCGCCGCCTGCACGCGGTTGTTCACGTTGATGGCGGCCTGGTCCGGATCGGTGCCGATTTCAAACGACACGGTGATGCGCAGTGTTCCGGCATCGGTGCTGCTCGACTCCATGTAGATCATGCCGTCGACGCCGTTGATCTCCTGCTCCAGCGGCGCGGCCACCGACTGCGCCATCACCGATGCGCTGGCGCCCGGATAGCTGGCCTCAACGGTAATCTGCGGCGGCACCACGTTGGGGTATTGCTCCACCGGCAGCACCGCCAGTGTCGCCGACCCGGCAATGGTGATGATGATGGAGATGACCGCGGCAAAGATCGGCCGGTCGATGAAGAAGCGCAGCATCAGCGGCCCCTCCCGGCGACCACCTGGGCCCCCGCGGCCGCCGCGGCATCCGGTTTGGATTCACCCTGACCGGCCTCTTCGCGGACCGGCGCCTCGTGCCTGAGACCCGACAGCCCGCTGACCACCAGACGTTCACCGCCGCTCAAGCCCTTGCGAATCACCTGGGCGCCGTCCACCACCGGACCCAGCTCAACTGGCGTGGCGATGGCCTTGTTGTCTTGCACCACGAAGACCTGCGTGCCGTCCGCGCCCTGGGAGATCGCCGACTCGGGAACGGTCACCGCGTCATCCAGCAATTCAAGCAGCACCCGCACCCGCAGAAATTGTCCGGGGCGGATCACGCCATCAGGATTCGGGAACACTGCGCGCGCCGTGACGGACCCGGTGGCCGAGTCGACCACCGCGTTGGTGAAGTCGATTCTGCCGGGCATGCCGTACGCGCTGCCGTCGTTGAGGATCAGGGTCAGCGGCGGCGCTGGGTCGCCCTTCGACATCTGCCCCTGAGCGCGCGTCAAGGCGTCTGTCTCGGGAAACGAGAAACGCAGGTGAATCGGGTCAAGCTGGGTGACCTGGGTCAGCAAATCGCCAACGGCTACCAGGGTCCCTTCCGGCACCGTCTCAAGACCCGTCACGCCATTGATCGGCGCCTTCACATCGGTGTAACTCAAATCCAGGCGTGCGTCGGCCAGGTTGGCGGCGGCCGTCTGCCGCTGCGCCTCGGCCAGTTCAACCGCCGAGCGGGCGGCATCGCGTTCACGGGCGCTGATCGCATCCTGGTTGAACAGACCTTCGACCCGGTCCCACTGCCGGCGCGCCTCGTTGACCGTGGCGGTTGCCTCGGCCAGACCGGCCTCCGCACGCTGCACCGCGATCCGGTAGGGCCGTGCGTCGATGCGGAACAGTCGATCGCCCGCCGCAACCTTGGCGCCTTCGTCATAGGTCCGCTCTTCGAGTATGCCGGCGACCCGCGCCCTGACCTCCACCTCGCGCGCGCCCCGCGCACGGCCGGGAAACACGCCCTGAATCTTCACGTCACGGGTTTCCACCGTCTCGGTCCGCACCGTTGCGGCGGGCGGCGGGGCATCGCCCTCCTTCGACGCAGCGCCCTCACCACAGCCCGCCAGCACCATCGTCGAACCCAGCGTGACGATCAGCAACCACCGATTAAAAAAGCCACCGTCCCGCGGGGCGGCAGCAAGGGGGATATAAGGCATCGAAGCATTCCTGTTTACATACATTCGCGAACGTATAACATACACCACTTCCTTCCGATTTCAAGAACCGCCTGATGCGCCGTACCAAAGATCAAGCCGAGGCCACGCGTTGCGCGCTGCTCGACGCCGCCGAGACCGTTTTTTTCGCGCGCGGTGTCGCCAACGCCACGCTGGAACAGATCGCCCGCGAGGCCGGCGTCACCCGGGGGGCGCTGTACTGGCATTTCAACGACAAGGCCGCGCTGTACGCCGCGATGATCGAGCGGGTGCGTTTTCCGATAGACGACATCGCCGAGCTTGATCAGGCCGGCGAAGACCCGCTGACCACTCTGGAGCGCCATGTCTGCAGCCTCATGACCTTCGTCGGCGAGAACGCCAATATCCGGCGGGTCTACGCCATCGTGCTGCTGCGCCGCGAGCATCTGTCGTCCGACTCGGGGCTGGATGAGATCGAGCGCGAGATGCGCCTGGGCCGGCGCCGCAGTTTCGAGCGCTACTTCGCACGCGCCCGCGCCCAGAACCTGTTGACCGATGACCTCAGCCCACCGCTGGCGGCGCTGGGCTTGCAGAGCCACGCCATCGGCGTGCTGCACCTGGGCCTGCTGGAGAGCGACGACTTCTGCCTGGCCGAACAGGGTGTCCGGCTGATCCGCGCCTACATGCGGTCCTTGCGCAAGACCTGATCCGCCCCTGATGCAACGTCTCTGGAAACGCTGACGCGCACGCACCGCCGCGGCAAGTGGCCGGGGCCACACTTCACCTGGTCATAAGCGGCCTCGCGCGTGCTTACAATCCGCGCATCCCGTTCCTCGGTTTGACGCGCTCGAACCGGCCCCACCCTTCGCCCGAGTTGACTGTCCGATGCACTCTTCGCCGCCCGAGGTACTGCGCTGTGCAGCGCTGAAGGCCAGCGCGCTGGAGGCCTGGGTCGCGGCCCGCGGCATGCAGTTGCATTGGGTTGCGGCCGACACGACCATTCCGGGCAGTTACTGGGGCGACGAAGAAGCGGGTCTGATCGGCGACCGTCTGCATGTGCGCCCCGACACCCCGGTGCATTCGCTGCTGCACGAGTTGGCGCACTGGCTGTGCATGGACGCCGAACGCCGCGCCACGGTCGACACTGACGCCTGCGGCAGCGACACCGAAGAACATGCGGTCTGTTATCTGCAGGCCCTGCTGGCCCCCACGGTGCCCGGCTATTCGCGCGCCCGGCTGTTCGCTGACATGGATGCCTGGGGTTATCACTTCATCCAGGGCAGTGCCGCCGCCTGGTTCGACACGGACAGTGACGACGCCTTGGCCTACCTGCGCACCCACGGCCTGGTCGACGCGGCGGGCGCTTACACCGGGGGCCGGCGACAGCACTGACGCCGGCAGGTCAGGCGGCGCGCACCCGGGCGGTCATCAGCCGCACGTGGGTCACGCCCTGGCGCTTCAGCGCCTCCAGCAGCGTGACGATGGCCAGCGCTTCGGTCTCGGCATCGGCCTTGACCGTGAGCGGAAAACCGGGCGGCGCGGCCGCCAGCCAGGCGTCGATGCGCGGCGCCAGGCCTTCGAGGGTGAAGACTTCGCGCCCCAGGGCCAGACGACCGTCGGCGCCCACCACCAGCATCGACGGCAGGCGGTCACCCGCAGCATCGACCATCGACTGCGGCGGCTGCACGTTCAGCGGATCGGGCGTGCTGACGGCCCCGGCCAGCATGAAAAAGATCAACAGCAGAAACACGATATTGACCAAGGGCAGCATGTCGTCCCCGGTGCGGCGCGCGCGGGTCGGCAGCGGCAGTTTCACTGTGGCAGCTTCCCGACCACCAGGGCCACGCCGGTGGGCCGCAGCCGGTCCAGCACTGCCACCAGTGCCTGCAGGCTGACGCCCGGCTCGGGCTGCACCACCACCGGAAAGCCGGGCACGCTGCGCAGCCGCGCGTCAATCTCCTGCGGGCTCAGCAGGGCGCCGTTGAGGGCAATGGCGCCATCGGCATACACCTGCACGCCCCAGGCATCGAGACGCTGCACCGCGTCGGATTCGGCGCGACCGCCCAGGGTCATGTTGAGGCTGCGCCAGTCCATGTACGAGGAGGCCAGCATGAAGAAGAACAACAGGATGAAGACCACGTCGATCAGCGAGGTGAGCGGGCTGGGAACCCGGCGGCGGCGGGCGAGCGGTATCTGCACCAGAGCGTCGCCGGCTACGGCATCACATCCGACGGCGGCAGATCGCCGACCTGCGCGGCCGGCGCCGGCTCCCGGGTCGCCCCCCCGGCCCCGATCGGGCGGGTGAAGACGCGGGTCAGTGCCGACTCGGTGTCGCGATGCAGACGCTCGACCTTGCGCTCCAGCGTGTTGAGCACGGCGATCACCGGAATGGCCACGATCAACCCGGCGGCGGTGGTCAGCAGCGCCTCCCAGATGCCGCCGGACAGGATTGCCGGATCCACGCGATCCCCTGCCGCCTGCAACCGCTGAAAGGCCTCGATCATGCCCATCACCGTGCCCAGCAACCCCAGCAGCGGCGCCAGCGTGGCAATCACTTCCAGGGGGCGGAACAGGCTGCGCTGCTGCTCGATCTGGTCGGCCGCAAAGGCCGCGACCTGCTCGCGTGCGTCGGCCTCGCTGACGCTGCGGTCCCGCCTGGCCAGCACCGCCAGCCGCAGCACCGCAGGCAGCGGACCGGGGCGCCCTTCCAGGGCCTGATGCGCCACCTGCCAATGCCCGCGCGCAGTGGCGTCGAAGAACTGCGGCAGGTAGTCGCGGGCGCCCACGCGGCGCTCGGTGAACTGCCATGTCTTGAGCAGAATCAGGGTCAGTGCGCCAATGCTCATCAGCAGCAGGATCACCATTACCGGACCGCCGAGCTGCAACCATTGGCCTACGTGCGCAAGCTGCATGTCATTCCCCAAACGACCAGGCCGCCCCGATCCCGCGCGGGTCGGAGACGGCAAAAAATCCTGAGGGCGACGCCCAGCCCACGGCCTGCAGATTACCGTAGCGGCGGTTCAGCTCGGTCACCTGATGCCCGCGCGCGGTCAGGTCGGCCCGCGCCGGCGCGTCCAGCGCGCCCCGTTCCAGCGACACTTCGTCGGGATAGAACTGGTGATGGAACCGCGGTGCCGCCGCCATCTGCTCGGGTGTCGCCCCGCCCAGCCATTCCAGCACCGCCAGCAGCACCATGGTGATGATGCGGCTGCCACCCGGCGTGCCGACCACCAGGGTGCCGCGCGGCGAAGTGACAAACGTCGGCGTCATGGACGACAGCGGCCGCTTGCCCGGCGCCAGCAGGTTGGCTTTCGAGCCGATCAGGCCGTACACGTTTTGAGCGGTGGTCGACATGGCGAAATCGTCGAGTTCGTCATTGAGCAGCACGCCGGTGCCAGGCACCACCATCGCAGCACCGAAGGGGATGTTGATCGACAGCGTTGCCGCCACGCGGTTGCCGTCGGCATCGATCACCGACAGATGGGTGGTGTCGGTGCCGCCGGGCAGGTCGGCGCGGGTGCCCAGGGTGTCGCTGGGGGTGGCGCGGTCGGGGTCAATGGTGGCGGCCCACTGCCGGGCGTGCGCCGTGCCGGTGAGCCGGGCCAGCGGCAGCCAGACAAAATCGGGGTCGCCCAGATGTGCGGCGCGGTCGGCGTAGGCGCGGCGCATGGCCTCGATCACCCAGTGCCGACCCTGATCGTCCAGCGGCAGGGTCACGTTCAAGGCTTCAAGTTGACCGAGCATGGTGGCCAGAGCGACCCCGCCGGCGGACGGTGGTGCTGCGCTGACGATGCGGGCATCGCGAAAATAACTGACTACCGGCGCGCGTTCGACGACGCGATAGCCCCGCAGATCGGCCGGCTGCCAGTGCCCCCCGGCGGCCTGCACACCGGCCGCCAGGCGCTCGGCATAGTCGCCCCGGTAAAAGGCCGCTGCGCCCTGCTCGCGCATGGCGGCGAACAGCGCGGCCAGATCGGGTTGCTTGAGCCGGTCACCGGCCTTGGGGGGTTGGCCCCCGACGCCGAAGGTGGCGCGCGCACCGGCATCGAACCGGGGCCAGTGCCGGACAAAATCTTCGGCCAGTTCGGCATCGAGCACGAAGCCGTCCCGGGCGTGGCGCTCGGCGGCGGCCAGGCTGGCGGCCAGGGGCAACCGGCCGTACTGGCGGGCCAGATGATCGAGCGCCGCCGGTTGACCGGGAATGCCGGCGGCCAACGGCCCATGCAGGCTGCGGGCGGAGACCGGCCCACCCTGGGCGTCGAGGTAGTGTTCCAGCCGCGCGCCCATGGGCGCGGTTTCGCGGCCGTCAATCATCACCTCGAAGCCGTCTTCGGCGCGGTGGACCAACCAGAAGCCGCCACCGCCCATGCCCGAGCCGGTGGGCTCCACCACCGCCAGCACGGCCGAGGCCGCCACCGCGGCGTCCATGGCGTTGCCGCCCTGGGCCAACGTGTCGCGGCAGGCTGCCGTGGCCAGGGGGTGCGCGGTGGCACAGGCCCCGGCCACGGCGCTGTCGGGTTCGGCAGGCGGCGCGCCACGGCAGGCGGTGGCCACACACAACAGCGCCACGAGGGCGCTCACGCTGATGCCTTGCCGGACGCGGGTCATGGCCTAAAGGGGCTCCTCCGCGGCGACCAGGCGTTGATACTTGCCAAGCAACTGCTCGCGGGTTTCAACGTGCTGCGGGTCGAGCGGAATGCAGTCTACCGGGCAGACCTGCTGGCACTGGGGCGCGTCGAAATGCCCCACGCATTCGGTACAGAGATTCGGGTCGATTTCGTAGATCTCGATGCCCTGAAAAATCGCATTGTTCGGGCACACCGGCTCGCAGACATCGCAATTGATGCAGTCCTGCGTGATCTTCAGCGACATGACGCCCCGCTCAACGCGAGCGGCTGCGCTTGGGCCGGGCGGCGGCTTCCTTGGCAAGCGGTCGCCCAAAACGCTCCAGCAATGGCGCGATCACCGGCTTGGGCACCAGCTTTTCTACCGGCGCGCCCAGGCCCGCCAGCTCCCGCACCAGACTCGACGACAGGTGCGCAAACTCGGGGCTGGGCGCCAGCATCACCGTGTCCAGCTTGGCGTAGAGGTCACGATTCATCACCGCCATCTGCCGCTCGTAGTCCACGTCCATGCCGTTGCGCACGCCGCGCACCAGCACGTTGACCTCATGCTCCCGGGCGAACTCGACCACCAGGCCCGAAAAGCCCACCACCTCGACATTCTTCAGGTCGGTGACACAGGACTGGATCAGCGCCACCCGTTCTTCGATATTGAAGCGCGGGTTCTTGGCCGGATTGAGGCCCACGGCCACGATCAGCTTGGGAAACATGCGCGCCGCGCGGTGAATGATGTCGTTGTGCCCGAGGGTGATCGGGTCAAAGGTTCCGGAGTAAGCCGCTACGATCTTCACGGATGGACGACCTCTTGTTTGAGCAGTGCGAAGCATACCTTTCCTGCCTGGCGCTCACGGTGCACGCTCAGGCCCTGCGGCAGTATCGGCGCCTGACCGGACGGCCATTCCAGATAGACCATGGCGCCGGGGTTGAGGCAGCGCGGCAGACGCTCCAGGCTGCGGCTCAGCAGGTCGCTGCCGTAGGGCGGGTCCAGAAACACCACATCGAAGGTCGCCGCAGTGCCCGACAACCAGGCCAGCGCATCCTGCTCGGCCACGCGCACCTGATCGAGCTTGAGCAGAGCGATGGCATCGCGTATCGCCGCCGCGGAACCCCGCTGGTTTTCGACGAACGTCACCTCGTGCGCGCCGCGCGAAGCCGCCTCCAGCCCCAGCGCGCCCGATCCGGCGAACAGATCGAGCACCCTGGCGCCGTGAATGATGGGCGCCAGCCAGTCAAACACCGTTTGCCGCACCCGATCGGGCGTCGGGCGCACGCCGTTGCCGGCATCAAAGTGGATGAGCCGGGAGCGGTGATGCCCGCCGATGATGCGTAAGGTGCCGAGTGCGCGTCTTGCCATGGCGTCATGGTACGCAGGCCCGCGGGGTTTCCGCAGTCGCCGCGCCGCCCGCGCCGCCCGCGCCCGCCCGGCGCTGTTCTGACCTTAGAACCGTTGTTCATGTCGGCTGGGAATCAGGCACCGCGCGCTTATACTTTTGCGCATGGAAAATGCACTGCTCGAAAGCCCCGCGAATCTTGCCGCATCACCGGCCACTGAACCCGCCAGCGCGCGCTACAGCGACGCCCAGATCGCCGACCTCAACGCGCGCTACACGCCCCTCGATTTCGAGGCACGCCTGAGGCTGTTCTACTCGGAGTTCGATGCCGACAAGGTGCTGGTGACCTCCTCGTTCGCCGCCACCTCGGCTTATTTTCTGCACATCATTCACCGCATCGAATCGCGGCAGAAAATTGCCTTCATCGACACCGGCTACCACTTCCTCGAAACCATCGCGTATCGCGACCGTTTGTCGAAGGAATATGGCCTTGAGGTGTTCGACATCAAGGCCGAGGACTGGAAGCACCAGTTCACGCGCGACGACCAGACCTGGGAGAAGAACCCCGACTTCTGCTGCTCGATCAACAAGGTCGAGCCGCTGGAGGCGATCAAGCCCAACTATGACGTGTGGGTGTCGAGCCTCATGGGCTGGCAAACCGACCATCGCGCCGGCATGGAGGTGTTCGAGATGCGCCGCGGCGTGCTCAAGTTCAACCCCATGATCGACGTCACCCGCGCCCAGCGTGACGCCTACATCGTCGATCACGGCCTGCCGTTTCACCCGCTGGTGGCCCAGGGCTACCAGTCCATCGGCTGCACCCATTGCACCGCCCAGGGCGAGGGCCGCAGCGGGCGTTGGGCTGGCAAGGCAAAGACGGAGTGCGGTCTGCACCTGTAAGTCGGGCGGCGGCGCAGGCCGGCCCGTCACCACGGGATCGGCTGGCCATCCCAGGCAAAGAAGCCGCCGCTGTCCGCCGGCGTGAGCCCCGCCAGCACGTCGAGCAATTGCGCGGCGGCGCGCTCCGGCGTGAACAGTTTTTCGGGCTTTACCCCGGCCTGAAACGGCTTCGACAACCCGGTGTCGACCGTGCCGGGATGCAGCGTGCAGCAGATCAATGCCCTGGACTTGCGCGCCGCTTCGATGGCGGCGGTGTGGATCAACTGGTTCTGCGCCGCTTTGGCCGCGCGGTAGCTGTACCAGCCGCCAAGCCGGTTGTCGCCGATGGAACCGACGCGCGCCGAAACACTGGCGAAGATCGCGCGCTCGCCGTGCCCTAACAAGGGCAGAAAATGCTTGGCGGCGAGCATCGGCGCAAAGGCATTCACCGCGAAGCTGGCGTGCAGGGCCTCAAGTGAAATGTCCTGCATGCGGCGCTCGGGGCGCAGCACATCGTTCTGCAACAGGCCGGGCGTGTGGATCACGGCATGCAGCCGGTCGGTCGCGGCGCCAATCTGCGCGGCGGCGGCGGCAAGAGCGGGCTCATCGGTGGCATCCAGCGTCAGCGACGTGACCCGCGGGTCATCAACGCACGCGCCCGAGCGACTGGCCGCCCACACCTGGGCCGCACCGCGATCCAGCAGGGCCGCCACCAGCGCCGCGCCGATCCCTTTTGAAGCCCCCACGACCAGTACCTGCTGTCCCGCCCAAGCGTCCACGTTCATCACCACCTCGTCGGCGTGCAAATAGGCAGTGTGCATGGCCACCGGACTTGGCGCCCCCCTCGGGGCTGAGCATGGCGCAGCGCTACACTACGCGCCCTTTTTGCCGCCTCCAGCCCGGTGTTTGCCATGTCTGCTCCCAAAGTCGGCTTTGTTTCGCTCGGTTGCCCGAAAGCGCTGGTCGACTCGGAGCGCATCCTCACCCAGCTGCGCGCCGAGGGCTACGACACGGCGCCTGACTACGCGGGCGCCAAGGTGGTGATCGTCAACACCTGCGGCTTCATCGACTCGGCGGTGGAAGAGTCGCTGGAAGCCATCGGCGAGGCCATGGCCGAAAACGGCAAGGTCATCGTCACCGGCTGCATGGGCGTGGGCAGCCACCGCGAGAAAATTCGCGAACGCTTCCCCGACGTGCTGTCCATCAGCGGCCCGCAGGATTTCACCTCGGTGATGACCGCGCTGCATCAGGCCGTGCCGCCGCAACATGACCCGTTCCTCGACCTGGTGCCCCCGCAGGGGATCAAGCTCACGCCGCGCCACTACGCCTACCTGAAAATCTCGGAAGGCTGCAATCACAAGTGCAGCTTCTGCATCATTCCGTCGATGCGCGGCAAGCTGGTGTCACGGCCCATCGACGAGGTGCTGCGTGAAGGCGAGCGGCTGGTGAAGGCCGGCGTCAGGGAGCTGCTGGTCATCTCGCAAGACACCAGCGCTTACGGCGTAGACCTGAAATACGCACCCGGCACCTGGCAGGGCCGCGAATACCGCGCACAGATGAAAGACCTGTGCGAGGGCCTGGGCTCGCTCGATGCCTGGGTGCGCCTGCACTACGTTTACCCCTACCCGCATGTGGACGAGATCATCCCGCTCATGGCCCAGGGCAAGGTGCTGCCCTACCTCGACATTCCGTTTCAGCACGGCAGCCCGTCGGTGCTCAAGCGCATGAAGCGCCCGGCCTTTGCCGAGAACCCCCTGGCGCGCATCCGCCGCTGGCGCGAGATCTGCCCCGACATCACGATCCGCAGCACCTTCATCGTCGGCTTTCCCGGCGAAACCGAGGCCGAGTTCGACGAGCTGCTCGACTGGCTGGAAGCCGCCCAGCTCGACCGCGTCGGCTGCTTCACCTATTCCCCGGTCGAAGGGGCGGCGGCCAATGGGCTGGCCGATCCGGTGCCCCCCGAGTTGCAGCAGGAACGACAGGAACGCTTCATGGCGCTGCAATCCGAAATCAGCGCCGCCAAGCTGCAGGCGAAGATCGGCCAGGAGATCGACGTGATGATCGACGGCTTCGACGAAGACGGTTATCTGGTCGGTCGCTCGCAAGCCGATGCCCCGGAAATTGACGGGCGCGTGTATCTGGCCAGCGATGGCGACTTCCAGCCCGGCCAGATCGTCCGCGCCGAGGTGATTGCGGCAGACGAGCACGACCTCAACGCCGAAGTGATCGACTGACCCCACCCGCGGTGGGGCGGTGCCCCCGGCAGACGCTCAGGTATCGCCCTGGGGCGGGTCACCTTTGCGGGTGCGGGCTTCGGCGGCGGCGTCCTCGGCCGGCTTTTCCGCCGGGGGAGCGGGGCGCCAGCGGCGCAGCAGGTCCTGATGCTGCTCGACCAGGCGCCGCCCTTCGGCGATGGCTTCCTTGGCGCGGTGAAAATCCATCAGCGCGAAGTCACGCAGTTCGGGCACCAGGGTCAGGTCGGGCGGATCGCCGGCCATGCGGCTGCGGGTGATGCGGTCCTGCATGATGTTGACGCTGCTGGCAATCACGTCGAAAAACCGCGGCGAGCCGCCTTCTTCGTCGCTGCCGCCACTGGACATGTAGTCGCGCACCCGATCCCACCAGCCGCGGTCGCGGGCCCGTTCGTCCGGGCTGGGCTCGGCCGGCTCGGCCGCGCGCGAAAAGTGCCGGCCCACCAACTGCGCGTTGAGGTTGACGGCAATCACCAGATCAGCGCCCATCGCCCGGCAGGTGGACACCGGCACCGGGTTCACCAGACCGCCGTCCAGCATCCATTGGCCGTCGAACTGCACGGGCGAGAACAGGCCGGGCAAGGCGCACGAAGCGCGGGCCGCCGGCAGGATCGGCCCCTTGTTGATCCAGATTTCACGGCCGCTGCTCATCTCGGTGGCAACGCTGGCGTAGCGCTGCGCCAGCGAGCTGATGTCGGGATTGCGGTGCTGTGATTCGAAGAAACTGAACAGCGTTTCCCCTTTCACCACGCCGCCGGTGAAGCTGAAGTCGAGAAAACGAAAGACCTCGCGCGAGGTCAGGGTCTGCACCCATTCGGCAAACGCGTCCAACTGGCCTGACACGTACACGGCGCCCACCAGGGCGCCGATTGAGGTGCCCACCACCACCTGCGGTCGCAGGCCCATGGCTTCCAGCCCCTGAATGATGCCGATGTGCGCCCAGCCGCGCGCCGAGCCACTGCCCAGGGCCAGGCCCACCACAGGATCGGTCGAAAGGGCGTCGCTCATGTCACCGCATCATGAATCAACATGACGGCCACGCCCAGCACCAGCACGGCGAACGCGCCCTGCACCTTGTGCGGCGCCAATCGCTGCCCCAGTCGCTGCCCCCACAGCAGGCCGACCACCACCAGCAGCGCAAACGGCAGGGCAATGGGCCACAGCAAGGCACGACCACTGAGCAGCGCCATGCCCAGCGTGCCGCTGGACACCACCGCCAGCACCATCAGCGTGGTCGCGACGCAGGCCGAAAAACTGAGGCGAGACACGCGCATCAGGGCCGGCAGCACGATGAACCCGCCGCCCACGCCCAGCAGGCCCGACAGCAGCCCGGCCACGCCGCCGATGCCGCTCATGATCAATGCGGTGCGCGGCCGCCAGCGAAAACGCCCGGTGTCGGGATGAATCGGACACAGGGGCGGCAATTGCATCGATTCCGGCAGGGCGGTCGATCCGCTGCGCAATCGCCACAACTGGCGCACGCCGGAGAGCACCAGCACCGCCGCGAACAGCAGCGCCAGCACGTCGTGCGGCGCTCTGGCGCCCAGCCACAGGCCGATCGGCGACATCAGCAGGCCCACCGTCGCGATCAGGGTGGCGGCGCGATAGCGCAACAGCGACTCCCGAAAGCCGCGCCAGGCGCCCACGGTCGCGCCGATGGCCACCGCCAGCAGCGACACCGGCACTGCCTCGGGCAGCGTCAGACCCAGTGCGGCCATCAGCAGCGGAATCGCAAGCAGGGTGCCGCCGGCGCCGGTCAGCCCCATCACCAGGCCGACCAACAGGCCCAGCGCCGCGGCGATCAGCTCCGTGTCCATGGCCGCGCTCACGCCGGCGTCAGCGGCCAGACGAGCAGGATCATCAACATGGCGATCACGCCGACAAGGATCTGCAGCGGCAGGCCCAGCGGCCAGTAATCGCGGAACCGATACCCGCCCGGCCCGAGCACCAGCGTGTTCGACTGATGCCCCACCGGGGTCAGAAACGCGCACGAGGCCCCGACCGCCACCGCCATGAGAAACGGATCGGTCGCCACCCCCAGGGTGCCCGCGACGCCGGCGGCAATCGGACACATCAGCACTGCGGCCGCCGCGTTGTTGACGATGTCGGACAGGGTCATGGTGATGACCAGCACCGCCGCCAGGCCCCAGACCGGCGGCAGATCGCCCGCCCAGCTGCCCAGCGCGTTGGCGATCAGTGCGGCACCGCCGCTGGTGTCGAGCGCGGTGCCCACCGGAATCATGGCCGCCAGCAGAAAGATGATGGGCCAGTCGATGGCGCGGTAGATGTCCCGCGACGAGATCATGTTCGCGGCCGACATGACCAGCACGCAGGTCACGAAGCTGATGTGGATCGGCAGCCAGCCAACGGCCGCCACCGCGATCGCGCTGCCGAACAACCCCACCCCGGCCCAGACCCGACGGTCATTGCCGATGCGCAAGTCGCGGTCGGCCAGCGGCAGGCAGCCCAGCACCGACAGCACCTCGCCGAGCGCTTCGCGCTCACCTTCCAGAATCAACACGTCACCGGCAGTGATCTGCACCCGCGACAGGCGGGTTTTCATCGGCTGCCCTTGCCGCGAAACCGCCAACAGGTTGATGCCGTAGCGCCAGCGCAGGTTGAGGCTGCGGGCCGTCTGCCCGTTCAGGCGGCCATCGGGCAGCACCACGCACTCCACCAACTGCACGTCTTCGACGCTGTCGAGGGTTTCAGTCTCGTCCTTGCCGCGCCCGCCCAGCGTGAGGCCCTCGGCCTCGATGAGCGCCTTCAGGGCCTCGGCCTCGGCCTCGACCCAGAGAATGTCGCCGGCCCGCACCGGCACGTGGCGGTGCTGGATGGGAATGCGCTGCTCGCCGCGCATCACCGTCAGCAGGGTGACGCTTTCGCCGAGTGCGGCCGCCGCCTCGCGCAGGGTCTTGCCCACCCAGGCGTGGTCTTCGGGCACCACGATCTCGCTGCGATAGCCTTCGACGTTGAACTCGATGCCCGCGGCCAGTTCGCCGTCACGCCTGGGCAGCAGCCGCCAGCCCAGCACGCCCAGAAAGGCGACGCCGCCCAGCGCGATCGCCATGCCGACCGGACTGAAGTCGAACATCGAAAAAGGCTGTTCAGAGATGCGCGCACGGTATTGGGCCACGATCAGGTTCGGCGGCGTGCCGATGGCGGTCATCAGCCCGCCCAGCAGCGAGCCGAAGGCCATGGGCATCAGCACTTTGGACGGCGGCACCTGCCGGTCCTTGCAGAGCTTGATGGCCACCGGCATCAGCAAGGCCAGCGCCCCCACGTTGTTCATGAACGCCGACAGCAGGGCGACGATGCCGGTGAACAGCATCACCTGCACCATGACCCCGCCTTTGACTGCCGTCAGCGGCCGGGCGATGGTGTCCACCACCCCGGCGTTGACCAAGGCCTGCGAAATGACCAGCACCGCCGCCACGGTGACCACCGCCGGATGCCCCAGACCGGAGAACGCATCGCCCGGATCGATGGCGCCCAGCACCACCAGCACCACCAGCGCGCCCAGCGCCACCGCCTCGTAACGAAAACGGTCCCACACGAACAGCGCCAGAATCAGCGCCAGCACCACGAACACGGGCACATGGTCGGGCACATCGGTCAGCAAGCTCATGGCAGCGCCAGACTCCAGAGTGGAACCGTGATCAGGGATAACAGAATGCCCACACCCAACACCGTATTGGCCAGCGGTGGGTCCAGATGGTGCTGGTCCGCGAGGATCGCCGCCGAGATCATCGGCGCCATGGCGGTCTGCAGAATGCCGATTGACATCACCGCACCGCCCACCCCCGTGAGCAACGCCAGCCCCAGAGCCAGCAGCGGGGCCAGCAGCAGCTTCCACGACAGGGCGAGCGCCACCGGCGCCCACTGCCCGGGTTGCGGCTTGAGCTTGAACCGCAGCCCCACCGAGAACAGCGCCAGCGGCACCAGGGTGAGGGCAAAACGATCAAGCATCGTCGCCAGCATGTCTGGCCAGCCTCCCAGTTGGCCGGCGATCACGCCCACCACCAGCGCAATGAAGGCCGGGAACAACAGCACCCGCCTGAGCATTTCCGTCGGCGTGACCGTGGCCCCACCGTAACGCGCCGCCACCAGCACGCCGCCCACCGCCAGCATGATGAAGCAGCCCAACTGGTCGGCCACCACCCCAAGCTGCAGCCCCGCTCGACCGCGCAGCGCCTCCAACAGCGGATACCCCAGAAACGAGGTGTTGCCGAGGCCGGTAACCAGAATCAGGCCGCCAATGGTGCCGCGTGACCAGTGCGCACGCGCACCCACCCAGGCGATCAGCGCCCAGGCCCCGAAGAACACGCCCCACTGCGTCACCACCAGAAACCACAGCGCGGTGTCGAAGTGCAAAGACGGCACGATGCCCAGCACCAGCGCCGGCAGCGCGATCTGGATCACCCACCAGTTCAGGGCCTGCGCCAGGCCAATGGGTGGCCGCGCGTAACGGGCCACCCCCACCCCCAGCCCCAGGCAGGCCAGCAGCAGCACGAACGCCGACAGCACGGCGGGGCTAGCCCTGCTTCGAGGCAGCCACGGCGGCACGCTGCTGGATGTCGAGCACCGTCATGGTCGTCATGTTGATGATGCGCCGCACCGTCGCGGACGCGGTCAGCACGCACACCGGTGCCGCACAGCCGAGCAACAGCGGACCAATCGCCACGTTCTGCCCGGCTGCGGTCTTCAGCAGGTTGTAGGCAATGTTGGCGGCGCCCAGGTTGGGCAACACCAGCAGGTTGGCACTGCCCTTCAGGGTCGATTCCGGCAGGGCGGCGTACCGCAGGTCGGCATCGAGCGCCGTGTCGCCGTGCATTTCGCCGTCGATCTCCAGATCGGGCCGGCGTGCGCGGATGAGGGCCAGAGCGGAGCGCATCTTGCGCGCGCCAAAGTCGTCGTGGGTCCCGAAGTTGGAGTGCGACAGCAGCGCCGCCTTGGGCGTGATGCCCAGATCGCTGAGCCGGTTGGCGGCCAGCAGGGTGATGTCGGCGATCTCTTCGGCGCTGGGATCAAGATTGACGTGGGTGTCGACCAGAAACACCTGTCGGCCCGGCAGCACCAGTCCGTTCATCGCCGCATACACCGACGCGCCCGGCCGACGCCCCAGCACCTGGTCGATGTAGTGCAGGTGCGCGGCCGGCGTGCTGATCGAACCGCAGACCATGCCGTCCACCTCGCCCTTCTTCAGCAGCATCGCGGCGATCAGCGTGGTGCGGCGGCGCATCTCCAGCTTGGCGAATGAAGGCGTCATGCCGTGGCGCGCCTGCATGCGGCGATAGTCTTCCCAGTACTCCCGATACCGCGGGTCTGACTCGGGATTGACCACGGTGTAATGCTCCCCCTCCACCAGCCGCAGCCGTTCGCGCTCGATACGGTGGGCGATCACCGCCGGGCGCCCCACCAGGGTCGGCCGCGCGATGTTCTCGTCCACCAGCGTCTGCACCGCCCGCAGCACGCGTTCGTCCTCGCCTTCGGCGAACGCGATGCGCTTGAATTCGTCCGGTGCCTCGCGGGCCGCGGCGAACATCGGCTTCATCAGGGTGCCGCTGTGGTGCACGAACTGGCGCAACTGGTCACGGTAGGCCCGCAGGTCGGGCAGCGGCCGCGTGGCCACGCCCTCTTCCATGGCCGCTGCGGCCACGGCCGGCGCAAGGCGCACCAGCAGGCGGGGGTCAAAGGGCTTGGGAATCAGATATTCAGGGCCAAACTGCAGGGCGCCGCCACGGTAGGCATTGGCCACGGTGTCGTCGGCCTCCTCGCGCGCCAGCTGGGCAATCGCCTTCACACAGGCAATCTCCATCCCGCGGGTGATGCCGGTGGCCCCCACGTCCAGCGCGCCCCGGAACAGAAAGGGGAAGCACAGCACGTTGTTGACCTGATTCGGGTAATCGGTGCGGCCGGTGGCGATGATGGCGTCGGGCCGCACGCTGCGCACCTGGTCCGGCAGAATTTCAGGCGTGGGGTTGGCCAGCGCGAAGATCAGCGGTCGCTTGACCATGCGCGCCACCATCTCGGGCTTGAGCACGCCGCCGGCCGACAGGCCGAGGAACATGTCGGCGCCCTCGATCACCTCGCTCAGGGTGCGCGCCTCGGTGGGCTGGGCGAAGCCGGCCTTGAGCGGGTCCATCAACTCGGTGCGCCCCTGGTAGACCACCCCGGCCAGGTCGGTGAGCCAGACGTTGGACCGGGGCAGGCCAAGGTCGACCAGCAACTGCACGCAGGCCAGGGCCGCGGCGCCGGCACCGCTGACCACCAGTTTGATCTGGTCGATGGGCTTGCCCACCAGTTCAAGCGCGTTGAGCGTTGCCGCGCCGACGATGATGGCGGTGCCGTGCTGATCGTCATGAAACACCGGGATGTTGAGGCGCTCGCGCAGTTTGCGCTCCACCTCGAAGCATTCGGGGGCCTTGATGTCTTCGAGGTTGATGCCGCCAAACGTCGGCTCCAGCGCGGCGATGACCTCGACCAGACGATCCGGATCGGGTTCGTTCAACTCCAGATCGAACACGTCGATGCCGGCGAATTTCTTGAACAGCACCGCCTTGCCTTCCATCACCGGCTTGGCGGCCAGCGGGCCGATGTTGCCCAGACCCAAGACCGCGCTGCCGTTGGTGATCACCGCGACCAGATTGCCGCGCGCCGTGAAGCGGAAGGCATTGGCAGGGTCTTTGACGATCTCTTCACAGGCGGCGGCCACGCCCGGTGAATAGGCCAGCGACAGATCGCGCTGGTTGGTCATTTGCTTGGTCGGCGCAATCGCGATTTTCCCCGGCACGGGAAACTCGTGATAGTCGAGCGCGGCATCGCGTAAATCCTGATTCGGCTTCATGCAGAGGGCCTCTTTCACCCGGCGTTCGAACGAGGCGTGAAGCTTACGCTTGCGCACGCCTGCCAGCGCGATTCTGCACGCCGGTCGTGTCGCCCATCGCCCACAAAAAAGCCGCAGCCGCATCAACTGCGGCTGCGGCGTCAGGGGGCGCGCTTGAGGGCACCATCACGCCCATGCAGCCCCTCATTTCCGCGACCGATCAGGCCGCCTTGCGCACGGCCTCGGGTGCCGTCTGGCGAATCAGGTGATCGAACGCGCTCAGCGCCGCTTTCGAGCCCTCGCCCATGGCGATGATGATCTGCTTGTAAGGCGTCGTGGTCACATCTCCCGCGGCGAACACGCCGGGCACCGACGTCTGGCCCTTGGCATCCACCACCACCTCGCCACGCGGGCTGAGCTCGACGGCGCCCATGAGCCAGTCACTGTTCGGCAGCAGCCCAATCTGCACAAAAATGCCTTCCAGCTCGACCGTCTTCAGCGTCTCGGTGGTGCGATCCTGATAGACCAGCCCGGTGACCTTCTGGCCATCGCCCTGCACCTCGGTGGTCAGCGCCGAAGTGATGACCGTGACGTTGTCCAGGCTCTTGAGCTTGCGCTGCAACACCGCATCGGCCCGCAACTGACTGTCGAACTCGATGAGGGTGACGTGGCGGACGAGACCTGCGAGGTCTATCGCCGCTTCAACGCCGGAGTTGCCGCCGCCGATCACCGCCACGCGCTTGCCCTTGTACAGCGGGCCGTCGCAATGCGGGCAGTAGGCCACGCCCTTGTTGCGGTACTGGTCTTCGCCGGGCACGTTCATCTGCCGCCAGCGGGCGCCGGTGGCAATGATCAGCGAACGGGTTTTCACCGTGGCGCCGCTTTCAAAGGTCAGCTCGATCAGCTCGCCGGCGGTGGCCAGTGCCTGCGCCCGCTGCAGGCGCATCACGTCCACCTCGTAGTCACTGACGTGCGCTTCCAGCGCCGTGACCAGCTTCGGGCCTTCGGTTTCCTTAATGGAGATGAAGTTCTCGATGCCCATCGTGTCGGCCACCTGGCCGCCAAAACGCTCGGCCACCACGCCGGTGCGAATGCCTTTGCGCGCGGCGTAAATGGCCGCGGCAGCGCCGGCCGGGCCACCGCCCACCACCAGCACGTCGAACGGCGCTTTTTCCTTGATCTTGGCCGCTTCGCGGGCGGCGGCGCCGGTGTCCAGCTTGGCCAGTATGCTTTCGATGCTCATGCGGCCGGCGCCGAAAGGCTCGCCGTTCAGGAACAGGCTGGGCACCGACATCACCTGCCGCTGCGCCACCTCGTCCTGGAACAGCGCACCATCGATGGCGACGTGTTCGATGCGCGGGTTCAGCACCGCCATCAGGTTCAGCGCCTGCACCACATCGGGGCAGTTCTGGCACGACAGCGAGAAGAAGGTCTCGAAGCGGTAATGGCCGTCCAGACTGCGAATCTGCTCCATCACCTCATCGCTGACCTTTGGCGGATAACCACCGACCTGCAACAGCGCCAGTACCAACGAGGTGAACTCATGACCCAGGGGCAGGCCGCCAAAGCGGATGTGGATGTCCTGGCCCGGACTGTTCAGGGTGAAAGAGGGCGCGCGCTCCGCAGCGTCGCGGGTTTCGCGCACGGTGATCTGCGACGAACAGGCCTGCAGATCGGCCAACAGCCCTTGAAGCTCGGTCGAGCCTTTGCTGTCGTCAAGGTTGGCCACGATCTCGATGGGCCGGACGACACGCTCAAGGTAACTTTTCAACTGCGCCTTAAGATCAGCTTCCAACATGGCGGGCTCCTGACAAATGGGGGGCAAAAAAAAACCCGCCGCCGCAGCGGCGGGCTTCTGTGGCGTGCTGCGATCAGATCTTGCCGACCAGGTCCAGCGACGGCTTGAGGGTCTTCTCGCCTTCCTGCCACTTGGCGGGGCAGACCTCGTCGGGGTTCTCACGGACGAACTTGGCGGCCTTGAGCTTGCGCAGGGTTTCCTTCATGTCGCGGGCGATCGCGTTGTCGTGAATTTCCAGGGTCTTGATCACGCCATCCGGGTCGATGACGAAGGTGCCGCGCAGGGCCAAGCCTTCTTCTTCAATGTGCACGCCGAATGCGCGGGTCAGCTGGTGCGTGGGATCGCCCACCAGCGGAAACTTGGCCTTGCCCACGGCGGGCGAGGTGGCGTGCCACACCTTGTGTGAAAAATGGGTGTCGGTGGTGACGATGTAGATCTCGGCGCCCAGCTTCTGGAAAGCGTCGTAGTTGTCAGCCGCATCCTCGACTTCGGTGGGGCAATTGAAGGTGAAGGCGGCGGGCATGAACACCAGCACCGACCACTTGCCCTTGAGGCTGGCTTCGGTGACTTCGACGAATTCGCCGGCATGGAAGGCGGTGGTTTTGAACGGCTGGACCGGGGTGTTGATCAGGGACATCGATGACTCCTTTAAGGGGACTGGAAAATGGGCAGAACCCATCTTGTGCGATGCAGCATACGGAATTTTGGCCATAGATAAAGTGATTCTTTTAGATGGTCACAATAGTGCATCGCTATGATTGGTGTGTCCGGGGCGGCTGCGGCAACGGTGTAAGATTTCGCCGATTGCACCCGTAAGCGATTCGCTCTGACCGGCCGATCACCCTCGGGCGACCACCGTTCGTCAGCCGTGCCTTTACGTTCTTCCGCGCAAGGGGCAGGCTCGAACCAAGGGCATGCTGAAAAAGCCATTGAAGAGAAGCAGTTGTCGTGAGCGTCTTAAGCTTTACCTGACGATCCACATAGGCATTTTCTTACGTCACAAACATGACATTGGCCTCAGTCTTGCCTCCCCCTTTCGCCCCGCCATTACTGCCGCTGACCATGAGCAAAAACGTCGTCTTCATCGTGATGGACAGCTGTCGCTACGACAGCTACGCCCGTGCCCGCACCCCCAACATGGACCGCATCGGCCTCGGCGAGAAGCGCTTCAGCTACGCCTCGTGGACCTCACCATCGCACTACACGTACCTGATGGGCATGCTGCCGCACACCAGTCCGCAGGGGGTGTTCGCCTCCGAGGTCTATAAAAAGGAGTTCGCGCAGTGGGTGCCGCGCCTGGGCATCGAGGGCCTGTCGTTCAAGAACTTCGTGCCGCAGCTGTCGCTGCCGCACGTGCTGCAGGAAAACGGCTACCGCACCGTGGCCCGCGTGTCGCTGCCGGTGCTCAACCCCATGTCGCACCTCAACCGTCACTTTGACGACTACAAGTTGATGGCCAACCACAACGACTTCGGCGGCATCATCCAGCAGGTCGAGTACGACGAAGACGAGCCCAGCTTCCACTTCCTCAATCTCGGCGAAACCCATTACCCCTACATGCTCGACGGCGATTCGATGCCGCACATTTCGGGGGTGCACGGCGTGTTCAAGCGCATGGATGACGACCTCGGACAAGCCACCGAAGACCAATTCTTCGACGACGACCAGATGCAGGACCTGCACGCCCAACAGGTCAAAACGGTTGAGCATGTCGACACCCTGCTCGACGAACTGATTTCCAAATCACCCGCCAACACCCATTTCATCATCACCGCCGACCACGGCGAGTGCTTCGGCGAGAACGGCTACTTCGGTCACGGCCCCATCGTTCACGAGAAAGTGATGGAAGTGCCTTTTCTGGAAGGCGTGAAGCGCTGATTTTGATTGATTGAGGTATTCCCCATGACGCCCTCTACCGCCTCGGCCCAGCCCCAAAGCCCCTTCGAGATCTTCGGTCTCAACCCGGGCAATTTCCCGCCGCAGCTGGCGCTGGCGCTGGCGCGCAGTGGCGCCACCGGGGTCCTCGACCTGGTTCATGCCGGCCCGGCCGACCGCGCGCGCCTGCATTTTGGCGATCTCGCCCGGCACACCGAAGCCCGCATCGGCCTGCGCATCAGCGCGGCCCAGTTGCCGCAGGCGCTGGAACTGCTGGCGCAGACACAAGAGCGCCGCCTCACCGTCTTTCTCGCAGCCGAAGCCACTGCGGTGCAACAGGGCTGCGTCGCCCAATTGCGCGCCGCCCACGCCGGGCTCACGGTGTGGGCCGAAGTCACCGGCGCCGACGCCGCCGCCGCATTGGGTGACACGGTCGATGGCCTGATCGCGCTCGGCCACGAGGCCGGCGGCTGGGTGGGTGAAGACACCAGCTTCATCCTGTTGCAGAAGTTGCAGGGCGTCTCGTCGCTGCCGGTCATCGTGCGCGGCGGCATCGGCATCCGCGCCGCGGCGGCGTGTCGCGTGGCCGGTGCCCACGGCGTGGTGCTCGACGACTGCCTGCTGCTGCTGCGTGAGTCGCCGCTGCCGGCCGCCCAGCAGAACGAGCTGGCACGCCTCAACGGCGCCGAGTGCAAGCTCTTCGGAGAGCGCGTCGACCAGCCCCTGCGCGTCTATGGCAAACCCTCAAGCCCGGCCCTGAAAGCGGCTGACGCCGATGACCGCGCCGCCGAAGGCGACCAGCTTCCCATCGCCGAATGGCGCCAGCGCATGGAGGCGCGAATGGCCTGGTCCGGCGACGCCGAACACCTGCTGCCGATCGGCCAGGCCATTGGACTCGCGGCGGGCTATCGCCAGCGTCACGGCTCCGTCGCAAAACTTCTGCAGGCCCTGCGCCGCGCCAGCCAGCAGCAAATCGAATCGGCCGCGGGCCAGGGCTTCCTCGACGAGGGCGGCGCGCTGGCCGGCGCGCACGGCACCCGCTTCCCGGTGGTGCAGGGGCCAATGACGCGGGTGTCGGACGTGCCCGGTTTCGCGGTCGACGTGGCCAAGGGCGGCGCCCTGCCCCTGCTGGCGCTGGCGCTCATGCGCGGCCCGCAAGTGCGCGACATGCTCGAACAGACCCGTGACCGGATCGGCGATGCGCCCTGGGGCGTGGGCCTGCTGGGCTTCGTGCCGCACGCGCTGCGCGAAGAACAGTGCGCCGAGATCTGGAAGTGCCCCCCGCCGTTTGCCCTGATCGCCGGGGGTCGCCCCGACCAGGCCGCCGAATTCGAAAAGCGCGGCATCACCACTTATATCCATGCGCCGGCGCCGGCACTGCTGCGCATGTATCTGGAACAGGGCGCGCGGCGCTTTGTGTTCGAAGGCCGCGAATGCGGCGGGCATGTCGGGCCCATCTCCAGCTTCCCGCTTTGGGAGCAGATGATCGAACTGCTGCTGGCCGAGGTCGCGCCCGCCGATGCGAAGGACGTGCACGTCCTGTTTGCCGGCGGCATTCACGACGCCCTGTCCTGCGCCATGGTCGCCGCCATGACTGCGCCGCTGGCCGCGCGCGGCATGAAGGTGGGCGTGCTGATGGGCACCGCCTACCTGTTCACCCGCGAAATCGTCCACAGCGGCGCCATCGTTCAAGGCTTCCAGGACGAAGCCCTGCGCTGCCGCCGCACCGTGAATCTGGAAACCGGCCCCGGCCACGCCTCGCGCTGTGTCGATACGCAGTTTGCCCGCGAGTTCTTCGACACCCGTCGCCGGCTGATCCGTGACGGCCGCAGTGCCGAAGAAATTCGCGACGAGCTGGAAGACCTCAACCTCGGCCGTCTGCGCATCGCCTCCAAAGGCGTCAATCGCAATGCCGAGGGCACGATGGTGGACGTTGCCACCGCCGAACAGCTCGACCAGGGCATGTACATGATTGGCCAGGTCGCCACCCTGCGCGATGCGCCGGTGACGGTCGAAGAACTGCACCTCGACGTTTGCCGCGGTGCGCAGGTGCACCTCGAAGCCTGGGCCGAGGCCCGGGCCACCCGCCGCCAGAAGGCGCAGCCTGCCGACATTGCCATCGTCGGCATCGGCACGCTGCTGCCCAAGGCCGACGGCCCCGATGCCTTCTGGCACAACATCCTCAACCAGCACCGCGCCATCGGCCCGGTGCCGCCGGAACGCTGGGACCCCGAGCTGTACTTCGATGCCGACCGCAAGACCCGCGACAAGATCTATTCGCGCTGGGGCGGTTTTCTCGACGAGGTGCCGTTCGATCCGATGAAGTTCGGCATTCCGCCGCGGTCGATGAAATCCATCGACCCGATGCAGTTGCTCACCCTTGAGGTCGCGCAGCGCACCCTGGCCGATGCCGGTTACGGCGAGGGCGGCTTCGATCGCGAAAACACCTCCATCATTCTCGGCGCCGGTGGCGGCCTGGGCGATCTGGGCCTGCAATATGGCGTGCGCGCCGAGTTGCCGCGCTTTGTCGAAAACCCCGACCCGCGCGTCTGGGACCGCCTGCCGGAATGGACCGAAGAATCCTTCGCCGGCACCCTGCTCAACGTCGCCGCCGGGCGCGTCGCCAACCGCATGGACTTTGGCGGGCTCAATTTCACCGTGGACGCGGCCTGCGCATCGTCGCTGGCCGCCATCTCCATTGCCGTTGGCGAACTGGAATCGGGCCGCAGCAACTTCGCGCTGGCCGGCGGCATCGACACGGTGCAGTCGCCCTTCGGCTTTCTGTGCTTCTCGAAGACCCAGGCGCTGTCGCCGACCGGCGCGCCCCGCACCTTCGACCAGGCCGCCGACGGCATCGCCATCAGCGAAGGTCTGGCGGTGGTGGCGCTGAAGCGGCTGGCCGACGCCGAGCGTGACGGTGACCGTGTCTATGCCGTCATCAAGGCGGTTTCGGGCTCCAGTGACGGCAAGGCCCTGGGCCTGACCGCGCCGCGTCCCGACGGGCAGATTCGCGCCCTGAAACGCGCCTACGCCAAGGCCGGCTTTTCGCCCGCCTCGCTGGAACTGTTCGAGGCCCACGGCACCGGCACCCCGGTGGGCGACAAGGCCGAAGCCGAAACCATCACCCGCGCCCTGCGCGCCGAAGGCGCTGACGCCAACAGCGTGGCTCTGGGGTCGGTCAAGACGCTGGTGGGCCACACCAAGGCCAGTGCCGGCGTGGCCGGGCTGATCAAAATGGCGCTGTCGCTGTACCACCGCGTGCAGCCGGCGCATTACGGCGTCGACAGGCCGATCGACATTCTGGCGGCCAGCGACAGCCCCGCCTACCTGCTCAAACAGCCGCGTCCCTGGGTGGCCAGCCCCGATCACCCGCGCCGCGCCGGGGTCTCGGCCTTCGGGTTTGGCGGCACCAACTTCCACGCCGTGCTCGAAGAATATGCCGGTGCCCAGGGCGCCACGGCCGGGCAGGACCAGTGGCCGCACGAACTGATCGTGTTCCGCGCCGCCGACACCGCCCAACTGCAACAACAGATCGCCCAACTGCAACCGGTGCTGGGCGCACCCGGCACGCTGCGCCTGGCCGAACTGGCGCTGGCACTGGCCCGCGCCGCCGAGAGCCGTGGCGCGGCGCCGGTGCGACTGGCACTGGTGGCCAGTGATTTCACCGCGCTGGCGGCCGACCTCGACAGGGTCATCGCACATCTGCGCAACGGGCAAGCGCTGCCGCCGCACCTGAAACTCAACACCGGCACGCAGGCCGAGGCGCCGAAGGTGGCCTTTGTGTTCCCCGGCCAGGGCGCGCAGTACGTCAACATGGGCCGCGAAACGGCACTGTTCATCGACGAAATGCGCCAGTCGCTGGAACACGCCGACCGCAGCCTCAAGGGGCAGTTTCCGCGCCGGCTGTCGCAATACATCTTGCCGCCGGCCGCGTTCGATGCCGAAACCGAGGCCGCACAGCAGGCCGCGCTCACCGACACCCGCGTCGCGCAGCCGGCCATCGGCGCCGTCTCGCTCGGCTATCTGGCCCTGGCGGAGCGACTGGGCCTCAAGGCCAGCGCCACCGCCGGGCACAGCTATGGCGAATACGTGGCGCTGGCCGCCGCTGGCGTCATCAGCCGCGACGACTGCCTCAGGCTTTCGGCCATCCGTGGGGCCGCCATGGCCCGGGCCAGCGCCAGCGCGGTGCCCGGCACCATGGCAGCGGTGCAGGGCACGCGTGAGGCCATCGAGGCGGCGATTCAGGGCTTCGCCGGTGTGCGCATTGCCAACCACAACGCACCGCAGCAGAGCGTGATCTCCGGGCCACGCACGGCGGTGGCGTCGGCGGTCAAGGCGCTGGGCGATGCCGGCATGCGCAGCACGCTGCTGCCCGTTTCGGGCGCCTTCCACACCGAACTGGTGGCCGATGCCCGGCCGCCGTTGTCGGCGGCGATCACGCAGACCCTGTTCCAGCCCGCGCGGGTGCCGGTGTACAGCAATCGTGACGGCCAGCCTTACCCGGCCGACCCGGCGCAGATGCAAGGCCAGCTCGACGGCCATCTGCTGTCCAGCGTCGAGTTCGTGCGCGAAATCAAGGCCATGGCGGCCAGTGGCTGCGCGGTGTTCGTCGAACTCGGCCCCAAGAGCATCTGCACCCACATGGTCCGCGCCATTGTCGGCGACACGCCCGCCGTGGCGGTGTCGCTCGACGGCCAGGGCGGCGGCATCAAGGGCCTGCTGGGCGGGCTTTCAGAACTCTGGACCCTGGGCGTGACCCTGAATCCGGTGCGCCTGTTCGACGGCCGTGAACTGCGCCTGCTCGACGTGGCGCAACTGGCCCAGGCCGCGGTCCCCGACGCCATTCCCGCACATGCGTGGATGATCAGCGGTGGCTGCGCCCGCGCGCCGGGTGAAACCGAGCGGCGCACCGGCCGCCTGCCGGCGCTGACCCTTGCCACCGCCAGCGCGGCCCGCGCCGACGCTGCAGCCGAAGCCAAGGCCCAGCAAGCCCTCACCACCCCCGCCGCGTCCACTCCGACGGCGCCCGCGCCGGTCGCCGCCAGCGCACCGACCCTCCCCGGCGGCCTGATCGGCGCCGAAGCGATGCTGGCCTATCAGCAGACCATGCAGCAGTTTCTGGCGCTGCAGGAGCGGGTCATGCAGCAGGCGCTGGGCGGTGCCGCGCCAGTGGCTGCGGTGCCCGCCCCGCAGGCCCCACCGTCACGCCCGCCCCCGGCCGTTGCCGCACCCGCAGCAGCCCCCGAGGTCAGCGCAGCGGCCGTGCCGCAGCCGACGCCGCCGATTGCCGTCGTCACCCCGGACCTTGCACCGGCCCAGCCCGTTGCAAGCGTCGATTTCAAAGCCACGCTGCTTGAGCTGGTCGCCGACCGCACCGGCTACCCGCAGGACATGCTGGCGCTGGATGCCGACCTTGAAGCCGATCTGGGGGTCGACTCGATCAAGCGCGTCGAGATCATCGGCGCGCTGCAAAAGGCGCTGCCCGCCGACATGGCCGCGCAGATCAACGAAACCATGGAGCGCTTTACCCAGGCGCGCAGCCTCAGCGCCATTGTCTCGGCGCTGAACGGCATGGTGCCGGCCGCTGCC